>Ga0082212_10011937_pt1 | contig 10970 bp, 6 predicted proteins | sample TergutNt197P3_FD_71548 | JGI IMG/M metagenome (GOLD analysis project Ga0082212, IMG submission 71548) | Neocapritermes taracua P3 segment gut microbial communities from Petit-Saut dam, French Guiana - Nt197 P3 | ecosystem: Host-associated > Arthropoda: Insects > Digestive system > Gut ...
ATCCTCGCGGTGAATAAATCCCTGTCGAAAGTAAGGTATCCGTTCAGGGTCATGCTATCCGGTATTTGAATACGCCGGCTCCATGTTGCAGGAAACATGCCGGCTAAAAAATCCATCTTCTGCGTTTCAACGGAACAGTCTATTCTTCCGGAACGAAGCCGGTCGTCGGTTATGGAAACGCCCGAGCCTGTCATATGGAAATTGAAAGTGCCGGCAAGTTCGCCTTCGAATTTTTGCAGCGTCAAATCCTTTAGGTTTCCAAAGACGCTTGCCTCCATTTTAAATGTCGTATCCGGAACCCATGCCGGAAAATCTTCCGGTAAATATCCTGTCAGCTGCAAAATGTCATGTTTATGCAAATGCGCCCTTGCGCTCAACGAAAACTGCCCTTCCTGCTTACGGCTGTCGATTGACGACCAGGGAACAGTCGCCTGTACCTGAACTGTCGAAAAGGGTGTCTCTAAAAGAAAGGCAGGTATTGAAAGCTGAATACTATCCGACTTAACGCGTCCTGTTATGGATTTTACATCAAGCCCCGAGCGTTCTTTCGCTGAAAATTCACTGATATTGGCTGACAGTGTGCCATTTTCTTCATAGCACAACGAATCCGACGCCAGTACGAGTTGCGTCAATCTGATATGCGAAAAATCCAAACCTGAAAATGCCGGTTCATCCATGCTGGATCCATAAAATAATTCATTCATTTGCGCTTTGAAAGATGATACGCGATACAGACCGGCGCCCAGATCAGCAAGTCCGTCCGATAATACTGCCCTGTCAAGCCGGATGTTCACAAACACCGAATCACACGGCATCCGACATTCAAATGCTGCATTATTCAATTCACCTTTTTTCAGGCTGATGCGCCAGTTTGTTGCTGTCGCTGCCGTATCTGCAGCCGTCGTGTCGCACAGGTGAAAATTCACATCCGCGTCGGATATGACAAGCTGGCTGACCCATGCCTGTTCCTTTTTCAAACTGATGGAATCAGCCTGAAAGTATACTTTCCCTATATTTCCTTTGATAGCAAATCCTTCCAGCAAATTTCCCGTATTTAACTCAAGCGATTCCAGGTGCAGCCCTTTCACGGAAATCCGGCCTTTCAGTAAAGGCCTCAGTCGAACGCCTGCCGTTAATTTTCCCAATGTTGCCGACATGTCATTTTCCGCAACATGAACAACTGTATTGCGAACGGAAAGATTCAACGGAAAAGATAACCTGAGACGCTCAAAACCTATGTCCCATCCGGTAGATGCCGAAACAGACCTCATCGCCTGTCTTACTGCCGCGTTTTGAATGTCAGGTATAAATAACAGGCCTGCTGCCAGTAGAAAAAGAACTACCGGTAGCAATAAAACTATTCCAATTCGTTTCAACCAAATACGCATATGCCTGTCCAAAAGTTTAACAAAGATAGTGTGTTTTGAGCGTATTGCAAAATATTTTTTTTAAAAAAGAATTGAAGTATTGGAAACACTAATTTTTGAATTATATTTGCACGCAAAAAATACTATTTCAAAAAAGTATAACATGACAAAAAAACTTCAAATATTTTGTAAATCAGGTGATTTCAATGTTCAACATAAAATAATTAATACGATGAGTAAACCGTTTATTATCTTACTTTTTACCGGAATACTTCTGTCGAATGTCACGGCCCAGCAAAAGTATTCAGCCGATTGGGAATCAATAGACAGCCGTCCCGTTCCGGAATGGTACACCGACGCCAAATTCGGGATTTTTATCCATTGGGGACTGTATAGCGTGCCTGCGTGGGGGCCGCTTCCTTCCGACGGCGCAGGTATTTATGACTGTTATGCCGAATGGTACTGGTGGAAGCTGATGGACCAAAACAATAAGGTAAATCCTTTGTTTACAGCCTTTCATAACAAACATTACGGTGAAAATTTCAAATACCAGGATTTTGTAAAAGATTTTACATGCGAAATGTTCAAGCCCGACGACTGGGCCAGACTGTTTCGTGAAGCAGGTGCGAGGTATGTCGTGCTGACATCGAAACACCATGAAGGATTCCCCCTGTGGCCCAGCGCTCAGTCGTGGAACTGGAACGCGATGGATGTTGGCCCGCATCGCGACTTAGCCGGCGAACTCACTGCTTCCGTGAAAAACGAAGGACTGCACATGGGCTTTTATTATTCGCTCTATGAATGGTTCAATCCGCTGTACAGGGAAAATGTTGATAAATATGTGGAAACCCACATGATCCCGCAAATGAAGGATTTAGTGAACCGTTACAGTCCGGATATTGTCTGGCCGGACGGTGAATGGGATTATCCTTCGGAAACATGGAAAAGTACGGAGTTTCTGGCATGGCTCTACAATGAATCACCTGTGAAACAAACCGTTGTGGTGAATGACCGCTGGGGTAAAGAAACGCGCAGCAAGCATGGCGGTATCTATACCACAGAGTACGATCTGGTACACGAGGGTAATGTGAAAGATACAAAGATAAGCCATCCCTGGGAAGAATGTCGCGGGATAGGCAATTCATTCGGATATAACCGGAACGAAAACCTGTCGGATTACAGCACATCGGAGCAGCTGGTGCATCTGCTGATCGAAAAGGTAGCCATGGGAGGCAATCTGCTGCTCAACATCGGCCCCACTGCCGACGGCCGGATACCGGTCATCATGCAGCAGCGGCTGACCGATATGGGACAGTGGCTGAAAATAAACGGCGAAGCCATCTATGAAACTGTATCGTGGAATGTGGGTAAACAGCCGGATATACAGGCTTACTTTACAACGAAAGGTAAAGACCTGTATGTCATCTGTACAAAATATCCTGACAAGGCCATCACCGTTCGGGGTGTCGGTAAACGACCCGCCGCAGTGACCCTGCTGGGGAGTAAGGCGTCCGTAAGGTATGCTTATGGTGGAAATAGCGTAACTGTCACACCGCCAGCGCTTACACCAGCCAATAGCCCCTGCGGGTATGCGTGGGTATTCAAACTGTCGGGTTGCCTGTAATAATTCATAATTATTTCCATATGAAAAGTAAAAAAAAACCCAAGACTGCTACTATTTTAAGCCCTGAAAATTACATTCGTCAAAAATCAAGAAATCTATCGATATATAAATGTTATATACCGGAGGGCTGGGAAGAGTCAAAATTATGCTATATCATCATCACAAGACGGCATGTTAGCGGAAATGTTACTTTTTGTATGTATTTAGTCGATTTGGGTTGTTTGGGTGTAAAAGATACAATATATCACTACAATGTACCGATTGAAGCTATTGATGATTTGCTGAAAAAAATGAAAGATGAAGGATCGTGTTTTGAAGAAGTACCTTACGAGCTGGCTCATAATATTATTCATGCCGGCATCGATTATGCAAAAGAATATGGTTTTGAGCCATGTCGGGATTTCCTTTCCATAACCAGTCATTTTCTCGAAGAAGATACCGACGACATTCCCTATATTGACATTGATTGTGGCGGCATTTTTGGAAACCCGATTTATGTAAATACCGGCTTTGAATCGTCTGCCCGCGAAAAACAAATCCTGGCTCAATTAGAAAAAACCGCCGGAGAAGGCAATTTCAATATTGATGAAGACCTGTATGAAGATGATGAAACGGGATATACGGAAGAAGAGAAAGCGGAAATTAAAGAGAAAATGAAAATTGTTGAGGAATTAAAAATACTGAACCTCGAAGAAAAGAAAAAATTATTTTTAGAACTGCTGCCAAAGGATGAAAAGCCCGATTCAATTACAGATGATAATGGAACGCGGTTGATATTATTGTGTAGTCTAATTGCGTATGAAATAATAAACGAAGAAGAATTAGACAGGCAAATCAAGCAGTATAGAGAAAAATTCGACATGATTTTTGACGATATTGAGGATCTCCCCAACAGTCTTTTTGAAGGTGTTTCCAGTTTAATAGATCATGAAAAATTAATTGATTTGTTTGACAATACCATGCAAAGCATCATAGATAATGACCACCCGAAAAAAGCAATAGCAAAATTCAGGAAAGAAGTGGGCGATGTTCCTGTAACCTGTTTTATGGAATTGAGTTTATATGATTCGATAAAAGGAAAAAGTTATGATAAAACATTGAAAACGTATTGTCAAAAATATCCTGATTATTTTTTATTCAAAGCAAATTACTTCACCCATTTTATGATAGATGGAAATAAGAACTTTTTGAGTGAATTTGAAGACATCCTGCTTAATCACGGCCAAACCATTACTAATTATGAAGCCGATCTGTTTTTTTATAATTATGGCTGCCTTTTGGGTATAGCGGAAAATTACGGTCTTGCAACCATTATGGCTTATGAGGTATTTATTAGAGAATGTGATTGGATTAGCGACAGTGTACATTCACGGTTATTTTCCATACTCAGTTTACTAAAAATTCAAAGAGTGTATGACAATATTATTACTGATGTATCAACCATTTCCAATCCGTAACACGTAACTCGAAAGTCACTCATTTTCCCAAGATGTGTAATTATTTACCCAAATTGGGAAACGGGTAATTTTTATTTACCTTCCTTTTTTACCCATTTTTGAGCAATATACTGATAATTAATTGCGTTTAATTTTTGGCACGATAATTGCATTATATAAAGTGATAAGTATTTTATTTATCAACGGGTAATATGTTACCCGAAAGCATCGCATGTAAAATAATAAAAATAGAAAGAAGATGAAGAAAAATTTAATTTTTATAATGGTTTTGCTGATTATTTGTACGAATACAGTCAACGGTCAGGTAAGGAAAATCCCGTTCGATGAAGCGATCCGGATTGCTTTGGGAGAAAGTTACACTGCAAAGTATTACAGGGAAGAGATAGAGGCTACCCGGTTTTCGTACCTTTTCACGAAAGCAAACTTCAAACCGTTATTGGATTTCGAACTGTCCACGCCATCATGGATCGAGGGATTAACCACGATTTATCAGGCCGACGGTCTGCCCGTGTATAATTCGACAAGTTCGCTGCAGGCCGGCGGAAACCTGAATTTCAAGTATGTGCTGCCAACCGGCGGTTATTTTGCCTTTACATCGAAGATGTTTTGGGAAAACTACCGGACGACGCTTTCCGAAATGGATAACCGCGTATTGAAACGCGACCAGGTCTATTCGCGCTTTGCCCTTTCGTTCGATCAGCCGGTGTTTACCGCCAATGTGCTGAAAGAGAACATGAAAGCGGCCGAGTTGCGGTATCGCTGGAGTACCTGCTATTTTACGCGTTCGCAGATGGATATCATCTATAATGTGACGTACGGTTTCTATCAGGTATACAGGCTGGATTATGAGCATCGTATCAACATGGAAAGGCTGAAAAATTCACAGGAAGCCCTGCGCATTTCCAAACTGAAACAGGAAACCGGCAATCTGGCCGAAGGCGACCTGCTGATAGCCGAAGTAAACGCCGCTCAAAACGAAGTGCGCGCGCTGGAAAGCGAAGGTAATCTGAACACGGCAAAAGATGCGTTTAAGTTGCTGATAGGATTGGATCTGGAAGAAGAAATCGAGCTGGACGCCGAAATGGAATTTGAATCGTTCGTGATAGACCTGCGAAAAGCGATTGATGAAGCGCTGGCCAACCGGATGGAATTGCAGGAGAAAAAAATTGATATCGACTTACAGGAAATAGAAATAAAAAGAGCGAAAAGAAACAGGGAGCTGAAGGGATATGTATCTGCCTATTACGATTTTACGGGTCTCAGCACCAAAGACGGGGGAAAGGTGATGGAACTGATCAACTCTTCATTCAATAACATGATCGACCGTCCGTCGAATCGCGGGATCGCCCTTACGCTTGCCTATCCGATTGCCGACTGGGGACGGGCTAAGAATCAGGTCAAACGCGAACAGGTGCGGATGAAACAGCAGGAACTGGCGCTGGAAAACACCGAACGCACCATTGAAAATGAAATCAGGGAAATTGTAAGAAGCGTGCAGGAAGCCGACAAGCGGTTCAGGGTAAACCAGATCAATCGGGAAGCGATGACTAAAGCCTATAGAATCAGTCAGTTGCGGTTTGAGAATGGGGATATATCCAGCCAGGAACTGTTTATCGAACAGGACCGCCTGTCGCAGGTTCAAGTCGACTATATCGCAAGTTACATCACCTATCGCCTGTCGGTAGCCAACCTGAGCCGCAAAACGATGTATGATTTTGAAAACGACAGGACGTATCTTATTAATTATGAATAAAAAATTGATGTTGTAGGGGCGAACCCTTGTGGTCGCCCTCTTAAATATAAAAACAAACAAAATAAATATAAATCGTATGAAAAAATTAGTTTTAACATGTATGTGCCTGATTATGGCAGGAAGCTGGGCAATGTTTGCCCAGGGGGAATCGGAAGCGGCATTGCTGCTGGATTTGAAGAAAGTACGGGCTGACTATGAAGTGGCTAAGCAGAAGTATGAAAACGACAGCAAGCTGTTCGAGGAAAAGGCGATTGCCCTGACCGACCTGAACAAGTCGAAAAACGAACTGCTGAGCCGAGAGGTCGACTATCAGAAACTGATTCTGAAACTCATCTCGCAACAGTCGTACATCACAGTCGAACAGGCCGTTAAGTACCAGAATGACCGGGGCGACCGGAAAGTGAAAGTGACGCTGAAAAGCGCGCTGGAAGGGAATGAGGAGTATCTTAATCAGTTTCAGGACCATTTCGACGTTTTTTCACCGGAAATGCGTTCGGGGAAAGTCTATAATATCTATGTGTCATTAGTTGATAATGAGACTAAGACCATCATCGGTTCGCCATATGAGTACCGGATACCGTCTATCGAACTCGGGCAAACCGGTTCAGCCGATTTTGAGTTGCTCAAAGATACCGAATCGCTGACAGTTTCCCTGAACTACAACAATAAAAAAGACGAAAAAAACATTTACCTCAAAAAAGGCGGGAGCTCGAATGTCATTGATATTGCCGCCCTGCAATTCTCGCAGGAAGCCGACCTCAGTTCGAGCGCAACCTACCCGCTTTCATTGGAGCGTTTCTCGACATCCGACGATGTGTATCGTTTGGTTGTCATCAACCTGCCCCGCCAGATCACGTATGACTTTACGGACGGCGGGAGCAAAGTTTCACAAATCAGGTTTGCGCAGGGGGTGAACGTCAAGCGGTTAAACCTGCAAATCTACCTGCCTGACCGTGACGACGAGCAAATCGTGATTGACAAACCGATTCATTTTCACGCGCTGGCGCTGACTAACGAAGAATATAGAAAAATCGAAAGCAAAGACCTCTCAACGATGTCGCTGGCCGACCTGAAAGCTTCAATCAGCGGTTCGGAAGAACTGGAGATCATCCCTCGCGGACGGGGGCGGATTGAAGTGCGCGCCAACAGTCTGTATCACGAGATAACGACCGGAAAAGAAGTCTCGATGGACATCACCGTCCGAAACAGCGGACGCCGTCGCTTAGACAATATTAAAATAACCGCAGAAAAGCCGCTGGGCTGGCAGACAGTCGTCACACCCGACATCATCCGATCGCTCGACCCTGAAAAAGAAGAGATCGTTACCGTTCAAATCATCCCGCCAAAAGACGGCGGCGTCGGCGCACAGGAAGTAAAAATCAAAACCGAAGCGATGGCCGATAACCGGAAAGTCGACACCGAAGACAAAACCGTCCGCATCCAGGTGAATGCCGCCACGTCCGTCTTTGGAACGATATTATTAATCCTCGCCCTGCTCGGCTTAGTCGGCGGTATTATCTGGTTCGGCATGAGGTTAAGTAAGAAGTAGTAAATAACGAATTGATTATGTTATTCATGGACAGAGAATGAATAGGGGAAATCGTCTTTGTTAACGCCTCTGTTTTTATTGGGGACATCGTTCATCTCAATCCATATTTCACCGCCGTTTTGCAACGCTTCGTGTACAAAATAGTTTTTGGTGTAAGGACGGCCGTTGAAAGTCATATTTTGAATATAGATATTCTTTTCACTGTTGTCTGGTGCATGTATAACAAGCGTTTTACCATTTTCCATTTGTAACGTTGCTTTTTTAAACAAAGGCGCACCCATCACATATTGATCAGTACCCGGACAGACGGGGTAGAATCCAAGTGCGGAAAATACATACCATGCCGATGTCTGACCGTTATCTTCGTCGCCACAATAACCATCTGCAAACGGCGTGTACAGTCTGTTCATTACTTCGCGTAACCAATATTGCGCTTTCCAGGGTTCGCCGGCATAATTATACATGTAAATCGCATGTTGTATCGGCTGGTTGCCATGCGCATAATTGCCCATGTTCATAATCTGCATCTCACGGATTTCGTGTATAGGAAAACCATAGTAACTGTCATCAAACAAGGGAGGGATAGCAAATACCGAATCTAACATCGTAACAAACATTGCATTGTTTCCCATTAAGTCTATTAGCCCTTGCGGATCATGGAATACCGACCATGTATAATGCCAACTATTCCCTTCAGTGAATGCGTCGCCCCATTTCAGCGGCGAGAACGGCGTCATAAACTGTCCATCTTTGTTTTTCCCGCGCATTAGTTTTGTTTCGGGATCAAACAGATTTTTATAATTCATAGCCCGTTTGGCAAGAAGATCGAGTTCTTCTTTAGGACGCTTCAATTCTTTGGCTATTTTATAAATACACCAGTCGTTGTATGCGTATTCGAGCGTGCGTGCTGCATTTTCATTGATGTTGACGTCATAAGGTATATATCCAAGTTCATTGTAAAAATCGTATCCCAGACGTCCCGTTGATCTTATTCGCTGGTGAACATTATTTGCTCCGTGAAGAAGCCCTTCATATAAGGTCTGAACATCATCAACTTTGACGCCTTTCAGGTAGGCGTCGACAAGGATCGACGCCGAATTATTGCCTATCATACAGTCGCGGTGACCGGGACTTGCCCATTCCGGAAAGAATCCGCTTTCTTTGTAAGTATGAATAAGTCCTTCCTGAATTTCTTTGTTTTGAGAAGGATACATGAAATTCAGGAATGGAAAAAGGCAACGGAAAGTATCCCAAAAGCCGGTATCCGTATACATGGGACCTTCCAGTACTTCGCCGTTATATGGGCTGTAATGTATCATTTTGCCGTTTGCGTCTATCTCATAAAATTTGCGCGGGAATAGAAGCGAACGATACAGGCAGGAATAGAATGTACGATATTGGTCGTCTGATCCGCCTTCAACTTTGATACGACCGAGCACTTTGTTCCATTTATTTTTACCCTCGACTGTCAATTCATCAAAAGATTTGTTTCCCAATTCGCGAAGATTGATCTCCGCCTGTTCAGGGCTGATAAAAGAAGAAGCCGTTTTAATATGAACTGCCTCGCCTCTTTTTGTTTTGAAACCGACGACAGCTCCAACGTGTCTGTCAGTTAGCGCTTTGTCATTCAAAAGCGTACTGTCCGAAAAGGTATATTCGTATTCGAAAGGTTTATCAAATTCCACTACAAAATAATTTCTGAAATTTCTTGGAACGCCTCCGCTGTTACGTGTTGTATAACCGGTAATTTTCTGATTGTTTACGATGTTTATGGACGAACCTCTATCAAAAGCGTCGATGACAATGTAGGACTGGTCGTTTTGGGGAAATGTGATTCGGAACATGGCTGCACGTTCTGTTGGCGTTATTTCAGTTACGACATCGTGTTCCGCAAGGTAGACGCTATAATAATAAGGCTTTGCGATCTCGCCTTTGTGTGAAAACCAACTGGCGCGTTTATCTTGATTAAATTCGGGCGTACCGACAACCGGCATGATCGAAAATTGTCCATAATCGTTTATCCACGGACTTGGTTGGTGGGTTTGCTTGAATCCGCGAATTGTGTTCTCCGTATAGACATAACCCCATCCGTTGCCCATTTTTCCGGTTTGTGGCGTCCAAAAGTTCATTCCCCATGGGAGTGCGATAACCGGGTAGGTGTTTCCTGTAGAAAGTTCAAAAGTTGAAAGCGTTCCAATCAAAGGATTTACATATTCAACAGGATCAAAATCGTCTGCATTTGTTTCATTAACAGATAAAAAACAAATGATAGTAATCATCAATAATAAGTACGGCGTCTTCATAAACATGCTTGAAATTTAGTAATAATGTTTGCAAATATAGATAAAAATTTCAAAATCAAACACAGACGGATAAAAAAACGAAAATTTGAATGTACCCATAATTTAATTTTACCCAAAAGCGGGTAATTTTTTACACAAATTGGGTAATGGGTAATATTGAAAACTATCTTTTTTTACCCATATTTTCGTAATGTACTGATAATTAATATCAGTTAATTTTTGGCACGATATTTGCAATTAATATATTAGATAGGTAATTCTATTCTCAATTGGGTAATTTGTTACCCGGCTAATGTATCGAATATGAAAATTTTTAAAAATACAAACATGAAAAATTCTTTTAAGACACTGTTTATCCGTGAAATTCAGGGGGCGATACTCGCTTTCGTGCTTTCGATGCTGGTTACCCTGCTGATTGTCTATGTTTCGGGTGTTATTCCGATCTTCTCGAAAGAACTGTTCCCGTCCGTACTCGTGATGATTGGCGTCAGTCTGGTTTTTCTGTTCGCCCTATTGGATAGGATAGGGCAACGCACTATCAACGTAATCAAAAAAAAATTCTAACTAAAAATTATACAACCATGTTACAGGCAAAAGAATTAACAAAACGTTACGAAGACGGGCAGCTTGCATTGGAAGCCCTTAGTCTTGAGATTAAACCCGGCGAGATATTCTTCCTGCTGGGCGCGAACGGCGCCGGTAAAACGACGACCATCAACCTGTTCCTCAACTTTATCGAGCCGACGTCGGGACAGGCGATTATCAACGGTATCGACGTGATGGAGCAACCATTGGAAACGAAAAGGCACATCGCCTACGTTTCCGAAAACGTGATGCTGTACGGCAATTTCACCGCGCGGCAGAACCTCGACTTTTTTGCGCGCCTGGGCGGAAAAACCGGCCTGACGAAAAAAGAC
>Ga0082212_10011938_pt1 | contig 10970 bp, 9 predicted proteins | sample TergutNt197P3_FD_71548 | JGI IMG/M metagenome (GOLD analysis project Ga0082212, IMG submission 71548) | Neocapritermes taracua P3 segment gut microbial communities from Petit-Saut dam, French Guiana - Nt197 P3 | ecosystem: Host-associated > Arthropoda: Insects > Digestive system > Gut ...
GGATCACTATATAAATACAATAGACCGCCCCGCGTGCGGCATCCCGTCATCGCCGGAATGCGAAGGTTGCTTCGAGTGCATAACCGGCGAATGCAGCGGCGGCTGCCTGCTGTTCAAGGCGGATAAGTTGTTTAGGTAAATATACCTGGGTGTCATCCTGAGCGAATTGAAGTGTGTCAGAGGGACGGTTCTCCTGACACAGAGATGAGTACAGAAGATTATTCGGTCTTTAATTCGAGTGAATGAGAGGTAATACGATTATGTATGAGAAACTATTTACACCATATAGAATAGGTAATGTGGAAATTCCAAACCGGATAGTCGTTACAGCAATGGTCTCGAATTTTGGTACAGCAGACGGGATGGCTACTGAGCGGTATATCGCGTATCATGAAGAGAAGGCCAAAGGGGGATTCGGGCTGATCATAACCGAAGACTATGCTGTAAACAAAAACGCGATGGGCTACCAGTATATCGGAGGTATGTGGAAAGATGAGCATATTGAGAGCCACAGGCAATTGACAGACCGTATCCATCAATATGACACAAAGATATTCTGCCAGATTTATCATGCCGGAAGGCAGACAAGCGCCAGGGTCAACGGCGGGGTCCAACCAGTTGCGGTATCCCCCATTGCATGTCCCTGGGGCCGTGATATGCCACGCGAGCTTACAATCGAAGAGATAAAGGAGCTCGTTAAGGAATTCGGTGACGCAGCGTTCCGTGTTAAGCAAACCGGATTTGACGGAGTTGAAATTCATGCCGGTAACGGCTACTTGATTTCAGGTTTCATGTCTTTCCACGAGAACAAGCGCACAGATGAGTACGGTGGATGTTTTACAAACAGGATGCGCCTGCTGAAAGAGATCTATGATATTGTACGAGAGAAAGTTGGTCCGGACTTCCCGGTCATAGTCCGTTATTCCGCTGACGAGAATGTACAAGGTGGAAGGGATCTGGCTGAGGCGCGGATGGTTGCAAAGTTTATGGAGGATTTGGGGTTTGACGCCATCAATTGCTCGAACGGCGTATACGGTACATTCAACAAAGGTCAGGTAGCACCCATGTATATGCCGCATGCGTGGACAATAAACAATGCGGCTGAGTTGAAAAAAGTCGTCAAAATCCCGGTTATCGGTGTAAATCGTATCAATGATCCGATGATGGCGGATATGTTTCTTTCATTGGGTTATTGTGACTTTGTGGGTATTTCGAGAGGTTCGCTTGCTGACCCTCATTTGCCCCGCAAAGCAAAAGCCAATGATCTGGAATCTATCAGATATTGCATCGGATGCTTACAGGGCTGCGTAGGAGCACTCTACACAGGCGACCCGTTCCGTTGCACGGTCAATCCGGAAATGGGCCGTGAATATATTTACAGTTACAATGATGGTGTACCTGCAAAAAGAGTAATGGTTGTCGGTGGCGGAGTCGCCGGTATGGAAGCTGCATATGCGGCTGCGAAACGCGGACATCATGTCAGCCTCTATGAGAAAAAAGATAAACTGGGCGGACAATTCATCGCTGCGTCATATCCCCCCGGGAAAGGTGAACTCTCCGGTTTTCTGGTCTGGCTTATCCGCCAATTGCAATTGCTGAAAGTGGATATCCACATGAGTACCGAAGTAACTGCCCAGACCGTCAAGGACGAAAACCCGGACAAGGTCATACTGGCTTCCGGGGCACAGCCAAGCCGTCCGCCCATTCCGGGCATAGACCGTGCGAATGTCTTTTCGGCGGAAAGCGTCTTGCTGGGAGAAAACACCGTTGAAGGAAGAATCGTAATCGCGGGCGGTGGTGAAATCGGGGTCGAGACGGCGTTGTACCTTGCCCATTCCGAACGGGGACTGATCAATGTTATTGAAATGCGCGACGAAGTCGCGAAAGACATGGACATTGTTATAAAGGTGCATGTTATGAATATGGCGGCAGAGCGCGGTATACAGTACAAAGTAAACACAAAAATACTGGAAGTTTGCGACGAAGGAGTTATCATCGAGCAAAATGGGCAAAGTGAAATGTTCGGATGTGATTTTGTTGTCCTTGCATTGGGGTATACGGCAAACAACGCTTTAGCTCATGAGTTGACATTTTTGGGAGATAAACTAGTCGTTGTCGGAGATGCTGATGGCGGAAAGAATGCGTTGATTGCAACAGAAACCGGATTCGAAGCCGGTTATAACGCGTAATGTCATTTCTTTTCATCATACCCGGAGTTTCACCTCCTGACACAATACTTTAGAATGCGGACGAGCAAATAAACCGGCTGCGAAAACATTGGGGTTGGGGCTGTTGTGTCTCAACCCCTGATGTGAAAATATATCAGGAGTTATCAAATGCCTGAGTTTTTTAGTTATACCTATGGTGAAGAACCCCATATTGTTAATGGAAGCATAACAAAAACTGAAAGCGGGGCGGTTCTGCAGATATATGGAGGAACGCATGAGCATATAGGAAGTGTTATCGTGTCGCAAGCAGGCCCTGCATCGTGGAACGCTGACCGCCTTTATGCGACGTCTTCCGTTGTCAATCTACCTTCCCACAGAGACGAAACAGTTGCACGGGAAGCCGCAGAAAGAGCAGCATTATGTCTGCGTGTTCCGATCGTATGTATTGCAGGGCTCCATATCGATTCGGCAACAGAAAATGACATTGCAGTTCTCGTCAATAATGCAAAAGTTGTTGTAAGTAAGTTGTTGGAGTTCCAATCAACCTAGTGCTACGAATTGCAAATAAACATAATAATTCTATTTAGCTACTTGGTAAGTATTACGGAAGGCTGTGTTTTTGTGAGTAAAAAACGTTTGATCATTGGTATTACCGGCGCCAGCGGCAGTTGTTTTGGAGTATATGCCCTGCGGCTGCTTCGTGAGTTGCCGGAATGGGAAACGCATTTAGTAATGACGCGAAACGCCGAGTTAACTATTAAAACTGAGCTTACGGAACCGGTTCATTATGTTACGTCTCTGGCGGATTACTTACACAATGAAGATGATGTGTCAGCATCGATTTCCAGCGGGTCTTTTCAAGCAGAAGGAATGCTGATCGCTCCTTGCAGTATGAAGACTGTTTCAGGTATAGCTAATGGATTTTCAGACAACCTTCTGTTAAGGGCTGCTGATGTGACGATCAAGGAGCATAGACCTCTTGTAATACTGCCGCGTGAAGCCCCAATGAGTACTATTCACTTGAGAAATCTTCTTACGCTTGCGGAGCTTGGGGTTACTATATTTCCTCCTGTACCAGCGTTTTACCATAATCCGGAAAACATCGAAGATATTGTTAAGCACATTATCGGGCGGTCACTAAGCTACTTCAATATAAGCAATGAAGGGCTCTATAAATCATGGCAAGGTGTGAAATGACTTGTCTAGTTAATGTTCAATGGCGCTCTCCCACGGTTTAGGGCAGAGCGCCATTTGTCGGGAACATTGTGCGGCTGAGCAGCACCTGAAATTCATTAACTATTCATCTTTCTCCAGTATCCTAATTACACGCGGCGCGGCAATCAAAAACCAACTTGCAAAGTTCTGCGGATTATCTAGCAGTTCTTGTTGTAGCTCTTCTGCTGTAATCCAGCGCATTTCTGCAACTTCCTCTGGATCAAAGTTCACCTCTCCATCATAGTACCCCATAAGAACATGATCAAACTCATATTCAAACAAGCCATCCATGAACGCCTGATAGTATACAAACGAAAAGGACTCAAATATTTCACAGGAAATGCCCGTTTCTTCAAGAAGGCGTCGTTGCGCCGCATTTAATATACTTTCTCCTGCAAAAGGGTGGGAACAGCAAGTGTTAGCCCAAAGTCCACCGGAATGATATTTTCCCTCTGCACGGCGCTGCAACAGAAATCCCCGCTCTCCATATAAAAAAACAGAAAATGCTCTATGAAGTTTGCACTCTTTATGAGCGCATTCTTTTTTACAAACGCCAAGTTCCCTATCAAACAAATCTACAAGAATAATACTATCTTCCAATAATACCAACCTCTTATAATTTTTAATTAAGTGTGTCAGGAGAACCGTCCCCCTGACACACTATTTCTTCTTCTTTTTCTTCTTCGGGTCGGCGGGTTCTGCGGATTCGCCGCTCATTGCGGCGAACTGGGCGAGCAGTTCTTTTTGCTCGCCGGTCAGCCCTGTCGGCACGACCACGTTCACCGTCACATACTGGTCGCCGCGGCCGGAACCGCGCAGGTTTTGAATGCCTTTTCCGCGCAGGCGGAAAACCGACCCCGTCTGCGTGCCTTCGGGAATCGAGTATTTCACTTTACCGTCTAGCGTTGGTACTTCCAGTTCGGCGCCGAGTGCGGCTTGTGTAAAAGTAACCGGCATCTCCACGAGTACAGAATTCCCCTCGCGTTCAAAAATCGCATGCCGTATAACTATGATCGTTACGTACAGGTCGCCGGTCTCGCCCCCGTTGACCCCGGTGTTCCCCTGACCGCGCATAGAGATCGTTTGACCGTTATCTATTCCGGCCGGGATGCTGACCTTGACATTCCGGTTGCGGCGGACGAGCCCGAGTCCGCGGCATTTTTCGCACGGCTGATGGATTATTTTCCCGCGGCCGGCACATTTCGGGCAGTCGGTAGTGCTTTGCATTACCCCGAACGGCGTCCGCTGCTGTGAAGTAGTGGTACCGCGTCCGTTGCAATTGCCGCATGTTTCGGCCGTCGTGCCCGGTTTGCAGCCTGTTCCGGTACAATCGTCGCATGGCTCGACCCGCATGACGGGCACTTCTTTCTCGCATCCGAACGCCGCTTCTTCAAAAGAAATGGTGGTATCGACGCGTATGCGCTCCCCTTTTCTGGGCGCGTTGCGGCTGCGGCTCCCGCTCCCGCTCCCTCCGCCGCCTCCGAATATCGAGCCGAAGAGGTCGCCGAGATCGAAATCCATACCGCCGAAACCGCCGAAACCCCCGAATCCGCCGGCGTTGAAGTTCGGGTCGACCCCGGCGTGGCCGTACTGGTCGTACCGCGCTTTTTTATCGGCGTCGGAGAGCACTTCATATGCCTCGTTTATCTCTTTGAAGCGGGCTTCGGCTTTCTGGTTGCCGGGGTTGACGTCCGGGTGATATTTTTTTGCCTGTTGACGGAACGCCTTTTTTATCTCATCGTCAGACGCGCCCTTTGTCAGCCCCAGCGATTCATAATAATCCTTTTTATCTGCCATCTCGTCGTCGCGGACTGCGCTTCACTACGCCCGCCTGTCGGCGGGCATTCGTCCCGCTTCGTCGCTCCTCCTCTTCATCGCGAACCCGCTGCGCTGGGCTTCACGATGAGAATTTACGTTATTTAGACAGTATCGTCCCAAACTGTCAACTGTCAACTGTCAACTGTCAACTGTCAACTGTCAACTGTCAATTGTCAATTGTCATTATCCTCGTCGTCGACGACTTCATAGTCCGCGTCGTAGTATTCCGCCGAACCTCCGCCCGGCCCGCCGTCGCCGCCCATGTCCGGGCCGCCGCCGGGCGCCCCGTCCTGCGGGTTTACCTGGCTGTAGAGCTTTTCGCTGACGGCGTAAAACGCTTTTTCGAGTTCTTCCACGGACTGCTTGATAGCGGCGGTATCCGTCCCCTCAAGGGCTGTCTTGACTTTCGAGATAGCTTCTTCTATCGTCTGTTTGTCGGAGGCGTCGATCTTATCGCCCATTTCATCCAGTGTCTTCTCGCTTTGATAAACCATCTGGTCGGCATGGTTGCGTGTGTCGACTTCTTCTTTGCGCTGCGCGTCTTCAGCCGCATACTGCTCGGCTTCTTTGATCGCTTTCTCGATATCGTCTTTCGAGAGGTTTGCGGAAGCCGTGATCGTAATATGCTGTTCCCTGCCGGTTCCGAGGTCCTTGGCGGAAACATTCACGATCCCGTTGGCGTCGATATCGAACGTGACCTCTATCTGCGGCACGCCCCTGCGCGCGGGGGCAATCCCGTCGAGGTGGAACCTGCCTAGAGACTTATTGTACTGCGCCATTTCGCGCTCGCCTTGCAATACATTGACCTCGACCGACGTCTGATTGTCTGCCGCGGTCGAGAATATCTGGCTCTTCTTCGTCGGAATGGTGGTGTTGCGCTCTATGAGCTTCGTGAACACGCCTCCCATAGTTTCAATACCGAGCGAGAGCGGGGTGACGTCCAGCAACAGTATCCCCTCGACGTCGCCGCCGAGTACGCCGCCCTGTATCGCGGCGCCGGCCGCTACGCACTCGTCCGGGTTTATCCCGCGGAACGGGTCTTTACCTGTGATCCTCTTAACGGCGTCCTGAACAGCCGGTATACGCGTCGAGCCGCCTACCAGCAGGACTTTTGACAACTGCGAAGCGTTAAGCCCGGAATCGGACATCGCCTGGTTCACCGGGCCGATCGTTTTTTCGACGAGGTGCGCGGTAAGTTCGTTGAACTTCGCCCTTGTGAGCGTGAAGTCGAGATGCTTCGGGCCTGTGGCGTCAGCCGTAATATATGGCAGGTTGATCTGCGCGGTCGTGACGCCGGAAAGGTCTGTTTTTGCCTTTTCCGCGGCTTCGCGTAAACGCTGAAGCGCGATTTTATCCGCAGAAAGGTCGATCCCATTGTCTTTTTTAAACTCGGCGAGAAGGTGATTGATAATGCATTCGTCGAAATCATCCCCCCCGAGGCGGTTATTGCCCGCTGTCGCCAGCACTTCGATAACGCCGTCGCCTATCTCGAGTATCGATACGTCGAAAGTACCTCCGCCGAGGTCATAGACCATGATTTTCTGATCCTGTTCCTTGTCGAGCCCGTACGCGAGCGCGGCTGCCGTCGGCTCGTTTATGATCCTTTTAACATCGAGCCCGGCGATTTTCCCGGCGTCCTTGGTCGCCTGCCGCTGCGAGTCGGTGAAATAGGCGGGGACGGTGATGACCGCTTCCGTCACCTTTGTCCCGAGATAAGCTTCGGCGTCGGTTTTCAGCTTTTGCAGCACCATCGCGGAAATCTCCTGCGGCGTGTACTGTTTTTTGTCGATAGTGACTTTATACGTGCTGCCCATTTCGCGTTTTATCGAGGATACCGTGCGGTCCGGGTTTGTTATCGCCTGGCGTTTTGCGACGTGCCCGACCATCCTCTCGCCGTCTGCGGAGAACGCGACGACCGATGGGGTCGTACGGTTTCCTTCGGCGTTGGCAATGATGACCGGCTCCCCGCCTTCAATAACGGCTACGCATGAATTAGTCGTACCCAGGTCTATTCCAATGATTTTTCCCATGATTAGTTACCTCCGTTTATATTAGTTTGCTACAACTACTGTCGAGTGACGTATCACCCTGTCGCCGAGCATAAAGCCTTTTTGGTATTCTTCAGCAATTATTTTTTCCCCCAACTCAGGGTTTTCGATCGCCATGACCGCGTTGTGCCTGTTGGGGTCGAACGGCTCTCCGACCGTCGGTATCTGCGATACGTCCATGCTTTCCAGTATTTCCGTCAGTTGAGTCATTGTCATTTCAACGCCCTTATAGAACGCTTCGTCGGCGCATTCCATTTTCAAGGCTCTTTCCAGATTATCATAAACCGGCAGCAGCCTGGTGATCGTATCCGCGCGGGCGTCGCCGTACCTTGTCTCGCGTTCTTTGACGCTGCGCTTGCGGTAATTATCATACTCCGCTGCGAGCCGCAGATATCTGTCATGCTCGACCGCCAGTTCGCCTATCAGCACCGCCGCAGGGTCGATCCCTGTATCATCAGCTTCACCTGCTGCACCGGAGGTCTCCGCTTCATCCGGGGCGTCGCCCTCTTCTTCGGCCGTGCCTTTGGCCTTTTTTTGCTTTTGAGCGGCGTTTTTTTCAGCCCCTCGCGGCGTGTCGCCGTTATTACCGGCGTTTACCTTTATTCCGGGCTTTTTTGCCTCAAGCCCGTCCGCGGTGAGTTCCGGTTCTTTGTTCAGTTCCTCATCCGCGTCTTTTTTACTCGTCTTGCTCAATATTCTCATCTCCTATCCCGCTTATCGCCGAAAGCTGTATATCTCCGATCGAAAGGAGCAAACTCAACCCTTGCGCTATATATGACAGGCGCGCCGCCACCTTTGAGTAATCCATCCTTGTCGGGCCGACGACTCCGATCAGCCCCTGCATGTCGCCGCCGGCGTCGTAACGGACAGCCAGAACGCTGGAGTCCCGCAGTTCTTCGGCAAGGTTTTCCGGCCCTATCGTGATTTTGATCTCGCCTGCCGAATCCGGCGACGGCAGCCTGGCGAGCTCCTTGTCGTCGGACAGATAGCTGATCAGGCGCTGTGCTTTGTTTACATCCTTGTATTCCGGATGGTTCAGAAGGCTCATCGCCCCCGCGACGCGCGCGCTGCCGGATTTCGCGTTGACCAGAAGCTCTATGGTAAACCCTGCTATGACCGCTACTATCCCGGATGTGTCGCCTACCGCGCGCTCGGTCGATGTTATCAGTGCCGGCGTTATCCGCTCCTCGGGTATCCCCGTGAAGCTTGCGTTAAATACAGCGGTAAGCTTTGTGAGTTGCCCATGGTCGACAGGAGTCGTCAAGTGGATGAGTTTGTTTTTTACCGTGTCATTGTTCAGTAATGTGACAATGATGAATGTAAATGAGTCGATATATATAAAATCGAATCTCGCGATACTTACGACGCCGGTCGCTGACGCCGTCGCATATGCGGGGTAAGTCGTCAGCCTTGATACCAGGTTCCCGGTCTGGTCCAGTATGCTGTCCTGCCCCTGCACCCGCCCTTTCAGCGCCGAGTTGATCTCCTGCGCATCGTCGTTTGAAAGCTTATGCCGCCGCATGATTTCGTTGACGTAGACTCTGTATCCCAATGATGACGGCACTCTGCCCGCGGATGTGTGCGGCTGCTCCAGGAGCCCCATCGACTCCAGCTCCGCCATCTCGTTACGCACTGTAGCGGACGAGATAGATGAGCCAAACTCCGCCGCAACGGATTTTGAGCCTACAGGCTCGGCTGTTTCAACGTATTGCTCTACGACAGCCCGCAGGATCTCCTTTTTCCGTTCGCTCAGGATCATAAAGCACATCCTAACCTTTCGTTAGCACTCGCCGCGCGAGAGTGCTAACGCTAATTTAACACCATGCATAACTAATGTCAAGTGTTTATCGCTATGTTTTCATTTTGTTAACGAATTTAAACAGTTTGTTGTTGCAATTACCGATATACGCCTGTATCCTTTGGATAAGCCTGAAAAAAAGGCGGTTGCTTGCGTTTATCGGTGTTTGCCCGGGGTCGCGATTGTTAAAGTTGGTGATTCCTTTGAAGAAGCATTCTAATAAAATAATATTATTACTGTGCGGCCTGATTGCAGGAATTGTGCTTTCCTGCTTGGTTTTCATTTTTATTGGGTTTCCTGCTTTCGGCGGAGCGCGCAAACAGTCCGACCCGCCGGCTGAAGCTACTAACGCGGAATTAATGGCGATGGCTTACAGGATACTTGAAAATATCAAAGACGGCGATTATACGGCATTGTCAAAAGAGGCGCACCCTGAGTACGGAGTCGTTTTTTCACCTTGCGCTACAATCACGCTTTCTACAAACAGGTATTTCCGCCCCGAGCAAATAGCAGGGTTCGGAGATGATTCGGGCGTGTATGTCTGGGGCGTCCGGAGCAGCAGCGGCGAGCCGATAGAGATGACGCCGTCCGACTACTTCGCGAAATACGTTTTCGATAAGGATTATAGCGAGGCTTCCGTTGTCGGTGTGAATCATATCGTAAAGAGCGGGAACGCGCTGGAAAACATCATGGACGTCTTCCAGAATGTGCAATTCGTCGATTTCCACATGAACGGCGGCGACAAGGACTCCGCGGACGACCTGAGCTGGAGCAGCCTTCGCCTGGGCTTTGAAGAGTACGATGGCAAGCTATGGCTGACCGTGATCGCCCATAGCGCGTGGACGGAATAGTATTTAGCAGGAATTGTTTACATAAAATATACATTTCCCCACTTACGGCGCATGTTTTTTTCTGATATAATTTTCGCGGTGAAAAGTATTTTGCAGGCTTTCACCGCGATTATTATTTGAGGAGGGCTTCAGTTTGAAAAAATCATTTTTTACAATTGTGGTCGTTGTGATCCTTGCGTGCGCGCTGATTATCCCGGCGTCCGCAGCAAGCTTCGGGCATCTCGCCGACGACCTGAACGCGCTGGGCTTATTCCGCGGTACGGATACCGGTTATGATCTGGAACGCGCGCCGAACAGGGGCGAGGGCCTCGTGATGCTGATCAGGCTGCTGGGGCTTGAAGAAGAAGCGCTCGCGTTTGAAGGCGAGCCTCCTTTTGACGACGTTCCGGCCTGGCTGACCCCATACGTCGCTTACGCGTTTGAAAACGGCCTGACTACAGGCACGTCGGAAACGGCATTCAGCCCAGGCGGCGTTTGCAGCGCGCAGATGTATGTGACGTTCGTACTGCGCGCGTTGGGTTACAGCGACGCCGAGGGTGGCGATTTCACTTATGCGGGCGCTCTCGATTTTGGTAAAAGCGTCGGTATCATAGACGATATCCTTACCGGCGGCGATTTCCTGCGCGACCAGATGGTCGCGGTGTCATACCTGGCGCTGTCTGCCGCCCCGAAGGACGGGGAGTTTGAAACGCTGTTCGAAAAGCTTGCGGCCGCAGGCGCCCTCGCCGAAGAAGGCATTGCCGCTCTGGCAGCTAAACAGGCGCTGTTTACCGAGCTTAAAAATATTGCTGCCGCCCTGATAGCCGAGCAGGGCATATCCGTCAGCCTTAAAGCCGGCGTCGACCCCGGCGGTATGGGGGCCATTCTGGCAGGCGCGGGCTTTGATCTGAACATTGATGTCGACATGGATCTGAGCGTGATCATGGGAGACGACATAAGCGCTGCGATCGGCGTACTGTTGACCAGGTCGGGCGAAGACCGGGAGATCGATATATATCTCAGAGACGGAACTCTCTATACAAACATGGATGGCGAAAAGAGCAAAACCGATTTCTCAGCCGACGCCGGCGAG
>Ga0082212_10011939_pt1 | contig 10970 bp, 7 predicted proteins | sample TergutNt197P3_FD_71548 | JGI IMG/M metagenome (GOLD analysis project Ga0082212, IMG submission 71548) | Neocapritermes taracua P3 segment gut microbial communities from Petit-Saut dam, French Guiana - Nt197 P3 | ecosystem: Host-associated > Arthropoda: Insects > Digestive system > Gut ...
AAATCGGCTATCGTGGAAGGTTTGGCATTAAGGATCGCTCAACGCAACGTGTCGCGGGTACTTTTTAGCAAACGTGTAGTGACGCTCGATCTCGGTTCGATTGTGGCCGGAACGAAATACCGTGGACAGTTTGAAGAACGCATGAAAGCCATTCTCAACGAATTGCAGAATACGAACAGTGTGATTCTGTTTATTGATGAAATACATACGCTTGTAGGCGCAGGCGGAGCAAGCGGATCATTAGATGCGGCCAACATGTTGAAGCCGGCGTTGGCGCGTGGTGAAATTCAGTGTATCGGGGCTACTACGCTCGACGAATACCGTCAATACATTGAAAAAGACGGCGCTCTGGAACGTCGTTTCCAGAAAGTAATGGTAGAGCCTACCAACGAAGAAGAAACTATCCAGATACTCAACAACATCAAAGATCGTTACGAGGATCACCACAATGTTGTTTATACATCCGACGCTATCGAGGCATGTGTACGGCTCACCCACCGCTATGTCAGCGACCGCCATCTGCCCGACAAAGCTATTGATGCGTTGGATGAAGCCGGTTCACGTACACATATTTCCAACATTATGGTGCCGTCGCATGTGGTTGAACTGGAGGAAAACATTGAGGCCACCAAACGCGAAAAGGTCGCTGCCGTGAAAAGTCAGAATTTTGAACGTGCTGCAAGTTTCCGTGATACGGAAAAAGTATTGATCGAAAAACTTGAACACGCCAAAACCAACTGGGAAAAAGAACTGTCGAGAAACCGCACAGTGGTGGATCAGGAAAAAGTAGCGGAAGTAGTAGCCATGATGACCGGCGTACCCGTGCAGCGCATCGCACAGGCCGAAGGAACACGTCTGTTACGCATGAGCGATGAATTACTCGAAAGCGTCATCGGGCAAAGCGAAGCCGTCAACAAGGTAGTGAAAGCCATACAACGCAATCGTGCCGGACTGAAAGATCCGAACAAACCTATCGGAAGTTTCATATTCCTTGGCCCGACAGGTGTAGGGAAAACACAATTGGCCAAAGTGTTGGCGCATTATCTGTTCGACAGTTACGACAACCTGATCCGCATTGACATGAGCGAGTATATGGAGAAATTTACCGTATCGCGCCTGGTAGGGGCTCCTCCGGGATATGTCGGTTACGAAGAAGGCGGACAATTAACCGAAAAGGTTCGTCGCAAACCATATTCGGTGGTGTTGCTCGACGAAATTGAAAAAGCGCATCCCGACGTGTTTCATATCCTGCTTCAATTACTCGACGAAGGCCAGTTGACCGATAGTTTGGGACGTCGTATTGATTTTCGTAACACCATCGTGATCATGACTTCCAACATTGGAACCCGCCAGTTGAAAGACTTCGGACAGGGCGTTGGCTTTCAGACAGAGGCGCGTGTGGCGCAAGCCAACGAATACAGCAAAAGCGTGATCGAAAATGCACTCAAGAAAGCATTTGCACCTGAGTTTCTCAACCGTATTGACGATGTCGTGCTGTTCAACGCATTGACGAAAACGGATATCAGCAAAATCATTGACATAGAACTGAAAGGTTTGTTCGACCGTGTGAAAGCCATGGGATACACCATTAGGATCGTTGACGCTGCAAAAGATTTTCTGTGCGAAAAAGGATTCGACATCAATTTCGGAGCACGTCCGCTTAAACGCGCTATCCAGAAATATCTCGAAAATCCGATGGCTGAAGTGCTGATCAGACAATCGCCTAAAGGCGGCGAAACCATCTGCATCGGGTTCGACAAAGAAAAAGAGGAATTGACATTTCATATTTCCGCCATAAACGAACCGATGATTGAAAATGAAATAGAAATAGAACCAGTTTGCCTGGAATCTATGGATTTCAATCTTTCATGATTGAGTTTTCTGTCAATATTCTTCATCAACCATCCCGTTCGAAGAGTGATCAAAAAATGATGGCAATAATACGGACTTTTTTTCGTTACTTTTGTAAGTCGTTATCAAAAATAAGACATTGAAAATAAGATTTTTTTATATCATAAGGTTTGGTGTGGCAGCACTATCGATTCTTTCGGGATGCAGTACCGAGAAAAATACCGGTATCACCCGTACTTACCACAACACCACTACCCGTTACAATGTTTTGTTCAATGCCCGCGAAAGTTATAAGGCAGGCATCAGAAAAGCCGAACAAAGTAAACAGGATGATTATACACAAATGTTGCCGCTTTTTCTGTTTGGCGACGATGCAGTAGCCCAGACTGTTGCGGGCGATATGGAAGCCGCAGCCAAAAAAGCAACAAAGTCTGTCAACCTTCATTCAATCAAGGTAAAACCCAAGGTCGGCAAGTCAGGTATGTCGCCTGCCGAAAGAAAATTCTATGACAAACGGGAATTTAACAAATACATGGATGAATGTTATTTAATCATCGGCAAATCGTATGTTTACACCAATCAATATTTTCAGGCTTTACAGACGTTCAGTTTCATGGAAACGGAGTTTCCCGATGAAAAAAGTCTGTACGAGGCGCGGGTGTGGAGAGCCAAGACGCTGATACAGGATAAAAACTATATCGAAGCCGAACGTTTACTTACCGAGTTACAGGACGACAAAGATTTCCCGGACAAAAAAGTATTAAAATCAGAATTAGCCGCAACGGTCGCCGATTTATATATCAGGCAGAAACGCTATGCTGATGCTGTCGGATCTTTGAATCGGGCGCTGGAATACGCCAAACACAAAAAAACAAAGATGCGTTATCGCTATGTGCTGGCGCAACTTTATCTCGAACAAAAAGAATATGAGTTGGCTTCAGCCGCTTTCCGGAAGGTGATCCGTATGAATCCGCCCTACGAAATGTCGTTTAACGCCACGATCAGCCTTGCTACAGCATCGAAAAGCAGCGGAGCAGATGTTCGCGATGTCAAAAAACAACTGAACAAAATGCTGCGCGACAGCAAAAATACAGAATATCAGGATCAGATTTACTATACATTGGCCGAAATTGAACGCTACGAAGGCAATACCGACAAGGCAATCGAATATTATCAAAAATCCGCACAGGCATCAACCATCAATTTGTCTCAGAAAACCAAGTCGTATCTCACTTTAGGTAACCTGTTCTACGACCGGCGTGACTATGTCCCTGCTCAGGCGTATTACGACAGCGCCATGGTGAACATGCAACCCAATTATCCCGAATACATTCAGATATCTGCCAAAGCCAAAAACCTGGATGCTCTGGTGCATCATATCAACACGGTGCATTTTCAGGACAGTGTGCAACGTATCGCCCGGATGACGGAAACCGAGCGTAACCGATTGATCGGAGGTATTATTTCCGACTTACAACTTAAAGAACAAAAGGAAAAAGACGCCGAAGCCATCCGTTTACAGCAATATTACAGCAATATGGGACGGCGGAATACATTAGCGGATCCGACTTCAAAATCACAATGGTATTTCTATAATCCGACAACGGTAAGCCAGGGAATAGGCGAATTTCAGGTAAAATGGGGAAGACGTAACCTTGAGGACAACTGGCGTCGGAAAAACAAGGGAACCGCTGAAATGTCAATGATTGCCGGTGGTGGCGATACAGACGCACAGGCTGGTGAAATTCAGAAAATACAGGATATTTATACACCCGGATACTATTTGCAGAACATTCCGCTCACCGATTCAATGATGCGGGCATCCAACCGGATGATAGAAGAAAGTCTGTATGCGGCCGGATATATCTACAACAACGATTTCAACGAATATACTCTGGCGGCAGAACAGTATGAAGACCTGATACGCCGTTACCCGCAAAGCGAATACATGACTCCGTCGTATTATTATCTGTACCAGATGTATACCAAGTCTGAAAAAGCAGCCGAAGCCGAAAAATACAAAAACCAATTACTGGCCAAAGCGCCGGAAAGCGTTTATGCCAAAATCATCCTTGATCCGGCCTATCTCGACAAACTGGCACAACAGAAAGGTGAATCGGAACAATTGTACGAACAGGTTTACAATCACTTCAACCGCTCCGAACACCAGCAGGTGATTGATCTGGCAACCGATGCTCTGAATCGTTTCCCAAAAGATGTCCTTGCACCGAAATTTGCTTATCTGAGAGCCATTTCTGCAGGGAAATCAGCCGGAACCAATGAAGTGATGCGCTCCGGAATGAAAGAAATCATTGCCGAATATCCGGGAACGGATATTGCAGCCGAGGCACAGAATTTGATCAATTATATTGATGGCGAAGATCCCGGGTTGAAACTGGCCGACCAGGTGGAGCGTGCAAAAGCGCTGTATACATACAACGAAACAGAAGCCCATTATTTCGGGTGGATGGTGGATTCGAAAGATAACATCAACCAGCTTTCGTTTGATGTGCAGAGTTTCAATATCGAACGTTTCATCAATATTCCTTTGGAATTTGAGCGCAACAATATTGATGGTAAACACGTTCTGTTAATGGTGAAAGGATTTGCCGATTTGCAGCGTGTGCAGGGATACTATCGGACGTTCGTGATGGAACCCGGGCTGATGAAAAACGCCATGTACAAGCATACGACTTTCCTGATTTCCGAAAGTAATTATACCATTCTGAATCAGGATAAAAATATCGAAGATTATATTGAATTTTTCAAAAAAGAATACTTAAAACAATAAACTCGATGGACAAACACATAACGATTCTTTGGGTGGACGACGAAATTGATTTATTACGTCCGCACATTCTTTTCCTTCAAAACAAGGGTTATCATGTGATTACGGCCACCAACGGATATGATGCGGTGGAAATGCTCCAAAACAACAGTGTCAACCTGATATTACTGGATGAAAACATGCCGGGAATGACGGGACTGGAAACGCTGACCGAGATGAAAGCCGTCAATTCGGTAATTCCCGTGGTGATGATTACCAAAAGTGAGGAAGAAAATATCATGGATCAGGCTATTGGTTCGAAAATTGCCGATTACCTGATCAAACCGGTCAACCCGAATCAGATACTGCTCACTATCAAAAAGAACACGGAGTCGTTGCGGTTGGTCACCGAACAAACCACATCGCTCTACCAGTCGAAATTCTCTCAATTGGGATGGGATATCAACATGGCCGGCACTTTTGAGGATTGGACGTTGATATATCGCCAATTGGTGTTCTGGGATATGGAATTGGAAAAACTCGAGGACAAAGGAATGCACGAAATCCTTCAAACGCAGAAAATTGACGCCAACAATAATTTTTCCCGGTTTGTCCGTAATAATTATGAGAGTTGGTTTGGCAGACAAAACGACCGCAAGCCGCTGTTGTCGCCCAACGTGTTGCGACAGGAAGTATTTCCACTGCTCAAGCAGCAAAAAACAGCGTTAATGCTGATTGACAATCTGCGTTTGGATCAATGGTATGCCATTGCGTCTGTCATCGGTCAGTATTACAAGCCTGATAAGGAATCGCTCTATTGTGCTATCCTGCCTACCGTAACACAATACGCCCGTAATGCTATGTTTTCAGGTCTGATGCCGTTAGATATTGCCAAATTGCATCCGGAATTTTGGATAGACGAGGACGAGGCTGAAGAAGACAGCCACAATCTGCACGAACAGGAGTTGCTTCGAAAGCAATTGAACCGTTTGGGATTGAATCATTCCTTTTCGTATGAAAAAATCATCAACGAAAAACAAGGCAAGCGTGTAGCCGAAAATCTGTACGACTACCTGAACAGCGATCTGTCGGTTTTCGTGTACAATTTCATTGACTCCTTGTCGCACGCACGTACCAATGTAGACGTGATCCGCGATCTGGCTGCCTCCGAGTCAGGTTACCGTTCCATCACCCGTTCGTGGATTGAACATTCATCCATGCTTGATATTATCAAACAATTGGCCGATGAAAAAATAAAACTGGTGATCACTACCGATCACGGCTCCATCAACGTATCGAACCCGGTAAAAGTACTTGGCGACCGCGACAGTTCATCAAATCTGCGTTACAAGCAGGGCAAAATGCTCAACTATGAGTCGAAGAATGTTTTTGAAGTGAAAGATCCGTACAGCATCCGTCTGCCGAAACTCAACGTGAGCACCAGTTTTATTTTTGCCGCTAATTATGATTATATGATCTATCCCAAGAACTATAATCATTACGTAAATTTTTACCGCAATACTTTTCAGCATGGCGGTATTTCGCTTGAAGAAATGATGGCGCCACTGATTGTACTTAGCCCGATCGGAAATTGACAAAGTGTATTTTTTTTATTCAAATGTAATATCATCATATCATGAAAACAAAAAAATTAGTGTACACATTTATCTGTTTTTTAGCAGGAATTTATTGTACATCGTGTACTGCGGGTCATAGCAGTAAACCCATAGCACAGGGAAAAACAGGCGATGTATTGATCGTGATGAGCGATTACCTCTGGAAAGGCGCTTGCGGCGATTCTGTTCGTCACTATCTCACCGAACCTGTCAAGGGATTACCGGCTCCAGAGCCTGTGTTTACACTGTCGCAGAGTAACACATTAACTCCTCTTTTTCAAAAATATCGAAATATACTGATCATCAATGTTGATGCCGGGTTCGAGCGGATCAAACTGGGATACAAAACCGATGTATACGCTCAGGGACAACTGATCTTCAACCTTGATGTACCTTCGCCCGATTCGGCCATTGTCGGCATGTTTCGGAGTAAAGATCTGATGACCGCCCGGTTTTTAGAAAAAGACAGGGATGCCGTCATTGCAGATTACAAGAAAGTTATTGCCACGCCGATTGTAGAAAAATTGCGTGAAAAATTTCAGATAGATATTGTTATTCCCAGAAGTTATTCAATATATGATGAAAAAAGCGATTTCATGTGGCTTTCCCGTCAGGAAGATGATAAAGACTGGTATATCCTGATGTGGGAAGAACCGTATCAGCATAAAAGCCAATTGGAAGCTGACAACCTGATTGCCAAAATGAACGCCATGACCAGAAAATATGTTCCCGGTCCCTCTCCCGGTTCTTACATGGCCGATGAGCCGACGGTGCCCCCCGTTGTCAAAAGATTTGAAAAAGACGGTATTTACTGCGTTCAGCTAAACGGGCTCTGGCAAACCGAAAACAGTTACATGGGCGGACCTTATGTCAATCATTCGATTGTAGATACCAAACGCGGACAGATTGTTACAGGCATAGGTTTCGTTTTTTATCCCAACAGAGATAAACGGCACATGATAAGACAATTAGAAGCGATTCTTTACACGATGAAACCAATGACTGAATAGTTTTGCGGTATGTTTTAGAATTTTGTCGAGGAACTTACATTTTCTGGAAGAACCAGTTTCATGCCCTTGTATCGAAGTAATAATTGCGCAATAGCCAGCACATCTTTCTCACAATAGCGAACGATGCGCGGTAAGTCTCTTTCCTGCCAGTAGACGCCAGCCACCTGACTGCCGTCAATGTCGTCCTTTGGTGAAGAAATACCAAAAATATGTGTTAACACTTTCAGCGAAGTATAACATTTATAGTCGCCAAACCGCCATAAATCCATGGTATCGAGAAAAGAGACCTCCCAGGGTTTCTTTCCGGCGATATCGAGTACGGCAGGCAGTTCAATGCCGTTGATCAGCATACGCCGGGCAATGTACGGAAAGTCAAACTCCTTGCCGTTATGCGCACACAACTGCATATTGTGCTGGTGTCCAAAACGTGTGACAATTTCCGAAAATTCCTTTAACAGTTTCGCTTCGTCGTCGCCAAAACATGATTTCAGCCTGCATTCCGACTGACCGTCGGGCAATTGACGTATCAACCCTACGGAAATACAGACAATTTTTCCAAATTCGGCGTAAATACCGGCTCTTCCGTATACATCGGCAGGCGTTTGCCCGTCCTTGCATATCGAAACTGTTTTTTGTTCCCATAAATGCTGTGTTGTTTCATCCAACTGATGAAAATCAGAATATTGAGGCACTGTTTCTATATCCAGAAACAGAATATTTTCAGGCTGTATATGGTTGAGCATGATGTGGTGGTGGTGTGTAGTGTCAATTACAGCTTCCGCCACAACTGTCGCAACCGCTCGACGGACAATTGATGCGCAGACCATTTTTTATTTCGTCGGGTGTAGCCTCGCGAACATCTACTACCGTACCCGAGAAAAACAGGTCGTCGCCGGCCAAAGGATGGTTAAAGTCCATGATCACCGAATCATCTTTTACTTCGGTAATGACTCCGTTCAACCGGTTTCCCTGCGCATCAATCATTGGAATAGCATTCCCTTCAAAAAACATCTCAGAGTCAATTTCACCTTCTATGGAGAATGCTGTTTTCTGGATTTCTACTACTGCTTCTTCAATCGCCTGTCCGTAGGCTTCATCACAGGTAAGAAGAAATGAAAAATGATCGCCGGTTTTCAGATCGGCGATATGACGTTCGAAACCGGGTACCAAACTCTGTGTGCCGAAAATAAATGATAACGGACGATCAGCGCCCACAGTTTCAATAATTTCGCCTTCTTTGTTGTCCAGGCGTAACTCGTATGACAGGGATACGACTTTATTGTTTGAAATATTCATTGGATCGGATTAAATAATGAAAAGACAAAGAAACAGGAATATCCTGAACTATCAAAATTTTTTTTCAAACGGTAGATTTAACGTCGTTGAAGGCTTTTCTTTTCACGCAATTAAATTCAGACTTCCTGACCTCCTGTGAAATCACACTGTCACCAATTTGAAGACACAGGTCAAATTAGTAGCGGGAAATATTGTTTCGGTTTCATTCATTTTTGTCCTGAATTGGTGTTTTAAGTTAATAACTATGTTTTGAGTAGTTCCATACCGAAGTTTTTGAAAATATCTTTTTGCTTTTTTGAGATTTCAGAGATGAAAGGCTCCATATTTTCGTGTTTTATCATTTTAATTTTCGCCAACTCTTTGATCATCTCACGGATAGAGTACTTTTCGAATAATTTCTTTTCTCTCATCACTTTAGTGATATACATATACAGGATCATGGCAATGTATCTTACAAACAACTTTCCCTCAAGGTTGTATCCCGAATGTACCCGCATTCGGTTTCCATCCATGTGGTTTTTCACCCCGTCGAATACCTTTTCCACCTTGTCCTTATCCCTGTAATAGTGTAAAACCGCGTGTCTGTCCAATTGTTGTGCATTGGTGGCAATCACAAAGTAACCCATGGTTGCCGTATGCTCATTTATCCTGGTTTTGTTGCGTTTGATAGTTCCGCTACGCTTGTTCCAACAGAAAAAGCATCTGTATTTATCGGCGACCTGAGCCTGAAGCGTCTCCTGCATTTCTGTCTGCGAAGAGAACGTGCGACAGGTCAATCCGGCTTCAATATCCAATAACTTTGCAAGGAATTGATGCCGACCGTCAATGGCAGCCTTTTCATTGAAAAATATGTGCGCCTGAAATTCCTGCTTGCCGAAAGTGATACGGTCAACCGTGTGATGTACAATTTCCTCATTGTACTTGAAAGCCGTACCCACGTCTTTTAATTTACGGGCATTTTGTTTGACCGTGTCCTTTGCCGCTTTCAGGGAAAACGGCAAGGGCTGCAGGAAGGTGATATGCTGCTCGCTTGCAGCGATGGATGTAATGTTGGACGTGCTGAAGAAACCTCTGTCCATGACCATCAGGACATCCTTCAGGTGATATGCCTGCAAATCTTTCAGAAGGTTGTGGATCGTACTCACATCCACAATGCTGCCCGGAAAAAGCTTGTAAAAGAACGGCAATCCGCTTTTTTGGCAACAAACCATCCCCATGTTGATTTGCGGAAGATTTTCCCTGTCGCGGTTGTAACCCCATTCAACGTAGTCAATTCCAGTGGAATAACTCGAAAACGAGGTAATATCGTAGTAAATGCCATGGATTGGTTGCATATTGCCGATCCAATCACCGGTAAACCGCTCCATCGCTTTCTGGTTCCGACCGATACGCTCGTACAGTCCGGATATGTCCGTCGAATAGAGCATCTTCACTTGATCAAGATACTGCTCGCCAAGCCAGTAGGGAAACAGATAGTCGGCATCCGATTCCATGATCTGAAACCATGCTAAAGCAAGGATTTCCCTGTAATCCGATCCAAAACTCTTTTTAAGGATTTCCAAAAGCCGCGTCTTTTCTGCAATATCTTCCAACAAGGCTATGTTTCCGTAATGTTTAACGCTCAACGCGGACAGCACGGGCTTTATATCTCCGCCTCGAACCCTGTCTTCAGGCCCGATATAGGTGCGACGCTGCCTTGCTTTTTTCTTGTCCTTGTCCCAATAGGATTCTACCTGATAAAGATAAATACGACCCTTTATTTTTTGCTTTACAATAAATGACATGATTATGATATTTAATAACCATGCAAAAGTAGATAACTTTTTTGGAATAACAAGAAATAAAGAAAATATTTTTTACATAGTTATTAACTTTTTCTCCAATTCAGGGTATAAGTCCTGTCGAAACTTTGTACGAGTGAAACAAACTTTTTGGAAAATTTAGATGCGTTTGCCCTGTAACAAACGTTTGTTTATTATAAAAATCTTATTTTTATTTGTAACATGGAAATTGTCTTAAATATTTGTATATATACATATAATACAGTATTTTATGGGTAAAATATTAGTTATTGGGAGTTCAAATACCGATTTGATAGCCACCGTAAAAAAATTTCCGGCTGCCGGAGAAACCATTGCCGGAACATCGTTTCTTCAAGCGATGGGCGGCAAGGGCGCGAATCAGGCTGTGGCGGCGCATCGGTTAGGCGGAGATGTGAAATTCGTCACCTGTCTGGGAACTGACGCAAACGGGCAGAATACGTTGAAGTATTTCAGGGAAACAGGTTTAGATGTTTCTTCCGCGCTTATCGTTGATGATGCACCCTCCGGAACGGCGATCATACTGGTTGATGAGAACGGAGAGAATTGTATCGTGATAACGCCGGGAGCAAATTATCGGTTGCTACCCAATTATATCAATAAGATAACG
>Ga0082212_10011940_pt1 | contig 10969 bp, 5 predicted proteins | sample TergutNt197P3_FD_71548 | JGI IMG/M metagenome (GOLD analysis project Ga0082212, IMG submission 71548) | Neocapritermes taracua P3 segment gut microbial communities from Petit-Saut dam, French Guiana - Nt197 P3 | ecosystem: Host-associated > Arthropoda: Insects > Digestive system > Gut ...
AAATATATGCCGCCGAGATTAGCGTATTGACTGCCAAGCTGAACGTCAGGCGCGAACGAGCCGACGCCAACGCGCATTTTGCCCAGGAAATCGGTTCGGGGAAGTACGAAACCGAATACGCGGCAGCCGAAGACGATATTCTAGGGAAGTCGTTGATGCTGATGCGCGACAACTTGCTCGAAAACAGCAAGAAAGAAAACGAACAGATGTGGATAAGCAAGGGAAAGGACGTGATTTCGGAAATCCTGCGTCTGCACAACAATATGGAAGAACTGTCGTTAGACGCGCTCGTCAACATCATCAAGTACGTGAACCTGTTGCAGGGCGCTATCTATTTCTACGACGAGGACGCGCGGAAATTGCGCAATCTTGCCACTTATGCCTATAACCGCCGGAAATACATCAATCAGGAATTTTCTATCGGTCAGGGGCTTATCGGACAGTGCGCCTACGAAATGGATTACATCTACCGTACAGACGTACCCGCCGATTTCGCAACCATAACATCGGGCATACTTGGCGACAAAAAGCCCGCCTGCCTGTTGATAGTTCCGCTTATAGCCGATGAAAAATTGCAGGGAGTTATTGAGTTTGCCTCGCTTGACAAAGAAATACCGGCAACTACAATCAAATTCCTGCGCGAATTGTCTGAAATAATTGCGCGCACATTTTTTAACCTGTGCGTTAACAAAAAAACAGAAAAACTGTTGGTTGAAGCGCAACAAATGACCGAAGAACTGCGCGAGAACGAGGAATGCCTCCGGCAAAGCGCAGAAGAAATGCGTACAACACAGGAAGAACTTTCCGATACCAACGAAAAACTCGAAGCCAAAATACAGGAAGTACAAAACGCACAGCGACGCCTCAATTCGTTGCTCGAAAACGCTTCCGAAATTATCTCTATCTTCGACAAGAACCTGCAACAAACATACGAAAGTCCGTCCGTAAAGAAAATTTTCGGTTACACACCCGAAGAAGTGATTACAGGAGTGGCCACCAAATTCGTACCCGAAAGCGAAGAGGATTTGCACAATATGTTCCACAAATTACTGGACGATCCTGATGTTCCGGTAACTATCGAATGTCAGTGTATTCGTAAGAACGGTACCCCGATGATTGTTGAAATCACCGGTCGCAATCTGATTAGGGACAAAGCTATACAAGGCATTATTTTGAATACGGTTGACCGCACCGAACACAAACGCGCTGAAAAGGAAGAACGTCTCCGCAACAAAATGCAGTCACTGTCCGAAAACTCTTTGGATGTGATCCTGCGTATGAGCGTCGAAGGCGTTTTCTTCTACGCCAATCCTGTTCTCGAAGATTATCTGGGTATACCCGCTAAAAGCATCATTAACAACAACGTGAATGAAGTGCCTATCTTTGAGGGTTTGAAAGAATATTTTATCAACACGCTGACCATCATTAAGGAAAATCCGATTAAAACCAATACCGAAATTGAAATTCCCGTGAAAATGGTGGAAAAAACCACCGCACGCATCATGAATTTCGCTGCTATTCCTGAAATGAATGAAGGCGAACTGGAAACCATCCTGTTTGTAGGGCATGATATTACTGAAGCCAAACGGATCGAACTGGAAATACAGGAAAAGAACAAAAAGATAGAAGACAGCATTGATTATGCCGAACGGATACAACAATCCATCATCCCGAGTACGGATTTAATCAAGAAACAGTTACCTAATTCGTTTATCCTTTACAAGCCGCGCGATGTAGTCAGTGGTGACTTCCCATGGTATACCGACCGCAATAATAACTTGTATATTGCAGCCGTAGACTGTACAGGACACGGCGTTCCCGGAGCATTGCTCTCGTTTGTAGGATATTTCACGCTCAATAACATCGTTGACCATCGTAAAGCATACTCGTCAGGCGAAATATGCGACATGCTCCATCAGGGAGTACGCACCACGCTGAAACAGGATATGGAAAACGCCAGCGCACGCGACGGCATGGATATTGCCTTCTGTAAAATCAACGTACTGAAAAACGAAGTGGAATTTACAGGCGCGCACCGTCCGCTGTATCTGTTACGCAAGGGCGAAATCATCGAATATAAGGGCGACCGCAGGGCTATCGGGGGCATACCCATCGGAAAAAAGCCCGAAGAGCCTTTCACAACACATCGTATCAAGCCGGAAAAGGGCGATAAAATATTTTTCTTTTCGGATGGTTTACCAGACCAGTTAGGTGGACCTGAACGAAAAAAATATTCGCCCAGACGCATCCGCGAAATGATTGTTGAATACCAACATTATACGATGAACGAGTTTAATAAACTGTTCGAGGAGGATTTTCTCCAATGGAAAACCGGACTCAAACAAACCGACGATGTATTATTGATCGGTATCGAATTTTGAATATTATTCTTTCACATTAAAAATATAATTATAATCATTAATCATTAAATAATTAAACCAATGGAAAAGAAATCATTTGTTGAATTTATTCTCGACTTTTACAAATATATGCGAGGATATGAAATATCGCTGGTATACGAAGGTGAGATAACTCAACCCATTATTAAAGCCTTTCTGTCTCTAACCGAAACAAAAATGATGCAACAGGAAGAACCTGGCGCTGTGCAACGAAAAGTGTTCCATGTCATGGTGGAATGTTTGCAAAATGTCAGCAAATACAGTGATTCTTCTATCGAACAGAACTATCTGTATGCAGGTATAGGTGTTTTTGTTGTGACACGCAGCGAAAAAGAATATTGTATTACTACCGGTAATGCAATGGAAACGAGTAAAATAGATGAACTCAAAAAAACGCTGGAATATATCAACAGTTTGGATAAGGAGGCGCTGAATGAGCTGTATAAAAAACAGATTAAAGAAGGTCAATTGCACGAAAAAGGCGGAGCAGGACTCGGTTTTATTGACATCAAAAGAAAAACAGGGAACAATCTCTCGTATGAATTCAAAGAAATAGATAATGAATTGACATTCTTTATTTTAACATCAAACGTTTCAAGAATAGAACAACAATAAAAAACGAATATAAATTATTTATCATGAATCCAATAATGATCAGGGCAACCGAAGACACTCCGGGAATAATGTTAAACGCAGCAGAAGAAATTTTTGAAATGTCCGGACGTTCGCTTCCCGAAGATGTGGTCAAATTCTATAAGCCTATATTAGACTGGCTGGATGATTATATGCAATCGCCCAACGAACAAACTGTTTTTAATTTCAAGTTATCGTATTTCAATACGGCTTCTTCCAAAATTATTCTTGACATCATGATAAAATTGGAAGGAATGTACAAAGACGGAAAGAACATCACTATCAAATGGCATTATCCCTCTGATGACGAAGATATGGAGGAAGCCGGTAAGGAATATGCCGACATTGTGGACATTCCCGTCGAATTGGTTGAATATTGACAAGATGAAAAAAATATCTGTTTTCATCAACAAAAAGAAGTAAAGTGTTTTTTTTTCAAAAATTTTAATCAAATCATTATCGTTGTTATTAAAAAAAATCATACTTTTGCGACATTAATTATTATCCCTTTCATACATAAGTATGATGTACCATAAATCACAAGGCGCACAAGATCACTTGAATGCCAGCAGCACGAATTTGCAAGCCAGGGTTGAGGAACTCGAAAATAAGTTACTCAAACAGAGTGAATTGGAGCAAATGGTTGAGGAAAGCGAGCAGCGATTCAAACAGATTCTTAGCCTTACATATGATGGGATCATCCTTTACGAAAAAAATAGCGGAGAAATCATAGAAGCCAATATCCGGCTGATACACAAAATGAAGTACAAACGGGATAATGTTATCGGAAAAAATGTGTGTCAGTTTGTTGTTCCAGAACAGTATGATATGATCAAGGAACGGATTACGGAAGATTTGCCAAATGTTTATGAAGCTATTCTCCTCGATAAGGATGAAAAACGGTACGATTTTGAAGTATGTTCGCGATCGTGCCAATATCATGGCCGTAAGATAAAAATGGCTGCTGTTTGTGATATTTCGTATCGAAAACAATATGAAAAATCCATCAAAGAAAGTGAAGAAAAATTCCGTTCACTTTGTGAAAATACCGAAGATTCCATCATACTAACGGATCAAAAAGAGATCATCTATGTCAATCCACCTACACCCCATATTTTTGGACTTGCCTCCGAAAAACCTGTCGTTGACTTGTTACAGACACTGGAACACATCCATCCCGACGACCGTACCTGCGAAGAATCGCTGATTCAATCGGTTGTTGCCGGACAAAAGCAAACAAAAAACAGTCAGTTCAGGATTGTCACAAAAGACGGAAAAGAACGGTGGATATGGAACCGTATATTCCCTGTTGCGCCCGACGATCCCGATAATACCAAACTGATTATTGTCAGCAGTGATTTTACCGACATTCACGAAAAAGAAGAAATCCAGAAAAAAACAGAAATTGCAGCAAGAACAGCTGAAGAAAAATACAAGGTATTGATCTCAATGCTCCACGATATGGTTTTTGAAACAGATACATCCGGACGATTGACATTCATTAATCTGCATGCCATGGAGATTTTCGAGTGCGGGTCTGATCTCTTTGAAAACCCCATCCATTTTATTGACCTGATCAGCAAAGAAGACAGGCAACGATGCAAAAACCACTTTCAAAAAATTATTGCCGGTGAAACTACGCCCAAATTAGAATTAATGGCCATTAAAAGCGAACATAAATTCCCTGTGGAACTCTACGCTTCGAGGTTGATTTCGAACGGCGAGATAACAGGATTAAGCATCCTGATGTTCGATAACACAGTCAAAAAGATGGCAGAAAAAAAAGCGTTGAATTACAAAGAAAACATGTCTTTCCTGTCGAAATCAGCGCTTAAATTTCTTACTTTTTCCAGCGATGACGATATTTTTATCTTTATCGGGAAGAGCCTTTCAAAAGTTGCTTCGAAATCTGTCATAGCTGTTTTCTCATACGACCAAGACAATAATACATCCAATATTCGCTACATATCAGGAATTTACCCACACATCGAAAATCTGATAGATATACTGGGCAAACCGCCGGAAGATTTTATCTTTAAATTGCCATCAAAATTTAAACATAAATACCTGTCGGAAAAAACGCTGAGACAATTTGACAACAACGGATTAATCAATGCCATGTCCGACGATTGGCCGGTAGAAAAGATTGAACAAATATTCAAATTGTTGCATGTGGACAGTTTCTTCTCGATGGGTGTAGTCCGCGACAAAAAACTTTACGGCGGTTTGCTGATCGCTAACAACAGCAAGTCAGATTCCTTTGATTCACAAACAATAGAAACATTTATCTATCAAGCAGGTATTGCTTTACATCGGAAACAGATTGACAACGAGCTGGTAAAAGCAAAACAGACAGCTATAGACTCTGATCGCCTGAAATCATCTTTTCTGGCCAATATGTCGCACGAGGTACGTACACCACTCAACGGAATACTCGGAATAGCACAAGTGTTGCTGAAAGCAGAAGATATTGCACCCAACGTCCGAAACGATGTGAAAATGATCGTCGAAAGCGGAAGTTCTTTGCTCGCTCTGATAGAGGACATCATGGATGTATCGAAAATAGAGGCAGGACAGATGAAGATCAAATACAAGCCTTTCCATCTCAACACCCTGATGGATCAGTTATATTCCCTATTTTTGGCTCATCCGCTTTACCTGCAAAAAAATGCGATACAGCAAAATATCGTTTTACAGTACCACAAATCCAGTGAGAATATTACCATGATATCCGATCCTGACAGATTACAGCAAATATTTGTCAATTTAATAGGTAATGCATTGAAATTCACACAACAAGGATTTGTTCAATACGGATATTTCATCAAAAAACGAGATATTACTTTTTTTGTAAAAGATTCGGGTATTGGGATACCAAATGATAAAACGGAAAAAATATTCGAACGATTCACACAAGTGGATAATACGTTAGCCCGCAAATTTAGTGGATCCGGATTAGGGTTGGCTATTTCCAAAGGTCTGATTAACTTGTTGAAAGGAAAAATATGGTGTGAATCGGATTTGGGAAAAGGATCAAATTTTTACTTTACCATTCCGTATCATCCCACATCAATGCTGGATGATATGAATACGCCCCAGAAAATTAACGCCAATGATTATGATTGGAGTAACCATATCATCCTGATCGTAGAGGATGACGTCATTAATTACAAGGTGATTGAGGCCATGTTGCGTAATACGAAAGTAAAAACGATACACGCCGATACCGGCTTAAAAGCTATTGAACAGTTACGTTTGAATCCGCAAATAGACGTAGTGCTCATGGATGTACATCTGCCGGAAATGAGCGGGTTGGAAGCCACTAAATGTATACTTGAGATCAACCCGAAACTCCCCATCATCGCACAAACAGCCAATGCCATGTCTGATGACAAAGACAAATGCCTCGAAGCAGGATGCGCCGATTATATCAGCAAACCAATTGATATGAGTAATCTCTTCGCTAAAATATCACAATTTTTCCCTGACAAATGACACATTTATATATTTGATGACCTAATTTTTAATGATTTATGACACGTAAATTCGCCATATTGGCAATTTTTCTCAATGCCCAATTTTCAATGCTCAATTGTTTTGCCTCAGACACCGCAAAACATGTTAAAACAGGTCTTACTTTCGGCGCTTTACCAGCCATTGCTTACGATACCGACATCGGCTTCAAGTGGGGATTATTGACCAATTTTTACCTCTTTGGCGATGGCTCCACCTATCCCAAATACCTTCATTCGTTCTACCTTGAATTTAACCGAACCACCAAAGGTAGCGGATTGATGCAGTTCGTTTACGATTCGGAATACCTCATCCCGAAAATCCGACTCACTGCCGAAGCCAGTTATTTCACCGAGCAGGCGCTTGATTTTTATGGTTTTAACGGCTACAAGGCATGGTATAACCCCGATTACGAAAATTCAGACCATAGCGATTATATTTCCCGTATGTTCTACCGCCATGAGCGCAAGGTGTTGCGTTTGCGTTCTGATTTTCAGGGACAGATTATCGGAAAAAAATTTCGCTGGATGGCCGGTTTTGAATACAATGGATTCAAAGTGGGAACGGTAGATATTGATAAACTCAATAAAGGCAAAAAGAAAGATCAACTGCCGGAAAATACTCCGCTGTTGTACGACAAGTTTGTTGAATGGGGCGTTATCAAGCAAGATGAAAAAGATGGCGGCAACCATGGCACGTTCAAGTTCGGTTTGGTGTACGACACGCGCGACAACGAACCCAACCCGATGAGCGGCGTCTGGAGCGATATCATATTGCTCACATCTCCTTCGTTTATGGGCAACAAGTCGGCAGGTTATACAAAATTAGCAATAACGCACCGGCAGTATTTCACGCTGGTGGACGAAATATTGAGTTTAGCTGTCCGGTTAAGTTACCAGCCCAAAATTGGCGGAACAATACCGTTTTATGCGCTCCCTTATGCTTACAACACCAGCACAAACATTCTCCGCGACGGACTGGGCGGCGCCAAAACCATGCGCGGTATCCTGCGCAACCGCGTGGTAGGCGACGATATATTCTACGGAAATGTGGAATTGCGCTGGAAGTTCTTCCGTAAAATAGTCGGAAAACAACATCTATACTTCGCTCTGTCACCCTTTGTGGATTTCGGACGGGTTACCGGCGATTATAAATTTTCGTATTATTGGGCCGATCCACCAGCGTTCATAAATGTCGACAAAGAAAAGATGCATATCAGCTACGGCGCGGGTATCTCAGGCGCTTTGAACCATAACTTTGTGGCGCATGTCAATTATGGCCGCGCTGCGGATAAACGCGACGGAACGTCTGGACTGTATATCGGGCTGAATTATCTGTTTTAATTTAGATTTTAATACCCAACATCAGGATATCATCCACCTGAGGCAGGTCGCCCCGCCACGTGTCCAGATTTTGTTTCAACCTTTTCTTTTGTTCAGTCATACTTAAAGTATGTATTTCCGATAGAAATTTTTTGAGATTCTTTTTCTTTAATTTTTTAAGTTCCGGGCCGCCAAATTGGTCGCAGTATCCATCGGAAAACAGGTAAATAGAATCTCCGGGGATAATGGGAATCGTGTGTCGGGTAAAATTTCTGGTTGTATTTTCGGAAATACCGATAGGCATACGGTCGGCGCTCACTTCGATGAGTTCGTCGAGCGATGATTCCGTGTTTCGCAGTAAAACCAGCGGGATATTCGCTCCTGCATATTCAATTCGGGCATTTTCCCAGTCAATAATACACAGCGCCATATCCATTCCGTCTTTGTTTTCCAAATCTTTGCCGGTTTGTTTCAGTGCTTTGATCACCTGATCGCGTAACTGATTCAAAATTGTATCGGCGTGCAGATTGTCGTTTTGAACGATTTCATTCAGGAAAGTGATCCCCAGTATACTCATAAAAGCGCCCGGCACACCGTGTCCGGTACAATCGGCAACAACCACCATTGTTTTTTCCGTTTTGGCGCTCAGCCAGTAAAAATCGCCGCTGACAATGTCGCGAGGGCGGAACAAAACAAAGTAATCATTTAGAATCTCGTTGATGAATGATTTTACGGGCAGCATCGCTGTCTGTATTCGTTTTGCATACTCTATGCTATCGGTGATATCCTTTTTTTGCTGTTCTATTTCATCGTACAGGCGAAGGGCATTTTCGGTTTGCCATTGCAATTCGGTACTTGTTTCATACAATGCCAGACTTTGTTGTTCAATTTCCTCTTTTTTCTGTTCCAACATGTGCATGATTTCATCGTTAGAAAGACGTTGCCTTTCTATCTCCGTATTTTTTTGTAACAACAAACTTTGCGTTCTCCTGTTTTTTCGATACAGAAGGTAAGTGATCACCACAATAATACCTACCACGACGAGCGCAATCGCTAAGAACATGATCTGCATTTTTAAATCATGTATTTGTGCCTGGTAGAATACTTCCAACGAATCAACAGCATTCGCCGGTTGTGCTAAATAATCATTTATTGTTGCGGTCATCAATTTGTTTACTCTTGCTAAAAAATGTGTTTTTTTTAATCCACAGAAAAAAAAATTCGCACAAAGATACAAATAAAATATCTATATTTGCAAAAAAAATGATAATATCACTTTTTAAGTACACTAAATTGTATCAAAAGACAACATATTTTTTTGCTGCATGTGTTGCTTTAGTTAGCGTGTGTGATGTTGCACTGTCGCAGACAAGAATTGACGACTTGATTAACAGTTATGCCAAAGTAACTGCTATCAGCGATCAGACCGTAACGCTTTCCTCAAGTGCCCATGCGTCCGTGTTTCAACCAAAAGATACCGTTCTATTGATCCAAATGACAGGTATTGCTGATAACGGGAATATGAACGCTGCGGGCAAATATGAGTTTCATATTGTTACGGGTGTTTCCGGTCAGACTGTTACGCTACAATCGGCTGTAACCGACAATCCTGCTTATGCGCCGAGTACCGAACAGGTACAACTAATACGTGTCCCATCCTATAAAAACGCGATCATCACAAATGAACTCACCTGCAAATTATGGAGTTGGTCGGAGGGGACGGGCGGCGTTTTGGCATTCATGGTTGATGACACGCTTACGTTTCAGGCCAACATTGATGTATCCGGAAAAGGATTTAACGGTGGTATGCCGTCGGGCGAATATGCCTATCCGGAAAGTTGTGTTTTTGATGCTACCAATAATGCAGCCCACTATAGCAGCGCTCCTCCCAATGTTGCCGGCTATAAGGGCGAAGGCGCAGCGGTCAGTTCACTGATCAACAGTACGCCCAAAGGTTACGGAAGAGCGTGGAATGGCGGCGGTGGCGGTAATGGTAAATGGTCGGGCGGCGGTGGCGGCGCTAACGGCGGAAACGGCGGAAACGGGGAGCCACAGGTTTGTGAGTCGGCGCCGGGATTTTTACTGGGCGTTGGCAATAATGGCGAACCTGTCAGATATTTTGATTTTCCCGAATCCTATTGGTCGCAACGGGCGTTTATGGGCGGCGGTGGCGGTACCGGAACCGGAACTGATGCTACCCCCGGCGGCAATGGCGGCGGAATAGTGATCATTGTAGCCAAAAATCTGAAATTTCAAACAAACACCGCAATTTATGCTAATGGAGAATCGGTTGCAGGTAGTGCCATTTCCGGCGGCGCAGGTGGTGGCGGCGGCGGAGGCAGTATACTTATATCGGCTGAAAAATATGGCGACATCATTGCCGCAGTTGACGGCGGTAATGGCGGCAATGTTAATAAAGGGGAGTGCAATTCGAACAATTCAAGGGGTGCAGGCGGCGGCGGCGGCGGCGGTCTTGTGTTTACAGGCAGGGATACGACACAATATTCCAACTGGTATAAAACGAGTTTTAGCAAAAAAGCCGGTGTAAAAGGGCATTTGATTGGAGGCGAATGTATTGAATGGGGAGGAAATGGCGAAAACGGATGTTTCATCGGTGATTTTAAGGTACATTTAAGAGGTTTTCTACACAATTACATCCTCACAGCCGATACTACAGTCTGTTACGACAACGAGGTAATCATCAGAGCATCAAATCCGAAAGGCGGTGACGAAAGTTATCATTATACGTGGGCATATTCCGAAAGTATCAATGGTACATGGGAAAACATAAGCAATTCAACACCCATGACAGGCAATCCCTATGAGCCGAATGGAAAATTCCGGTTTGAGCAGCCCGGTACGTTCTATCTTCGACGGGTAGTGGTATCGGGTACAGGCAGTGAAGAAATCATTGACAACGGCAATCCTGTCAAAATCATCGTGAGAACTGCGGTTGATAACATGATCGCGACAGCCGATACAACAGTTTGCTGGAAAAATGCGCCCGTAGTGATTAAGGGATATGATCCGTCGGGTGGAGGCGGAGAACCATATACCTTTCAATGGGAAAAAATGCTCGACAATGGCGAATGGGAAAATGCT
>Ga0082212_10011941_pt1 | contig 10968 bp, 8 predicted proteins | sample TergutNt197P3_FD_71548 | JGI IMG/M metagenome (GOLD analysis project Ga0082212, IMG submission 71548) | Neocapritermes taracua P3 segment gut microbial communities from Petit-Saut dam, French Guiana - Nt197 P3 | ecosystem: Host-associated > Arthropoda: Insects > Digestive system > Gut ...
TTTTGACGAAACACGCCGATGGATTTACAGAATCAGGACAGAAGTGGATGAAGACGGTAAAATTATTTCCGCTAATTACGGATGGATGACAAAAGATTTTCAAATAGGAAACCCTACTGGAACACTCGGCGTGATCGTTTTAAATTATTACCACAACCCCGACCCGCATTCACGCAGTTTGGAGCCGAAGGAAATAACGAACAGGTAGAACCGGGATTGATGGCGTTTTATGATATTGCCGCTGTGGGAAGAAACGCCGTCGCAACGGCGCGTTGGAAAGCGTTACCAAAACCCCAGCGCGTCCAGATCGGATTCGCGCCAGGCGCCGTCGATTGTGACGTCGAGGGTGCCGAGTTCCTTTTGGAGTTCCCACTCCTTCACGCGATAACCGCGGAGGGCGGAGAAAAGCGCGTTCTGCTCCGTGAGAAGCGCCGCCTGCGCGTCCAGCACATCGCGCATCTCGGCGCGTCCCGCCTGCAACAGCAAATCGTTCGTCTTGACACGCCGTTCGGCAAGCGACACGGCGAGAAACTGTATCTTCAACTGCTCGCGTTTCAAAAGCAACTCGCGCACCGCCTCGCGCACAGCCAGTTTCATCGCGTCCTCCGCATCCTGATACGAACGCACGGAAGCCTCGAGCGCGATCAGCGCCTTGCGATACGAATTGCGCTCCGCCGTGCGGTGAAGCGGCAGGCTCACGCGCAACCGGGCGCTCGCCTCCGCGCGGTTCACCTTGAAGGAGCCGGACTGCGTGGAACTCGGGGAAACGCTCTCGCCGACGGACGCGGCGCCGCCAATCGTGAGTTCGCCGCGAAGCCCGTCCTCCGCCACAAGCAGGTGGCGCTGCGCGTCCTCGACATCGTCGCCGCGAATCGCGAAATCGGGACGGTTCCCGAACGCGATCGTTATCGCGTTTTCGACGCGCGCCCTCAATTCGCCGGCATCGACGGAGTCGGGCGCGGTGAGGACAATCGGCGCGTTGGGGTCGCCGGATTCGTATTCGCCGAGTTCGGTTTTGGCGAATTTCGCGGCGTATTCCTCCAGCCCGTAGAGGTCTTCGTCGGAGAGTTCGACGCGCGCGTCGGGCGGTAACCCTATCTGCACTTTGAACGCCTCGAACGCGCTCTCATACGATTGTTTTGCGGCGATCCAGTTGTTGCGTGACGAGAGTTCGCGTTGGTGCGACTGGTCGAAATCGGAGAGCGGCATACGGCTCGCGTCCACGAGTCTGCGCGAGCGGCGGGTGGTGACGATGACGCGGCGGTAGTTCTCCTCCTCGTTGAGCATCGTGCGTTTGGAGATGAGCACGCCCAGATACGAGCCGGCGATTTTGACCATGAAATCGCGCTTGTATTGCTCGAAGCGCCGCGCCTCGTAGAGCAGGTCGCGCTCCGCCTGCGTGAGGGGTTCGCGCGTTACGATGCGCCCGGCGCCGCGCAGGAGCGGGATGTTGATGCTGCCGTCCATCACAAGCCCCCACACGCTTTTTCCGCCGTTGCCGTCGAGCATTCCGGCGAGATCGACGGCGATGGAGCCCGCGACCTGCGTCCCGTTTTCAAACAAGCGTTTCACGCCGGGCTTCGCGCTGTGCTTGTGCGATTCGGAGCGGTCGTCGTCGCCGGAGGGCGAACTGGTCGTCGTCGATTCGAGCGTCTGCGAAAATTCGGTGCGGAACTTGCTGCCTTCGAGGTCGAGCGAGAGGGCGGATGAGAAGAGCGATTCCTTGCGGCTTTGGTATTCGCGGCTGTTGGCGGCGGCGATTCGGAGCGCGTCGCCGAACGCGATTTTGAGGGAGTTGGTGGTGTCGAAACCGGCGGCGGTGGAGTTGGTGGAGACGAGCAGGCGCTTGTCCGCGTCCCACATGGCGTTTTTCGGCAGATCGCGTATGCCCAGCGACGCGTCGCCGCTGGTGAGGAGGTTTTGGTCGAGCAGGAGGCGGCGGCGGAGGGTGTCGGCGGGGGTTTCGATTTCGAAGGTCTCCGCTCTGCCGGTGGCGGCTTTTTGCGCGTGTGCGAGACGTTCGGCGGCGACGCCGTCCGCCTCGCGCCGCCAATCGGCGGCGGACTTGCATCCGGCGAGCGACACCGCCGCGACGATTGCGGCGACGGCCGGCGCGTGGCGTTTCAAAAATTCGGAAATGTTCTCGTGCTGATTCATCCGACGCATATTCTACCCCTTGCGACGCGGGAAAGCAAGTGAAAAAACGCGCGGACGCGCCGTTGCCCAGCGCGGGGTGTGTACAAGGGTTGGCGGTGCGCCTGTTATGGGTTTTGACATCCACCCCGCTGATACGCGCCATTCCCACGCCAAACCTCATGCCGCGCTTTCACCAACAGCGTGAAACGCATGTCGCGCAGCCTCACAGTATATCATTGAAAATGGTGCCAGACACCAATTTCAATGGAAAATCGCGGGGGATTTTTCGCGCGATTCACGGGTTCCCGGCACTTGACCGGCAGGGGTTTTCGTGGTATAATTCCAATAAGTAAGCACAAACGAAAAAGCATTGCAAATCATGGACGAGAACACACCGCAGACGGCGCCGGAAGCGGAGCCCGAAAACACGCCGGAAAACACGCCCGTCGCCGCGAAGAAAAACGACGACGAATCAAACGACACGCCGGTAAACGAGTCGGACGCCATACTCCCGGAGGCGGGCGTGAACCCGATCAATGTCGAGGAGGAAATGCGCAACTCGTACATCGATTATTCGATGTCGGTCATCGTCGGTCGCGCGTTGCCGGATGCGAGGGACGGACTGAAACCAGTCCACCGGCGCTGTCTTTTCGCGATGTCGGAAGCCGGCAACACGCACACGAAACCGCGCAAAAAATCCGCCGCGATCGTGGGCGATGTCATGGGCAAATACCATCCGCACGGCGATTCCGCGATCTACGAGACCATCGTGCGCATGGCGCAGCCGTTTTCAATGCGCTACATGCTCGTGGACGGGCACGGCAACTTCGGCTCGGTCGACGGCGACGAGGCGGCCGCCATGCGTTACACCGAAATCCGTATGCAGCAAATGGCGGAGGACATGCTCGAAGACCTCGAAAAGGACACCGTCCAGATGGTTCTCAACTACGACGAGAAACTCCTCCAGCCGCTCGTCCTGCCCTCGAAACTTCCCAACCTCCTGCTCAACGGCTCGACCGGTATCGCCGTCGGCATGGCGACGAACATCCCGCCGCACAACCTCGGCGAAATCTGCGACGCGGTCATCCATCTGGTCGACAATCCGTCGTGCACCATCGACGATCTGCGCGTGTTCGTGAAGGGTCCGGACTTCCCCACCGGCGGCATAATCTGCGGCGTGAACCCAATCGATTCGATGTATAAAATCGGGCGCGGCGCGATGACAGTCCGCGGCCGCGCGCACATCGAGGAGAACGGCGCCGATTCGCGCATCATCATCACGGAACTGCCATACATCGTCAACAAGGCGGCGATGATCGAGCACATCGCGGACCTCGTGAAGGACAAAATCATCGAGGGAATCCGCGACATCCGCGACGAATCCAAAGCGGACGTGCGCGTGGTCGTCGAGTTGAAACGCGACGCGATGGCGCAGGTCGTCCTCAACCAACTCTACAAGAATTCGCAGTTGCAGACGACGTTCGGCGCGATCATGCTCGCGCTCGACCGCGGGCGCCCGAAGGTGATGAATTTGAAGCAACTCCTGCGCTGCTTCGTCGACCACCGCACGGAGGTCATCACGCGGCGCACGAACTTCGAATTGCGCAAGGCGAAAGAGCGCTGCCACATTTTGGAGGGCTTCCGCGTCGCCACCGACAACATGGACGAAATCGTGCGCATCATCCGCTCCTCGCGCGACGACGCGGAGGCGCGCTCGCGCATGTTCGAGCGCTTCGGTCTCGACGATCCGCAATCCAACGCCATCCTCGAAATGCGCCTGCGCCAACTCACCGGTCTCGCGCGCGAAAAAGTCGAGGAGGAATACAACGCCATCCTCCTGCGCATCGACGACCTCGAAGACCTTCTCGCCAAACCCGAACGCATCCTCGCCATCATCAAGGACGACTGCGCCGAACTCAAAACGAAATACGGCGACGTGCGCCGCACCGAAATCCAGCCGCTCGAAACCGAGGTCAACATGGAGGATCTCATCGCGAACGAGCCGTGCGTTGTCACGCTCTCCAAACGCGGCTACATCAAACGCTCGCCGCTGTCCGTCATCAACGAGCAGGGACGCGGCGGCAAAGGACGGCGCGGCGCGAAGTTGAAGGACGAGGATTTCGTCATCAAACTCTTCACGCCGATGACGCACGACAAACTCATTTTCGTCACCTCGCACGGCCGCATCTTCGCGGAGAAAGCGTGGCAGATTCCCGAAGGCGATTTGGCCTCACTCGGCCGCCCGCTCGTGAATCTCCTGCAACTTCGCGCCGAAATCACCGCCGGAAAAGTCGATGACGACGGCAAACCCCTCACCCCGCGCGCGGCGGAGAGAGTGGTGGATATCAACCCGATTGAGGAATTTTCCGACGACAAATTCCTCTTCTTCGCGACGCGCAAGGGCGTGGTCAAACGCACGCGCCTTTCCGAGTTCCGCAATGTCCGCAAGACCGGCATCAACGCCATCGCAATCGATGACGACGATGAAATCATCGACGCGATCATCGTTGATGCTGACGACGAAGTGATTCTCGTAACGGCGAACGGACGCTCCGCCCGCTTCAAAGTCTCGCAAGTCCGCCCCATGGGACGCGGCGCGCGCGGCGTGCGCGGAATCAAATTGCGCGGCCCCCTAGCGGGGGGGCAGGTTGACGAAGAATTTGAAAATAACATCGAAGAATCGGATTCAAACGAATCAATGGAAGATGTCAACGAAGTCGATGATACGGAAGACGTGGAAATCGCAAATCCGACTGATTCATTAAGAGCGTTGGTGAAAGTCGATTCCGCGCCCGACGCGAAAATCCTCGTGATTACGGAACGCGGTTATGGAAAACTCACGGCGTTCAACGCGTATCCGACGAAGAGCCGGCACACCGGCGGCGTGAAATCGATTGACACCGGCGAGCGCAACGGCGCGGTCGTTTTCGCGGCGGAAGTTGCGAAGACGGATTCGCTTGTGGTGATAACGGTGGGCGGAATCACGCTCCGCACGGCGGTCGCCGAGATTCGCGAAACGGGCCGCATCGCCAAAGGCGTGCGCATCGTCCGCGTCGAGGACGACGACAAAGTCGCCTCCGCCGCAATCGCCGAAGGTGAAAACGCATCGACCGCAGAGGAAACTGACGGAGTGTAGAATGTGGGACGGGTCTCCGACCCGTCCTGAAAAAACAAACACCCGCAGGACAGGTCGGAGACCCGTCCCACATTTTCATGTGATATTGTGATATGGACAGGTCGGAGACCTGTCCCACATTCAACCGACGATGTGCGGTTTGATGACTTCGACGGAGATTTTGGCGAGTTCGGATTTGAGGCGTTTGAACTGCGCCTCGTCTTCGTAAACGCCGATGATGGCGCCGCCGGAGCCGGTGAATTTCGCGCTCACACCGCAGGCGCGGGCGGCTTTCACCATGCGCAGATTGCCCTCGGAGAGTTGGTAGAGCGAGGCGCGTTTGTCGAAGTTCGCATCCATGAGGCGGGAGAGGGTCGCGGCGTCGCCGGATTCGAGCGCGGCGCGGGCCTGATCCGTGATTTCAGCCCAGAATTTCATCGCGTCGACAACAAGTTTCTCGCCGGCGTTGAAACGCGCCTTGATGTTGTTGTGAAACACGCCGGACATCTCGGAGAGGTCGGTGCGGTAGGCGATGTAAACGGGGGGGAGGAGGGTGGGGTCGAGGTTCTCGTAAAGTCCGTAGCCCTGCTTTTCGATGAGGGTTTTGTCGAAATCCATGTAAACAAGCCCTTCGTAAACCTGTATGACGCGGTCCTGCAAACCGGCGGTGATGCCGAGTTCGGTCTGTTCGGTTTCGCGGATGATGTTGGCGAGTTCGGGTTTGGGGATGTGGACGCCGTAAAACGCCATGAGGGCGCGGTAGGTGGCGGTGATGATTGCGGAGGAGCCGGAGAGTCCGACGAGGTTGGGGATGTCGGTCTGGTAGCGGATTGTGAATTTGCGGTCGTCGAGTTTGATTCCGTTTTTGCGGGTGTGGTCGTGGAAAGTTTTTATGGCGGCTTTGAGGAGGCGGATGCCGCCGTAGTAGCCGAAGAGTTTCACGTCCTCCGCGAGCGCGTCGATGTCGGGGAAAACGGAATCGTCGCGGCGCGAGGGGAGCAGGACAATTTCGGGCGATTCCCAGAGGGTTACGGTGGCGGAGAAATTGTCAAACGCGAATGAAATCGTTTTGCCGAAATAGCCGTCGGACGGGTTGCCGATGAGTGCGGCGCGGGCGCAGGCGCGGGTTTGGATTAACATGGGGGAGAGTTGAAAGTTGAGAGTTGAAAGTTAAGAGTTAAGAGTTGAAAGTTGGGAGTTGGGAGTTGGGCAAACGGTAAAAAAAGTAAACGGTAAACGGTCGAAGATGTCGGAAACGTTTACCGTTTACTCTTAACCGTTTGCCGTTTACCGGACGGCTGGAAGCCGTCTCTACATTTTCGGACGGGTCGGAGACCCGTCCTACATTGAGAAGACGGCGAGTTGGCGGAGGCCGGCTTCGGCGCAGATGTCGAGGGTGCGGACGAGGGCGCCGTGGAGGGAGTCGTCGGCGCATTTGATCATGATGGTCGTGTCGGCGCTCATGCGGGCGTAACGTTGCAGGCGTTCGCGGAGTTGGGGTTCGGTAACGTGCGCGCCTTCGAGAATCAGGGAGTTTTTGCCGACGAGGATTGTCAGGGGGTCGCGTGGCGGCGGTATGATTTCCTCGAGCGGCGGTTGGGGGCGCATGGCGTCGACACGCGCCGCGATGTCCTCGTGTTTGAGGGTGATGATGAAGAAGATGAGGAGCAGGAACACCACATCTATCATCGGGGTCATTTCAAGGGAGACTTTGTCCGTGAATTTGCGTTTGCGTTCAGGGGTCATGGGTCACCTCCTTGGTGAGGGTTGTTGGGGTGGGGGTTGGGGGGAGTTGAAAGTTAAGAGTTAAGAGTTAAGAGTTGAAAGTTGAAAGTTGAGAATTGTTTTGGGGTGTCGTTGACCGTTTGCCGGACGGCTGGAAGCCGTCCCTACATTGAGAAGACGGCGAGTTGGCGGAGGCCTACTTTGGTGCAGATGTCAAGCACTTTTACGAGGGAGCCGTGGAGGGAGCGTTCGTCGCACTTGATGATGATGGTCGTGTTCGCATCCATGCGGGCGAAGCGTTTAAGGCGGTCTTCGAGTTGTTTTTCGGTGAAGGGGGCGCCGTTGAGGACGAGCACATCGCGGCCGGTGCGCACGTCGGGACCGATGAGAATCGTGGTGGGTTCGGTGACGACGGGCTGGGGGTTGGGGTCGGGCTGGGGGCGCATCGCGTCCGTGAAGGCGTTGATGTCCTCCTGTTTGAGGGTGACGATGAAGAAGATGAGGAGTTGGAACACAACGTCGATCATCGGGGTCATCTCAAGGGAGACTTTGTCCTGATTGGTTCTTTTTTTGGTTCTTAATGCCATGGCTCACCTCCATTTGATTCCGCGGCTGTTAAAGGAACTTCGCGTCGCCGGGGTGCGGGGGTCGGCGACGGATATGACATGGATGCGTCCGACGCCGTTGGCGGTGCAGATGTCCATCACGTGTTTGATGTGGGAGTGGCGCGTGCGGTAATCGCCGCGCACCCAGACCTGGAAATCGGGGCGGGTTTCGGTGCGTCGTCTGACGATGCTGGCGAGTTGGGCGTCACCGAGGAGGCTGTTGTTGAGGGTGATTCTGCCGGTTGGTCCGACATCAATGACGAGGACGGAGATTTTCGGGTCCTTTTTGATGAGTTCGCCGTTGGGACCGTATTCGAGCATGACCTCCTTGTCCCTCGCCTCGACAATCGTGATGGTGACGATGAAGAAGATGATCATCTGGAACACCACGTCGATCATCGGCGTCATGTCAATCGAGCATCCCTCGCTGTTGCGGGCTTTTTTGCTCATTTCAGATAATTGTTAATTGTTAATTGTCGATTGTCAATCATGAATCGCGCGTTGACAATTCACAATTGGCAATTGACAATTGATAATTATTCGGTTACGACTTCGACGTTGCGGAGGTCTTTGATGAGTTCCATCGTGGTGGCTTCCATGCGGATCACGATGCGGTTCGCCTTGTTGCGGAAGGCGTAGTAGGTGCAGACGGCGGGGACGGCGACGCAGAGGCCGGCGGCGGTCGTCCAGAGCGCCTGCGAGATGGCGGTCGCGAGTTGCGCGACGTCGGGGTCGCCCGTGCCCAACACCTCGAACGCCTTGATCATGCCCTGCACCGTACCGAGCAGACCAAGCATGGGCGCGATGTTGGAGTCGACGGAGAGCCAGGTGAGTTGCTGGTTGAGTTTTTCGATTTCGAGATCGGACGCGGCGCCGATCGCCTCCTGTATTACTTCAAAACCCTCCTCGACGTGGGAGAGGCCGGCGGTGAGGATCTTCGCCATGGGGACGGGTTCGTTTTCGCAGAATTGTATCGCTTTGACGACATCGCCCTCTTTCATCGCGGCGGTGACATTGTCGATGAGGGTCTGGGGCATGATTTTGGACGGGCGGATGAGGATGCCGAGCGTCACGCAGAGGTAGATGTAGAAACCGCCCGCGCCGAAGATTGCGAGCCAGAGTATCAAACCGAGCGATCCGGAACCGAAGAGCACGTTGTAAAATGTGCCTCTGGGCGCCGCTGCGGTGGGGGTGCCGGAGGAGGCCTGCCCCGTCGTGGAATCGACAATTGCGCCGGTGGGCGCGTCCGCGACTTCTTGCGCGTGGACATAAGTGGTGCCGGCAAACGCGAGCGTGACGGCGGCTAAAACTGCGAGGGTGGTTTTTTTCATCAGGTTACGGGTTGGTTAGTTGAAAGTTAAGAGTTGAAAGTTAAGAGTTAAGAGTTGAAAGTTGAAAGTTGAAAGTTGAAAGTTACTGCGGTTATTGAAATTTATGATATGATTTTAACAGAAGCGGAATTGAAAGGCAAGGGGTTTTTAGTTGAGAGTTGAAAGTTGAAAGTTAAGAGTTGCTTAATGCGCGGTATGAATACGGTGGCAATGGAACTTTCAACTTTTAACTCTCAACTTTCAACTTTAACTTCCTCCCAGCAGTTTTCTGGTCCAGGGGCTGGAGCGGTGGGCGTTGTTGAGTTGGGCGCGCATTTTCTCGGCGTATGAGGACTGGCCGAGTTCGCTGAAAACTTCGGCGGCTTTGTAGAGCGCTTCGGCGTTGGTTTCGCCCTCCTTCGTGTACATGAGCGCGACGCGCAGGTAGCCGTCGACAAGCGCCTCCTTCAATTTTTTGTCGGCGCGGAGCATGTCCCCGCGAATGTTGAGCGCGGCGGCGGCGATGGAGCCGGAGGCGGTGGCGATCGCGTCGTCGACCCACTTTTCAAGTCTGGAGGAACTTTTGCCGGATTGGAGAAGCGCCTCCCAGTAGAGGGGGGCGAAGACGGAGGTGACGGCGGCGCCGGGGTTTTCCGCAACGACTTTGTCGCCGAGTTTCACGATTTCGTCCCATTTCTTCGACTTTTTGTGGATTTTGGCGATTTCGGCGGCGGCGATTCCGTCCCATTCGAGCATTTTGTAATCGGTAACCCATTTGTTGAGCGCGGGGATGGCGCTTTCGGGGTTGGCGCCGCGGATTTGGTCGGAGACTGCGCGGAAATTCGCCGGGGGCTGGATTTCCATTTTGATGATGTCGGCCGGCGAGTACGTTTTTGAAACCGGATTCGGTGAACTGGGGATTCGGTATGAAAACGCGTATTGGTTGCCGGACGCCTGCCAGCGAATTTCGCCGGCAAGCGTTTGTTCGGGGTTGTTTTTCAATGTGATCTTCGCGGGGACTTGCGCGAGGGCGCCGGCCGCCGCGCAAAGCGCGGAGAGGATTGCAAGTGTTTTTTTCATTTTTCGGATTGTAGATTGAGAATTGATAATTGAGAATTATTCTAGAGTCCCGCTTTCGCCTGGAGCATGAATGATTGCATGGCGGCTTGGTTGCGGCCGCCGGAGCCGAAGATGGCGAAATATTCCTCGCAGGTTTCGACAACGTCCTCGAAGACGGATTCGCCGGTGTTGTATTTGCCCATGCGCATTGAGAGGGCGACGGTGCGTTCGAACGCGGTGTCGAGGACTGGCAGGAGCATCGCGTCGGTGCGCGGGAGTTTGTCCACCATCTGGCGGTAATGCACGGTGGCGGCGCCGAGCGCGGCGGACTCCTCTTTTTCGCCGTCGAATTTTTTGGCGATTTCAATTTGTATTTCGAGAATTTTGCCGACTTCGAGTTCGAGGTCGAAGAGTTCGCGGTCGGTTTTCAAATACTGGCGGAGTGTGCGGATTGCGGCGACGGCGCGGCGGAAGAGGGCGTCGCGGGTTTTTTTGTCCTCGGTGTCGGCGGCGGCGAGTGTGGCGCAGGAGGCGATGAGGCGGTTGGCGTCGATGACGCGGTGCGAGGTTTTGTATGTGGTGACGAACTTTTCGAGGGCGTCGGCGGCTTCGAGGTATTTTTTCTCCTTGGCGAGGATTGCGGCGAGTCCGTATTCGGCCATCATGGTTATCTGCGCGTCGCCGGCGGCGCCTTTGAGGGCGAGGTCGTAGCCTTCGCGGGCGAGGTCGATTTCGTCGGATGCGAAGAGGCTTTCGGCGGCCTGCAGGTATTGCATGGCGGTGTTTTTACCGCCTTCGGAGAACATTTTTTTGAGTATGGCGACGCCCTCGTTGCGGTAGCCGAGGTCGATGAGGGTTTTGCCGCGGAAGAAGTGGGCGTTTTTGGCCTGGTCGGATTCGGGGAAGTCTTTGGCGAGGCGTTCAAAATAAGAATCCGCCTTTTTGGAATTTTCGGCGCGTTCGGCGGGGGTGTCCGCTTTTTTCGTGAACCAGAGCGTGCCCATTTGGAGGAGGACGG
>Ga0082212_10011942_pt1 | contig 10968 bp, 11 predicted proteins | sample TergutNt197P3_FD_71548 | JGI IMG/M metagenome (GOLD analysis project Ga0082212, IMG submission 71548) | Neocapritermes taracua P3 segment gut microbial communities from Petit-Saut dam, French Guiana - Nt197 P3 | ecosystem: Host-associated > Arthropoda: Insects > Digestive system > Gut ...
CAGACAGCGGTTCGACCAAAACAAGTTGGAGCGTAGCCGAAAAAGGCAATCAGTTGCAACTGCTTCAGACTTCGGGTATCAATCCGTATTTTCAGTCGGAAGAAGAGATAAGCGACAGACTGAGTGAAGAGTTATTACCTCAATTAGATGTTGACAGCAAGGATATTACGGCAGTTTATTTTTATGGCGCAGGTTGTGCGTTTGAAAAGGTAGAAGTCGTCAAAAAAGCGATTGAAAGACTGATAAATGCAGCAGTCGTTGAGGTTTATACGGATTTATTGGGTACGGCAAGAGGTGTTTGCGGCCGGCAAGCCGGCATTGCCTGTATCTTGGGAACAGGGTCTAATTCATGTTTCTACGACGGACAACATATTGTGCAAAATGTTTCTCCGCTTGGCTATATCTTAGGCGACGAAGGAGGAGGCGCCGTGTTGGGTAAGCTATTGGTAGGCGATTTGTTAAAAGGAATGTTGCCGAATGAATTGAAAGAAAAGTTTTTGACGCAATACGACCTGACGCCTGCACAAATTATTGATCGCGTCTATCGTCAGCCTTTCCCCAATCGTTTTTTGGCCGGTCTGTCTCCTTTTTTGGCGGAAAATATCAGTGAACCGATGATTCACGCATTGGTACTGAACAGTTTCAAATCCTTTATCACACGCAATGTATATACATACGATTACAAGACTTGGCCGGTACATTTTACCGGCTCCATTGCCCTGTATTACAAGGATATTTTAGCTGAGGCGGCTTCCGAAACCGGTATCCGCATAGGCGCCGTAGTACAATCGCCATTGCAGGGATTAGTTGCTTTTCATTCACTTTAAAAATCTTCGCTTGTGAGCAATTTTTTGAAAATAACAGAATCACCGTCTCTTTACAACGACCTGGAAAACAAATCGGTCAGGGAATTATTGGAGGAGATCAATACAGAAGACCAAAAAGTCGCATTGACAGTCCGGGAAGCAATTCCTCGGATTGAAAAACTCGTCGAAGCAATTGTTCCCCGTATGCAAAAAGGCGGACGGTTGTTTTATATTGGCGCCGGTACAAGTGGACGGCTGGGCATCCTCGACGCCTCCGAAATACCTCCCACTTTCGGATTTTCTCCCCATTGTATTGTCGGCATTATCGCCGGAGGGGATCGGGCGATCCGTATGCCTGTCGAAAATGCAGAAGACGATACAGCGCAGGGATGGAAAGATTTGCAGGCGTATCGGATAAACAAAAATGACACAGTGGTCGGTATTGCCGCCTCAGGCACAACGCCTTATGTGGTCGGTGCGCTAAGGGCGGCACGAGCGGAAGGCATATTGACCGCCTCGATATCAAGCAATCCGGATTCGCCGATTTCGGCCGAAGCGGATATGCCGATTGAAATAGTCGTGGGGCCTGAATATGTGACCGGCAGTTCGCGGATGAAATCGGGAACCGGACAAAAAATGATTCTCAACATGATATCCACCTCCTTGATGATAAAGATGGGACGGGTAAAAGGGAATAAAATGATTAACATGCAGCTTACAAATCAAAAACTGATCGGACGTGGCGTCCGCATGTTGATGGAAGAACTGCAAATAGAAGAAAATCAAGCGCATACGATTTTGATGATACACGGCTCAGTCGCCAAAGCATTGGAAGTCTGTCGAAGAACACCATAATGATATGCCACCCGGCTCTATTCCTCTTTTGCCAACCTTTCCTGTTCAAGCCAAAATTCTGATTCTTGGCGCGTCGATTTAAAAAAGTTTGTAACAGCGGCTTAATAGTCAAAAGTGCTGATTTTTCAGGCGGGATTAATCCCGCCTGAATTACTTGAATGTAGCCCTAAAATATTCGTCTATAAAGATTTTTCATTTTTTTTGCAAGTCCTACATGGTTTTTCATTTTGGATTTCAAATCAGTAAACATCCCTTTCAACGCATTGTTAATGTTTGGAATACTGATTTTATATGATCATACCATGTCCATAGATAAGGCATATTTCGTTTGATACTCAGGCAGACGCTACGCAAGCGCTTATGAAGGTAATAACTTTTACCTGTTCGTCTGTCACATGTTCGCTCTTTCAAAAAAGTATCCCATCACTCACACCATGCCTCAAATGAGCCAACAAAGCTTTCTTTACCGACAAACCAAGCGTGATTGAAACGGCAAAAGCATCCATTGACAATCCGATAGCAATAATAATAATTTCAAGTAAGTTCATATTTTTCTTTCCTGTTGGTCATTTTCTTGCCTGCATTTCCTCTAACGCATAAATCGACACGTTTACCCTTTCCCCTTATATACACTTGGCGATATGCCTGTTACCCGCTTGAAGTATTTTCCGAAAAACGACTGTGAGGGGAAATTCAGTTCGTCGCTGATTTGCGAAATGGTCATGTTTGTCGATTTCAGGAGCGCTTTGGCTTCCAATACCACAAGGTCGTCAATCCAGTCGTTGGCCGGTCTGCCGCTGGTTTCCTTGATGACCTTTGACAGATATTTTGGCGAAAAAATCAGTTTTTGGGCATAAAATTTCAGTTCGCGGTGTTGCTTATAATGGATGCGTACCAAATTCAGAAATTTCTCAACAAGCATTTCCTGATGCGTCATTTTCCTGTTGGAAGTAATTTTATGGAAATCGATGTTTGCTCCGTAGAAAAACGCCAGTGTCAGGTATCGCGCTACTTCTAACCGATAGGGATGGTCTGTTTCATGAGCCAGCCTTTTCAGTACCTCAAAATAGTCAATTATTCCTTTCAACGTTTCTTCACACAAAGGGATGACAGGATTTTCACGTACAGAGAGAAACAGTGGCAAGCGTTCCGAAGCGTTTTCCATCAAATTGTCGGTAAACTTTGAGGAAAAAATGACAAGAAAACCCGTAAAGTCTTCACTGGTAGATTTATATTCTATAATGTGACCTGGCAAAATAATGAATAAGCAGGGCCCTTCGGCGTTGTATGATTTCAGGTTGATAGAACTTTCTGTTGTTCCTTTGATACAGACAAATCCCAAAGTAACATCCACTCTGAATGGATATTGATTATAGGAGGTAATGACAGGATTCTCAGCTAAAAAGATGTCGTCGTCTATCGAGAAACTTTCAACGTCTTCTAATTTGGTTCGCCAGTTGAAAGGCAAAATATTTTCAGTTTTCATACGAAATACACGCAAATTTATTAGCCGCAAAAATAGGTTTTTTTTTAATCAATATATCAGTAATGTGACATTTCGTCCATTTTTTGTTCCTTTTGACCTTGCGGGGGCAATAGGACGCTTGTACTTTTGCGGCGTGATTTAAAAATAAATAGTGATATGAATAAAAGTATTTCAATCATCAGCACAGCGGTATTGGTATCGTTCTGGCTGACAGGTTGCGGCAACAGACAAACAACGGAGCCGACAGCCAAAATCATCCCTGTAAAAGTGATGAATATCGGTTTTTCAGACCATTCGCACAGCCAAAACTATGTGGGTACGGTGGAGGAATCGTCGGCCGTTTCGCTTGGTTTTTCGGGTATGGGAACGGTTGAGCGTGTTTTGGCTTCGGAGGGCGAGCGGGTAAGGCAAGGACAGTTACTCGCTGTTTTGGAGGGCGGAACGGTGCAGAACGCTTACAATGTGGCTAAAACGACATTGTATCAGGCGCAGGACGCTTACGACCGCCTTAAAACCCTGCACGAAAAGGGAAGCATTACCGATATCAAATGGATAGAAGTGGAATCGGGGCTGGAACAGGCCAAAGCCATGGAAGCCATTGCCAAAAAAAGCGTTGAAGACTGTAACCTGTACGCTCCTATGAGCGGCGTCATTTCCAAACGCTCGGCAGAAGCAGGCGTAAATGTAATGCCGGGGATGTCGGCGTTCAAACTTGTTTCGATCGACGAAGTATATATCAATGTATCCGTTTCCGAAAATGAAATAGGAAGTATCCGCATCGGACAACCTGCAACGGTAACGGTTCCTGCCCTCGGCAACCGCGAATACAGGGGCGTTGTGGATAAAAAAGGCGTCGAAGCCAACCCTGTTTCACGTACATACGCGCTCAAAATAAAAACAGGCAATCCGAACCTGGAACTTATGCCAGGGATGGTTTGCAAGGTATTTTTACAAAATGAGGCGGATAAACAAATCATCATCCCCAACAAATGCGTACAGATCGCGCCCGACAACAGACATTTCGTATGGCTGGCTGATGGCAATACGGCCCGCCGTCGATTTATTACGGTCGGTTCGCTTGCCGACTATGGAATTGTCGTGGAAAACGGTCTTACGGAAGGCGACAGGCTGATTGTGGAAGGAAGCGCCAAAATCAGCGAAGGGATGCAGATAAAATTTTAGATATCAACGTCAAATTTTTGACAAACTTCTATAATTAAGCAAGTTAGTGTTTCATGTGGCATTTTCGAAATACGGAGTGAGCATCATAATTTTCATTTTACCTCCCAATTTCGGCAAAACCACGTGTTATGGGTTGGTATTTTATGTGTCATATTTATAATTTATGTTCTCTCAACAATAATTCATATATTTCTACCCAATCTTTTTCGTAAAACTTGGTCGCCGTGTCAGAAAGTTTTGAAAAAGTGTCGGAAGCAAAGAATTTTTCCGTAGCCGTTTGTTCGTCAAAACGCAACACTTTTAATGACTTTTCCGTAAATGCCCTCTCGTAGAAAGTGAACTCCGTAACAACTCCGTCGGTTTGATTGACTTTACCAATAATTTCCGCCCATTCTTCTGCCTGTTTCCTGAATTTAGTAACATAAAAACCTCTGCCGAAGTCCTTGTTGGATTGGCACTTGCTTAAATCTACCGATTCTATCTCTGTATAACTGCCGTGAAAAACCTGCATTATCGCAATCCTCCGTTTTGATAACAAATTCGATACAAATAATCTACTGTATGAAATGGATTGGCAGTGTGCAATGCATTCCAATGCTGATTGAGAAAAGCCCAGCCACCGTACTTGTTTAAGTAAAAATAAGCGTCCTGAACTTTCATTTTGTACGCTGCTGCAAATTCAGGTACAATGTAAGTCATAAAACTTATTTTGTCACTCGTTGCTTTATCAATTACCTTATTTTCCATTGGGTTTCAATTAACATTACAAATGTACATAAAAGTATTGACATATACACAGACCAAAAAATCAATGATTGGCTTTCGGAATGGAAGGATTTTGTACCTCCCCCTGCTCCTTCCAAAGGGGGATAAGAGAACTTCGTCTTGCCTTGTATTTTTGATAACAACTTGTTTTCCATGCCACATTGGGCTTCGCAATTAATAGAAGTTTAGGTTGTTCCATTATTTACAAGGTCGAAAATATTTTTCCCTCTTTTTGCTTGCATTTCAAAAAAAATATTTAATTTTGCATTTATTATAATGTACGATAAACGATAAAGATATTCAATCCGCAATTTAATTTGTACATTTGTACCCATAAAACTATAACGTTATGACAACATTGATTATTAGGAAGGACAACGCACAGTCGCGTCATTTTTTGGAGTATGCCCGCACGCTTCCGTATATTGATGTCGTGGAAGAAGGCAGGGTGCCTGAAAGAAAATTAAAACCTTCGGTGGTACGTTCGATAAAGAGGTCGATGCGTGGTAAGGATTTGATAGAGTGTGAAAACGCAGAAGAGATGTTCAGCCAGTTGGGAATTTAATCACGCTGAAACCGGTACACATTCCGATTTTTTTAACGATTATCTTTTAGTTGCTTCCATTCGGAACTATCCATAATGAAAAAATCAAAGAATGTGTCTCTTTCCGAAGGAAAGAAAAGCCAAACATTGTATATTTAACACTATTGTAAATTCTCAACGCTCAATTGTCCGTTGCCATTCCCTCCAAACAGCGGCAGGCAGCGGCTACATTGGTGATGTTTTTGATGGTGATGCTGCGTTTGGCGCCTTGTTCGCGCAATTCGCAGTTACGCGGATAGCGTTGGATATAATGCAGTATCCTGCCGAACAATCGGCCTGCATAATAGGGGCTGTCGGGGTCGGAAGGAAGGTACATGGCCATTTTGCCCTGTTTCAAAACCACTTTTTCTATCCCGCACTTTTTCGATAGCCAACGCAAACGTACTACGCGAATCAACTCTTCGCCTTCCGTTGGAATGGCGCCGAAACGGTCTTTTAGCGTGGTGACAAACGCGGATAAATGGGTTTCGTCTTTGATAGAATCCAATTCGCGGTATATGCTTATCCGCTCCGAATCGTTCGGGATGTAGGTTGGCGGAAACATCAGTTCGAGGTCGCTTTCGATAAAGGTTTCACGTATGTATGCTTCGGCGGTGTCGGCCTCATCGCCTTCGGGATGAAAGAGGTCGGCAAACTCATCGGCTTTGAGTTCGTCAACGGCTTCTTCCAGAATTTTCTGATAAGCCTCATAACCAAGGTCGGCAATAAAACCGCTCTGCTCGGCGCCAAGTATATTGCCTGCGCCGCGAATATCCAAATCCTGCATCGCAATATGGATGCCGCTACCGAGTTCGGCAAAGTTCTCTATCGCCTGCAAGCGGCGGCGCGATTCGGCCGTGAGCGAAGACAAGGGAGGGGACAGGAGGTAGCAAAACGCCTTGCGATTGCTTCTGCCCACACGCCCGCGCAACTGATGCAATTCGGACAAACCGAACTGATGCGCATTATTGACGATAATCGTGTTGGCGTTGGGGATATCCAATCCGTTTTCGACAATCGTGGTCGATATCAATACATCGTATTCATAATCAACAAAATCAAGGATAATCCGTTCTAATTTTTCGGGGTCTAACTGTCCATGTCCGATTGCAATACGGGCATCGGGTACTTCGCGGCGTATCAACAATTCAATCTCTGCGATGTTTTGAATACGGTTGTTGATGAAAAACACCTGACCGTTGCGGCTCATTTCGAACGAAATGGCTTCGCGGATAATATCGGGGTTGAATCGCTCAACTTCCGTCTGTATCGGGTAGCGGTTGGGAGGAGGCGTGTGTATGTTGCTAAGGTCGCGTGCGCCCATCAACGAGAATTGCAGGGTGCGCGGAATGGGCGTGGCGGTCATTGTCAGCGTGTCCACATTGGTTTTCATCTGACGCAATTTTTCTTTGACCGATACGCCGAACTTTTGTTCTTCGTCGATAATCAACAGTCCCAAGTCTTTAAATTTTACGTCTTTACTGACTATGCGATGCGTTCCTATCAGGATGTCGGGTTTGCCTTCGGGCAGTTGGGCGAGGATTTTTTTCGTATCGCCTGCCGAGCGCGCCCTGCTCAAATAATCGATCGTGCAGGGGAAGTCTTTCAGACGTTCCGAAAAGGTTTTGTAATGTTGAAACGCAAGTACGGTGGTCGGCACCAGCACAGCCACCTGTTTATTGTCGGCCACCGCTTTGAAAGCCGCCCGTATGGCTACTTCCGTTTTGCCGAAACCCACATCGCCGCAAATCAACCTGTCCATCGGACGTTCGCTTTCCATATCGGCTTTTACGTCTGTGACGGCTTTTACCTGATCGGGCGTGTCTTCGTAAATGAAACTTGCCTCCAGTTCATCCTGCATAAAACTGTCGGGACTGTAAGCAAATCCTTTGTCTAAACGGCGCAACGAGTACAGACGAATCAAATCGCGGGCTATATCTTTGACTTTCTTCTTCGTGCGTTCTTTTATCCTTTCCCATGCGCCGCTTCCCAACTTGCTCAATGCGGGTGGCGTACCGTCTTTTCCCTTGTATTTCGACAGTTTATGGAGTGCGTGGATGCTGACAAATATGATATCGCTGTTGCGGTAAATCAACTTGACGGCTTCCTGTATTTTGCCGTTTACTTCGGTTCGGATCAGGCCTCCGAACTGGCCGATTCCATGATCAATATGGACGATATAGTCGCCTTTCGCAAATTGGTTCAGTTCTTTCAGCGAAAGCATCATTTTCCCGCTACGCGCCTTGTCGCTTTTCAGGTTGTATTTGTGGTAGCGTCCGAAAATCTGATGATCGGTAAAGATGCAAATCTTCAGTACATGATCCACAAATCCTTCATGCAATGTTTTGTTGACTGCGTGGAAAGGTATATTTTCCCCTCTGTCGTGGAAGATATCGCGCAGGCGGTCGGTTTGCTTTTCGCTGTCGCTCAATAAATAAATCGTATATTCGTCTGCAAGGAAATTTTGGAGCGATTCGCCGACTAAGTCAAAGTTTTTGTGGTAAAGGGGTTGGGGGGCGGAATGGAAGGTAATGGCGGAGTGCCTCCCTATTGGGGGGGCTTGGGGGGGCTTTCCGATATGAATTTGCCTGAAAGCGCATACCTCACGGTAAAAGTCATCTTTCTGCACCAAATGCTTCTGCATGGCTTCGGTTGATGTAAACGATTCTTCGTCACCTTTTACAGGCTCTTCTTCCCAAAGAGAGCCGATTCGTTCCGTACACCACTCCAAATCCTGCGCTACGATCAAAGTTTGTGGCTGTAACAGCTCAAGCAATGACACATCAGCCGATTTGTTACGGCTTATTTCAGGTATGATACGAATGGAATCCAATTTTTCTTTCGAAAGTTGTGTTTCCACATCGAATGTACGGATTGTTTCGACTTCGTTGCCGAAAAAATCAACGCGGTAGGGAAATTCGTTTGAGAAAGAAAAAATATCAACAATACTTCCCCTCATGGCATATTGCCCCGGCTCATAGACATAATCGGTCTGTTCAAACCCCAAAGAATCAAGCACATCGGAAATAAAAATATTGTCCACCTTTTCATTTACACTAATTTTAAGAGTGTTAAGCAAAAGTTCTTTTTTCGACAGTACTTTTTCGGCCAGCGCATCGGGACAGGTAACAATGATATGCGAGGAGTGTTCGTTTTGCAGCAGACTGAGTACTTCGGTACGCAGAATTTCATTGGCAGGGTCGCGGTGGCCATATTTGATATGCCGGTGCCAGGCTGACGGAAAGAAAAACACCTGCTTACCGTCCAAAAGTTGCATCAGGTCATTGTAGAAATACCCTGCTTCTTCGAGGTCGTTGAGGATACATAAATAACTTCCCGCCCGTTTCGTAAAAAGCGAGGCAATCACCATAGATGCTCCGGAGCCGTACAATCCTTTGAGCAGGAGGTGTTGAAAATTTCGTTCCTCAACCAACGCATCGACCGCATTAATCTGAGGATGAGCGGCATAAACCGCCAATAATGCTTGTATATTCAAATATTATACAATTTGCTCAAAATACGCAATTGTTTTTTTAAGTCCGTCTTCCAATTTAATTGTTGGTTTCCATCCTGCTAATTTTTCGCAGGCTAATGAAATATCGGGTTGGCGTTGTTTCGGGTCGTCGGAAGGAAGCGGTTGAAATACAATCTTTGACCTTGATCCGGTCATTTGCAATACCAAAGTGGCTAATTCCAACATTGAAAATTCACCGGGATTGCCGAGATTGACAGGGCCGGTAAAGTCGTCTGCCGTATTCATTGTCCGAATCAGCCCTTCAATCAGGTCGTCGATATACTGAAAACTGCGCGTCTGGCTTCCATCGCCGTAGATTGTGATGTCCTGGCCTGTAAGCGCCTGCACAATAAAGTTTGACACGACACGCCCGTCGTTAGGATTCATACGCGGCCCATACGTATTAAAGATACGGACAATCTTGATTTTCAACCGGTGTTGGCGGTAATAATCCATAAAAAGGGTTTCGGCTGCCCTTTTTCCTTCATCGTAACAGGATCGGGAGCCGATTGGATTCACATTTCCCCAATAGGATTCGATTTGCGGGTGAATGGTTGGGTCGCCGTATACTTCGCTGGTAGAGGCCTGTAATATTTTAGCGCCTACCCGTTTAGATAGTCCCAGCATATTTAATGCGCCGTAAATGGATGTTTTTGTTGTTTTGATTGGATTGTATTGATAATGTACGGGCGACGCAGGACAGGCAAGGTTGTAGATCATATCTACTTCCGCATAGAAAGGAGCTGTCACATCATGCCGGATCAGTTCAAAATGATCATTGCCAATCAAATGACGGATATTGTCTTTGTTGCCTGTAAAGTAATTATCCAAACAAATCACATCACAGCCGCTTTGTATCAGACGATCGCACAAATGCGATCCGATAAATCCGGCGCCACCGGTCACTAATACTTTTTTCATATCAATTATGAATAACTGATTAACTGAATAATTGAATTAATTATTGGGCGACCGCAAGGGTACGCCCCTACATAATTCCTAATTCCTAATTGATTAAACCCCTCTAATCGCCTTAATCCCGGGCAATACTTTGCCTTCGATTGCTTCAAGCAAAGCGCCACCGCCGGTAGAAACGTACGATACGTCGTTGGCAATGCCGAATTTATTTACACATGCTACCGAGTCGCCGCCGCCTACCAACGAGAATGCACCATTCTTGGTGGCTACCACAATGGCTTCGCCGACAGAGCGCGAGCCATGTGTGAAGTTTTCGAATTCAAAAACGCCTGTCGGGCCATTCCAAAGGATTGTTTTGGATTGCTTGATTACTTCTGCATAGAGGTCCATTGTCTTCGGGCCGATATCCAATCCCATCCATGTATCGGGTATTTCGTTCACATCGGCAATATCGGTTTGGGCGTCGTTACTGAAACCGTCGGCAATTTTTGCGTCAACAGCCAATACAAGATTTACACCCTTATCTTTAGCCTCTTGAATCAATTCCAAGGCAAGGTCTAATTTGTCGTTTTCACAAATTGATTTGCCTATATTACCTCCCTGCGCTTTGGCAAATGTATAGGTCATCCCGCCGGTAATAATCAGATTATCAACTTTACTCAACAGGTTTTTGATGATTTCTATTTTATCCGACACCTTTGAGCCGCCCATAATAGCCGTAAACGGACGGGTAATGTCATTGACCACCTTTTCTACTGCCAACACTTCTTTTTCCATCAGGTAGCCGAACATTTTGTGGTCTGCATCAAAATAATCGGCAATCAGCGCCGTCGAAGCATGTGCACGGTGCGCCGTTCCG
>Ga0082212_10011943_pt1 | contig 10967 bp, 12 predicted proteins | sample TergutNt197P3_FD_71548 | JGI IMG/M metagenome (GOLD analysis project Ga0082212, IMG submission 71548) | Neocapritermes taracua P3 segment gut microbial communities from Petit-Saut dam, French Guiana - Nt197 P3 | ecosystem: Host-associated > Arthropoda: Insects > Digestive system > Gut ...
AAGAATATGAAAATCCATCCGAACAATTTCCGGTGGTACGCCGCATTCCATAACAAAGACCATCATCCCCATGTTCACCTGATCGCTTACTCCTCCGATCCGGCTGAACCGTGGCTGACCGAGGAAGGGATCATGAATATAAAGTCATCGCTGGCGCGTCAAATTTTCAAAAACGATCTGGAACAAACCTACCAGCGGCAGACTGAACACCGCGACGCGCTCCGGCAAAACAGCCGCGTGATCGCCGCCGAAATCGTCCGGCAGATCAACGCCGGTGGATATGACAATCCGGTGGTCGAAAACTTACTCACCAAGCTGGCCGACCGGCTGAGTCATACAAAAGGAAAAAAAGTATATGGCTTTTTAGAGCCTGACCTGAAAGCCACCGTCGACCGCATCGTGGATGAGCTGGCGAAAGACGACCGGATCGGCAAGCTGTACGATTTATGGTACGAGCAGCGGTTCGATGCGTTTCGCACCTATACCGACACCATGCCTGAAAAGCTTCCGCTGTCGCAGAACAATGAATTCAAACCGATCAGAAACGCCGTGGTTCAGGAGGCGCAGAATATCATCCTCGACCGGCTGACCTTCGAGGACGCCACGGACGAGGAACCCGAAATTGATGTCCCCGACGAGCCGGTATCGGACGAGCCGGATCCGTTGCCGGTCTACGATCCCCTCGATGAAAAACCTGAAAACAAATACACCCTGTACCGCCGCGCCAAAGAATTGCTGGACGAGGATTCCCCGGAGTACGATCCGCAGGAAGCCATCCGGCTGCTGATCAAATCAGCGCAGCAGGACTATGAATGGGCGCAGTACCGCCTCGGAAAGATATTCCTGAACGGCGATCCCGTAGCGCAGGATGTGGACTACGGTCTGAAATGGTTATGGGAAGCCGAAGCACAGGGTAATCAATACGCTCAGATTTTGATCGGACGAACCTACCTCAAAGGTGAATTGGTGGAACAGGACGTCGGTATGGCTGAGTCTATGTTTGAGTTTGCCGCCGAACAGGGCAACGCCGACGCGCAGTATGCGCTGGCGAAGCTGCACCTCGGCGGGCGGGCTGAAAAATGCGATCTTTCTAAAACAATAGAATTGCTTGACGCCTCCGCGAACGGCGGCAACGAATGGGCGCAGTACACCCTCGGCAAGATGCTGATGTGCGGCGAGGTGATCCCGAAAGACATTCTCCGCGCCGAGCGGCTCATGCTGGCTGCCGCTGCGCCGCGCCTGTCGCGTGATGGATCCGGTGAAATGAATCCCGGTAACCAATACGCGGAGTACCTTCTCGGCAAGCTGTATCTGTCCGGTGACGATATACCGAAGGACGTTGAAAAAGCTGTTTATTATCTGACCGAGTCTGCCGCACAAAGCAACCAATGGGCGCAATACCAGTTCGGCAAGATGCTGCTCTACGGTAAGGAAGTGGAACAGGACACCCTGCGCGGGCTGGATTTATTGAACGAAGCCTCGCGTCAGGGAAATGTGTACGCCGACAAGGTCATTGAGGGCTATTATAAATACCGCGACCGTTATCACAGCAATATGAAGGTTGGCGCGGCGCTCGGCTCCTTGCGTCTGATCGGACATCTTGGCAGGATCATAAAAAGCCGACTCGACGAAGAAGCTCGCCGTGACGGTAACAGTGGTTTGATCGAAAAGAAACTGCGTCAGCAGATCGAGGAAAAAAAGCAGGCACACGGCCTGCGGATGGGAGGTTTATAACATGGGGCGATATGTCTATTTTACGGAAGCACAGAAATTGGCGGCAAAACAGACCGACCTCGTCGCTTTTTTACAGGAGCGCGGCGAAAAGCTGAAACGCTCCGGCAGCGAGTTTGAATGGGTCGACCACCATATCACTGTGCGAGGCAACCAATGGTATCATCAATACGATGAACGCGGCGGCACGGCGGTGGATTTTGTGCAGGATCAGTATGGACTGTCCTATCCCGAAGCCGTGCAGACGCTCCTCGGCGCGAAGGTCGCCGCCGCTCCCGTTTCGGAGTACCGGCAGAAAGAACGCCAGCCTTTTGAGCTGCCGCCAAAAAATGAAAATATGCGCCGCGTCTACGCTTACCTGATCAAGCAGCGGTGCATCGACCGGGACGTCCTCTATCACTTTGCCCACCGCGGGCTGATCTACGAGGACGCGCAGTATCACAACGCGGTATTCGTCGGCACGGACAAGGACGGACGCCCGCGGCACGCGCATAAAAAATCCACATCCCTGAACGACAGCAGCTTCCGAGCCAACCAAACCGGCTCCGACGCTGCTTTCTCTTTTAACCATACCGGCAGCAACGGTACAGTTTTTGTGTTTGAAGCGCCGATTGATATGCTGTCTTTCATCACGCTATACCCGCAGCGATGGCAGGAATACTCATATATCACCCTCTGCTCGGTGGCAGACCACGCCCTCTTCCGGTTGTTGGGTGACAATCCGAATATGCAAAAAATCATCCTCTGCCTTGACAGCGATGGAGCCGGACAGCAGGCGACGGAACGGATCACGGCGAAGCTGGCCGAGCGCGGATACGCCGACGTGTCTATCCTTCTCCCGACCGAACCGCATAAGGACTGGAACGAATCATTACAGGCCGATTGCGGCAAGCCGGTGGCTGCTCCCGTTCGGAAACAACCGGCAGAGGAAGAACAGACAGGCGGGATAGTCATGCAATAAAAAAACGGCGATCCGCAGACCGTCGCGTTATATCCCGCCCGGTATTTATTTATCCGTTTTTTCTTTTTTAGAAGCTTCAAGAAACAATTCCATCGCGTAGGTGAACCCTTTGACGAAACCCTGTTCCTCGGCGTGCAGTGACATTTCGTTAGCTTTGGTTTCCAGCTCAAAGAAATGTTCATCGCAATGCTTTTTTATATACGCATAAAAATTATTTAACACCGCGTTATGCTCGGCGGTATCGGGAATCCAAACAAGCTTCTCGCCTGAATCCTCAAGTGAATAGAAAAGTCTGCGGATAACCGATTTGCTGTACTTTTTCATTGTATCTCCAACCTTTCGATTTAAAATGGTGAAGCCTTCCGACATCCAAAAAAACATTGCCGGCGTCGCATTACAGCTCTGAATGAAAAATAAGTCAAGTTTTATTTTTTTGCGGCAACCGGGAAACCGCGCCGCTCCTTACATACCAAAAAATATGTAAGGAGCAATCACTATGCAAGGTATAATGATCTTAATTTTTGTCGGGGCGGCCATGTTCCTTGTCCTCGGACTGATCCCGCTGCTGGCGCACATCTATAACCTCAACGGAATCAAATCCAAAACCGTGGGCGACGGTCAGCACGGCACCGCCCGGTTCGCGTCCCGCTCAGAAATGCGGCGAACCTATAAGGAAATCCCCTTTGAGCCGGAGCTGTGGCGAAAGGGACAGAGCCTCCCCAAGATACAGGGCATCGTGGTCGGATGCAAGGAAAAAAGCGGCGGCACGGTGGCGATGGTGGATGAGGGCGACGTCCACTGTATGATGATCGGGGCTGCAGGCTGTGGTAAAACTGCATTCTTCCTTTATCCAAATATAGAGTTCGCCTGTGCCTGCGGAATGTCGTTCCTGTCAACAGATACCAAAGGCGATGTCGCCCGAAACTACGGAAAAATCGCCCGTGATTACTACGGATATAACGTGGCATTGATCGACCTCCGTAATCCCACCCGGTCGGACGGCAACAATCTTCTGCACCTTGTCAACAAGTATATGGACATTCATCTCGCCAATCCGACCGACATCGCGGCGAAAGCCAAAGCAGAGAAATATGCCAAAATCACCGCCAAGACCATCGTCAGCGCGGACGGCGACAACGCCAACTACGGACAAAATGCCTTCTTTTATGACGCTGCGGAAGGACTGCTGACGGCGTCCATCCTGCTGATTGCAGAGTTTGCCGAAAAGAACCAGCGGCACATCGTGTCGGTATTTAAACTGATCCAAGACCTCCTCGCGCCATCAGGCGTCAAAGGCAAGAACCAATTCCAGCTACTCATGGAAAAGATGCCGAATGAGCATAAGGCGAAATGGTTTGCCGGTGCCGCTCTGAACACAGGCGATCAGGCGATGCAATCGGTCATGTCGACTGCGCTCTCCCGGCTGAACAGCTTCCTCGACTCAGAGCTGGAGCAAATCCTCTGCTTTGATACCGCTATCGACGCCGAAAAGTTCTGCCGAGAGAAGTCCGCCGTGTTCGTAATAATGCCGGAGGAAGACCCTAACAAGTTTTTTATGATCAGCCTGATCATACAGCAGCTATACCGGGAAATCCTTTCGGTGGCCGACGCCACAGGTGGCAAGCTGGAAAACCGCGTCATGTTTTACGCTGATGAATTCGGGACGCTGCCGCCGATCAGTTCAGCAGAGATGATGTATAGTGCCAGCCGGTCTCGCCGGTTATCCATAATCAGCATCATCCAAAGTCACCAACAACTTGAAAAAAACTATGGCCGCGAAGGAGCTGCCATCATCATCGACAACTGCCAGCTTACCATTGCGGGCGGCTTCGCTCCGGGCAGCGAGAGCGCGGAAATCATCAGCAAAGCGATGGGAAGCCGGACGGTCATGAGCGGATCGGTCAGCCGAAGCAAAAACGACCCGTCACAATCCCTGCAGATGATCGAAAGACCGCTGATGACTCCGGCAGAACTCAAGAGCATGAAAAAAGGCCGGTTTATTGTTCTCAAAACCGGCGCGAACCCGTTCGTGGCGAAATTAAAACTGTTCTTCAAATGGGGCATCCGGTTCGATGAAAAGAACCCTTTTACCATTGAGGACAAAGGAGCAAGGGCGGTGTCCTATGTATCCAAACCTCAGATCGAGGACGCCATCATCGCCAAGTTCCCGCCGCCGCCAAGCCCGAAAGCGGCAAACACACCCACAGACCGCCGCCGTATGCCGCCGCGACCGAAGGACGCCGGTAGCACTGGCAATGCCGGGAATGCAGACGATGCCGACAGTGGCAGCGCAGGAGCGGAGCAGACGCCGAGCCGCAAACGGAATGTAGGCGGCACACCGAGATTCAAAACCTAACAGGAGGATTGCTATGCCTTATTTTGATTTGATTTATAGCGATGACCGGCTTCCCAACCGTGCGAAGCTGGTCTATGTTTATTTGTACGACCGGATGGACGATGAGAAAAAGACATGGCCGGGGATCAACCGGATCGGGTCTGACCTCTCGCTGTCCCGCAGCACGGTCAAACGTGCCATAGGCGACCTTGTAAAAGCCGGATATGTGAGAAAGGAGGCGGCATACAGAAAAAACGGCAGCCATACCAGCAACCGTTATTTTATCGAAAAATGAGATTGGGAAAAAATTTGTATCTGCCGCCAAGGAGCCTTTGCGCCCTATTGGTGAACCGAGTACCGGTTCATGATGACCCACCGAGGAAAAACCCACCCTAAGAATATCACTAACAGAAGAAAAAACAAATAGACTACCGGGTATATATAGAGAGAAAAGAGCCTGAAAAGTGCCGAATCAAAGATATGCAGTGGATCCTCGGAGATATATTTTTTTATAATAACAAAGAGAGGTGGATCCGGCGGTATTGTTCGCCCAGCCGCCCCTCTTTTTTCTCTCTGCTGATAAACTGCCTTTACTTTTCCTGAGATATCCTCAAAGCCATATCGCGGATCAATCTCGCTTTTTCAGGGGAGCAAGAGTCCAAAATATCAGCCAAATCCTTGTGCAGATATTGCCGACCCTCCACGACGCCGGTCAGAAGTTCGGGCAAAGAAATATCCGCGGCTACGCTGATTTTTCCGAGCAATTCAAGATTAGGCCGCTCATGTCCGCCCTCGACCTTGCTGAGATAATTTGTGGAAATCCCGATCTTTTCCGAAAGAGCTTCCTGCGTTAGTCCCAAAGCGTTCCGTGCTGTTTGGATCCGCTTTCCGATTATTTTGTAATCAATCATTTCATCCACCACCAATCAACATGAATATTATAGAAACTTTCCGTCATAACTACCATTGAGCGATAACTGTTGATATTGACTTATGACTGAAAGTAAGATATAATTTTTTTGCGAAATTTAGAAAGCGAGGGTAAAAAATGAACAGGAGTCAATACAGGCAAATAGCGAAGAAACATAAGATTCCCATGCAGAAAATGAAACGCGATATGCAGGACGCGGTTGACGCAGCGTATATAACGCCGACCTTCCATGCGCGGTGTGTGTATTGCAAGGGAGCGACGCCTACCGTGGATGAGTTTATAGACCATTCCGTGCGGAGAATAGCTGCGCGTCCTTAATAAAAAACAAAAATAAACCGCCGTTTTTGATAACGGCGGCGCGTGTTGCGGAGTATGGGCGATTACGGTTTATGTATAATATTGACGCCGCCCTCAATCCAGCAGGGAGATCGTCGGCATTTCGTGGCTGTCAACATATTCATAGGCACGTTGCATATCCCGCTGGATCGTGGCTTCGTCCAGTTTTGAAAACTCGCCGATGATATATAGCTGATAATAACAAAAATCTTCGGCGGTAACGGAATCGCCTTTTTGGAAAAACTCATACAGGCGCAGTTTCGCACCCACATCCATGACCGCGGCGATGCGAACATCCTTCTCTGTTAGTCTTTTATGAAAATCATCGGCGACAAGGCGGTACATTCTTTCGACTTCCGATAATTTACCCGATACCCAATATTCCAAATGATCTCTCTGGAAGAACAGCTCACGGTTTCGTTCCTGCTTCATAATCTCGCGGAAGAATTTGAGATAGGCAATGCAGTACAGAAGATATTTGTTGAGATCGTCCGGTGGATTCTCATATACATACTTGGTTAGCGCACAAGTGTATTTTCCAAAAAAGTCATACAAAATCATGTGCTTGTTTTTGAAATGATAGACGATAGCTCCGTGCGTGACGTTCAATTCGTCCGCAATCATCTGAAGGGTTGTTTTTTCATAGCCGTATTCTTTGAATTGACGCTCGGCGACATCAAGAATATCCTGCTTTAATTGATTTGACTCTTTTTTATTGCGTCTCAGCGGTTTATTGTTTTCCCCGTCCATATTCAGCATATCGCCTCCTAACCCTATAATTATATCATTTTTCACGGGCGCAGACAACCGGATTTCCAAATCTATCATAATGCGCGGTCAGATAGTTAATATTAAAATATGACGCCCAACAGAATAGCAATCGGCATCATATTATATATCCGTTGATGTTAATTGTTTGACTTTTCCTGAGTAAAATAATAAAATAGATAGCGGATACGGTCGAACTCTGCCGATCAAAAAAGCGACCGGAACAGAAAGCAGGGATGGCAAATGAACAAGATTGGAAAATGTCTTGACAGCAGTTAAACAAATCCACCAGCGCGTTCGCTGATGGACAAGATGAACGGTTTAGATTTTATTTGATTATGCTCTTTACAAAATTTGATAGGTTTTCAAGCTGTTCCTTGTTTAGCTTTTGAATATCGTTCATCAAGTCTCTATATATTTCAGGAGCGGCCAGCCCGCTGTCAAAGAAATCTCTTGGCGTTATGTTGAGGTATTCGCAGATGTAATAAAAAACCGTCATTGACGGTAGGTTTTTACCGGATTCAACAGCGGCGATATAGCTTTTACTTAAACCGATATCCAAACTCATCGCTTGTGCCGAAACGCCTTTATCCATCCTGAGCTGGACTAAACGATTTTTGATGAAATTATCGTCCATATTGACACCACCTTTACCGTCTAATTATACTATGCGGAAGTGGGCAAAACGACAATATGGGGTTGTGTTCGCGCCCTATGCGACAATACAGTATTGTTCTTTTTGCGAAATGAATAACATCACATAGATAATGCGACCCGATTCATAAATCCAACCGCAGAGAAAGGGCAAAAAATGATTGAGCGAATGACAGGCTCTACGATAAGAAGAAGGAGATGTTGAACAAGTATGATATTTAAGAGAGCGTTCATTTATGGATAATTTAAGAGAAATAGACCCGACCCGCGCTGTCAGCTTCAGCGGCCACCGCCCGGATCGTCTGCCGGGGAACGGCGACCCGGACGCGCCGGAAGCGAAAAGGCTGGCTGCTGTTTTGCAAAAAGAAATCATAGCCGCCATCGACCGGGGAATGACGACCTTTATACATGGGTGTATGGCTGGTTTTGACCTTTTCGCCGCCTTGCAGGTCATAGAAATAAAAAAGCAATTCCCCGGCGTTCAGCTTGTCAGCGTCGCGCCTTATTCGGTACACTTCTTTTCAAAGGAAAAATGCTGGACGCAGGAGTGGGAAACACGGGCGCGGGAAGTATTCGCCCAGCACGACTTTGGTATCAGCCTTGCGGAACATTACCGATCCGGCATTTACTACGAGCGAAACCGCGTCCTTGTCGCTCATTCGTCTGTGCTGATATGTTACCATGACGGCGGCTGGGGCGGTACAAAATACACGGTTGACAGGGCTATTGAAAAGGGCTTGACTGTCAAAAATCTATACGGCAAGGAGGTGAAATAAGTGGATAGAATGGATCAATACATTTGGGAGTTTGCAAGATGGATACGTCTGACTTACGGACGGACGGGCTGTGCAGTTGTTTTTTTGATTATGGTTTCCTTGCTTGCGCTGGCGTTCTTTCTTTTAAGCCGACTGCCGGAACCGAAAGAAATAATCGTATGGTCGAAGTGTTCATCATGCAAATACAAGTGCAATAAATCGAATGTGCTTGTACTGGCCTGCCCGAAACATGAAATGCCGCGACTGTTTGATTTCAAATTGCCGCCGTGTCCCCGTCAACATTCTTTTGCAGGGTGCGACATCATCGAAAATCAATCCAGTCCGGCTATATTAAGGCGGGACAGCTTACCCGAAATTATGGGGGTATTGTAGAATGGTATTTTTGAAAAAGATTATGCGCTTCCCGATAATAATGACCGCCCTTGCCATCCTCATTATTGGATGGTGGGCGGGCTTTATTATCCCGGAAATCATTGCCGACGTAAAAGCGGATGTCGTCAGGGTCGGCAAGCTGCCCGAAGGGTACAAATTGAATAAAACCGAACGCACCGACGACGGGATCACTTATTATTACAAAGACAAGGACGGCGGCTATATCACCCTGCGCTATCTGCCGGAAACCGAACTGTCGCTCAAAGAGTATTTGGAATCACAGGGCGTTTACGCGAAATACACAACGATCATCCCGTCAAGTCATGGCATGGTCTGTATGTACACCTATTCAAAGGACAGCGAGAACGTGAGTGTCGTTGATCCCGGCGACGGGCTTTTGATTATGAGCGGCAATATCGGCAGTTATGAATTGGGGGAAGTAGTACGCTCGGTCAGCATTAAGGACAGCCGGTAGGACGCGGCTTATGTCATTTTAATAAATCAGCAAAAAAAATGTTACACTTTACCGCTTGACTTTATTCGCATAAATGATTATAATGTATGTATCCTTTTGGGGAAAGGTGTAATTATTTATGGCTGAATATATATCCGCCGCACAAGCGGCGAAAAAGTGGGGATTAAGCAATCGCAGAACACAAATACTCTTAACACAAGAGCGCATACCCGGCGCGGTCATGGTCGGCAGCAGATGGATCATCCCTGCCGACGCGGTAAAACCCGCCGACGCCCGTATCAAAAGCGGGAAATATATCAAGCGGAAGGAGGACGCCGAATGACGCCTGCGATCACTTCCGCAAAAAAGAATAATGATATAACAGGCCGCGACCGCCGTTTGACGGTCATTGTCTTTTCGCTGTTCTTCTCATGGCTGCTGGCCGTTCCGTTTGAGGGTCAGGTATTGTACGGCGTCGCGGACTTCCACGGCGTTCCGGCGCAAACGTATGTGTTCATATCAATGGCGGCTCACCTTGCCGGTCTGATCGTCTGCGGTGTCTTTGTCAAAAATATGCGGACGGCGAAAAAACTCATACTGTTTTCCATCGCCGTATGCGCCGCCGTCACAAGCGTATTGTTTTTCCCGCCCTCGTTGCTATGGACGGCCGCGCTGATATTAGCCTCGTTTTTGGTCGGCTGCTGTGTGGCGGCGTGGGGCTTTTATTTCAAGGGCTGTACGCCCAGAGGCGAACGTATCAAAACAATGGCTGATGGCCTTATTTTTTCAAACCTACTGATGATCCTCCTGAACATGACGGCGATCCACCTATCCCCGCAAATCGGGCTTTGCCTTTCTATCGCGGTGCTGGCCGCCGCGTTCCTGTTTTCGTTAAGGCTACCGAAAGAGGAAACGATAAAAACAAACGCGGCTCCGTCCGCTTCCGGGCGCGGGGCGGTTTCGGTCAACAAGATCGGCGTATTCGCGTTCCTCTGCCTGTTCATTTTGACGATCACGATCAATTCCGGGCTGATGTATCAGGTCATAAACCCCGCCTTCGCCCACCTGAAAATGCTGACAAGCTGGTATTGGGCTGTGCCGTATATCGCCGCCCTGTTCATCATACGCAACCTTTCAAACAAATTTAACCCGTCCTATATCCTCTATATCGCAATCGCTATGATCGGGATTGCTTTTGTCCTCTTTCATGTGCTGGGACGCCTATGGACGGATTATCTGTTAGTCAATACCCTCATGCTGGGGGCTTGCGGTGTGTTCGACCTGTTTTGGTGGAGCATACTCGGTGATATGATCGGTTACTATAAAAACCCCGCCACCATTATCGGCGTCGGGCTTGCCGCCAACGTGTCCGGCGTTCTTTTAGGCGGCCTGTTCGGAAACGCTACGACGGGGCAAACCCACACCATGCTGGCGTTTGTCGTGGTATGCGCCACGCTTGTCCTGCTCCCGCCCTTGAGTATTCGCCTGACAAAACTTTTAGACCGTCACGTTTATCTGCCTGTGCCTGCGGAAATAACCGTACAGGAGCAAATGCAGATGATAAACGAGCTTGAACTGACCGAACAGCTTACCGACCGCGAAAACGAGGTCATGCGCCTGCTCGTTCAGGGCAAGACCTACAAGGCGAT
>Ga0082212_10011944_pt1 | contig 10967 bp, 11 predicted proteins | sample TergutNt197P3_FD_71548 | JGI IMG/M metagenome (GOLD analysis project Ga0082212, IMG submission 71548) | Neocapritermes taracua P3 segment gut microbial communities from Petit-Saut dam, French Guiana - Nt197 P3 | ecosystem: Host-associated > Arthropoda: Insects > Digestive system > Gut ...
TGAAACCTATACAAGAATATGCCCGGCCTACCGCGAAGACGACAGTACCCTGCGCCGGCTTGAACCCTATGTGTACGCACAAATGGTTGCCGGAAAAGACGCAAAGAATTTCGGCGAAGCAAAAAACTCATGGCTTACCGGAACTGCTGCATGGGCCTTTGTAAGTATTTCCCAGTATATACTTGGCGTGCGTCCGGTTTTCAACGGCCTGCTTATCGACCCCTGTATCCCTGCGGACATGAAAGGTTTTTCCGTTACCCGGCATTTCCAGAATGCGTACTACCATATTACTGTAGATAATACTTCAGGCGCAGAAAAAGGCGTTAAATCCGTTACACTGGACGGCAAACCGCTGAACGGTGCTGTGCTGCCGGTTCTTGGAGACGGGCAGACACATGAAGTTACTGTAGTAATGTGAAAAAAAATAGCCGCATAAAAATTCGGAGCGTGGGATTGATTTAAATCTCTGCGGGCCACAGAGCAGTACGCAACTCTCTGTGTGCCCGTGAGATATTCAGCAGGATTCTAACTTTCCAGAAGAGACAGTTCCGTTTCCCTGTCAAAGAAATGGGCCTTTTCCATGTTCACGCTAAAGTTTACGGTATCCCCAACTTTAAAATCATGATCAGGCGGGGTACGGGCTATCATGGGCTGGTTCCCTCCTACCTGTAACCAAAGGTGTATGTCCGCTCCCAAAGGTTCCACTACGGTAACCTTTGCAGGGATATTGTTTTTGGAAGCAGAGCTTTTGGTATAGGTAATATCTTCCGGTCTGATGCCGAAATAAACATCTTTGCCGGATAGATTCTTTACTATATCTGCATGGGCAGCAATGGGTTTCAGTTCAATGTCTTCTCCATGAAGTTTTCCCGATTCAACTTTAAGCGTAAGGAAATTCATCGGAGGAGAACCGATAAAGCCCGCTACGAATTTATTGGACGGATTATTGTAAAGATGAAGCGGACTGCCTATTTGCTGGATTTTGCCGTCTTTCATTACCACGATTTTATTTGCCATAGTCATGGCTTCTACCTGGTCGTGGGTAACATAGATCATTGTTGCGTTAAGCCGCAGGTGCAGATCCGACAATTCCGCACGCATCTGGACACGGAGTTTGGCGTCCAGGTTGGAAAGCGGTTCGTCAAAAAGGAAGACCTTGGGGTTTCGTACGATGGCCCGGCCTACCGCAACACGCTGACGCTGACCGCCGGAAAGAGCCCGGGGTTTCCGGTCCAGATATTGTTCAATATCAAGGATTTTTGCCGCTTCATGAACCCGCTGATCAATTTCCGTCTTGGGCAGCTTTTTAATTTTTAACCCAAAGGCCATGTTTTCGTATACCGACATATGCGGATACAACGCATAGTTCTGGAAAACCATAGCTATGTTCCGGTCTTTCGGGGGGACATCGTTCATCTTTTCGCCGTCGATGAGCAGTTCCCCGCCTGTAATGTCTTCCAGCCCTGCAACCATTCTTAGGGTGGTGGACTTTCCGCAGCCCGAAGGGCCTACCAGAACCACAAATTCTTTGTCTTCAACCGTAATATTGGCATCTTCTACCGCTTTTACGTTGCCGTCGTAGGTTTTACTAATGTTTATTAGTTCTACCTTTGCCATAATGTACCTCCAGCTCCTGACAACAGGATTTTACTTGGTATGCAACAAGTATAGCGTAACAGGGCTGGTTTTTCAAGGTATAAATGAGTAAAATCAGTGTAAATTGCGATATCAACATGATAGACAATAAAATTGTAGAAACCGTTATTTCTGATATGGGTAACTGTTTCAAGGGTGGGGGTTTTGATTATGGTTGTACCTGTTGTAAACTTTGGCGAAATCCTTATGTCGCGTCCTGCCGGAAGAGAGGCTTTTTTATTGGCAAAAGCTTATGTATTTAAAAATATTAGCAAAAACGACACTATTACTCTTGATTTTGACGGCATTAAAGTATTGGCTCCATCATGGGCCGATGAGTTTATTTCCGGAATAAAGTCAGAACATCCCAACGATATTCAGTATACTAATACGGAAAACCCATCGGTAAAGGCTTCGTTAAAGACCGTTCTGGAATAAGGATTCCTGCGGCAAGCTTTATACTTTCATTTTCAAGTGTGCGATTATCAAAACCTTGTCGTAAGGAATATCTGACATCAGATATAAGTAATGTCTGACATCAGATATTGGTCAATTACTGCCCAGCAAGGATTTTTGTCTAAAACCATTGGCAGTTATCTTTTCTATGATTTAAAAATTTATTGACATATTTTCCAACTCATGCCATAATTTTACTATGAGAGAAGTATTTAAAACTTTTGCAACATTTTGCTTGACACGTTCGCAAATTTGTAGTATTCTCTCTCTCTCTCTCTCTCTCTCTCTCTCTCTCTCATAATACTCACCGGATCCTTTTTTACCTAAAAAATTTACCCAAGACCATCGCCTGTCAGAAGACAGGTACAGCCTTAGTTAATGCCGTTGTAGGGAAATTACTACCATGAAAAAACTGCTTCCGCTCTTACTGCCGGCAGTCTGGACGCTGTTCGGCTGCGCCGGTTCGCCGACCTCCGGAAATTCAGCTCCGCTCTGGGTAAGCGATGCTGAACAAGCATATCCAAATAGCGAGTGGATCTCTTATACCGGAAGCGGCAGGGACAGGAATTCTGCGGAAAGCGCTGCCATAAAAGGCCTGGCCCAGCGTTTCCATATAGATGCAACTTCTATAGCAAGCTCAAACCAGCAGTATGCCCGTTCCGTCAGCAGCAGTAGCGGAAAAAAGGTGGAAATATCTACACAAAACAGGGAATTCGCCCTGGAGCTGGTAAGCGTCTCCAATGTATCGGGACTTATCGGCGTACAGACGGAAACCTGGACTGCAAGGGATGGAACGGTACACGTAAACGTCCGAATGAACAGGAGCGAGTGTTCAGAGCGTTATACGGCGATGATACGAGAGAACGAGGGCTTAATCCGGTCGCTTAAACAAGAAGCGGCAAAGACCCCGGAGACATTTGATGCGTATCAAATGCTTAATTTTGCCTTTAACGCAGCCCAGCTAACGGATAATTTTTATCTTCTTTTGAGAGTGCTTGATCCTGCAACGGCATCGAAGCGCCCCGAATACGGAAACGCCGATACGGTAAAAGCCCTTGCCCAAAATGCAGCCCGTTCAATCGTTGTTACTGTGAAAATCCAGGGCGATGATGTTGATGGGCGCATTTCCAAAGCATTCAGCAGTTATTTAACAAGGCAGGGTTTCAGAATCAATACTACCGGGGCAAATTCGTATACGCTTAACGTTCTTTTTAAAATGGAAGACCTTGATTTGGCAAACGAACGGTACAAGTACGTTTCGTATGTTTTAAATTATTCTGTCAAAAACAAGAGCGGCCTGGAAGTGTTTTCCGGCTCGGACACCGGCAGGGAAGGGCATGCCACGACAGGACAAGCCAGGCAGCGTGTGGTATCCGTTGCTGAAACGTCCATCGGTTCAACAGGTTTTGCAAAGCAATTTGACGAATATTTAGCGTCATTGCTCTAACCCGACATAAAAGCTTTTTTGCTTTTATATATTTTTTTAGGAGAAAGAAAGATGAAATTGTTACAAAGAAGCATGATCCTGTTGGCAGTTATCGTGGTTTTAGCATCCTGTAGCTCCACCGATGTAAAAAACAAAACAGAGGTACTGGACCACAAAGGTGCATCCTTTGGCATTAACGAACCGGCGTGGTTAACAGCCTATATACAGGGAAGTAATCAATCGGTGGAAGCCCTACCGGAATATAAAAACCAGACCTGTTTTGTCGTCAGTTTTATTGACGCAGACCGGGATTTTGCCATCGGCATGGCAGAAAGTGCGAGCGGTTCTTCACTGATAGCGCAAATGATCGCCGAAACTGTTTCCGCCGATGCAGAGCGAAGAAGGGCTGGTGTCCAAGGAGAAGGCACAAGCGCCGCGTGGACGCAGGCGTCCGAATCTATGTCCAACGCCTCGTACACTGGCTTTCGAAAAAGCGCTGATTGGTGGCGGATTACACGTAATAAAAGCACCAAAGTTCAGGAAGCCCATGCGTTTGTGCTTTATACCATAGAAAGCAGAATTCTGAGTGATCAAATTGCCAGGAACCTGACAAATATTATGGAGAACAACAAAGCGCTTTCTGCGGCTGAACGGGAAATATACCGCGACCTTATTGCACATATCCGTTCCGGCGGTTTTAAACACTGAGGCAGTAGTTAATAATGAAATACCACTGGTTGTTTGTAATTATTGTTCTTTCGCTGGGGTGTTGTGCGAGTACCGAAAGCAAAAAAGCATTGTCCTTACGGGAAGCCATAGAGCAATCGGCGGAAAAAACTGCGCACGATCTACCGGCAGGCAGCCGTGTAGCTATAGTGGCTTTTGATTCGGAAAATGCCATTCTTTCAGAATACATAATGGAAGAGCTTACCGGAGCGTTGTTCGACCGGGGTGTTATGGTAGCAGACCGGCAAAACCTGGCCCATGTATACAAAGAACTTGATTTCCAAATAACCGGAGACGTGAGCGACGAATCCGCCATGTCTATTGGTAAATTCCTGGGTGCTGACATAGTAGTTACCGGACAATTAGCCAGCTTTGGCGATTTGTACCGTTTCCGGATTAGCGCGCTTAATGTGGAAACAGCTGCTCATGTCAGCATAACCCGGCTTGATGTGCGAAGCGATCCGAATTTAAAACGCATGATAGGCGTAGGGCAACGGTGACAAAATTGAGTAAAAAACATCAAAATAGGTTTCTATGGTGTCTACTCTTAACGGTAATTCTGAGCTGCGCCAGTACCGGAAGCGGAGAAGTATTATCTTTGCAAGACGCTATAGAGCAGTCGGCGGAAAACACAGCAAAACAACTGCCAAAAGGCAGCCGTGTAGCAATCGTAGCCTTTGAGTCTGCAAACGACAACCTGTCAGATTACATTATGGAAGAGCTTACCGGAGCGCTGTTTGACCGTGGTATAGAAGTAGCAGACCGGCAAAATCTGCCGTATTTGTACAAAGAACTACACTTTCAAATGTCCGGTAATGTGAGCGAAGAAACCGCTAAATCTGTTGGTTCTTTTATTGGTGCGGATATGGTGATTACCGGACAATTTACTGATCTGAAGAATATATTTCGTTTCCGTACCAGTGCTATTCATGTACAAACTGCAATTCGTACCAGCATTACCAGGCTTGACGTGCGAGCAGATAACGCAACAAGGAGCATGATAATAGCCCTTGCCAATCAACAAAATACAGTCCGTGTAGCTAAATACGGAGTAAGCGAAGATAAAATGCCGAAAACTGCTGGAACTTTTATTGACAGAGGTATTATGTTTGCAAGCCGAGGGGATTATGAAACGGCAATCGCAGACTTTACCGATGCGATCAGATTGAATCCAAACATGGGAGCAGCATATTATCACCGTGGAACAGCATATTTAGAAAAAGGTGAAAATGATAAGGCCATTCAAGATTTTAACCAAGCAGTAAAATTTAATATCAACGATTTCAAAGCCTATACTAATCGAAGCTCAGCATATTACAGAAAAAGTGAATTTGACCGAGTTATTGAGGATTGTAATTCAGCTCTCAAGATAAGGCCTGACCTATATGAAGCCTTAAATAATCGTGGTGAAGCCTATAGAATGCAAGGCAAGTTTGAGCAAGCATTTACAGATTTTAACAACGCTCTTAAAATTAATCCGGATGGTTACAGTGCCTTAACAGGTCGTGGTCTTACATATTTTAATACAGGTGATTATGAACGTGCTTTATCAAACTACCATGCTGCACTTAGAATAAAACCTAACTATCCCGAAGCACTATACAATCGAAGTCTTTTATATATCTCAAAAGGAGAATGGGATCAAGCTTTTGATGACATTAATGCATTCCTAATAAAAAAACCTGATGATTACGAAGCTCTTTTGTACCGCGGTATAGTGTATTTAGGAAAGGGAGAACCAAATAAAGCTATTATTGACTATAACGCCGCTCTTAGGATAAATCCAAATTACGTATATGGACTAATCAACCGTGGTCTTTTGTATTTAGGTGATAGAGAATATGGTTTGTCTATTACTGATTTTAGTCAAGCAATCAGATTAGAGCCAAATAATTCTATGCTTTATTTTTATAGAGGTCTTGTACTTTTCGAGTTAGGCGATCTTAATAAAGCCATTGATGATTGGGAAATAGTATTACGACTCGAACCTAACAACGTCAATGCTAGAAATAATATTGAAACAGCTCGAAAAATGAGAGGATATTAAATGACAAGGAGTTTTGTTGTGAAAAAAAGAATGCTGCTAATATTATTGGCTGCAACTATTTACGGAGTTTGTTTTGCTCAAAGCCAAATACCTAAAACAGCAGAGGCATATTTTGAGAAAGGGAAGACGTTTTTTGATGGTGGTAATTATGAAAAAGCCATAACAGAATTTTCTCATGCGATTCGTCTATACCCTAATTATACCAATGCGTATTTCCTCAGAGGTGCTGCATACTCTGAAAAAGGTGACTATGACAATGCAATTAAAGACTATAACCAAGTGATTACATTATCGCCTGGTTTTGCTAATGCTTATTACTATCGTGGGATTGCTCATGGGAATAGAGGCGACTATGATAATGCCATTGCTGACTACAGTCATGTGATTAGGTTATCTCCAAATAATGCAAATGCATATAGCTATCGAGGACATGCTTATTTCACTAAAGGTGATTATGACAATGCCATTGTTGATTTTAGTCATGTGATTCGATTGTTTCCCAATAATGCCGATGCATATTACGCACGAGGAGTCGCGTATCTCAATAAAGAGGATTTTGACAAAGTTATTGCAGATTTTACTCAAGTAATAAGACTCAAGCCAAATGATGCAAACGCACTTAATATCCGTGGCTCTATGTACTATAACAAAGGGGACATTAATAAAGCGTTATTGGATTGGGAAGCTGCATTACGGATTGATTCGAATCATGTTGATGCAAGGCTGAATATTGAACATATTCGCCGTGAACGTGGTTATTAAAATAAAAACTTACAATTAAGGAGTGAAATATGAAAAAAAGAAAAATTCTATTGTACATTGCTGTTCTTTTTCTAGTTTGTGCCTGTTCCAAACAAGCACCAGTAAATACCGAACTACCTAATACGGGAAACATAGATGCATTGACAATGATGCAAGATGATGAATCCGTAATTGAAACGTCAGAATTGCAGGAAAAATCAACGCTGGAATCTGAGAAACAGATGGTGACACCCTCACCTGTCGAAACAATAGACCCGTCAAGACATGAAGCAAGAGACATACCTGCACAAAAACCGGTAGAGCCACCAAAACAAGAACCATCTGTGACACAAAGTGATTTTGTTTTGAGGGGTTCTGTGCTTATTGAATACAGAGGCAAAGCAGAAATTGTTAATATTCCTGCAAATCTTGGAATTACCGAAATTGCAGACAAAGTTTTTAGTCGAACTACGGCTACTACTACAACTGTGAGTATTCCTCTTCCAGGCTTTAGTAATAATTCAGAAGAAATTGAATCTACCACTACTACCTCTCCCGGAATAAAATCTGTAATAATACCAGAAGGAGTAACAAAAATAGGAGCGTCTTTTGAAGGTAATTATGAACTTACCAGTGTAACATTACCTTCAAGTCTTATCACTATCGGTGATAGAGCATTTTTTATGTGTATCACTCTTTCCAGTATAAACATACCAAATAATGTTGCTTTTATTGGAAACAATGCTTTTTCTGGTACGTTTCTTACCAGCGTTACAATTCCTCGCAGTGTTAAATCGATCGGATCTGAGGCATTTCAAGCTTTACCACTTAGAAAAGTTGAGGTTTCTATATTAACTGAAATTAATGAAACAGCTTTTTTTAAGGGTATAGGTGTAGTGGTAAATTTTTATGATTCAGTAATACCCTTTTCTCGTACATGGTGACTTGGATATCCAAAGGTAACTGTCACTCAAGTCATAGGGGGAATGAAAAATGAGGAGTTGTTGGTGAGGCGACGGGGACGGTTATGTTGACGATTAGCAGAGAGCAGGGAACAATGAGCAAAGAGGAAACTTCATGAAATACCAAAAGCTTTTAATCTTTTTGCTAACGGCTATTATTATTCCCCTTTGGATTGATTTAATAAAAGACATAATAAAACAAATACCCTGGCTTTATTACACCATTATTGTTGTTACAACTCTTTTAATACTGGTTAGTGTTGTTTTGATGGTACGTGAATTGTTTATACTATTTGACACTTGGTACACTTTTCAATGCCGCAGAATAGACAATATTGTACAAAAAACACGGAAAAAACTGCAAAGAATTATCGCCAGAACAAATGATGCAAGCGTTATGGATCACGCTCTGGAAAAACTGTACGAAATTACTTCACTGGAAATTTATTCCAGCATCATTACCGAACTTTCCGAAAAAGAAGGGAACCCAGCCAAAAGCAAATCGTTACTTAATTATAAAAAATTACGAATAGGAGAAAATAAATGAAAAACAAAATACATGGTATCTCACTGGCGGTGAGCATATTTTTAATTTTATCAAGTTGTAATGAAACAGCCAAAATGTCTATTCCGGTAGAAGAACTGACAAGCGAAGGCTATTTTACCCTGAGTGCATCTAATGAAAAAGGAAGATATGGTCCGGTAATCATTCTTCCTGAACGGCATGATTCAAGGCTGATCCAGGCCGAATTTTGCTGGGCATTGACCATTTTGCTGGAAGATTGCGGTATAAATACCATTGCTCTTGAAGGCATGTTCAGCGAAGAAACCATGACCGAGGTACAGTTACCATTTAAAACCGAAGAAGAAAAATATACGGCATTGCTTGCTATTCTGGAAAGTGGGGAAATTAAAGCTCCTGAGTTTATGTACCTTGCAAAAGGCTGTAATGTGTTCGGCATAGAAAATGAAGCTGAATATGCTGTTGTCCTCTCTGATGATGATAATGCTGCTTTTTTTCAAGCTTTGCTTATGAGTATTGTTGTTGATAAAGGGTTTGATATATTGGAATCGTATTTACAAAGAGATGATGTAAATATTGACATGATTCTTTCTTTAAACCCATGGACACGTGAAACCTTTGATATAATAACGAAAGGCCATTCTATTACAGAAATAAACGACCGGTTACAGGAATTGGAAGATAAGACCGGAAATCTGTTAAATATCCAAGCAAGAGTCAGTTTAAGAAACGTTAAATCTTTTTACGAGGCGGCATTTACAAGAAGCGTAACCATGGCCAGTAATGTTTATCAAAAATTAAGGAAGAACAATGAAGCCTTAGCCATGATTATAGGAGCAGCCCATACAGAAGATATTACAGCATATTTCGATAAAAACAAGGTTAGCTACTACGTTCTGGAACCCAGCGGTCTGAATGCAACTGATGTTTGGTCTGATTTGTCAAATGATGAATTTGAGCGTAAAGGGAAAGGGATGTCTGTTTTAACCGACAAACAAATAGCCGGTTTTTTTGAAAACAGTCGTAACACTCGGCTTACTTATTACAAAGATTTTGCAATTAACCAATTCGATTTTACCGCATTGATCGGAAATATGATTGTATTCTCGACTTCCCCGCCGCCAAGGGATTTAAGTCCGGATATTCTTATCAGCAACGGACTGCAGATTATTCAGGAGTCTATTGACATAAACAATCCTAAAGATATCAAATTCAGCGTAGAAAATAGAAAAGGAGAGCGATTGCATGTTCGGGTGGTGGAAAATATACAGGGTTACAGGTTTGTAAGTTTAAAAAATGTTCTTAAAGACATAATTCTACGACTGTTACAGATAAATGAACAAAATGTTTCTTTTCAACAGAGAATACAAGATTTTGAGGGAGTGATAGAAGTTTTTAAATATATGGGGCATGAGGTTTATTTTAGCCCTAATGAAGCGTTGTTTAAACTTGATTTAAGCCAAATTTAGGGGAACCGGAATAAAGGTACAATGTTTTTTGATTTACTGAATGCTTATAATAAATTTTTTACGGTACTTTTGAAAAAAATAAAAAAAATCAAACGCAAAAAAATCTATAAGTTAATTTCACAGTTTTTGTATATTATGGGTTTACTATTGGCGTTTAGCATGGGATCGTATTTTGGTAGAACAAAAATAGAGACAAATACAGATGCAAAAACAGTGAATCAATATCAATTTAATGCTCCGATTAATATTATAAATTTTATAGAGGGAAAAAACGGTTTTCTTAATAATTATGGGTTTTTGCAAGAAATAACAAACCCAGAAGAACTGCTAAAAAAAATGAAATTTCTGAAACTTCTTTGAAGGTGAAATAACCTTAAAAATATTAAAGAGTAGGTAACAGAGAGGAAGGAGGCTGTATCTTTGCGAGAAATTAAATATAAATTAACATATAAAAAAGGATCCACCATGATTAAACGACAGCATTTACTAATTCTTCTTTTTGCTTTACTACCAGTCTTCTCTATCCATGCTCAGGCTAAGCCACCGGCAGAAATAAACGTACCGGGTGTAAACGGCGAAACGGTTTTTACGTACCAGATCAATACCCCCGATATACTTATGAGGCGTGTACCAGCGGCAACATTGGCACAGCGGCAAAAAGACCCTGAAGAATTTATACGGCTCCTTGCGGAGTATATTAACGAGAAAGCAACCAGCGATTTTGACAAGGTAAAAAAAGCCCATGATTGGGTAGCACTGAACATAAAATACGATGTCCAATCATTTTTATCAGGGCGTTATCAGTCACAAGCAGCCGGCGCCGTGCTTAAGCGGGGATCAGCGGTATGTGCAGGATACGCAGATGTGTTTAAGATGATCTGCGATGCGCTTGAAATTGATTGTGTCATTGTTAGTGGATATGCCCGCGGGTATGGCAGCTCACTTTTCAAGTATGAAGACCCGAATGTTAGTAATCATGCCT
>Ga0082212_10011945_pt1 | contig 10966 bp, 7 predicted proteins | sample TergutNt197P3_FD_71548 | JGI IMG/M metagenome (GOLD analysis project Ga0082212, IMG submission 71548) | Neocapritermes taracua P3 segment gut microbial communities from Petit-Saut dam, French Guiana - Nt197 P3 | ecosystem: Host-associated > Arthropoda: Insects > Digestive system > Gut ...
CACAGCTTGCAGTTAAAGAATACAAACTCTCAAATGGGCTTTCAGTTTGGCTCAATGAAGATCATTCACAGCCAAAAGTATTTGGATCTGTCGTGGTTCGCGCAGGCGCAAAGGACTCTCCCAATACAGGGATAGCCCACTATTTTGAACACATTATGTTTAAGGGCAATGACAAAATAGGAACCATAGACTATGTTGCCGAAAAAGTGTTATTAGACTCAATAGCAATACAGTATGATTTGCTTGCACAAACCAGCGACCCACAAGAGCGGGTTTCAATTCAAACCAAGATTAACGAAATCAGCATTCGGGCAGCTGAGTATGCCATTCCCAACGAATTTACTCGTTTGATCACCAAATATGGAGGGAGCGGCCTTAATGCAGGTACCTCTTTTGATGATACGCAATACTTCAACACTTTCTCTCCTCAATATATCCACCAATGGATTGAGGTTGCCGGAGAACGTTTTCTAAATCCGGTTTTCAGGCTCTTTCAAAGTGAGTTGGAAACGGTTTACGAAGAAAAAAATATGTACGACGACCGTATGGAAACAGCAGCCATGAACAAAGTACTGGAATTCTTTTTTGCACCTCACCATTACTCTTACCCCATTCTTGGCAGCACAGAGAATTTAAAGAATCCCCAACTCTCACAAATGATTGAATTTTATCAAAAGTACTATGTGGCTTCTAATATGGGATTAATTTTGAGCGGAGATTTTGATTCAGCAGAGATCATGCATTTGATTGAGGCAAAATTCTCACAAATTCCCACCGGCATTGTTCCAAAGAGAGAAATTCCTCAACCAAAGCCCATTGTTGGAGTTCAAAAAGAGACGCTTAAAATTCCTGTTCCCATTATTAAAGCAAAGGCTTATTTATGGAGGGGCGTACCCGCCAATCATAAAGATGAAATAGCGTTGAACATTGTAGTTGGGATTTTGAACAATTCAAATGGAACCGGTTTGTTAGACAAACTCATGGTCAATGGAAAAGCGATGATGGCACAGGCATTTTCGCTGTGTCTTAACGATGCGGGCGCTCTTGCGGTGATTGCTGTGCCCAATATGCTGGCGCTCTCCCACAAACGCATTGTAAAAGCAGTGGAGCAAGCAATCAGTAACATCAAAAAGGGAGATTTTAGCGACGAAACGTTTCTTAGCCTCAAGTTAGAACAAAAACGCGTCTTCGAACAACAATTAGAATCCATTGACTCTCGAGCCGCCAAATTACGGGCGCTCTTTTCGCAAGGAGTTAGTTGGGAGGAGTATTTGGAAACAGGCACCTTGATTGATGCCCTCACCAAAGAGGATATTGTAACCATAGCAAACAACTATTTTAACAACAACTATTTTGAAGTTACCAAAAAAAGCGGACGATATCCAAAAGAGAGGGTTTCAAAGCCTAAATATGCTCCTATTCCATTAAAAAACAGCGGAGTTGAGTCAATATATGCTCAATCGCTCTCCAACATCAAAACCAAAGATATCACCCCCCGTTTTCTTGACTTTGACAAAGATGTTCACACCACTCCACTCTCCCCTCTGCTTACGTTATATGTTCGCGAAAACAAAATCAACCAACTATTTACCCTTAAGTTTCAATTTGCCACAGGTACATTAAGCACACCGCTTCTCAATCCATTAGCTACATATCTCCACCTTTTGGGAACGGATGAGTATACCTATGACCAATTCCGTAGCGCGCTCCAAAAGTTGGGATCTACCCTCACCTTTGAAGCAGAAAACAACTATTTTGTGGTATCTGTTACCGGCTTTGACCGGCACATCAATGAGACTCTTCAATTGGTGTTTTCTTTTTTCAACAATGTTCAAGCTGATTCCAAAAAGATAAAACCACTTCTTGACAATAAGAAAATTGAAAACAAAGGCTTCTTTAAAACACCTTCGAACACCATTCAGGCATTGATGCAAAAGGTGCTTTATGGGGATGAGTCTAAATATTTACGCCAACTTTCTCTATCTCAAATAAAATCACTTAATGGGAAAAAACTGATTGAACTCTTTAAAGAGGTTCTCCAAACCGAATGCGCCATTCACTACTCCGGTACTCAGCCTTCCGATGCCATAGCCAAATTGTTTCAAACAAGCAATTTTACTCACCGGATTACCACCCCCTCTTCAAAGCCTCTCTATAGAGCCTCTGCCCAATATGAACAACCAACGCTCTACATTGTAGATGATCCTAAAGCAACGCAAGCCATAGTTTATGCCTATGTTGCAGGTCCAAAGGAACTAAACTTTTATGATCATTCAGTAGCCAACCTCCTGAACACTTATTTTGGACGTGGAATGTCGTCTCTCCTTTTTCAGGAGATTAGGGAATTACGATCCTTTGCGTATGGGACAAACTCTTCTTTTCTCCTTCCTCAGCCGGTAAACAGTAAGGAAAACAGCTCTTTTATCGCCTCTCTCTCCACACAGGTTGACAAAACCATCTCCGCCATGGAAGTTTTGGATTCGTTAATTAAAATGATGCCGATTCAGGATGAGCGCTTTGCTTATTCTAAGCAAAATGTAGCCAATATGCTCATCAACGACTTCCCGGTATTCCGTGACATCTCCACCCGTATTGCCTCTTTAAAAAGAGACGGGTACAACAATGACCCTTCCGCTTCTGTTTTTGCGCTCCTTGATCAGATAAACATTGTTGATATGGAGACCTTATATCGTAACCATATTCAAAAGAAGCCGGTAGTATGGATGATTGTAGGAAGTGTAGCAAAATTAGACACAGGGCAGTTGGAAAAATTTGGGCGCATTGAGTATGTAAAACATAAGGAAATTTACAAGAAATGAAAAACAGTCACAACCATTTTGGCCATGATGGTTGTGACTGTCGATAACGCAAACTCTATTTGCGGCTATACTGCGCAGCTTCTGACATCACCTTCTTAAGGTTCGCTATGCGATTGGCATCAGAAGGATGTGTGCTTAAAAACTCAGGTGGCTTTGCCCCTCCCGATTGAGACATCTGTTCCCAAAAAAGCGGAGCCTGATTTATGTCATACCCGGCCATCGCCATAAAAATTAATCCTAAACGATCGGCTTCATATTCATGGGTGCGGGAATAGGGTAACAACAAGGCATAATTGGTACCCAAGCCATAAGCAGCGCCAAAAATTGCCTTAGTTTGCTCGCTTTGATTAGACAGTACCGCATCCCCGGCAGCAGCTACCGTACTAACGATGGCTTCATGGCTCATCCGCTCGTTTCCGTGGTTGGCAATGGCATGCGCAATTTCGTGGCCAACCACAACAGCCAAACGATCAGGCGTACCTGCATATTTAAATATCCCTTCATACACCACAACTTTTCCGTTGGGCAAACAAAAGGCATTTACCTCCGGATTCTGCACCAAGGTAAATCCCCAATCATAATTGGCTAATTGCTGCGCCCTGCCGTTTTGGTTCATATAGTTGGTAACCGCTTGAACCAAACGCCTTCCCACATCTTGGACCATACCAGTTTGTTGAACATTTTTAGAAATTGAGGAGGTGTTCATTACTTCTGCATACGCCTCACTACTCAATGAAGCAATCTTGCCTGAGTCAAAAAGCAATACCTGCCTACGTCCGGTGATGGCCACACTGCCGCAACCATAAAGTAAAAAAAACAATAAACAAATAGATACAAACTTTTTCATAATAGGTTTTATAAGTTGATTATCACACACATTGTTAACGATCCTTTTTAACAAAAGGTTCAACGGGATCGCCAAAATCAATGGACAAAGATACAACACGTTTTTGATTTTCATCAAAGAAAAAGATTATATCAAACCTTCCGCCTCCCTCCACGTTAAAAGTGAAGGTATTTCCACTTTTGTGTCTAAGAGGGCTATCCACTTTTTTCAGGGCAAACCTAAGCGAATCATTTAGCAGATACACTCGTGCATCTCCAAAGGCACCGCCGTCATATACACCTAAGTAGGCTGCTTTTTCAAGCAAAGGCGGAATAGATTCGGCGCTTGCCTGCGAAGTGCGTGGCGGAGGTGGTTTCATATAATCGTCTAAATAGTGCTTTTGCCAATCTTTTCCCTCAACGCCCCTATACATATCAATAAGTTGACGACCAATAGCATAATGAGGATTGTTGGTGGTGCCGTTTGTGGTGAGTATGGCAAATCCCATATTGAGATCAGGAACCAAGCCCACCAAAGCAGTATATCCATAAGCCAACCCTGTGTGGCGAATCAACCGTCCTTGAATACCCTGTTCAATAGTCCATCCCTGGGCATAGTTGTTTATTGTAACAGAGTCAGACCCGGTAATGGTCTGCGGTGTGAACAGGTATCTAATATTGCGCTCCGAAATAACCTGTTTTCCATTATACATTCCTTTGCCCAACAGCATTTTGAGCCAATTGGCCATATCTGCACCGGTTGACATCACAAAACCTGCGGGTGCAATGGCGCTCAACCAATTAAAAGCGCCCTGAAGATCGGTTCGTTGAGATGTTCGAATGGTATCCGCGTCTTTATAAAGACGATATCCCTTGGCCAAAGTGGGAGAAGAGAAAAATTCTTTATTTCCGGTGGTTGAATTTTTCATCTCTAAGGGCACAAATATACGCTCTATCAAGGCGTCATCCCAACTCATTCCCGAATATTTTTCAATCAACTGGGCACTTATGGTAAAGAGTGAATTATTGTAGGCATACGTGGTTCTAAAACTGTAGGAAGGTTTAATATGGCGATACAACCTCAACAATTCGTCTCTGTTATACCCAAAAGATGGGAGATCATCGGCAGCGTACCCTCTGAAACCGGTTTTATGCACCATAATATCTCGCACCAAAAAATTTTGGGTGACCCATGGATCATAAAGTTTAAAATCCGGAAGGTGATTTACCACAGTGTCTGTCCATTTCACCTTTTCATCATCAATCACTGTTGAGAGAAGCGCTGCCGTAAAAGCCTTGCTGGTAGAGGCAATCACAAACTGAGTATTCTCGTCAACGGGAATGCCCTGCTCGTCCAAAGAGGTTTTTCCATATCCCTTTAGAAAAACTGTTTTTCCATCTTTTACCACCACAACAACCATACCGGGTAATTTCCATTCAGAAGCAACACGAGAAACGAATGATTCAAATTGGTTAGGAATATCCATCTTTTGGAAACTTTGTGCCCAAACAATGGATGAGACTAACGCTATAAACAGCGTAATAAATAGTTTTTTCATAGTTTTAATATGTTACATTATAAAGATGCACATTCCGAAATTGAATCCGTTTTCCTTCACTTTGCAATCCAATGTGGCCCTCTTTGACAGGGTTGGTTGCCCTATTTTGAAGTACGCCATTCACATAAACCGTAATCAAACCTTCGTTTACGGTAATTTCCATTTTGTTCCACTCTCCCTGTTTTTTTTCGCTCGACTCCTCCATTTTAATCATCATGGGAACCCTTGGACGCTCCTGACCTTCAGGCGGACTATATTCGAGTAAATTGGCGCCACCCAACAATACAAAATCGCCAACACTCCCTGCTTTAAGTTGACATTCGATTCCTTTTGGAAAGGGAGTTTTGGTTTCTTCAATCATTAGAAAGATACCGCTATTGGTAGGTTCGTCCACCCAACTCCATTCAAGGTTCAAGGTGTAGTTTTTGTACTTCTTTTTTGTAAACATATACCCATAAGGGGTACCCTGAATCTGAATGACTCCATCTTGGATCAAAAACACTTGTTCACCGGGAACAGAATTCCCATCCACAACAAATTCCCAATTTGACAAATCTTTGCCATTGAATAACGTTTCTTCATTAGAAGATCCGCAATTAGTTGCAACACAAACGATGGCTACAAAAGTCGCCAAAACACTTTTTTTCATTGCTATTTAATTTTACCGATAATAAGAACCGGATTGCTGTCATTGTCAATTTGGGCTGCTACCTCCTCAAGGGTTTTGCGTTGAGATGCAGAAATTTTGTTTCCTTTGAGCGCTTCGTTAATAAATGTGATCATATTATACGCTTCCACTTTGTAATGCGCCCATACACCCGAAACGGTGGGTATAGGATCAATTTGGATTTCACCGCCACGCCCCTCGTAGCGTTCTATTAAATAATCATCGATATCAATGGTTTTTGCAATTTGTTCAATGGTAATGGATTTAGCGGTTTTTACCGTTCCGTTTTTATCTAAGTGGAGGTATCCAACGATTTTTCTGATTACTGAAATGCTGTTATCTCCAATAATGACCTTGCTGTCAATTTTGGAAATCATTGATCCCCAACTTCCTGCAATAGGAACCAACAAAGCTATACCTCCTTTTTGCATTTCGGTCATCTGGTTTTTTAACTTTACCACATACTTTGGATTCAAAACGTCTCCCGTTACGGTGAATAAAGTGTCTGAATAAGAGAAAAAAAGAAAAGAGATGTGCTCCCCCTGTCTAAAGGTTACTCGTCCCCTGTCATCAGCTGTTACACTGTGCTGCGGTATAAAACTTGTTGTACTATTGTCCGCAGGATTGTATCTGTAGAGCAATTCTAACGAATCAGAGGATTTCTCTCTTGACGACGAACCTACGGCGATGCCGCCCGAAGGGGTACCAACAACTCTAGTTGCGGTAGTCGAAGAATATCCATAAATATTTCCTTGGGCATCTATTTCCCGAATGGAGAATGGGGAAAGATTGGGATTGGGAAATTCCATAAAATTGCCGGTGTGAAGATCTATGCAGACCAGAGGAACATCTCTCCTTGAGTCGCCATAGTACAATAACTCCCGTTTTTCGTCAACTAACGGATTCATAATGTTGGTGAATTCATTCGGGCCATTTCCTCTAATTGCCAACGTCCTTATGAATTTTCCTTTACGGTCAAACTGGAGCAGTTTATCTCCGGTTCTCGCTAAGATATAGAGGTTGGAAACAATGAACGACATACCTGCCGTTGAGAGCAAAATGTTGTCATTAGTTTCCAAAGGTACAATGGTGATATTGTCGAGCAAGTCAGAAATCTTTAGGTCGATGGATCCTGATGGGTTATCCATATCAACAACAGCAATTTCCGAGGGTATGTTGTTACAAGAGAGCGGCAAAAGCAGCAGAATTAAAGAGAAAGTAAAAAGGCGGTTATGGGTTTTCATTATGAGGAAGTGATTTTGGCAAAGATACAAAAAATTAGGAATAATGGACAAAATTCAAGATAATTTCAGAATACCGAAAGCGTCTCCGCGATACCGTTCCATTCATTTAGAAATGGATTCGTTTTGAAAGATACAGGCATATCGTGCCACTAATTTTCACACATTTTGATATACGAAACTGTTTGGTTTCTCCTCCGTTTATCAAACCGATCACGCTTTTCGCTGTGCACAATGAGTTTCTACGGTTAAGACTGATATACCAAACTCGTTGGCAGACCAATCCGTCTGTGAGTACAGCGCCTTTGTATGATTTATCAAGATATCCTGAAAACCATCTTTCCCCCTCGACCCCTCTTTGTAAAAGAAATCAACCAACTGCAAGGTATTGGCCATGGCAGACCAAAGGTATCCCTTTCGGGTGGCCTTGCCCTGTTCATTCTTTTCCTCGTTCACTATTCGATGATACGTCTCATCCATACGGATATACGGGTTGGTATGGAAGGCTTTGCGCAAAACTTCGTCTAAATCCTCCAACAGGAGCGCTGCTTTACTAATCAGGGAATGGGCAGTGGCCTTCTCCAATGCAAAACCTCCCTCCACAACAATTTAACGATGCGTTCCACGGGCATTGAATAGATGTACAGGAACTGTAGAAGAGCGGCAATTGTGCTGCCTGATAATCTTCTTTATTCCCTACTACCAATTTGACCTGCTTGATCAAATTGGTGTCATCTTGATGTCCTCTGAGGTCAGGTATTCTGACCCTCGGGGTTTGCAGGTTTTTGATTTGATTTGTTTTGTGTTTTGTCGGGGTAAGAGGACTCGAACCTCCGGCCTCCACGTCCCGAACGTGGCGCGCTAGCCAACTGCGCTACACCCCGAATAGAAGTTGCAAAGATAGCGCTATTTTTAATTTAATCGCTATATTCGCGTCCTTTATGTTTAGATGGAACAAAAACAACCTTATACCTTCCTCTCTGTTCGCCCTAAAGTAATTTGCTTTGATGCAGACGATACAATATGGCGTAATGAGGAATACTATCGAGAGGCTGAAAAAAACTTCTGCACCTTGATGGGGCGCTATACCACTACTGAAAAAGCACAGCAGGCACTCTATGAAACCGAAATGAAAAACCTTGACCTCCTTGGTTATGGAAGCAAGTCTTTTACCATTTCCATGATAGAGACGGCTATTGATCTCTCTCAAAATCATTTGCCAAACTCTTATGTTACAGAATTGATTTCTTTGGGCAAAAAAACCATTTCGCCGCCGATGGAGTTACTCCCTCATTCCAAAAAGACAATTATGAAAATAGCCCCTCACTTTAGGCTCGCTTTGGCCACCAAAGGAGATCTCCGCGATCAGGAACGAAAAATTGAGCGATCCGGATTGGCTCATTTTTTTGAATATATCTCCATTACTAGCGAAAAAAACCGTTGTTCATATCAAAAAATCATTCGCGACTTATCTCTCTTGCCGTATGAGTTTCTGATGGTGGGCAACTCCTTTAAATCGGACATTCTACCTGTACTCGAAATTGGGGCACAAGCCATCTACATTCCCTCTTCTGTGCTTTGGATTCACGAGCATTTAGAACCAATTGAACATAATATGCTTCAAACCATCAACCATATCGAACAACTTCCCAACCTCTTGGATATCACATAACCATGAGAATAGTAACCTATTCATCAATAACCTAAAAAACTAAAAATCACATATTAATAAAACTGTAAACTGTCAAACAATTAACTATTAAACTGTTAAACTAATATGCATCTATATATTGCCGGAACAGGCAGCGTAAGCAAAGCACTAATAACTCAAATTCTCCAAAAACACAGGTTTTTGGTTCAAAATCATGGCATCAATATTGTGGTGAACGGCATCATCAACAGTCGATGGATGCGACTTTCCAAGATAGGAATACCTCTTCATGAAGCATTAGTTGAAGGGTCTGAGTGTACAAATGCCGATTTACCAGCTTTTCTCTCTCATATCAAACAACTTCAATTACCTGGCTCTCTATTTGTTGACGTTACCGCAAACGAAAATGTTGCTGCTGCCTATTTGGATTTGCTTCAAAAAGGAATTCATGTTGTTGCCTGTAGTAAAATCGCCTGCTCTGCTCCAATGATTCATTATTCTCGACTCAAATCTGCCGCTAAAGAGAGTGGAGCTTCTTTTTTGTACAACACCAATGTTGGAGCCGCCCTACCCTATTTGCAGATTATCAGGCAACTATATCTTGCTGGGGAAAAAATCAACCGTATTGAGGCTGTGTTGTCCGGAACTTTGAGTTACGTTTTTGGCCTCTATAACGGCACCACACCTTTTTCAGAAAGTGTACGGAATGCGTCTCAAGCAGGTTATACAGAACCTGATCCTCGTTTAGATTTGCAAGGGATTGATGTAATGAGAAAACTCCTGATTTTGTGCAGAGAAATGGAAATCCCTCTAGAAGAAAAAGAGGTTCTCAAAACAGATTTCCTTCCTGAAAAATGTTTACAGGGATCCATCGATAGCTTTTATCAAACGCTAGAAAACAAGGAAGACTACTTTAAACAACTTTTTACCACAGCACAGGAGCAAGGTGCAAAACTCAAATACGTTGCCTCTTGGCAGCCGGGAAAAGCCTCCATTGGATTACAATCCGTTTTTCCACATCATCCTATCTATAACCTTGCCCAAAAAGACAATATTCTTTTGATTTACAGCGAGAATTTCCTTTCTCCCCTCTCTATTTCAGGTGCCGGAGCCGGTGCGCAAGGCACAGCAATGGGCGTATTGTCCGATATTATTTCAACAGCCTCTTTGATCTTCTCAAAGGCATAGACCATACACAGACAACAATATCAATTAATACACAATATCCGACTAATGCCTATCTTTGGCCCATGATCTCTTTTGAACAAGCAATAACAACAATAATAGATGCAGCCAATGCAGAAACAGCGCCCAATAAAGCGCGTTGTGAGCAGGTGTCTTTGGAACAGTGTAGCGGACGGATATTACAACAAGAGGTTCGTTCTGATCGCGATAGCCCACCTTTTGATAAATCGGCAGTAGACGGTTTCGCCTGCCAATCCGTTGATTTGGAGAATGGACGAACTATGCGTCTGTTGGAAGTTATTCCGGCAGGGAGTGAGCCAAAACACCCCATCATTCAGGGCTTTTGCAGCAAGGTAATGACGGGTGCCATGGTGCCGCAGGGAACAGAATATGTTGTGATGGTAGAAGACGCTATTGAAGAGTATGGCTTTGTTCGCGGAAAGGCAGGTTGCAAGACTAATATTTGCCTTCGGGGAGAAGATGTAGCGGCTCAAGCCCTTCTCATACCTCCTGGAACCCTGCTCAAACCCCATCACATTGCCATTTTAGCCACTTATGGATATACCCGTCTGATCGTATCAAAAAGGCCCAAAGTGGGAATCATCTCAACCGGAGACGAATTGGTAGAGCCTGAAATTAACCCTTCTACGGTGCAAATCCGCAACAGCAACGGATGGCAACTGTTGGCACAGAGCAAAGAGTCTGGATCGTTGCCCACCTATTACGGCATAACCCGCGATCATCCTGATTCATTGGCCCCACTGCTTGCTACAGCAATAAAAGAGAATGATATCGTCATCCTTAGCGGAGGAGTTTCTATGGGCGATTTTGATATTGTTTCCGAAACAGCACGTCGAATGGGCGTCAACATCCTCTTTGATCGTGTGGCTATGTTACCGGGAAAACCCACTACCTTTGGGATAAGATCCGGAGAGGGCCACAGCACCTACTTCTTTGGACTTCCCGGCAATCCCGTCTCCTCTTTTGTCCAGTTTGAACTGATGGTCAAGCCTCTTATT
>Ga0082212_10011946_pt1 | contig 10966 bp, 9 predicted proteins | sample TergutNt197P3_FD_71548 | JGI IMG/M metagenome (GOLD analysis project Ga0082212, IMG submission 71548) | Neocapritermes taracua P3 segment gut microbial communities from Petit-Saut dam, French Guiana - Nt197 P3 | ecosystem: Host-associated > Arthropoda: Insects > Digestive system > Gut ...
CTCAACTTTATTTTTGTAATTATTTCCGAGAGAGTAAAATCTCAAACTATCCTTATCTTTATCCATAATTTTATGCAAAGTTGCTTTTAATTTAACTAACTGCGCCGCGTCAAGGTTACATTCAAATACAGAGTTTTGAACCCGCTGACCGTAATTTACGCAGGTTTTTGAAATTTGCCGCAACCGTTTTCTTCCGGCGGAATTTTCTGTGTTTACATCGTATGTGATTAAAACAAGCAATAGACACCTCATTTCCATAAAAACGGCGGATATTCATCAATATCGCCCCGTAAAAAGCGCGAAAGTAGTAAAGCCTGAACGTAAGGCACCAACCCCCATTCTATCTTTTCCTGTAAAAACGGATGGGTTATCTCTTCCTGCTTGCGTTTTTGCCAAGCATTTAAGAATATCCGCCTTGTATCGTCTTTTATAAGAACCGCGCCGTTTTCTTTTGTTTGAAATCCTTTTAACATTTCATCTTCGAAAAATTTTAAGAAATGATAAAATTTTTCTAAATATTTACTTTCTAATTTTTCTAACTCCAAATTACTTAACATATTCTACCTTCAGTTATAATTTCTTTTCCACATTGTTTGCATATATTCATAATTTTAATTTTATAATTATTTATTTTGCTTTTGCATCTAATTCAAAAACTCCGAAAGTATTATTGTCAGCATCAATAAAATATCCCTGCCAACAGAAACCTGCAATAGCGAATTTTGGATAAGCAATTTGTCCACCTGCTTTCAAAATTCGCTCACTCGTTTCATCAAAATTTTCAACTTGTATAGAACAAATAAAAGCATTTGTGCCACACTCCATCGGAGGTGTATTAACAAATCGTTTATGCAAGCCACCCGATATTCCATCAGTAGTTATACGATAATATTCATCAGCAGGAAGATTATCAAGTTTTGTAAATTGCCAACCAAACACTGCCTTGTAAAATTCCATTTCACGAACAGGATTAGAAGATTGGATTTCAAAATAAGCAATAATATTATTCATATTTTTATTTGAAGTATTAATTTCTTTTTCTTTATTTTCTCCACAGGAAGTTATTAAAATTGTTGCAGCACAAATTACTGCGAGTATAATCAGTTGTCTTATTGACACCATAATTCTATCTTAAATTTATTTTTTTAATATCTAATTTCTATATCTTTATATAAGCATTATCATAAATTATTACATTTTCTAATCATAGGGACGCAGGCATTTACTACGCCCCTATGTATTCCCTTCTAATTTTTAACGGTAGTTATTTTTGAACCATTAGTCAAATTGATTTGACCATTTGTAACTACTTCCTCGCCTTCTTTTAAACCCGAAACAATTTCTACATATGCATCGTGATTCCGACCTGTATTTACCTTCGTTAAACGAACATTTTCCCCATCAACAACATAAACAGATGGGTCTTTGATACTACTTATAATTGCATCGCGAGGTATCATTAAAATCTTCCCCGCTTTGGTATTATTCACACTAACATTAACATATGTTCCTGCTTTAAGAGGAGCATTTTTATTGCTATTTTTGATAGTGATTTCAACAGGATAAGTATGAGCAGCATTTCCTTTCGGACTAATATTTGAAATTACACCTGCAAACTTTGTACCCGAATAAATATCCGTTGTAACTGTTACTTCCTGACCTTTAGAAAGTTCATAAACATTAGATTCAGATACAACAAAAACTACTTTTAAATGTGAAATATCAGCTATTCCAGCAATTGCTGTTCCTACATTTACCCAAGCACCTAATTCGGTATTTTTAGAAGTTATATAACCACTAAAAGGAGCAAGTATTTTCGTATCCTCCAATTGTTTTTTGGTCTGCTCTAATGCAATTTCGGCATTTTCAAAACCAACTCTAATATCCCGCAATTGTGTCTCGGTCACTGCATCACCTTTGCGCAAGTTCTGGAACTTTTCTAAATCTTCCTTAAACTTATTATAATTGAGTTTAGCATTTTGATATGCTAATTGCTTGTATGCATCATCAACTTGTGCCAAAACCGCACCCTGACTTACATAATCGCCTAACTTAAAATTGATTTTCACAATTTTACCGGCTGCTTCGGAAGGCACCATTACTTCTTTTGCTGCTTCTGTGCTTCCTACAAATTGTAACTCGCCGTCTGTATTGCGCATTTCCGCATTTGCTACATTTACTGCGACAATTTGTTCTACATTTTTAATTTCTTTTCGGCTATCAATAATTTGTTTATTCCCAACAAGCCGATAAGTAATCACTGCCGTAACAATGATTGCAATTACGATGATAACTAATTTCTTTTTCATCTTTTAATTATATATTATTTTTAAAAATTTTCTAATTGTTTATTGTTGTTTAAAACAAATCTTTTTTATTTATGTGTTAGACATATTTTCTTATTAAAAAATACTATCACTAATTTCTTTTGGCAAATATTGAACGCAATAAGCAGTTCTAATTTCATCAATACTTATCATCCCTTTTCCATTTTCTATAAACCAATAATTCCAACCATTATTTGATATTTTATTTTGTATTTCGGCACTAACTTTATGTATAGAACCCGTTATATCATTACAAATTATACTTGCATCTGCATTAACTATTGCTTCATTTTTTTTATCTTTTGAATATAATTTTTGTCCGATTTCTATATATCCACTTTCAATTAAATTACCAAAAGGAACTTTAGGTTTCTTAATTTCAATTTTATATTCTAATAAATCTTTCGCAATTGGTTTTATATTATTTACTCTTTCATTTGCAACATCAACATAAAATTTTTCTTTATCAATAGTAATAAATTGTCTTCCTAATTTCTTTGCTACTGCTGCTGTTGTTCCACTTCCACAAAATGGGTCTAAAACTAAATCACCATAATTTGATGTTGCTAAAATTATTCTATATAATAGTTCTTTGGGTTTTTGTGTTGTATGTGCTTTCTTTCCATCAACTTTAATTCTTTCATTTCCTTGACAAATTGGAATATACCAATCACTTCGCATTTGCAAATCATCATTCATACATTTCAAAGAATGATAATGAAAAGTATATTTTGCTTCTTTTGATTTTGTTGCCCAAATTAATGTTTCGTGTGCATTATTAAATCTTGTTCCTTTGAAATTTGGCATTGGATTTGTTTTAATCCAAACAACATCGTTCAGCAACCAATAACCAATATTCTGCATCAAATAACCGACTCTAAAAATATTATGATAAGAACCAATAACCCACATACTACCTGTATCTTTCAGCACTCTATAACATTCTTTCAACCAACTTTCACAAAACTTATCATACTCTTTAAACGAATCAAATTTATCCCATTCATCATTAACAGCATCAACTTTAGATTGGTCGGGTCTATATAACTCGCCATTAAGTTGCAAATTATATGGTGGGTCTGCAAATATCAAATCCACCGAATTATTTGGAATTTCTTTTAATAATTCCAAACTATCACCACATATAATTTTGTTTAATAATTCTTCCATTTGTTATAATTTACTTTCCAACAGATTATACAATGTTTTATATCTTGTTTGTTCTTCTGCTAATTCTTTAAAGTAGTTTTGTAATAAAAATAAAGTTTTCTTTTGCGGAAATAATGTTAAAATTATTTCGTTATAAAGTTGTTCATTTTCAAATAATTTTATAAAAATTGATGGTGATAAATCTTTTATTTCATTAAAAGATTGCTCCGCATCCATATCAAAATTAACTTCAGGTAAATCAGGTATTTCTTCTTTCCATTTAATTAAATATTCACAAATTTCATCCCATACATTTTCTATTTTTAACAATGAAAAAAATTCTTTTCCATAACACATTTCAATATTAACACCTAATTTTGTTTTAGTATTTTCAAAATATTTTTTATAAAACGAAACATTTTTTACTAAACCTGGATCTACACAAAAGAAAACCCCAACAACCGATTTTTCTTTTTTATGAATTGATAATAATGTATCAATTTTTAATTCAAAATTTTGTGCTTGACCGCGTATTTTAGTAGAATCGTGGTCGTCTCTTATTTTTAATTCTACAACATAAATAATATTTTTATACTTAAAACACAAATCAATATCTACATAACTGCCATCTACCAAATCATATTTATTAGGCAATAATTCTGCACCATTCAATTTCAAATATTCTGTAATAATAATTTCTATTGCATTTCCAAATCTAATTTCGTGTGATTGCAAAAGATTTTGTAATATTTTACCTTTTGGCTTTGTTGGTCTAAATATTCCTATAAACCTATTTGGATTAGATGATATTTTTTTCAATAAATCCAATTTTGATTTTCCAAACACAATTTCATTTAATGTATTAGAAAAAGTTTTATAAGATAATAAAAATTTATTTTCCATAATTTATTTTACTTTATTTCTTTTTATTTGCTAAAAACTCAGCACAAATACTACCTAACATAGTTATAATAAACAAAATACATCCTAAAATAAATAGTGCTTCATAATGTGCTCCACCTGTTGGTGCTTCTCCGAGTTCAGCAGCGATTGTAGCGGGAATTGTTCTCACAGGTGAAAACAGATTTCCAGTAATAATAGCCGCATTACCTGTCACCATAAGTGCTGCCATAGTTTCGCCAATTGCTCGTCCTATACCTAAAATTACTGCTGCGATAATACCTGATGAAGCATTAGGCACTACAACTCGATAAATTGTTTGCCAATGAGTTCCTCCGAGTGCTAAACTTGCTTCTCGCATACTTCTTGGAGTTAGACGCATTGAATCTTCTGCTATTGTAATAATAGTTGGCAGTGCCATAATTGCTAATACTATACTTCCTGCTATAGCGGTCTCTCCAACGGGTAAATTAAATGTGTTTTGCACAAACGGAACTATAACTACTAATCCAAAAAAACCATAAACGACTGATGGGATTCCAGCAAGTAGTTCTATCATTGGTTTAAGTAATTTGCGGATGGTTTGTGGTGCAATTTCAGATAAGAATACAGCCACTCCAAGTCCGAAAGGTAATGCTAATAATATAGCAAAGAAACTTACTAACAGAGTTCCTGTTATTAAAGGCAGAACTCCGAATAGTGGTGTAGGAGTAGCAGTTGGTAGCCATTCATTTCCTGTAATAAAATCGGCAAAATTATGTTTACCAGTATTTAATCTTTTAACATTAGTGTGATTTTTGGGGAAATATTCATCAGGAATGAAAGCAATTATATTAGAATTATTTGTAATAACATCTCCAATTTTATCAGGTAGTAGTTCATAACTTTCTCCGAGTTCATTTTCATCATAATAATTAAAGATATCATCTAATCTAAATAGCATAATATCTTCATTATTTCCTTTTAGTATATTCCAATTTTCTATATCAGAGTCAAAGATTTGTTTAATTTGGTTTGGATTTAGTTCGTTGACAGGATTATTTGCATTAACACAAAGAATATATCCTTTTTCTATTATGCTTGTATTAAAGAGTCCTATTCCTTCTTTGAATAGAAAAATAACAATTAAGAGTATTGTTATACTTGCCACCCATCCGCTTATAGTGAGTATGCTTTCTACTATTCGTTCTATAATTTTTCTAATAAACTTCATATTATGAAAATATTATAATGTTTAAAATAATAATTTTTACTTATTTTTTATATATAAAATATTTTATTTTTTTAATTCTAATTCTAATTTAGATTCTATTGTTTTGAAATCGTTATAATATTTTGTATAAATAGCAATTAAATAATCTAAACGAATTAGTTCTTTTTCTATATCAATATAAAAGTTCTCATCACTTTCATAATTTTTTTTTATTGAATGATTAAGTGTATTTATTTTTTTATCAGCTATTTCATATCTTACTTCTATTTCACTTTTTAAATCTGTAAATAATTTATCCATTTCAAAATGAGTAGAAATTAATTTGATTTCTAGCATATTTATTAAAGTTTTATTATTTTTTTGCATTATTATATTATTTTGATTTATATAAAACGGGGTGCCAATTATGGCACCCCTACATTATTAATTATTTCAATGTTACAAAACCTATATCTGAAACAATTTTCTGTCCATCAGAGCCAAGAATAAAATCCATATAAGGTTTAACTTTTCCTTCAGAAGTCGCTACATAATAGTAATATAACGGTCTAACAATCGGATAAGTATTATTCTTTGCGTTGGCAACAGACGGCTCAACATATTTCTTACCACCATCGTAAGAAACTTTAATTGCCTTGACTTTATCATTAAGATATGCAAGACCAACATATCCAATAGCACCTTTTGTTTGGCTTACAGATTGGATAATAGCACCCGTAGCAGGCATACTTAGAATTCCTGACATATAGTTCTTATTTTTAAGAACATTTTCTTTAAAGAATTCGTAAGTTCCTGAAGATGTTTCACGGGAATACGGAACAATTTTTTCATCATTACCGCCGACTTCTTTCCAGTTTTTAATTTTACCAGTGAAGATGCCTTCAAGTTGTTCGCGGGTTAGATTACTAACACTATTTTCTTGATGCACAACCACTGCGAGTGCATCGTATGCAGCAATAACTTCTTTAACGCTTTTACCTGCTTCTTGAAGTTTTTTCTTCTCATCAAATTTGATTTTACGAGAAGATTGTGCAATATCGGTAGTTCCTTCTACCAAAGCGGAAATTCCTACTCCGCTACCACCACCTGTAACAGTTAATGTTTTAGATGGATTTTTTTTCATAAAACTTTCGGCAGCTTTTTGTGATAAAGGTAACATTGTATCAGAACCCTTTATTTTTTGTGCCTGAAGGTTTGTTAGGAATGCACACAAAGCAATTCCACTTACTAAAATGATACTAAAAAGTATTTTTCTCATTTTTAATTTATCCTTATGAATTAATGAATTATTTTTAATATTTTTAAACTCCTCTGTCATTGCTTTGCATCTTATGATGTTCGCAATGACAGGTTTTTATAAGTTACTAAAACTTATATTGCAGACGCAAAGTAAATACATTCATATCTCTTTGTTTGTCCCATCCGTGAACTATTAATCCTGTAGCAGGATTAATAACATCGCCAGATTTAATTTCGGTAGTAGTTTCGTGTCCTACAATGTCATAATATGCAGTGAGTCGTAGATTTGCGTTAATATACCAAATCAAACCAACTCCGATATTGTTTAGTGCAATATCTTGTGTACCCGTAGAAGAACCTGATGCTCCGATATCATTACCCGAAATATCGGCATTCGGATTATACCAATCGTATTTAGCAACTAATGTGAATGGTAATGTAGGAATATCTTGCGTAAAGATAATATATCCACCAGAAATATTACGCAAATACCTTGCACCAGTGAGTAATGCTGTTGGGTTTAAAGTAATACTCGATGAAGAACCAGGATTAGTTCCTGTAATGAATTCACCACGAATAGCAGTAAATCCAATTCCTTCATTAAACATACTGCATTGGAAATCAATGCCGATGTATTGGCGTTGAGCCAATTTGCCGTAGTTATCGGCTTCTTTGACTTCCCATTTGTTGTCCTTCATTTCATATAAAGGAACTGGCTTAATTCTACCAGGAGTGCTATCTGTTGCTGCTTCCCAGCCATCATACATAAGTTGACCGCCGATATAAGCAGATACACCACCACCAATGGAAATATTATCAAATGTTTTGGTAGCAGATAGATGACCGATGAAGTCAAAGTGATTATCAAATTGTGGTTTGATACCACTACCTACAAACATACCTCCTTCTAATTTAAGGAAATTGTAAGGAGAGGTTTTAGGTGCTTGTAAAGTAACCATTGCACCTACATCTCTTTCATCAGGAAAGAGTGTTTGGAATATACGAGAACGTTCTGGTGATTCTCTCGTAGAAGAAGAATAAGATATTTCGTGACCAAAAGGTCTATCGAAAATACCTGCTTTTACAGCCATTGTTCCAAACCAAGGGTCTTTAACGCTAAGGTAAGCGTCCTTGAAAACTACAACATTCCTATTTCCTTCCGCTGCGATTCCTTTTTCAGTGAAATCTGGTTGGAATACGCCTTGCACTAATCCGTCTTCGTAGGTAAACTTAATTCTACCTCTGCGAAGTCCGAAGCGACCATAACTTTGATTTTCAAGTAGGTCGTAGGCGTTGGAACGATTTGTTAACTTAAAGTTTGTGCCATCAGCATCTATACCAGCATTCTGGTATTGGGCTTGTATATAGCCCGACACTTTAAGTTTGCTTAATTTACTAAGCACATTACCTTGTGCTTCAACTGTTTGCCCGAGTATTTCTACGGGAGTTAGTTCTTCTTCTTGTGCTTGTGCATTAAAGTTTTGCATAGTAAATGCACATAGAAGGATACATGCCATCATATTGGCTTTTTTGAGTGTAATCATACTTACATTACTCATAATTTTATTAAACATAAATGATTTGAATTGAATTAACATATTTTTTATTTTTATTATAATTATTAAATTTATTTTTATTGTCATCATTTGGGCGAATAGTTTCGACCAAATGATTTCAATGAACTATACTAAATAGTTTATTTTTTTACTATTGATTTATTTATAACTTTACCATCATTAGTTGTTAGTTCTAAAGTATAAACACCAATAGGTAATTCAGTTATATCAAAACTATTTTCTGATGCTTTTGAAGTTTTTACTAATTCTCCAATTGCATTATAAGTACTTACTTTTGTAATATCTGCACCTTCAATGTAAAATACATCAGAAGTTGGATTAGGATAAACCTGAACACCATCAGCATCATCAGGCGGCGGTGCAATACCTATGAAATTATTTGCTGCATAAACAGGATTTGTATAGAACCATAAATCAGCAAATGCTTTTGCACCATTATTAGTTCCTGCTCCCCCATCCAATGTATCAATAAGTGGATTACCACATTCATCAGTTTTATTTTCTTTACCTAATGGTTGATTAGTTCCACGCAAACGAAAATACATTTTCTTTCCATCAGGAATAGTGTAATTAAATGAAGCAGTAATAAATCCACCACTTTCTGTCCAAGCAGTAGTAGCAATATCGCAAGGGTCAGCACCTGCAGCAGTTTTTCCAAAGCGAGCAACTACTCTTGTTGTTTTAACGGTATCGCATTTGTAAGCATCGCTGTAACCTGTTTTACCATCAGCAGGATAATTTGTAGGTGGTTCTACTTTATGAGTAACTTCTCCGGCAATAATATCAAAGTGATGCAAATTGGGAACATTGCTTCCACCATAGATGTTATTATTTGTAGCCGGAACACGCAATCGAACACTTATTGTTATGTTTCCACTACTTGGGGCTTCGTGAGTTTGCCCCATCATAGCATCACCAATTTTGAATTGAAGAGTATCAATTAAATCACCATGGACACAATAAGTATTACCTGAACGCAAGCCATCAACAATACCTTGAGCAGTAAACTCAGTCATATAAGTATAGGTCTTTTGGTATTCACCAGGGAAGAAATCAGGGTCACCTATTTCTGCTTCGTGGCAATCTGAATTAGCAAATAACCAGAATTTACGACCTTCACTTAATAAAGCATCCCAAAGACCGCCAACTTTAGCACACATAATTCCTGCACCACCATATGTGTTTGTGCCAACTGAACCATGGTCGCCACGCCCTTTATGATATTCGCAACGATTAGTTCCTTGCTGGTGACCTGGCAAACTTTCGAATCCAAAGAACACATCAGGAGCAACATTGTTCAAATCACGAAAATGTTCAATGTTCCAACCATGATAATTTGGTGTTCCACTTTCGTATTTAAAGCGTTCAGGATGTGCAACAATACACCAACTTTCATTTGGATAATTAGTTTGTAACCAAGTTAATGCTTCAATACATTTTTTGTGGTCATTGACGAAATTTTTCGGTGTTGTAATACCGAATGGCTGACTATCATCAGTACCCGTTGCTACCTGACCTGCGTCGAATAAATATTCGAAAGTAGCAAGTGCTGTTACATCCGGATTGGTCGGATGAAATTGATTCCCTATTAAACCCACACTTGCGTGTTCGTGTCCCGGTGGATTAAATTCAAAACCTTGAATAATGATTTTGTTTGGATAAAGACGGCGATTTTGTAATACATCGCGAAACGACCATTCTGATAAAGATTGCCAACGCCACATATAGTTCTCTACTTCTTTTCCTTTAATAGGAATTCCAGTATTGTCCCAAGTAACTTTTGTGGTAAATCCAAATTCTTTACCTGATACCAAACCCCAGCGATTAAATGCACCGCCGTGTTCAGAGTTAGCCCACCAATCGAGCCCAAATTTGTTATTCATTTCCATCATATAACCGATAGTGTAAAAACCATCACTATATGTAGTGTGTTGATGGAAGTCGCCTGTATAGTAGCGACCTTGTGCAAATGAATTAACGCTTGTTACAGTCAAAGCAATTGCTGCAACTTTAGCAGTTCTCTTAACTAAATTAAGTATACTGCAATTAGTAGAAAGTATATTATTGATGCTTTCTACTCCTGTTCTAAAAATTTTGTTAAACATAAATGATTTAATTTGAAATTTGTTAAACATAAATGATTTAATTTGAATATATTTATTATATATTGTTTCTATTTTATTATATAGCAAAGAAAAATCGGTATAAAGAAAATTAAGATTTCTGTTATACCGATAATTATAATTATATATATATGTGTTAAGATTGTAATAGTTGGTGGTAGTATTCTTTTGTTGAAAGATTGTATTAAAGATTGTTGGTGGTAGGTATTTCAACTTTTGGGTCAGTTGAGTAATAAGTATTTTTTTATATGTTTGCCTGTTAAAGATTATTGGTGGCAGGTATTTCAACTTTTGAGTTAGTCGATTAAAAAGTAATTTTTTATATGTTTGCCTGTTAAAGATTATTGGTGGCAGGTATTTCAACTTTTGAGTTAGTCGATTAAAAAGTAATTTTTTATATGTTTGCCTGTTAAAGATTATTGGTGGCAGGTATTTCAA
>Ga0082212_10011947_pt1 | contig 10966 bp, 11 predicted proteins | sample TergutNt197P3_FD_71548 | JGI IMG/M metagenome (GOLD analysis project Ga0082212, IMG submission 71548) | Neocapritermes taracua P3 segment gut microbial communities from Petit-Saut dam, French Guiana - Nt197 P3 | ecosystem: Host-associated > Arthropoda: Insects > Digestive system > Gut ...
ATAAGGGTTAATATATTATGAGAAATAACCAATAAATGCATGCACGGATATGTAGATTTATTATATTATAATTATTGTAGCCTCCTACATGTTTCGGCCACCTATTGTTGCCATCTTCGGGGAAGTGTTCTTTGAAGGTAACAGCAGGTGGCTGAAATATGTAGGAGGCTACGCTGATCATTATAAATCTACAAGTCTGTCTACGTTCTTGGTGCTTATTTCTCATAAGAAATTATCAGTGCATGGTCATGAAAAATTTAAAATTGATTAATAAACAATTTTATGACACGGGGTGCCCCAAAATGTGGAGAAAAATTATAACGCCTCAGCAATTTCTGCAGCTTGTTGATCATTCAGAAGGAATCAGTTAGCCATATGTTCCTGACAGCGGGTTACAAATTTCATTTTTACATCTCCAACGGTTCAGAAATGTACGAAGTCTGTCCGTCGCCTGTAGTTCAGCACATTGACAGTGATAGGCTTAATATCGATAGACTTACTGCCGACATCATGACCAGTCTTCCAGTCTCTGTCTTATTCGCACGTGACCAATTCTGATATGTACTATCAGTACTAGTATAGTGGGTACAGCAAACAGCAACGGGCTGGACCGTCCGGGGATCGAATCCTCCAGACCGAAGCCCAGGCCCATTCAGCCAAATGTACAAGAGGTACCGGGCTTTTTCCGGGGGTAAAGCAAGAGGAACGTGGTGCTGCACACCCACCTCCTTCTAGCGCCAGGTACAAATGGATTGGCACTATAACTCTTCCTCCCCACTGCGCCTGATCAGGCACGCCATAGGGTGACTTTCACCTTCAACTATCAGTACTAAAAATATTCTACCCAGTGTCGAATTTGTTACATCCAAAATACAGAACCACGTCTTATTCCAACATAATAAGCTAGCACCACAAAAACATAAACTCAGCAATAGTTACATGGATAGACAAGCATAACAAGATTGCAGTAAGGGAATAGCAGTAAAATACAGATTACCAACACAGCACAGATATGCTGGTTGTTAAGAAAATAATAAAAATTCGAACGCAAGAACACCTTGATTTAGCCTCCGATGATATCAACACCAACACACTGACAAACACATCACGCGATAAGAAAGGTCGATTATTCACGTTACGCCACCAACTACTTCATGAATTTGTATGGTGCCAAGATCATGAAGGAGGCGGTTTTTGGTAAGGTTAGTGAAAAGATCAACAGTTCACGGTATGGGTCACAATGCTGTCAGTTCCTAAAATGGGCTCTTCACAAACGGAGTGTAACCTATCTTGTCGAACGATTGCAAAAGAAGGGGCATTATTTTACAGATATTCTGTTCCGCTCTTGGGAGCAGGTCTTTGTACAAGAAACTGGATCCAAAATATTTCCCAAGACTCCGGTAGGTCTAACCACATAGAAAATTAGGCGATATTCTCAAGACTGCTAAAATATTTAGCTACATGTATTGATGCGAAGTAAATTGTGTACTAAGCAAAGTAACCTTCGACACAATTATAACATTTGTCCGGCATAATTTCTTCATAATTTACAAAAGCTTGCCGAAACACAAACACAGCTCTTCCCATTTAGACACGCCATTACAACACCAACTGCCCCCTTAACGCACTGCTAATTTGCGCAGGTTCATGTTTGGATCATATGCCGTAGCAAAATGCGATGCCGTCTTGCCATGTTCAGCACTAATAGACACTTTCACGACGTATATCTGGATGCCAATTTCTTACGGCAGAGTTCTGATGAACAACCTGCTCCATTCTGTGAGTACTCTCAAAATGTATGTACATCGTCTTTCCTTCGGCGTTAATTCAGAGGTGAACTGAGCACACTGCATATAAACAGTAATTTACATACTTTGGAATAATACTGTTTTTTTGCGATCATACAAAGAAACTCGGTATGTGACATCAGTCATTCTTCTTAAACGAAATCTAAAGTTTTTTTTCAGTCCTTCAACAGTACTTCTACACCGACAAAAAAAAAAAATTTATTGATGATAAAATATTTTGACAATTACTTTAACAACAAGTTTCGAATTTTTTCACCATCTTCTGTCCAATATAAAGGATATGAAAATAAAATCTATAAAACACACATATATGGTGTGACGTCTTTATTATATTGAGTGAGATTTCGTTCCCTTTAAGTGTATGATTAGAAATTGACTTAAAACTTTTTCTGTATTTCGCTGCGTAGAGAATTTTCCCGTCTAAATTATAATTTATCATCCATTAATACTCATCAAATTGTCTTAATTTCCCGTAGGTATAACTACGTCAGTGTTGGTTTTGTTTCATTTTTTTGTTGGTGAAGTGTGTCGTTTTATAAATACTCGATAGCGTAAATATTATCGTTCCCGTCCAGTAAATTGCTATGCTGTATGTACAGCTCTTTTTATGTCCGGTGAAGATTTCCGTAGGATCAAAACCGCAAAACATGTGTTAAATGCCGACAGCTCTTGTGAAGTGTATCACACTAGGCAAACGTCTCCTTTTACCCACGTCAACACACTTTCGCCGCTGCGAAATGCCACTGTAGCGGTGAAAGTGTCAAAAGCGCATCATCGCATCGGTGGAAATTGTGGGGTCTCAACAGCCCCCTATTCGGAGTGGACCGGGTGTGAATTGGCCGGAGCTTTAAACTGACCACTCACCTCATCCACAGCCAAAGTTAAGAATGAAGAGAGCTATACATTGCACCCCCCCCCCTTACAGAAAAAACGCACTTACCTTTCATTTAAAAGTGGCTACATAAAAACTGCCACCGAGATAACGACCAAACACACACAGTCAAATAATAAATGTACGTAGCCATACGCCATATCGTATCACATAACACATGCTTGATTACACACATTCGCACTTCTAATTTCACCAAATATTCTTGTTATCTAAATTCCGCTGTACGTACTGGAATGTGTCTGTTGTCAGTTGCAGTCTTCCTGTATAAACATATATGAATTTCATTTAAAATAATAAGAACTATTTTATGCCGGCGGTCCAATCAATATAGCGACCAGGTCGCATGATAAATATCCTGGGTTCGATCGTCGGCAGTGTTCAAGATTTCTCTCTTGTTCATAAGATATTTATTTCAAAGCAAATATTTACACTAAATCACAACACAGATAACATAACCAATTTAAATAACTACGAGTACCTTAAACCAAAATTAAATAGAGTTAAATATAAATAACATTACAGCAAAATATATAAAAACACACTACATTTGATGGTGCAATAGATCTCTCTTCCACACAATGTCAAGAACAAATGGAGTCTTGCCAGCCTCCTGTCTAATTAGATTCTTTCCTCGAGGTGCAAATAAATTGTTCAAGTAAAATATGCGTAAGGATTTGCCTCCATTCACTTGTACCTCATGATGACGAACTCCACAGTTAAATGCAGAGGAAATTTTAATTTACTGATCGAATTAATAGGATTTCCTATATACTTTTTCAGGCTCCATCTTTAAGAGCTCCAAATATCTCGTCTAATCGATTGCCAAAATTCGTATTTGTGGTGAGTAATATGCTTTAACATGATCTGTATATACATATATGTGCTGTATCATGCCTAGTCAGTTAGAATATGCTTAAATTGATTTTACATTCTCTAACAGTGTTTATAATGAATATTTTCTAGACTCTAAATTATTACACACATATTTTCTTCCATTAGTAAATCAAAAAGTCTATACAAAATATAAAACCTGTCAAACTGCAGTCAGTGACAGCGACTTTATTCTGCTACATCGGTAGGACAGTCCTACATGGTTTGGTGAATAAAGCGATCTATGTCAAAATTTAGCCCAACATCTGGTAAATACAGAACGTCTTTAAAGTCGCTGTACTCAGATTACACACGCGTTCAACGGAAACACTGCTTTACTGTGCAAAACCTGCGGGAAGCGACAACAAACAGCTAGCTTAACCACAGTGCTGCAAAATGTTTCAAGTTAAGAACTACCCTGCGTACCTAAAGCGACTTTCAGGACGCCATTATATGCTACAATAAACAAATAAAAAATAATGAAGTGGACAGGGCATAAGGAATTCACAGGAAATTTTAGTTGGATATTTTGGAAGGAACAGGCCACTTGGTACGTCTAGATATGGAGTTCAGTATTAAAGTTTACAATCAAGAAATGAGATGTGAGGATATGTACTGCATTTATTTGGCTCAAGGTAGGGAACGGTGACAGGAAATTGTGAACCCACTGAGGAAAACTGGTTGACTACAAAGAGCAATAGACATCTTGCGAACGACTCTGCTTGATAGAAACTATTATATTGCGTTCCCTTGGAAAAAATATGTCACTCAAAATCAACGGGCCACTTTCACACATCGGGCTCAAGAAACTGAAGTAGATGGAATACAAAAGTTACAATTTCTTATGTAAACGTTGTATGCATTTTAGTTGATTTTAATTCTCCAGGTATTCACCTCGTACTAATATCTGTATACTGCACATGTTTAGTGTGCTACCGTGTTGGGTGTACGCACCGGCTGCATTGCTTATGACGGCATAAAATGTTTTATACACCTCTTGTATCTGTTATGGTCCTGATTCTGGTAAACAAGGCGCCGAAACATGTAGTATTTTATAATAGTACATTTGATAGCCGACATGTTCTGTATGTGACGACACCAAAGCAATCCACGTCAGAACGTAACGTGCTGAATGTATCATTTGACGTCTGATACTGAAACTACGATCACAACAGATGAGATAACTTCATATATCTGTCACAGGTGAAGAGCCACGATGTGCCCAACCTCCGGCCCCTACATTTCTACATAGCAGGCGAGAAGTTCACCCTAGAACCGAGCGCATACTTGGTGAGTTGGGTTTCATAATACAGTTAGGCAATGTTCGTATAACGTAATATTCAGGCGCGTTCGCCAGAACTTTTTTGCCGTGGAAAATCAGTATGTATCAAATACTAAGAATGTGCCTGCATTATAGGCTTTGTTATCTGGTATGTTAGTCACATCTGTCTTCGTCGTACTATATTGCCATCTGTGACCTGTCCGGCTCAATCGTGATTTTCCACATTATCTCATATAGGAACAATTTTAGGAAAAACGTTACTGAACATAAAGTATGTGATAATATTTATTGTTCACCTTGCATTATGGAATCTAAATTTGTTCATTTCATTTCAACCACTTTTTATTCAAATTGGAGGCGTTTAAATTTACACTAGTATTCACATAATTATTGCTCCTAGATATTTCGGTCTTCGACCATCCTCAGCGAGCTTCTACAGATCCTGCCTAAAGTTATAGTTCTGTCAAAACCTTCAGTGGAGCTGAGTTGTTCCATAACGACGGACAGGTATGACAAAGCTAATTGTCACTTTTCGCCACTTTTCGAACGCGCTTAAGAATAGCAATATGAGGGGAAACGCGCACCTGTTCATTAAGTCCACATCGGTCAAGTTGCTAATGACAGTCCGCACTGCCGTTTGTGATATTGGTGATATTCTGTGAATACAGTTAGTTACATAACACCTTATCTATATTGGTGATCAAAACACTCGTATACAAACTGCAGTACCTCCTCATTCAACGTTGGGTTTACATTCCTGAAAATCACAACGTGTTACGAAAACAGCACAGAACGGCATAACAGCAAAGAACTGAGCTGCAGTATCTGTCCGCTGAAGATATCGTCAGTGTCAATCCGCATACGCGAAATGTTCACCGAATTTATGGTCACTAACGTACGTCAGATTTAATGTGGAACAACGGTGTTTGGGGTAAAGTTAAACGAGGAAGGTCTGTGTGTTATGTTTAGGTGGTCAACGGCACGCCCCAGGCCGCTTTACCCTGAAATCGACGCGGTTCCTATTCCACAGGTGGCCGGTTGGGCTCGAAAGGACAATCTGGACAGGTGCAGAAAATATCGCCCCCACCTGAATTCGATTCTCTTACCGTTCAAACCATAGCGAGTCGTTATACCGACTGAGCTATCCCTGCTCAAAAACTATGCAATAGACGTACATAACAATACGCTAATACATTTGTTGTAGGCATCGTCCTGCACGTCGCCATGTGTTCTTTTGTGTGATGACACTGTGTATTCTGGTAGATAGATAGTAACTTGGTAGAGAAAAATACCGCTCCATGAACTCCAATAGGTGGATGCTGCAAAACGTTCCAACGTAATATTAGTCAACACCTACCAGAATACGCGATGTCATATCCCAGAAGACCGACGCCGATAAAACCCCAAACATTGCGTCCTTCTTCAGACGTAACATGTGCCAGATACGAAGTCTGTGTCTTTGCTTCAGGAGAAGATCGACGAAGATCTATATTTTCTAAAGCTGATGGTGTCCGATGTACAAAACTGGATCCTTGGAGAGACGTTTCTAAGTTCGATGTACACAGTGTTCGACGTGGATAACTTGCGGATCGGGATTGCTCCAGCAGTCTGAGGACTCCCTACCACAGTTCTGCCAATAAAGCAATCCACAATCAATTAACGGTCATGTAATTTTTGTTTACTGAACTTGTATGTCTAGAGGTGGTATTAACGCAATTTACCGATCCTTGTACACCTGGGTCTTCACACATGCCAATAGGTCAATAACACTAAGGGATTTCTTAGATTTTCACAGTCACTTCAAGATAACATCGGGTTATTTACATTACAAGAAAGCTAAATTGTCTATTAATATGGGAACTTTTTCAGGATTAACATGTCATTTATTTCTGTCTAACGCGCGTAGATTTTACTTGTCTCTTAAAAAGAATAAACGAACAAAATTACAGTTTTTCACGTTGTTCATTCCATTGTGTTTATTTAGAGTTCAACAGTTTAAAGTTATTAATATTACCGTCTACAACAACTCATTTATAACACGAATGTATAAATCTGAGAGCAAGTAAATGAATACAAATACCTCATTACTTCTAAAAGTAATTTTATTTAAGATCTCCACATTAATCACATTATATTATATCACAGGCAATATAACCCAAGGATGTAACAAATTTTTAATATTGGTGTAAACTGTGTGGGACCCAATACGGCACGGAATGAATGTGCACTACAGTTTAACCTGGGTTAAATTTTATGTAATGATGGCATGATAAATGTCTTGTGGCCGAAAGTTGTTGCCAATAAGTTGAATAATAAATATTGCTGTTTTTGACTGAAAAAATAAATATATTTATTTTTGTTTTAAAATAACATCACTTTGTTCCATTTTAACCATTTTTCATTACATTATGTGTATTTTCGCAAACGCCAACATCTTAGGGACACACTTTTCATTTTCTATTTCACAAGATTGTATAGACAAAACCTCGTTTCTGAGAACTGCGTTCTCCTGCTGTATTACGCAGCGAGTATTGGTTCACATCTACTTCGCGGCGGAAGCTTGAAATGACGCAAAATTCGATTTTAATCTACGTGAAATAACAATAACGTAAAAGAAAGCTTTGGAGAATTTACCCAGTACGTATTTTATTTCACTTTATGTAATAAGATTTTGAATCTTACGTATTTGTATACATTGAGATAAAGACAGATTTCACATTCACTAAAACACGTATGTGGGGTTCTTTTACGCGCGTTACCAGAGTTGCTGGTAGTGACTATTAGCTTCATCGTATCTGTCCGTCCGAACAGAACTCATATCTCGCTAAATTAAATGTTGTAAAATTTTGTGGTGGGGGTTTTGGTCCAAAAAGTGCACTTGCCTTGAAGACTTAAGCACACTTATGATATTTCGCTCAGTTCTTCCTAAAGTACAAAAGTTTCAGATAAACGTTGTACAGAAAATAAAACACGCAGCTCGAACCAAATACATTCAATACAGAAATCGTGCCGTTTAAGACATAATTACGAAAAATAAGGCAAAGTCAGGCATGCCAGTAATTCTTACGAAAAAAAAATATAATCGTAATATTTAACACGTTAAGTATAGCTTCCGACCGGATGAAACTGGAGGTTCAGATGCATTTCGCACAACTCAGGACAAATTCAGAGTTACAACATTTAACACAATGCTGTACGTTTTGATTATAATTGTATAATATGACGTCACTTACAGATTTTTGTTTGGTGTGACAGAAAAAAGACGTACGTCGTATTTTGACGTCGCATACTTGGGTAGTTATCGATTTTCTCGTCATTTGCTTGATCCGTACGTCAGGAAATGGAAATAGTGTAACTCTAATATGTAATATTGATTGCTTTTATACAGGAATATAAAATTTGTCACATAGATGGATTGTGAATGTTCCTATAACTAATGTATCAATAGTACCTGAAAGTCACGCTTTACAAAACATTTCGTTGGGCTGGGCGATTTAAAGTTATGTATGACCGATAAATTGAACAAGAACGAAGTCACCATCGACATGTGCGTGTTTGCAAAGAATGTATAACTTACCGTAATAATTGTTACAATATTCCGCAATATATGTACAAACTGTAAACACACCCCGTAAAAAATTTGATTTTGAAAAAAACCACAGAGATGCCTCAGAGGAGTGATAAACAGAAGACGATCTGGCTCTAAGGAAATGGACTCTGCTTTTGGTACGTGGAACGTCCGAACACTGTTCAAGACTGGAGCACAAATATCCCTGCTGTCACATCTAAAACAGTGCAGGATTTATGTAATGGCATTACAGACAAGAAGGTGGCAGGGGAAGGGCATAATGGAAATAACACACACACACACACACACATTTACAGTGGTAAAGTAAATGGAACCATACAGCTTCAGGTGGCATTTGTGGTAGTTAGGGCCATGAATAGGAATGTACTTGACTTTAATGCAGTTGATAACAGAATATGTATTTGAAGGATAAAACAATGAGCTGGGTTAGCGTAGTTGATATATCGACTCGCTACGAAATGGAAGTTCCGAGGTTCGAATCCCGGTGGGGGCAAGATTTTCTCCACCCGTCCAGAACGACTCAGATGCCCACACAGCCTCCTATTCAATGGGTACCGGGTCTTTACAAGGAGGATAGCGGCAGGTACCTGGCTTTGACCACACACCACCAACTAGCCCCGAGTTTAAAGAAAGAGTAGAGCTATACCTCTATTCCGTTCTGTGCCTTCGTGGTCTGTTCCAGGGAGAACATTCCCTTTACCTTTAAGGATAAAATCATAATTTCGTAACCGAAGTTTTATAACTACACATGGCTAAAGAGGAAAACGTTGAAATAAAACAGGAAACATTTCATCAGAAAGTATAAGAAGCATATTGCATATGTCTGTCTAATGATATTAAAGTGGTAGTGGGGGACTTAAATGCCAACATCAGGAGAGAAGAGGACTGATAGGAAGACAAATAATAATAATGGTAGTTTCCATTTAATTACTTTTCGCTGTGGACAGTTCATAAACAACATATCACAGTTTTGTTGTGTAGTCAGTGGTCCAATAATATACATTTGAACCCGGTTATAACGACATCGGTTTATGCGACACCTCGTCTACATCGTCAGAAAATCTGTGTTACCAATTAAATCCTCACTAACAGACAACATAATAATATTTTGTTTCAAGTCAACACAAAAATATATTACTTTATATTTTTACCTTGATGACTAAATTTTTCGGTCATTCGACCATCATCAGGCCATCTTTATAAAATTTAGAATAAGGGAACACGCAGTGCATATAACGTTCATGAAATAGGGGATCCATAATTACTTACATATACAGGGTAATTCGTAAGTCCCTCCAGGAATTCCGACCTCCGCATTACAGGAGCCGGAATGGTCACGCCGAAGGGGAGCATTTCAACAGAGGGAGAGACACTCCAACTTTTGTCCTACCTAACAGGTGCTCGATATGTCCACCCTTGGTGTCGCTGCAGATGTCAATCCTGTAATCAAGTTCCTGCCACACACGTGCAAACTGTGTAGCAGGAACTTGATTACAAGATTGACATCTGCCGCGTCACCAAGGGTGGACATATCGAAAATCTGTGAGGACAGAAAATTGGAGTGCCTCTCCCTCTGTTGACATGCTCTCCTTCGGCGTGAAAATTCCTGCTACAGTACCGCAGAGGTCGGAATTCCCGGAGGGACTTACGAATTTCTCTGTAATTTTGACGGGACTTACTGTATGTTTTCAACGCCAGAATAGTGCAGAAATGAAGAAAACTTACACAAGTCCTCAAGGTCAAACTTATTCCCATATGTTGCACTTAATGTTTTCAGGTCTCTCGTTATTTTCTCTATTCATTTATGTTGAAGATCTTAAAATAAATCACATAATGTCCCTTCCCACGATACACAAAATTAATTCTGTCTTATTCAGTTTTAATCTGCATCTATTCATGATTTCAAAGTCGCTACTACGTAGTATCGCAAGACAAAATGGTTAGGTAGAAAAGAATTAAAATAATGTGGGAGGAGCAGTTGTGGTATGCAAAATAAAATATATCGTATTAGTCAAACACAACATAAAATCATATTATTTAGGGCTGCCCTAAATAATATGATTTTATGTAATAATAATAAAAAAGTTATTGTGTTTGACTGATACGATATATTTTATTTTGTATTAAGAAATACTTCGGGATGGCAAATATTAAATTTATAGCTAGTCAGGCTAGAACCATCAACCTCTATAAGAACACAAGATTCAAACTACCAAAACTGTCTTAAAGTGCGTCATTCCGGTTTTGTTGTCAAACTAACAATGTGTAGTATGCACGTATATGTCAAAACACAATTAGGTACAACTACATGTTTCGGCCGAAACATGTAGTTGTACCTAATGTAGCAAATGTTTAATATAATGCCATGAAATATAGTTGGTACATACATAGTGCACATTGTTACCAAAACTGTTGTGTTTGTTACGTAAAGTAACAATTTATGCATAGAATATACAGGGTGACACAAAAAAATGGGAACTTTTGAAAAAAACCCAACAAAAATTGAAGAAATCCAAGAAAAAAAA
>Ga0082212_10011948_pt1 | contig 10966 bp, 9 predicted proteins | sample TergutNt197P3_FD_71548 | JGI IMG/M metagenome (GOLD analysis project Ga0082212, IMG submission 71548) | Neocapritermes taracua P3 segment gut microbial communities from Petit-Saut dam, French Guiana - Nt197 P3 | ecosystem: Host-associated > Arthropoda: Insects > Digestive system > Gut ...
ATCGCTGAAATTCAACTGGCTCCAGTGAATACGCAACTCCACAAGATTGTCCGATACGTAAAAATCGGCCAGCGAGTTGGAATCAAGCAGGCCTCGTCAAGGCGTCCATGTATCAGGCGTCCAAGAAATTGTGTCTGCGCCGGGAAAAAGCGGGTTTTGTCTTTGCTGACACGACGCGGATTCGCTTCGTTCATTATGAGAACCCAAGCGCCTTCATCTGACCAGACCGGATAAAACTCCCCGTGACCGCGGTATGAATTCAAAAAGCGGTCGTAATGCCGCGCGACCATGATGCGGCTATTCCGTTTTCCAGCCAGATGAATCAGAAACTGCAGACCAACCGGGCTTCTCACATTTGTACCAAACGGCAAAAGAAATTCCCCTACATCAGTTCCCAGGTCAGTCCCGCAGGTATTGATCCCTATCGCGTAGGCGGCTTTTTCGAAATCAATCGCGCCTTTTGTCTCAAGCAGCAAATACAAAAACCCCTCGTCATGCTGCGCCCGCAGCCTGACAAGCGTTCTTGCGTCATCACCGCCGTCGATAAAACGAAACGCCGGGTTGCCGGAGCGATTCTCGTAGAGAACTTGAGCGTCTTTCCATTCGTCCAGATTTCCCGTAAGCGTCACTTTCTTGCCGGGATAACCGGGATACGCGGCAAAAAGGCCGTAATTTTCCTCCGGGTCCTGCATATTAAACCAGAGCGATTTCCTGTCGGCGGGCAAGTAGTACGGGTAAAAAACCCAGTTCTTTTTGAACCATTCGTCATACCAGCTAAAGAGAATGCCGCCGGCCATGCCTGCGCGATGTATTGCCTGCATCTGAAGCGCGTTGATCTTTCCTTGCTGTTCATGGTTGTGGCCGCCGTGATTCCAGCCGTCCCTATGTGAATGCGCATTCCCCTGGCTGCTTGGAACGCCAAACTCGGCGATGACGATCGGCTGATTGCCGTGATGAGCCTTCAAGGCTTTCAGGTACGCAAGGTAGGGTTCTTTTTCCGACGCGTAGTCGTTGTTCATGAAATCCGGATAATATGGGTACGCGTGATATACGACATAGAAGCCGGCCCCTGATACGGAGCGAATCCGGGAAACATCCAGTGACTCCATGTCTTCGCTCTCCGCGCAGACAGAGCCGATATCTTTTCCCACAAACTCATGTTCGTCTTCCACCAAAGACTCGGACGGGTGAACAATGGGATCGAGCGTCTGCCAGTTGATGGTCGAGCAGGGGCGGGTGGCGCCGTACTTTTCGTCCTCATACTGCTGGATAAAGTCGCACATCTCCGTTATCCAGGCCTCGAACGGAGTGCCGCCGTCGATCTTTAAAAAACGGCCATTGTATTGGCCGGGCTTGCCGTCTTTTGACTCGTTGTAATGCCTGACGGAGCAGGGTTCCCACTCTCTTCCGAACATAAATCCCAACGTACACCATGAGACATCCGCCGCGTATTTCCCCTCGGGACGCCCCGGCCTTGGCGGCAGCGCCGTATTGCCATGAACAGCGTCCACCGCCTCACGCACATTGGCTCGCGCGTAAGACAGATAGCCATCGCTGGAGTATTCGCTGCCATTTGGCAGCTCCATCCAGATCCCCTGAAGCAGGTACAGTATTTTACCGGCCCGGTTCCACTCGTCTAACGCCTCGTAGAATGACGGCGGGTGAACGGTGTAAATCCTGATAACGTTGATGCCGATATCCGACATCTGCTCAAACCACTTGAGGTAAGTCTTTTTCTGGATGGCAAATTCCCCAGGAAAGTACCCTGGAAGCCCGAGTCCCAGGTTGATCCCCTTTATAAACAGTTTTTTCCATTTAACGCCCCGCCAGACCTCAAAGCATCCCTTTTCGATCCGAAAACGCATATTTTTCCGGGGGGGAAGCTTTTTATCTTTTGAAGCAAATTCTGGCGCTTCGATCTCTTTGACGCGAAGCGAGGCTTCCTTGTGCTCCGGCTCCAGTTCCAACGCCTTGTAGAAAGCCCAGCGGGCGGTGGGATAATTCTCCAGATGGAAATGCGCCAAGCCAAAACCGTAATAGGCAGTCGAGCTTTTGGCCAACCCGAAGCTCTTCCGGAAGATATTGATAGCCTCCTGGAAGTCGCCGCGGCTGATCGCAAGAAAACCTGTTTCGTTCAAGGTCATGAGAAACGGGCTCCTTCAAGTTTGCGGTGTTAGTGACTGCCTTTCCTAACGTATTCCCATTTCCGTTTCCCGAAGATGTATTTCAAAAACGCCTCGAATCGCCAAAACGAGTTGATCTGGCGGTAGCCGAAGTTTTCAAGCACGCCGTATAACAGCAGACGCGCCAGATGCTTCCACTTGGGATAGCGCCGGTAGGTAACCTCCTCTAAGTAAATGCTGGCGGTTGACAGAAATATTCCGAAGAAAATTGACAGCGTCAAAAACAGAATCATAAACTCCGTGTTCAACATCCCAAACGCCCAGGAGATCGGCACAATGATGTATCCGAGCATCTCTATCAATGGGCTCAACAACTCGACAATTACGTAGTACGGAAGGCATATCCATCCAAATCTCCCGTACTTCGGTCTAAACAATGTATCGCGGTTATGTACCAGGGTCTGCATCAGCCCCAGATACCAGCGCCTTCTCTGCCGCGCAAGCATCTTCATATCTTCTGGCACCTCGGTCCAGCAGACCGGGTCGGAGATGAACTGGATCGAGTATGGAACCTTTTTCTCGATGCTGACGCGATGAAGCCTTGTGACCAGCTCCATGTCCTCGCTTATATTTCCTTTTCGGTATCCGCCTATCTCGATGATGGCATCCTTGCGAAACAGTGAAAACGCGCCGGAAAGAATCAGGATGCTTTTGACCGCGCTCAGGCCGACACGGCCAAACAGAAAAGCCCGGATGTATTCGGCGACCTGAAACATGGCCAGCCGGCTTTTTGGCAAATCTATATTGCTAAGTTTGCCATTTTCGATTTTAACCCCGTTAAGCGCGCGGATAACGCCTCCGCACGCTACAACCGGCACGATGCTTTCTATGACGGGAGTCATAAGCTTTATAAGCGCGTTTTCCTCCGGCACCGAGTCCGCGTCAACCGTGCAGAAGTAAGGAGCGCCCGATATGTTGATTCCGCAGTTAAGCGAATCCGATTTCCCGCTGTTTTCTTTGTCCACCACCAGGAGGTTCGGTATCTCCGGGTTGAAGTAGAAACTGCGAATCGGCGTCGTCTTTAGAACATTACGGTAAACCCGGTCCACCTTGCCAAGCTTGAAAGTCTGGATGAGTTTGTCGAGAGTTTTGTCTGTCGATCCGTCGTTGATGACGATTACCTCGAAGTCCGGGTAGTTCATTTCAAGCGTCGCCCGTACCGTGCGAACAATCACATCCTCTTCGTTGTACGCGGGCACCAGGACAGATACGGGAGGCGTCTCTGGCGATGCCGCGAAATCTTTGAAAGGAGCGTACCGTATCCGCGTGATATGCCGCAGAATATCGAGAGTGGATATCACCAGCAGGGCTGTGTAAATCAGGTTTACAAACCCATAATGGAACAGAACAAAATAATTGAAACCGATGACCAGATCAGCCAGGAAGGATCTCATCGCGCCGCTCCTGCCTTGTCCGCCGTCACGATAGATGCCAGTTCTTTGGCTATCCCGCTGCCGGCGTTGTTTTTCATGTATTCCGTGAGAGGGGTTCCGTACCCCACCGATGCCATAATGCTCAAAATCTTCCGGGATGTCTCGTAAACGCCGGTTCCGGGCGGATCAAGGTTCTCGATCAACCGGTACATAAACCCGGTCTTTTGTATTTCCTCGCAAATGCTTTCTTTCGCATACGGGTCCGTGGCGGAAAGCGTTTCCAGAAAAACCTCGGCCGGATTCGGGACGGCCACGATAACAGCGGTCGCCGCGGCATTTCTCACCTGCCATTTTTCGTCCATCATCCGCTTCGCGAGCATGGCCGGCTTTGCGCAGTGCCCCAGCGCGCCAACCGCCTTGGCCGCATTCAACCGGACAAACCATACCGGATCTTCCAGCAGCGGCTCCACCTTCTCTTTTTCCCCGGCGGGAAGATCGCCGCCCGCGGCGCCTATAAGTTTCAACGCTTTTGAGCGAACCTCGGAAGCCTGGTGCTCAAGACACCGTAGCGCAAAAGGCAGCGCTTCCGTGAATTTGAGATCTCCGAGCACCTCCAGGACAAATGCTTTTGCGACAGGGTCATCATATTGCTCTCCGGCCCGCACCATTTCCTGCGCGCCCGGAAGACCGAAATTCAAAAGCGCCTGTTCAATCGACTTCCTCGTCACCAAAAGCCGGGAGTAAAGCCCCGGAACCCGCCTGAGAACAGATTTCAAAGCGTTTTGAGTGCCTATCTTGCTCAAAGCGCGTATGGCTACGCAGGCAAGCTCCGGATTATCCTCTTCCAAAAGAAATACCAGCTTGACGACCGACGCCTCGCAGCGCATTTTCCCCAATTTGTCCGCCGCGACGGACCGTTCGATAATGCTTTGCTTTTTAAGCACTTCCTCGTAGTACAAACGGTACCCGAGCTGTTCGAACAAGGCGGTTCCAGCCGCCTCATATTTCTTCTCTTCGACCAGCGCCATGAGGACAAACTCGACAGCTTGCCATTCCAGAGAACGCTTGCGGAAAGAAAAGGCGGTGAATGCCTCCGGTCTCATCCCTTTGTCCAGCATGTGACGGATTTTTTCGCCAAATTTTTCCCTTAACCGGTCCAGGATTCGATATCTACGGAAAGCTAAAGCTCGCCGGCAAACCGTGACTAATATGACCGTAAGGATAACGACCACCAAAAAGACAATGAAAAACATCAGGATCTGTTTTAGGTCGCTTGACATCGCGTTTATTCTCCCTCGCATGGCAGGCTTCGCCAGGGACAAAAAAATGTCTCCCTTTTTTTCATTGATGAAATAGCTTCCAGGATATTTGATTAAAAATCATTCTCAACAAGAACCATCCTTATACAAGAAAGGTTTTTAATCAAGGTCTATATCGCGAACCGTTTTTTGGTGCGGCTCGTTTTTAGCCTTCTCAAAAAACTCTTTGAACTTCTTATCCATTGTGGCTTCGCGCACTTTATCCGCTTCCACAATCTGCCGGTATTTGTCGTGTATCCGCTCGGATTCTTCGTTCAGCAACTGCCGGGCATCTGAAAGGGAGGCGTTTTTCCTGGGGTCGGCTGCTTCGCGGCCATCAATAACCGCGCCGCTTGCGGCGTCTATCGTAATATGCGCGCCGCAACACGGGCAGTCCAGACTGAAAACTGTTTTAGTCTCCGTCGAATCCGGCATTCCGCTACCTCTTGCCTCTCACAATGCTTATTCTAACTGTGTAAAACAATTCCTGTTACTGTCCATAATTTGTATCGGCAAAAACATTATTAAAATTCACGTTTCGCAAAAAAAACCTGAGCCCGTCAACAGGTTTACCGCGATTAACAACAAGTTGCGATAAAACGAAAAGTAAACAGCTATACGCACACGGACTCAGTATCGAAATATGAAGCATTTTCATGTAGCTTGGCATAAAAGCCAAGAAAATGTTTGCCAGATATACAGCAAACATTTTGCGCCATTTTCATAAACTTTTATAGGTATTTAGTAAACCGGCTTAGAACCACTCCACCAGAGATACACCCAGACTGATCCCGGTAACTTTGAAGTTGTAGTCTATCAGGCTCTCTCCGTAACCATGAAAGAGACATACGCGCCCACGCAAGGGGGCGCGGATCGGGAAAGCCCACTCGAATTGCGCCGCCCCGTGGGAACGGCTTCCCGTCTTAAGAGAATGTCTTGCAATAAGGCTGAATTGGTGGTCGCCCAAAACACGCGCCACCATCACGTCAAACCGCCCCATGTAGTCTGAAAGATCAGGGTTGTCGTTCTTGCCGGCCGGTTCGTCGATACGCCGCCAGGCGCGCATCGTTATTGCCCAGCCCTCCCGCTCGAACCCGGCAAGTAAAACAACACGATTCCAGCTTCTTGATAACGGTTCGGAATGTCCGTTGGACTGGTGGTTCAGCGCAAGACCAAGCAGGCGGCCTTTCCATCCGAGTACGCCGTAATTTGTCTCCGTTACCAACAATATTTCCGGCTCGTAGTCGGTATTCCGGAACGGGCGGGAATCCCGGCCGTTATATGATTGCCACCTGGAAGACTGGGTATAGGCGCCCCACAGATCGAAGTTTCCGCCAAATAACCCTTCGGCCATTTTGAACTTGAAGCTGAGCTGGAATTCCGCCTCGATGTTGTCCAGATCCAGCGGCTGCGTCACCGTGGTTTTAGGATTAGGTGTAGAAGGCATTGTGTTCCGTCTGTTTGCCCAGGAAAAAGGAGCCAGATAGACCGGTTTATATGGGCGAAGGCCGAATATCCCTCTCTTTGACTCCTTCCGAAGTTCCCAGCGGCGATCCAGCAAGCTGCTGTCCTTCTCGCCGTCATGCGATTCATCGCCAGACAGCGCCTCGTTGTCCATAGCCTGTGTGTCGGAAGGATCTTTATCTATCGCGTCGTCGTAGCAGGAGAGGCGAGCCGCGTCGTCTGTCAATTCCGCGCAGGCGCGCATAAGGTCCGGAGGGGAAGGCCCGGCAAAAGCAAACACAGGCAAACTTAAAGCTGTCGCAAAAAACAGTACCTGACGGAACGCTACCCATAAAATGCTGAAACGCCGCTTGCGCCGCCGCGCTTCGGTCAAGGGGAAATCCCCGAAAGAATGAACGCAGCCGCGGTCGCGCGCGTCATGGCAATGCCGAGAGGAAACTATACGCACAAAAAATTCCTCTCCGCCGGCCAAAGCAGGGCTAAAAAAAGTTCCATCAGTAGATCAAAACTGCTTCCCGCGGCTTTGATTTACAGGCGGCGACAAGAGCATGGCCTGAACACACAAACGCTCCCGAAGCGCCTGGCCTCCTGTCAGGCAACCGTTGAATACGCCTTCCTCAGTCGTCGAAATTCCCTGCCTGTCCCTTGTCAACAACCAGCGATTTCGCCCTTTCGACAATCTTTGCGTCGGTCCATTCGTCCGGATTCTCGATCCGGGCTCCCAAGGGGCCAAGGTCGTAAGAGCCTGCGCCAAGGATAGCTTCAATGCCCAGCGGAGCTGTGTCTTTCGCGTTTAAAACCTGCGTCAGCATCTTGTAAACGAAGTCTTCGACCCTCTGGCTCATCCGCTCGCGAACCGCCGCCGGTTGAGAGAGAAGCTTGCTTTCAAACGGGAGGTTCAGACTCTTGTAGTCGCCTTTCTTCCAACCCTTTTCGTCCGCGTAGGCAACCATCTCGGCCCACATCTCTTCGGTCATCCCCTCGTCTTTCCGCTTGATGAAGCGCCCATCGGCGTCGAGTTGCGCGTTCCCGTAATCGTTGACTTCGAGACCCCAGGAGACCATCTGCAAGGCGGTGGCCACGTTTGCTTTGGTGGTGTTGGTCAAATTCGCGATATCGCGAAGCCGGTCGGAGCTGTTCCCGGAGGTGCCGTGCTGGGCGCCGTTGACCTTGTAAGGAGAAATAGCCTTATGGATGTCGGCCGTAAGCGCAACCTGTATGCCGGCGTCGGACGCCTCGATTCCGTGCGTGGTTCCGTTGTTCAAAGCAATCCAGTCCGGGAAAATATCGCGGGAATTAAGCCCTTTAATAAGGAACAGCGCCTCGTCCACCGTTGACAGCCCGGACTTCCCTTTGATTTCGCCGACCTCGGTCTCAAGCCCCGCCCACTTGGGAATAAACGGGTTAATCGCGATGCAGGCAAGCAGGTTGGCGTCATCGGGCTGGTGTGAAGCATCTATTGCGATCGAGGTGATTCCCGCGTCGAACATGCTGGGCACTTCAATCCTGGCAATCTCCAGATCCTTATCGTTTTTAATGCCGTAATGATCCGCGTGAATCGCGACAGGCACCGTGATTTCCATCTCGTTACAAAGAGCGTCAACGATACGCGCCATGTTCCAGTAGTTGACGGCGCAATACGCCTTCCTGCCTCCTTCCGACTTGGCGATCTCAATGATCACGGCGGAGTTGGCCTTCTGGGCGGCGCGCAGCACTCCGCGAATGACGAAACAATTGCGCCCGTTGGCGGCTATCGACATGGCCTTTCCTTTGGCCAGCATTGCGCGGCCGACAACTTTCCCGCTCACGATAAGCGCTTTCGAATTCGGAAACAGCTTCCGGATGTTCGGCGGACGACCAACCTGAAGCGCTTTTTCAAAATCGGCTGCGTATGCCATTCATAGCCTCCCTGTTTCGGACTTTATTTTCGAGGACTCGAGCAGATTTTCCCCCGGATCGGCGCGCAGAGCAAGTGTTCCGGCAATCGACCAAACAACCGCCTGCATGCGGACAAAAGCAGGTTTGCGTCTATCAAAGCCAAAGCCGCGGCAAAACCGGCCGGGCTCAATAATAAAAACTCTAACGGCATCAGGTTTTCAGACCGCTTCTATAGTCGATGGCGGTTTCGAGGCAATGTTGTAGGTAACACTGACAATGCCTGGAACTTCCTCTGTAATCCGGCGTCCCATCTCCCGCAGCAACTTGAATGAAAGCTCCGAAGGCGTTGCGGTCCGCGCGTCCACGCTGTCCCAGCAGCGCACCTCTATCTGCTGCCCAAAGTCCCGCGTTCCGCCGCGAATCCCGGTTACCCGATCGGCATGCAGAATAGCCATGTACTGGAACGCTCCGACATCTTCAAGCATCTCTTCCACTATGACCGTGGCTTTGCGGACAGTCTCGACCCGCTCCGGCGTCACTTCGCCGATCACGCGCGCGGAAAGCGCCGGCCCCGGAAACGGTATTCGCCGGAACAGCTCGGCCGACAGCCCAAGCCATTCTCCAACCTTGCGCACGCCGTCTTTACGCAGTTGCACAAGCGGCTCCAGAATGTGATATCCAAACGCTTCACTCGGGTCGATTCCAAGCTGCTCGATAATGTTGTGCTGCCGTTTGATCCCGGCAACAGTCTCTTCCACGTCTGTCAGAATCGTCCCCTGAAGCAGAAACTTCGCCCCGCTTTCGCGAACCTCTCTGGCGAGCACGTTCCGGTAAAACTCCCTGGTGATGACCTCGCGCTTCTCTTCAGGGTCCGTAAGCCCCTTAAGCGCGCCGAAAAAATCTTTCCGCGCGTCCGCCACATGCACCGTCACGCCGAGGTTTCGGAACAGCTCCACAACCCGCTCAGCCTCGCCTTCGCGCATAAGGCCATTCTGCACAAACACAGTCCGCAGGCGATCCCCAAGCGCCTTGTGCCCCAGCATGGTAACCGCGGAGGAATCAACCCCCCCAGACAGCGCGTTTATTGCCGTTCCGTCCCCGACAGCCTCCCGGATTTCCGCGACCTTCGCCTGGATGAAACCCTCCACATCCATACCCTGCGCAACAATCTCTTTGATCATTTTTTCAAGATCTCCTTTTTTAAACCGGATAAACCCTATGCTTTTATCATATCCATCCGATCAGCCGGAATCCATCCCGCAGCAAAAACGCGGCGAACAGAAACAGGATGCACCCAAGCGCCCGCATCGCATACACATACCGCTTTCCCTCCAGCAAACGCGACGAGCGCCCCGTAAGGACCGCCAGAACCACTTTCGCGGCCACCAGGCAGCCGCTGAACCCCGCCACAAACAGCGCGGAATACATCGGATGGACCTTCCATCCTTTAAGGATCATGGGAGACCCTATGGTGATCCAGAAAAGATACGGATGAGGGCTTAGAGCGTTTACCAGCGCCCCTTTCATCAGAGACTGCGGCTTGACCTCCGTCGCGGACGCCTCGCATAGCCGCGCCTTAAACGTCCCAAGCGCCATGTGAGCAAGAACCGCCGCGCCGGCAATAGACAACGCCCCAAGCAATCCCTTGTATCCGGAAAAACGCGACAGAAGAAAAGTTGATGCCAGTATGATCGGCAGATCGGTCAGCAGCGGAGCCGCGGCCACCTTGATTCCCTCCCGAACGCCATGACGCAGGGTCTGTGAAAGCACCAGAGCAAAAAGAGGCCCCGGCGAAAATCCAGCCGACAGCCCCAGCACCATTCCCGCGCCCAGAAAAGCGATCATCGTAAAAAAACCTCCTACTGGCTTTATAACCGGTTTTGCCGAAACTCTCACTTTTTAAAACTGAGCGCTTTATTGGGAGGAGATCAATCATTGGGCAATTTGATTACGGAGAAATTCGCAATCACAAACACAGAAATTTCTGATTCTGAAATGCACTAACAAAGGGAGGGTTACAGCCCCTCATCACGGATAACCTCTCCACAGCAAGCCAACTAATGTATAGACCCACCACTTGAGTCAAAGATGCCTCTAAGCCCATGCCCTTTATTAAGCCCTTCGAATTCGCTTATGATCCAGAATAATTGATTATAATATTCTGTCGTTTCACTTGTAATAATATCTGTAATAGTACCCATGAAAACATCCTCCTTAATTACACTTTTTCATCTTGAATGTGCAAATCATTGAGAATCTATCTGGCGCCCCCAATCTTTTCCCCCAATCTGCTATGCGTAAAAAAAACATATTTTCGTATTTACTATAATCAAAAGAGTATATGTAATATACGCCATTATAATTAATAATACCTTCACGGCCATTTTCATCAAGCGATATGCCAGTAGAATAAAAATAGCCTCCTTTACACGACGAAAAATCCACCAATTTAAACCTCGACGTGTCAATAAACTCCCCGCTCCATGCTATTTGCTCTCTAGCGCCATAATACACAAACTCTTTTCCATTTTCTGGATTGCCATCCAGGTCTATATGATATATACGAAAATCTTTTGTCTGATACCTAACTCTTCCTAATTCATCCCGCTCTTTTTCAGGCAATGTCATTGCGTAATCAAAAATCTTCGGATCAAAAAAAACGTCTTTGTTTAAAGACAGATTCGGGCACTTATCGGTATAAACCTTTAAAGCTGAATTCTGGTAATCATCGACACGAACAATCGGTTCGACAATCAGATAATTATTTGCC
>Ga0082212_10011949_pt1 | contig 10965 bp, 5 predicted proteins | sample TergutNt197P3_FD_71548 | JGI IMG/M metagenome (GOLD analysis project Ga0082212, IMG submission 71548) | Neocapritermes taracua P3 segment gut microbial communities from Petit-Saut dam, French Guiana - Nt197 P3 | ecosystem: Host-associated > Arthropoda: Insects > Digestive system > Gut ...
CGTACAAGGAGTTGAGACCGAATACATAGATCTTTGGGGTTCCCGGCGCGACGGTGAGAACGGTGTCCTTCGAGTAGTCGCCGCTGAAGGTGAACAGAGGCGGGTCTCCTACCGGCTCTCCGTCCAGAATAGTGACGGCTTCGGTAACCTTTTGACCGTTGGGGCCAACGACTTCGATGTTGTAGACGCCATCGGGCAAGCCGGAGATTTTCTTCGTGAACGACTGTTTGGGGTCGCCGCTGTCGACTGTGAATGTCTCGATTTGAATGATCACAGACCCGTCTTTGACGGTTATAATGTAGTCTCCTTCAGGGAGCGTGTCCGGCGGGACGCCGCCATCGGGGACGCTGACCGTTATATCCGTCTCTCCTGCGGCAGCGCCTCCGCTGCCTGCGGGTTTGGGGGTGCGGAAAGATATCACAGTGGTCGATGTGTGCTGCTTGATGGGGTTCCTGTCGCTCGCGCTTACGAAGAACTCATAGTCCGAATCAGGGTCAAGAATGCTGAACGGCAGCGTATACTCGCCATCCTCCCAGTTATAGTCGGTGACTACTGTCCAGTCTTCGTCGCCGACCTTGCGGTACTTGAACTCGTATCCCCCCGAGCCATACAAGCCGTCTATGCAAGTGGGAAGGACGGTTATGCCGTCGGGTCCGAAATCTTTTATGATAATATCGGTTTTTATGGGATCGACGACCTTTACTGTAATCTCGATCGTTGTTTCCTCGAACATGCCATCCCCGGGCGCTGTCGCGACGATGACGATTTCTCCGTGTTTCAGCGCTATGATTTCTCCGGTATCGGGATCCAGGGTAATTATCCCATCGTCGACGCCGTCTTTAATAGTGTACAGGATATCGCCCCCGCCGAGAGACTCGTTGATGATGCTGAGTATCTCCGACGGGCTGACGCCTGCCTCGAGGATGATTTCCGTCGTACCTGTCAGGACCTGCGAGAAAGCCGTGACCGTGAAGGGCGCCGACGTCCCGCTGCCGATGTTCCCGGCTTCGTCCTTGATATAGCTATGTATGTAGTAGTCGCCTGCCTCGGATATTTGATCCGTGATGTCTACTACTGCCGTCAGGGCATTGTTCTCTATTGTTTGCCACGTAACTCCACCGGGAGGTTCGGCCGGGGCGGTGGGCAGGTCATCGATGTAGTACCAGTAAGCCGCCAGATCCGACGTGTATGTGAACGGTTCGGTCGAAAGGATATTATCAAAACTGAGCAAACCCTTCCCGCTTTTTGGGTCCGTCACTTCCGCAGTAACAGCGGGCGCGACTATATCGGAGAGTATGTAGAATGTCGTCACTGTCTCAAGGCTGGTCATCTCGGGGTTGCCTTCCGTGTCATAGCTCAGGTATACATAGTACCGGCCGGGATCCCAGTCCCAGGCGTATTCATCACTGCCTACCACAAAGTACGGGTGGGCGTGAGTGGGATCGTCATTATACAGGGGCGTAAGCGCAACCGGGGTCGACTCGCCCGGAGTCGTGATTAGGAACACCGGGTCGTATTCCGCGCTGTTGGGGCTGCTGCCCGTAGTGTCGAGGTACACCCTTATCTCGCCGTCGATCAGCTCGAGCCGCAGTTGGTTTATCTGGGCGGAGCTGGCGTCCGGCCCGACAAGGAGCTTGAGGCTCGGAATTATCAGGGGGCTGCCGTCCGGCGGCTCCGGTATGGTCGCGTTGCTGGGCCTTGGATCGTACTCAGTGTTGTAGATCAGCCACGCGAGCTTGAACGCCAGCAATTCTATATCGTCGTGATATGGATCGACGCTGTGAGCCATGTTCGGGTCGTCCAAATGCGTCAGGTATTCGGCGTAGTATTCGTTGAAACCCGCGTTTTCGACGTCATCCGGGTTGAACACGTCCTTGCAGTTCGCGCCGTCGTAGCCGAGGTAGAAGTCCGGGAAGATTGGCTTGCTGCTTTCAGCAAAGGTCTCGTCTGTCAGAAGCACAGTCTCGTCGTGCATGATCAGGCTCAGGTACGCAAGGTCGAAAGCTGTGACGTCTTCCTCGTCGTAGTAGTCGCTTACTGCGGGGTTCGTCAGGTTGATGAAGAAGCGGTTCCCGCTGCTCTGCAGGTAGTCGGCGTATTTGTAAGGTTCCAGGATGGAGCCTCCGGAGAGCGGCTCGACGAACGACATTTTCAGGTTCGAGAACAGGAAGCTGGATGTATTATTGCACGAGTGCCCGGTGCCGACGGCATAGTCCACGTATGGCCCGAACCCGCCGTAGCCGGTATCCTCGATGCCGCTCATGTTGACCAGCACGTTTGAGTTCCCGGTCGGTTCGCCTGACGCGTCGAGCTGATACATTGTGGCCAGGACACTTGTGGGGGTTATTTCCAGTTGTATGCGGCTCTTTGTCCAAAAGCCCGTCCCGGACTGCGTCAGCTTCGGCGCGTTGAGGTTCTGGGCGCCGACAAGCCTAACGCCGGGCGTTGAAGTCTGCGTATCCCCGCGCAGGCCAAGTCTGTGCAGGTCGTCCACTTTCACGTTGTTCAGCTTGTAAAAGTAAGTGCCAAGCAGGGAGGTTGCCGCCGCGGTAGAGTTCACGGGCCCGTACTCCAGCAGTATCAGGTAGCCGTTTATCGTAGCGCTTGTCGTCCCTTCATTCTCTATCCCGGCGTTGATCAGGAAGCCCGCGTATTGCAGCGAGTGCGTCTGCACCTTGCCGGCGTCGACGTCAAACTCGACTTCTTTGTTGCTGGTCCCGCTGGCGGGGTAGAAAAGGAAGTCCGCGTTGTACGATGTGTAGTAGCCGTAGAACTGCATTGCCGGGAGGTCGGTCACGGGGTCTTTGTAGGCGAAAATGTGTTCGCGCAGTTTCGCGGTCTGTCCGATCGTGCCGACGCCGCCAAGGAACATTTGCTCTATCGTCAATGGGTTGGGGTTATTGGTGGCGGTTTCGGTTGTGTTATAGTAGTACCAGTTTCCCGGCAGGCTCGACGATCCGCGGGCGTTTGCGTAGTTTGCGTCCCAGGCGGCCTTGTTTGCGTACCATGCCGTGTCGTAATGGTCGTAAACATGCCAGATCGATAAGTCGGTCGGGTCGATCTGGGCGGCTGTCGTAGTTATCCTGTAGGTCTTGTTCTCTTTTTCGTGGTACTCTTCGCCGATATAGATTATATCGTCGAGGTAGCTTGCGATTTTCGCCGCAAGCGTGTTCGCGTCGGCGCCGACGCCCGGATAGGCGTTCAGCAGCACGTCGAAGTCTACGCTGTCGGTGACGACGGCGCCTCCGCCGCTTGCGGCCGACGCCCGGGCGGGCAGCATCGTGAGCGCCATCGCGAGCGCGAGAACGACCGACAGGGTTTTTCTCAGGTTTGATAATGTTTTCATGTTTCCCTCCATGTTTCAGGTCGCGCAGACCATCGGTGGCACGAAGTTTGCGGAGTCTGCGGAGTTATATTGAAAAATACATTGTTTTAGTTTAGCGTTCTAACTATGCAAACATAGCACAAAAACGTAGAAATTACAAGTTTTCAGTTCGATTTTGTGTAAATCGTAACCGATTATCGGCATTCACCCCGAGGGTTTGCAATCGTTACCGTTCACGGGGCGCCGCGTCTGCACTCTGATTCGCGTGAAAAGTCGCGTGGCCGGCTCCAAAATAATACCGTCGCTTTATCCCTACCCCGGGATGTGCGTCTGCCGGCCTCCGCCTGACGTTTCACGCCTCATCATTCATCCCGGCGCTCCGTGAACTGCTGCTTGCAATCTCAAACCCGAGGGTTTTTTAGTTTTCTCTCTGGAAATGCAGCGCGGGCTGTGGTAGAATCTCCATGCGGAAAGAGCAGCGCCACGGAGGATAGATGGAGGTTTGAATGGCTACTATTCATATTCCATATGGAAACACAGAACTCAAGCTGACCGTGCCTGACCGGCGCTTGCGCGCGGTGCTTGAGCCAAAACCGATATCGCCGCTGACCGCTGAACAGGAGGAGCGCGAGGTCAGGCGCGCTTTGCAGAACCCTATCGGGACGCCTCCGCTCCACAGGATGGTCAGAGGCAAGAAGAATATCGTCATCGTCTCAAGCGACCACACACGCCCTGTGCCAAGCCGCGCAATAATGCCTGTCGTCCTGGACGAGATCCGCAGAGGCAGCCCAGGCGCCGATATCACCATCCTCATCGCGACCGGAATGCACCGGAAGCCCACAAAGGATGAGCTGCTTTCGAAATTCGGCAGCGGAATCGTCGACAATGAGCGGATAGTGGTCCACGACAGCTATGACGCCGCCGCTATGGACGACGTCGGCGTACTCCCGTCAGGGAGTCGTTTGATATTGAACAGGGTGGCGCTTGAGGCGGATTTCCTTATGGCCGAAGGCTGCATAGAACCGCATTTCTTCGCCGGTTTTTCGGGGGGAGGGAAAAGTGTTTTGCCCGGAATCGCGGGGGAACTCAGCGTCCGCGCGAATCACTGCGCCGCGTTCATAGCGAGCGACAGGGCGGTAGGAGGAAACCTGGACGGGAATCCTGTCCAGCGGGATATTCTCTATGCCGCGGCAAAGGCAAGGCTGGCGTTTATCATCAATGTGCTGATAGACGAAAACCACAATGTTTTCAAAGCTTTCGCCGGACACAGGGAGGACGCCCATTTCGCGGGGGTCGAGGCTTTGCGGGCGTTCGCCCAAGCGGAACCGATCAAGTCGCCCATTGTAGTAACGGGCAATGGCGGCTACCCCCTGGACCAAAATGTCTACCAGTCAGTCAAATCAATGTCGACCGCTGAACGCGCCTGCTCCGACGGAGGGGTGATCATTGCGGTGAACCGATGCGAGGGAGGGCACGGCGGCGAGAGTTTCTACAGGGTGCTTTCGCAGGCGGCCGATCTCGAGAGCCTGCATGACGAGATAATGAGAATCCCGGCAGAGGAAACGAAGATCGACCAGTGGGAGTATCAGATTCTTGCCCGCATCATGCTGAAGTTCAAGGTCATCATGGTCACAGAAGCCCCGCGAGGTATGATTGAAGATATGGGATTGCTTTTTTCAGACAGCATCGAGCGCGCTTTGGAGATGGCGGAGATAATCGTAGGGGACCGCGAAGCGCCCGTGACGGCGATCCCGAACGGAATAGCTGTTTTTATTTGAGATTGGCATACTCGCCTGCGTGTGGGACTGCAAACCGCTGCGCCGCAGGCACCTAAAAAGTCTCATAATGAGACTTTTTAATCCGGTGCGTATCAACGGAAAATTTCGCTTTACTTTTACGCGCGGCGTGTGTTATGATACCGATCAGTTGAATAGATGTGTCTTCGGGGCGGGGTGAGAGTCCCCACCGGCGGTAACAGTCCGCGAACGCGCCAGGGAGCCAAACGGCTCTGAGGCGGCGTCGAGTTGGCGAAATTCCAACACCGACAGTAAAGTCTGGATGGGAGAAGGCGATGGCGGGGATTTTTCGCGTATCCTCGCCCGAAAAAATCCAGATTCATTACGCCCGGGGAGCGCGCTCTTCAGGCGTATTTTTCATATTCAGGAGGAGATGCGAAAATGCAGGCAAATGTTAAGTCAAGGACCAGAATGGTCGCCATCATCGGGGTACTGAGCGCCATCGCGTATGTCGTGATGCTGTTCAGGGTCTCGCTGGTTCCCGCCGCGCCGTTTTTAAGGTACGACGCCAAGGACGTGATAATCGTGATAGGCGGGTTTCTTTACGGGCCGCTGGCGTCGCTGGCTATGTCGATCATTGTCGCGTTCGCGGAGATGGTGACTGTGAGCGAGAGCGGCCTCATAGGGTGCGCGATGAACATCATTTCATCGGTGGCGTTCACCTGCACCGCGGCTTTCATCTACAAGAAGAAACGCACTTTGGGAGGGGCGGCCGTGGGGCTGGTGGTCGGCGTCGCGGTTTGCACTACCGTCATGCTGCTGTGGAATTACCTGCTGGTGCCGATCTACACGCCATATATTTCGCGCGAGGCTGTGATGGGTATGCTTGCTCCTATCTTCCTGCCGTTCAATCTGCTGAAGGGCGGACTGAACGCCGCTGTGGCAATGATCCTGTACAAGCCTGTGAGGATAGCCCTGGACAAGTCGCGCCTGCTGCCGATCCGGGCAGCCTCCGGCGGCAAGTCCGCGAAGCTGAACGCAGCGGTGATTTTGGTGTCCGCGTTCGTCATCGCCACTTGCGTGCTGATTATCCTGGCTATGCAGGGGGTCATTTAGTTGATAGTTGATAGTTGATAGTTGATAGTGGCTAGTGGTTCTTTGGAAATTCCGGTAAAAAAAAGCAGCGAAAATACTTGACTTAACCAGTTAAGTGATTTACAATGGCGGTATCACCGAAAGGAGGATCCCGCATGAAACGATATATTTCCCTGATATGTTTTGCCCTTGTCGCTATACTGATGCTTACGGCCTGCGGCAAGAGCGACGCCCCCGCAACCGAGCCAAGCGACTCTGCCGCCCCTGTCAGCGGCTCCGCCTCCCAAGCGCCGTCCGGCGACGCGACGTCCGGAGCTCAGCACGAAGCCGCAGACAACGGCATAACGGTCCGCTTCATGGACGGCGACAGAGAGATGAAGGCGGAGGCCATCGAAAGCGGCATGACAGTAGCTGAGTACACCCCGGAGAAAGATGGCGCGGCCTTTTTGGGGTGGTTCGCGACGCCAAGCATGAGCATACTGTTTGACTTCGCGGCGCCGATTTCCGAGGATACGCAGATTTTCGCTGGGTTCGCCGCGTACCGGGAGGACGACCGCGACTTCTTTTTGGTCGGCAACGGGACGTCCCCGCTTTTGCTCGCGAGCGCCTGGGGCGGCAACATCACAGACGAACACAAAATGGCGCGAGGGGAGAGCAACCGGTACAGCATCACATTCGATGCGCTGGACGGAGACGAGTTCCAGTTCGCCATCAACAGCTCCTGGGAGGACCAGCGCGGCTTCGGGTACATGACCACAGGCGACCTGCCCGATGGAACGAAGGCATTTGAAGTCAGGGGCGGTTTGGGCGACAGTGCCAAGACCGCGAACATCGCGTGCGCGTTCGACGGCAATTACACGTTCACGCTTACCACCTATCCCGCCGAGGGAGACAGGTTCGACACCATTACGTTCGTGCGGAACGGCGACGCGACAGCGACAGGCGATATAGAGTTTGACTATTACATCAAAGGCGAGACCGTCACCGGATGGGGCGACGTCTATGACGACGAAACGAGGTTTGTCAACGATGGAACGGGTGTGCACACTCTGACCATCGATATACCGGACGACAAGCCGTTCCTGTTCACGTCCACAGTGGCGGGGACTACGGACGTCGGGCCCGAGTACGTCAAGTTCGATAACCTGGACGACGCCTCAAAGGCGCTGTTCGACGATGACAACGGAAACATCACAGCCAGGGAAGCAGGGACCTACACGTTCGTCTACGACGCCGCATCCAAGACGCTGTCGGCGACGAGGGCTTAGTGAGTGGCAACGCGCTCTGCGGAGCGCGGAGCGCGGAGTGGTTAGTGGCTAGTGGACGGGGGACGAGTGGCAACGCGCTCTGTGGAGCGCGGAGTGGCTAGTGGCAACTATTATATCCTTATGTCGTGCTCCTGTCCGGGTTCCCTTGAGAGGACCTCCCTGACACTCGCGACGACGGCGGCCACCCGCTTTTCAAAAGCGCTGTCTATGAACACAGGATATTTTCCGATAGCCGCCGCCTCTTCGTACAGCGCGCGGCTGTCGGTGGCGAACCCTTTCGGCAAGTCCGCCAACCGGGCGGGGTTTGAGATGAACACGCAGTTCGGCGCGTCTGATCTGATCCTGTCGCGCAAGGGTTCGCTCAACCTGTTCAGCGTAGCGAACGGGCGCCCTCCGATATCGCTGAAATCCCTGTTGATTTGAACGAACAACGGCTCGTCCACCACGCAGTCATAGGCGATGAGAGGGATATAGTTCTCAGAGCCGAGCGCTTTGAAGTCCCCGAGCGGGAGGTTCACGCACACGGCCGCGTCCGCGTTTTCGATTTTGTCCGCCGATTTAAAGTCCTGGTAAATGACCCGCCAGTCCGCCGCGCGCTCCGACAGGCAGGCAAGGAACCTCAATGTCTCGGCGGCGCGGCAGCTATTGTCGTTTTTTGCCACCACGAGCAGGTTGCCGGTTTTGTTGGAGGCGAAAGCCACCGCGTTCCTGTTCGGGACGTAGTTCAGCAGGTTCATAACGTGCAGGACCTTCTTGCGGGTGGCCTCGGGGATACTCTGATCCATCCGCTTGTTCAGCACATAGCTGACGGTCGCCTTGCTGACGCCGGCCATTTCCGCGACGTCTTTCATGGTAGGTTTCTTTTCCATGCAGCAAGTGTACCACTCCACAGCATAAACAGCAAGGGGGATTCTCATGTGAATCTGCACGCAGTTTTCCACAAAGCGGACAGCGCGTATTGTTACGCTTCCGGAGAGCGCGAGGTACGCATTCGCCTGCGGACTGCGCGCGGCGAGAACGTATCGCCCGTGGTTCTGTATAACGGCAAGTACCTGTTCCGGCTGGAGCAGCTTTCAGCCGATATGGCGCTTGAACGCAGCGACGGGCTTTTCGACTACCACACCGTAACACTCGCGCTCGAACACCCGCAGCTCGCGTATGTATTCAAGCTTGGCGATCTGTACTATCACGAGGAGGGCTTTTCAGAGGAGTATGACTTCGTTAACTGCCACTTCAACTCGTTCCAGCTCCCGAACGTCGGCGGATACGATAAGCGCGCGCCCGCGGACTGGCTCAGAAACGCGGTGTTCTACCAAATTTTCCCCGACCGCTTTTGCCGGGGAGACGTCGCGAAAAACGGCGGCTATATTAACCTCGAATGGGGAGCGGCGCCATCGCCCAAGTCATTCGCGGGCGGCGATTTGAAGGGCGTCGAAAGCAAGCTCGATTATTTGGCATGCCTCGGAGTGACGGCGGTTTACCTAACCCCTGTTTTTCTTGCCCCCAGCAACCACAAGTACGACACCCGGGACTATTTCAAAATCGACCCGCATTTCGGAACGGCCGATGATTTACGCAGCCTTGTACAGCGAGCGCACAGTCTGGGCGTCCGGGTGGTGCTGGACGCGGCGTTCAACCATTGCGGGGAGGGATTGGCGCAATGGCAGGACGTGATGAAGAACGGTATGGAGTCGCCGTACTACGACTGGTTCGTGGTCAAGGGCAGCATTCCGACGAAGAAGCCGCTGAACTACGAGTGCTTTGCGAACTGCGATTATATGCCCAGGCTGAACACATCTACCCCTGCGTGCGCGGAGTTCCTGATTTCCGTCGCCGAGTACTGGCTCAGCGAGTGCGACGTCGACGGCTGGCGCCTGGACGTCTCCGACGAGGTGCCGCACGGGTTTTGGCGGCAGTTCCGCGAGCGCTCGAAGAGGATAAAGCCCGACGCTTGCATTATTGGGGAGAACTGGCACGACGCGGAACCGTTTCTGCGCGGCGACCAGTTCGACGGAATAATGAACTACGCGTTCACGAAAGCGTGCATGGATTACTTTGCGGAGGGTACGCTCGACGAGCAGGGGCTGTCCGACCGGCTGAACAGCCTGCTTATGCGGAATACGGACATGGCTAACAATGCGATGATGAACCTGCTGGACAGCCACGACACTTTCAGGTTCCTGACGCTGTGCGGAGGGGACGCGGGGAAACTGCGAGCCGCGCTCTCCCTGGCATTTTTCTTTCCCGGCTCCGTTAGCGTGTACTATGGTACTGAGATCGATATGCGGGGCGGCTATGACCCGGACTGCCGCCGATGCTTCGACTGGACAGCGGAGCGCGGCGCAACGGCAGAGCTTGTGAGACGGTTGTCGAAGATCAAGAAAGAACTGACGGGGCCGGCGGGCATACGCTGTGAAAATGGTATATTCTATCTCAGCCGGGACGGGTTCACGCTGTCGCTGAAAGACCGTGAGTTCCTATACAATGTCATTTAGTTAAGCCAAAGCGCCGAACTGTCAGCGATTCATTCCGGAGAGGAAAAGATATCATAATGCGCAAGACGATTGTTGCCATCGCTGCCCACGCGGCGGCGCTCATCGGGCTCATCGCATGGTTCGGGTGGGGGAGATCAGACGCTCCACCGGACATTGCCGCGCCGCCGCCCGAAGAAATCGAAACTCAAGCGCCTGCGCCTGATTCCAAGTTCACGGGCGAGCCGGAGCGGAACGCCACCCTGCGCGTTCTTGAGAACGACACGGCGATCAGGCAGGGCTATTTCGCGCTGCTGCTCGAAGCGTTCAACGCCGAGTACGCGGAGTACGGCATCACAGCGGTCGACGCGAGCATGGACCAGTACCTGGACCTGGAGAACGACGGCCCGTACGGGTACGGGCCGGACGTGCTGTACCAGGCAAACGACATGATCATGAAGCATGTCGAGGGTCAGCATATCCAGCCTTTGCCTGCTGAGACGCTCGGCTGTTTCGGGCAGGTCGACGAACGCGCGTGGCAGGCGTACCGGGACGCGGGCGGCGTCTGCTACGGAGTGCCTGTGAACATACAAGCCCCGGTGCTTTACTATCGCAGGGATTTGCTGCCCGATGACTGGGAGGCGGAGTGGGACAGGGATCACAACGGCATACCCGACATCATCGAGTATTGGGCGGACCTGTACAGGTTCAGCCTCCTGCGGCGCGGCGAGGGCGGCTATGGCTACATGAAAGCCCTGTACGACGTTTATTTCGCAAGCGGGTTCCTGTTCTCGTACGGAGGCTATGTTTTCGGAAACAACGGCAACGACGCCTCGGACGTCGGGTTTGCGGGCGGCAGCGCCGAACAGGGCGCGTTTATCATCAAACAGCTTGCGGGCCTTATGAACGAGGATTGCATCGACACCACGATTAACAACACGCAGTACTCCAAAATCGCGTCCGGCGAGTATTTCTGCACGATCACAACGCCGGACGTCTACACTATGTTCGTGCGGGAATTGGAGCTGGCGGGCGTTCCTGTCGAGAACCTTGTCGTCACTTCCGTGCCA
>Ga0082212_10011950_pt1 | contig 10965 bp, 7 predicted proteins | sample TergutNt197P3_FD_71548 | JGI IMG/M metagenome (GOLD analysis project Ga0082212, IMG submission 71548) | Neocapritermes taracua P3 segment gut microbial communities from Petit-Saut dam, French Guiana - Nt197 P3 | ecosystem: Host-associated > Arthropoda: Insects > Digestive system > Gut ...
ATCAGCCGCCGCGTTTATATTTTCAGATACGGACAAAATTTCTGATGTTTTATTTTGTTCGGCTATTTGCCTGAGAAGATAGCGTTTGGGCTTTTGTAATGAAGTCTTGGGGATTTTGTCCACAAGATGAATGTTTTTTATTTTCAGATTATGCGGCAGTAACGCGCTTTTTTGTTTGAGAGATTCTACTGCGGATTCTGCCTTTGCCGGGTCGGTGACAGCAAAAGCGTGAATTTCGTCATACCCGCCATCGGACACAGGAATACCGCACACAACAAGCTCTTTTATGCCGGCAATATCGGCGTAAGCCGCTTCTATATCTTCAGGAGCCACTTTTTTGCCCGTCGCAAGAATGATATTATCTTTGCACCGCCCTAATACTTTGAAACAACCGTTTTCGGCGGTTATACTGCCCAAGTCGCCCGTTTTAAACCAGCCGTCCCCGTCATAAGCGGCGCGTGTGGCTTCCTCATCATCGAAATAGCCGAGCATCATATACGGCGATTTTACGAGGATTTCTCCGTCATCGCTTAGTTTTACAGAAATATCGGTGTAAGGCTTGCCGCAAGTGTCCGTCGTGATTGTTTTGCCATAGTTCCCAAGAGTGGGAATGTTTGTTTCGGTCGCGCCATACGTTATGATAATATCGAACCCTGCTCCATAGAAAAATTCGGCAGTTTCAGGATTTAACGGCGCACCCGCCGCGCATAAATATTTTATATTTGAACCGAAACCCTCGTGAATAGCCTTAAATAATAGTTTCCCGGCGTTAATCCCCGTGCTTTTTCTTAACGCAAGGCACTTCGGGAAAAATCTATTAAACAACGACTGGTTCTTTTTATCGCTGTTAATCTCGCGCATAATCTGCGTTTTGAGCAGTTCGTACATTTTCGGAACGGCGGGCAAAAACGTAGGCTTAAACTCCTGAAAAGCCCTGTTTATCATAATCGCGTTCAGGCTTTCTAAAAAGCAAGTATTCGCTCCTATAAATAAAGGCACTATAATTTGGGTTATCAGCCCGTAAATATGGCTGTTCGGAACAACCGCAAGGCTGCTGTCGCGGGCGTTTACTTTCAGGCATTTTACAATCATTTCTGTTGAGTTCAGCATTGAATCATGGCTGTGCATGATGCCGGACGCTTCTTTGCTCGTGCCGGATGAAAATATAATGTTCGATATAGCTTTGTCGCCATTCCTTGTCGGTTTGCTCCACATTCTGCATTTATACCCGTCAAAAAAACTTGCATTATCTAATATATTTAATACGGGCATATCGGAAGATGCGCCGAGCTTTTCAATGACTGACGGCGTGGTTAAAATACAATTGACTTTGGATTTTTCAAGCAGTTTCAGCAATTCTTTATGCTCCAGCGAAGCGTCAATTAATACTGCTGTTGCGTGAAGTTTTGCGACCGCAAGATACGCCGCGCACCATTCGGGGCAGTTCTCGGCGACAATCGCAACCCTGTCGCCCGGTATTATATCAATGCGGCTTAACGAACCAGCGAATCTATCAGCCGATTCAAACAACTGCCCGTAGGTATATGACCGCATACCGCCGTTATCAAGCATTATTTTCATTGCTGGTTTTTTTGAATTATTTATATTTTTATTGAACAAGTATTCATATACATTCATATTTCACCCTCCAAAAACACAGCCTGCGTATCATCGCGCTAACAGAGATTTATCAAACACCATGTCAATTTTAGCAGTATATAACAGCCATTCTTTTCTATATAACGCAAGCTGTGTTTTACCTTTTTCTGTGATTTTATAATAACATCTGATTTTGCCGTGACGCTCTGAACGGTAACTCTCAAGCAAGTCATGGCTTCTGAGCCGTCTTAAAACAGGATATAGCGTAGAGTCTGATAAATCTATAACGCCCTGCATTTCCTGCGTTATCCTATATCCGTACATATCTTTTTCAGATATAGCCGATAATACTATCGCTTCAAGAAGCGACGAATCCACTTTAAAATTCATGTTTTTCCCCTCCCCGGCTATTTACACGATTTGCACTCGCTCCACAGCCTGTCAGCAGTTACAGCCCAATTTTGGCTGACTTTCGCACATTTGGCGCATAAATCGTCCACGCTTTCAGGACTGCATAAATCCGTTGAATGTGCGCCTGATTCGTGTACCATTTCGGCGAGTTTACCGTTGTTGTCAAGCAAAGGGCAAGGGCGCAGATGATTGTCGTTGAACGGCTGATTATTTCTGTATGCCATAAACAGCGGGCTTTTCAACGCTTCAAGGACGGTTTTTTCACGAATATTTGAATCGGAATAGTGTATAAAAGCGCATGGCTCGTAGTCGCCGTTCGCGTTTATATGCAGATAAAAACGTCCCCCGGCGGCGCACCCATGAATATATTCCGCATCGTTCCAAAAATCCATCGTAAATAATTGCTTGGTTTCCCTGAATTTACGGATTTGCTTATACATAAACTCTCTTTGCTCCGCCGTCGCTATCAAGTCCGTAGGCGCGCCAACGCCGACAGGCATATACGTGAACAGCCACGCGAATTTGCACCCGTTGTCGATTAGGCTGTCAATATACTCGTCGCTGCCGATGATATTTGTGTTTTGGCTTGTGTAACAGCATGACGCTCCGAACGGCAAGCGGCGTTCTTTCAGAATCTTCATCGCCCGCAATACTTTCTGATATGTACCCTTACCGCGCCGCGCATCGGTTTCTGCCTCGAAACCCTCGACGGATATAGCGGGTATAAAGTTTTTCACCCGGAGTATTTCGTCCGCGAACGCTTCATCTATCAGAGTACCGTTCGTAAACGCCGCGAACATACAATCGCTGTGTTCTTCGCAAAGACGAATAAGGTCATTTTTACGCACCAGCGGTTCGCCGCCGGAGTAAAGGTAGGTATATGTGCCGAGTTCCTTACCCTGACGGATAATAGAATCAAGTTCCTCGTAGGTCATGTTCAGCTTGTTGCCGTATTCAGCCGCCCAACAGCCGGTGCAGTCCAAGTTACAGGCTGATGTGGGGTCAATCAGCATAGCCCACGGTATATTGCAGCCGTGTTCTTTCTGCGCCTTTAACTGGCGGTTATACCCGATAACGCCGGTGTTAATGACAAAATTCTCGAAAAGTTTGCACCGAACGTCGTCGTCAATATCCTGCCAAATGCTCATAATAAATTGATACCATACGCTGTCGGGATTATCCAACACGCTCCATATAGCTGTTCGCGTTGTCAATATTTCGTCGTTTCCGTCCAATTTATCTATTATGCTCATCAGCTTCGGCAAATTTTTTTCAGGGTTTTCCTTGACTAAGTTCAGGGCAAACTTGATTCCCAGCGATTCTAACCGTTCTTTTAAGGTGTAATTATTCATTTAAATTTCTCCTTGATTTTATTTTGCGGTATAAACCCGCATTTGTGTGTTCAGACCATGCCTTAATTATATACGCCGTAAGGCATGGTCGTTAATTACGCCGCTTATTCAGCATTTTCGGTACGATTCGTTCTGCTGCGTTTTACAGCAAAGAAAATTATGCCGAAAACTGCCATCGCCGCTAAAACTGAACTGATGATTATTCCCACAACTTTACCCGCCATTTTTTCTGCCTCCTATACTTTCAAATTTTAGGGCAAATGCCCTTTGTTTTTTATATTCTCCGCTAATAAAAAGAACCGATAATCGTGATTCTTTCATTCATCACACATTATCGGCTCTGCGTCTTAGCGTCCGGCTCTTTGATAACAGATATATTTAATTGTTCAACGTCAACTAATATTTCTTTTCTGCATTTAGGGCAATACAGCGGAAAATTTTTGAGCGTCGTGTCCTGCCTTATTTTCGTGCGCGTTTTATGCCCGCAGATAGGACACATCAGCCATTCAACTTTACGAACATCAGTAATAATTTATCACCTCCGCGTCCTTTATTTTGAATATATCTAAATTACCCCGGATAATACATTATTTTGGTTTTTTAATCGTTGCCTGCCGCTTTGTTCTTTGCTCCTCCAAAAGCGTCTTATACGATTCGTGACTTTGGATTTCTTCGCGGCGTTCTTTTTCTTTTTCTGAATTTTCTTTAGCACCCTCTTTGATGTTCTCCGCGATTACCTTGACTTTGTTGCCCAATCCTTTTGCGTTTTTGAATTTTTCAAAATCAGGATTGGGTTTCGTGGCTTCATCAAAATTTGCTTTTGTGTCAGCCTTAACCCCCGCGATGTTCTCCTTGTTGATTTCGTGAACCGCCCTTGTGCTTTCCGCAAAACCCTCTGCGACTTTTTCTACAATACCTTTTTTACTCATTTTTATATGCTCCTTTCAGATTTTAGGGCTGCGCCCTTTATTTTGTTCGTTATCATTATAAAGCTCTGTTGTTTGAATTGTGTTTGAAAATTGTTTGAATTATATTAATTGCGAAATTTTTTTAATATTTTTTATATCATATTTGCCGCTTCATCTATCGCTTGGTCAAGGATGATAACTTCATTATGCAATTCTTCCGATGTGGCAGAATTTTCTTCGGCTATTGCCGCGTTTTCCTGCGTTGTTTTTTCCATTTGGCTGACAGCAGAATTTATTTGTTTTATACTTGCTGCCTGTTCTTCACTCGCCGTGTTTATCTCCGATATTAATTTCCCCAATTCAACGGTATGCTCTGCGTTTTGTTTTGCCAGTCCAAGTACGCGCTCCGCACCCGTCCTGCTTATATCCGTAAGTTTTATGTTCTTTTCAATTATATCAGCAGTTTCTGATGCCGCCGACGCACTCTTTTGGGCAAGATTGCGTACTTCCTCTGCTACAACGCCGAAGCTCCTGCCTGCATCTCCGCCCGCTCTTGCCGCTTCTACCGTTGCGTTTATCGCCAGCAAATTAGTCTGGAACGCTATATCGTCAATCGTCTTAACGATTCTGCTTACTTTATCGCTTGATTCTTTCAGTTCGGACATGGTATTCATAAGCTCTCCCATGTACTTGCCTGTTTCGGTTACTTCCTGCGTTGCTTCCGCAGCTATCTGAGCGGCGATTCTTGTATTTTCAGCATTTTGTGAAACCATTGCTTCCGTTTCGTTCATCGTAGCCGATGTTTCTTCTATTGCCGCCGCTTGCTTTGACGCTCCTGAAGCTAAATTGTCCGAAGCGTTGTTAATTTGGTCTGCCGAAATTTTTACTGTTTTTGAAGTAGCGGTCAGCTTTTCTACAATTTTTCTTAAATCGCCCGTTATAACTCTCGCCATAAATGATACAAATACGATAGAAAGTAAAATAATCAGCGCTGCAACAATCATTAATTTAATTATAGACTCTAAAGACGAAGATTGAATACGCTCAACCGAGTGCAAAACAGCAGTATCGGATAACTCCATTAAAGAATCGGAAATATTGTGCAGTTCTGTGACAATAAATTCGCCTTCCGCGGTATATTCTAAAGCCCGCGTGTGACTGCCTGCCAGCGATTGAGTGTATGCAGGTTCAAAAATCTCATTTTTATACCGCTGGAAATCCGTTCGCAGGGCAGCGATGCTTGATAGAAAATGGTCGGAGGCATCTTTCGGGGTAGCGTCGTCATTTGCATAAATATCCGCGAAAGCGTCCAAAGCGTTTATCCCTCTGTTATACGCATTTTCAGCAGAATCATAATATGATGAAACTTTTTCGGAATTTCCAATCGCCGTATACATTATCATGGTAGACAATATGCGGCGCATATCTTGTTCAGATTCTCTAAATTGCAATATATGAAATTTAGCTTCGACCGGCGTATGTACCACATAATCTACAGAGCGACCAAATTCCGTTAAATCGTTAATCATAATACCAGCCATGCTTATTACCACTAAAATCAGCAGTCCGAAAGCAACATTTAATTTACCCTTAATTTTGTAATCTTTAAATTTTTTAATTATCATTATTGTAATACTCCTAAATATAATAATTTGCGGGATTATTTTTGTGTTATAATTGAGCCTCCCGCAAAAGACGCAAACTCCTAAAAGATTAATTTTTAGTCAATTTTTATATGCTCCTTTCAGATTTTAGGGCTGTGACCTTTGTTTTGCTTTTTTGTTATCATTATAAAGCCTTGTTATTTGAATTGTGTTTGAAAATTGTTTGAATTACATTAATTACGAAATTTTTCAACTATTTTTCAAAAAACATTACGAATTTTAATAAACCGAATAAACATACGGCTAAAAAATATTCAGCTAATGTTTCTATCCAATCCTGACAAAATGAAATTGCGTTTTTCATATATTTTCACTCTCTTTCCAACGGCAATATGCGTTTTTATACTTGTATCTTATTATAGCGGTCAATTCATTTGATATTGCCATTATAACGTCCGAATGTTTGAAAATTGTCAGAGTTCTGTTTGAATATTATTAATTCGATATTTTTTTTAAATCCCCAAGCTCGTCCGTTAGTTTTTGAAATTCGTCGGTGATTTCAAGAAATATATCGACAATATCAGGGTCGAAATGCGTTCCCCGTTCGTCTGTGATGATTTTAATCGTTTCATCATAAGAAAAACTTTCTTTGTAGCATCGCTTGTTGACCAAAGCATCGTAAACATCAACGACCGATACGATACGAGCCGACAACGGTATGCTTTCGCCTGCCAATCCGATATACCCGGTTCCGTTCCACCGCTCATGATGATATAAAGCAATATCGCCGCCGTGCTTTAAGTACAGTTTCTCGTCTTTTATATCTTTAGCAACTGTATTTATCATATCTTTGCCAATGCCGGTGTGCTTCTTGATAACCTCGTATTCCTCATCCGTCAATTTTCCCGGCTTCAATAAAATATTATCGGGTATTCCAATTTTACCAATATCATGCAAAGGAACTGCCTTAATAATCGAATCGTAATTAAGTTCAATAAGTTGATTGCGGAACAATGGTTTTTCAAGCATTGCATGAACCAATATCTCGGTAAGTTTCATAGTCCTTTGAATATGAAGCCCGGATTCTAAATTTCTGTATTCGATAATAGTTGCCAATGTATCGAGCATTTTTGTGTGCATTAAACTGACTTCTTTTGTTTTTTCTATTACTTTTTCTTCAAGATTATGATTAGCGGCTTCAGCCGCTTCGAGGGCGATTTCCAAGTCCTTATTCAGCCTGACAATCTCAGTCGCAAGGCTGCGGGCTTCTTCGCACGTCGCATTGAGTTCGGAATATTGGCTGTCGATATGCGGAGCGGCTTTTTTGTCTGCCAGTGCCTTTAAACGCCGATGGATTATGCTTGCCAACGCTATCCCTGCAACAGCGGGAAGAAGTAAAATGATACCTGACAAAATATGACTTGCAACAAAATTCATAATCGCGCCGATAAAACACGCCAATCCGATAGTGCCGATTCCCACAGACGGAATCATAAGGCTGTAGTTTATCTTGTTCTCGGTTTTTTGTAATTGCCGAAGTCCGCTTTCAAATTGCTTTTCTAATAAGTTAAGCTCTGTTTTATTGCGTATATCTTTATCGCGCTTAAATTGAATAACGACCGTTAAAGTGCCGTGATAGGGGACTGAAGTATCATATAATTCCCACCCGAAGTTTTTATATCGTTCGATATATGTTGAACCCATATCTTTATTAACCGTTATTTCTTTTACATCATACCCCATAAGGTTAATGTCATTATTTTCATGTTTACTCATCTTTGCTGCCTCCAATTTTTTGATGAACAAATCTTACCATGCTATTGTTTGAGTATTATTAATTAGATTTTTTATTTACTCAATAGGTAAATCAATTTTTCTCATTTTCTCGAATAAAATATCTTCTTCCGTCATTTCTGCGGCGCTCTCCTCAATGCGTTTTCTGACGGCAAGCATACGCGAATCGGTAGACGATATGATTTCCGCACATTCTTTTAACTCGCGGGCGATTTCTTCGCCGTCTGTTAAAATCTGGCGGTATTTCATTTGATGTTCAAGCGTCGCCCAAAAATCCATCGCTATCGTGCGAATCTGGATTTCAACTTTCATATTTTTTATACAGCTCGTAAAATATACCGGGACGCTGACAATTAAGTGCAAACTGCGGTAGCCGTTCGGCTTGGGGGCGGCAATATAGTCCTTCTCCGAGATAATCTCAATATTGCCTTGTTTTTTCAGAGCGTCGGCAATGACGTATATATCATCAACATACGAACATATCACCCGTAACCCCGCAACATCATGTATATTGTTTTCAATGTTTTCAAGCGAAAACGGAATATTTTTCCGTTCAAGTTTCCCGATAATGCTTGTCAGGCGTTTCAGCCGCGTATGAATTGAATTTATAGGGTTTCGCTGGTGTGCCACTTTATATTCAGTATTGAGGATTTCTAATTTTGTGCGTGTTTCTTTCATAGCGCAGGTATACATCATCATCAATTCCTTGAGATTAACTACCGTATTCACAATTTCCATCGACCGGTTATATAAAAAGTTTGTGCCTGAACTTTCAATCAGCATTAATTCGTTCGTAAGCTCCGACATTTGTTCATCTGTAATGTCCGAGAACAGCGTTTCGATTTGCTTTGTTGCCTCCGAAAATATCAAGTCTTTTTTCATATCCTTGCTCATAGTTGATAACTCCTTTCAGATTTAAAGCGTTTTATCTATGTTTTTTATTCGCTTAACAGATATATTTTAACTGCCGAATGTTTGAATATTGTCAAAGTTATGTTTGAATATTATTAATTCTAAAAAAATCAGCCCAATTTTTTTAGAATTTAGGCTGATATAAATTATATAATAGCTTTGCCACAGTCAGGAAAAATATTTATTCCACGTTTTTAAGCGATTCCACCATATCTATCCTGACCAATTTATAACTCATGGCTATATTGACGAATACCGCAAAAACAACAGACAAAACAATCGAAAATATATAGCTCTGTAGTTTTATGATATGCGGAAACATAAGCAAATCAAGTTCGGCGGCGTTCAGCACAAACCCATTCAGCCAAATCCCGCCGAAAAGCCCCAAAATAATACCCATAGCGGTGACAATCCCGTTTTCCCTGTAAATATACATGGCAAGCTCCGCGTCATAGAAGCCCAAAACTTTTATAGTCGCCAGTTCGCGGATACGCTCCGTTATATTGATATTCGTCAGATTAAACAACACCACAAACGCCAGCGCACAGGCGAGAATAATCAACACTACGGTAACAATTTTCAATGCGTCGGTTGAATCGTTGATGCTTGCCTTAATGTCGTCGGTATTTACAACCGCTCTCACATTGTCATTTGTCAGAAGCGTTTCGGCAAACTCGCGGTCATTGCCCGGTATGGCGATAATACTGTTGAATAACGGCTCTGCGTCAAATAAATCTTCATAAATATTCGGCGGCATAAACACGAAATTCTGCACATAATTTTCCACAATGCCCGTCACTTTCGCTGTATAAGTCCTGCCGTCGCTTGCCGTCATATTGAAACTGCTGCCCGCCGAAACGCCCATCACACGCGCCAATTTTTCAGTAATCAAAACACCGTCTGCTGTCAATGGCACAAATTCTCCCGATTTGCGGGAACGCAGATTGATAAAATCATTCAAGTTTTCCGGTATTTCCGGCACGAACAGCGATGCAGAAAAGCTGTCGCCTTTATTTTTCGCATCCACGGATTCCTCGCGGATATATAAATGATTGCCTGACAGCAGCGAATCAAATTCCTGACGCTCTTTTTCTGACGTAATTTCTTTAATATACGCTTTTGAAGTATATTTAATTATTTTGTCAACCTGCATCATATCTACCCCGCCGATACTGTCGCGCAGACCGAACGCCGTGACAAGCAAAGCCGTACACCCCGCAACGCCGATAAGCGTCATAATAAATCTTTTTTTATACCTGAATATATTTCTCGCCGTGACCTTGCTTATAAACCCCAGCCTGTTCCAGACAAGCCCTATTCTCTCAATAAAAACGCGCTTGCCCACAGGCGGCGATTTCGGCCGCATAAGCTCCGCAGGCGCACCATATATCGAGTCAAGACAAGTTATCAGCGTGACAATCAGAACCGCCCCCGCCGCCGAGAATACAGCCGCCGCGCTGATTATAAGCGGCAGCGGAATCACGAGCGGCGGCATTTTATATAAATGGCCGTACGCGTCAAATATAACCCGCGGGAATATATTTACCCCCGCGAATATCCCGGCTATGCCTCCCGATATGCTCGCAGTAAACGCGTATATCATATATTTCATGATACTTTTTCCCGGGCTGTAGCCCAGCGCTTTATATATGCCAATCTGCGTTCTGTGCTCCTCGACCATGCGCGACATCGTCGTGAGAGATACAAGCACCGCCACGAGAAAAAATACAAGCGGGAATATATAGCCGATTTTTTCAAGCCGAAGCGTATCCTGATAATACGAATCAAAAGTCAGCCCTTCCTTGCGGGTAAATGCAAACCATTCGGGCCGAGGCGCTTTATCCAATTTCTCCTGCGCTTCATCAAGCTTCTGTTTCGCGTCGGCTAATTCTGCCAGCGCGTTGGCTTTCTCGGTTTCCAGCGTCAGAGCACCGGCATTGTATTCGCCAAGCCCTGCATAATATTTGGTCCAACTGCTGTCGATCTCGGCCTGCGCTTGCCTGCGTTCTTCTTCAAGCGCTGTGCGGACGCTGTCGATCTGTTTAAAACCGTCGTCCAGCTTTTGTTGGGAAGCGACCAAGGCGGATTTACCTTCGTCGAGCTCAGTCTGCTTGTCATCCAGCTGTTTCAATGAAGCGTAGACCTGCTCGTAATAGGCGTCAAGCTCCGGAGAAACGCCATACGGCCCTTTCGGCGCCAGCTCCGCGAGAACCTGTTCAGCCTGTTCGCGCGCTTCACTGATTTGTGTCTGAGCGGCCTCGAGCTCGGATCGGCTTGCATCCAATGATGTTTGACTGTCCGTAAGCGCTCCGATTTGTGTGTTTATATCTTTTAAAGCATCCGCTGTTTTTGCGTCAAGTGCATTTTGCCCAGCCTCCAATTTGG
>Ga0082212_10011951_pt1 | contig 10964 bp, 7 predicted proteins | sample TergutNt197P3_FD_71548 | JGI IMG/M metagenome (GOLD analysis project Ga0082212, IMG submission 71548) | Neocapritermes taracua P3 segment gut microbial communities from Petit-Saut dam, French Guiana - Nt197 P3 | ecosystem: Host-associated > Arthropoda: Insects > Digestive system > Gut ...
TTTTTTACCTACCCCCTTTCTTTTTTTCCTGTTGTCCCCCCACACAAAGGAGAAAAAAACCCCGGGGGATCGGGTCGCGCCAGCGCAGACAGTCCGGCGATATTTACGACAATTTCAGTATGGATTTCGATTATGAAAGCGGAATACAGGTACGCGGAATGGCTCGCCAGATCGATAGTTGCGACTACCGCGTCGGCGAAATTATCCAGGGAACAAAAGGCTCGTGGAGAAGCACGAATAATAATGAATTTTCCATACATGACCTTGAGGGGAATGTGATTTGGAAATATGACCACGAAGAAGCAAAAAAACAATTCAGCCAGCACAATCCGTATGTATTGGAGCATGTCGATCTAATCAGCAACATCCGAAGAGGTACGGTGGTCAATAATGCCGAATTTACCGCTACTTCCTCGATGGCCTGTATTATGGCGCGTGAATCGGCCTACACAGGCAAAATTTTCACCTGGGACGAGATGACGCAGTCTGACATGAACTTCATGCCCAACGATCTGACGATGGATAAAAAAATGGATATGAACTGGTATACGGTACCTGTTCCCGGATCAGTATCAAAACGGGACACCCCTATTTGGTTGTGAATAAACAATCTATTATGAATGGACTGTAACAGAAGAGATTTTATTAAAAAGATGGGATGGCTGTATGGCAGCATCCTGCTCGTTCCTTCCTGTGCAGGGGAAACAGCGCCATACAGGGTTTTTACTAAAGGCGAGGCTGATTGTCTCATCGCTCTGTGTGAACAAATAATCCCTGCCGACCAGGATGCAGGAGCAACCGATGCCGGCGTTATCCACTACATTGACCGTCAAACTAATTTACGGTTTCCGAATGACCTGCCAACCTACCGGAAAGGAATCGCGGCGCTTCAGGCAACATGCCGTGAGCGGTATGGCTTGCCATTTGAAAAATTAGATGCTTCCATGCAAATTGAATTAATGAAGAACATGCAGGGAGGCAGGCTTGCACCGGAACATTGGGAAGGGATCAGTCAGCAATCATTCTTCAACCTCGTTCGTAATCGTACGATGCAGGGATTTTACGGTTCTCCGAGACATGGCGGAAATAAGAATTATGTCAGTTACCGGATGCTCAAACTCGATTATCCGCTTCTCATCGGACAAAACAGGTACCGCAATGGGGAATAAGCATGTCAATGCCATAGTGGTAGGCGCCGGCGCTGGCGGGGGCGTTGTGGCCAAGGAACTGGCGGTTAGCGGTTTGTCGGTTATACTGTTCGAACGGGGCGACTGGCCTGTATACGACAGTCACAGCAATGACGAACTGATTTCGCAACGGGTACAGGTATTAGCCAATGCCTTTGGCCCCGACTGGAAAAGAAATCCGCGCGTATTGATTGATTCCGAAGGCAAACGTACCACCATCACACCCGCTGATGGAGGCTACAGCCACAACGCGGCCTGCGTGGGATCGGGTACGGTGAGCTACGGGGCGATGGCCTGGCGGTTTATGCCGGAAGATTTTAAGATGAAAACTGTTTATGGTTCTGTGGAAGGCTCCACACTTGAGGACTGGCCGTTTACATACGATGACCTGGAACCGTATTATACAAAAGCGGAATGGGAGATTGGCGTTTCAGGCGATGATTCCAATCCTTTTGCAGCGCCAAAAAGCAGACCGTATCCCATGCCGCCATTTGAATTTAATAAGGAAGGTCGCTATTTTTATGACGTCTGCAAACGATTGGATATGCATCCGTTTCCGATACCGATGTTGCGTAATTCCGTCCCGTACAATGGGCGGCCTGCCTGCATCCGAAACCGTAACTGCGTCGGGTTTGCCTGTCCTGTGGACGCCAAAAACGGCACGCAGAACACGGTTATCCCGGTTGCCATGAAAACAGGAAACTGTCAGGTAAAAACCCAATGCCAGGTAGCCGAAATCATGGTTGATGATCGCGGTCGCGCCACAGGCGTAAAATATTTCGACGGGAACAACAGGGGATGTATCCAGACTGCCGATGTGGTTGTCATAGCCGGTTCGGCAACCGAAACGCCCCGCTTGCTGCTCAACTCCAAGTCGAAGTTACATCCCGCCGGGGCAGGCAATAACAACGACTGGGTAGGACGTAATCTTCAGGGACACGGCTATCCGGGCGCCATGGGGTTATTTGATTTCGATATGCTGGATATGGCCGGTCCGGGCGCCACGCTGGCTGTCTGCGATTTCAATCATCATAATCCCGGACTGGTTGGCGGCGGAGCCATTTGCACGGAATTTTTCCAGATGCCGTATGCTTTTTCGGGCGTCCGTCCACCGGGCGAAGCCAGCTGGGGAAAGGAACACAAGGATTACCAGCGCAAATATTTTTACAGGATAGGACGGCTGCACGGCCCTTTGCAGGAAATGCCGATTTTTGAATCGCGCGTAACCGTCGACCCCGCTGTAAAGGATTTTTGGGGCATTCCGGTCGCCGCCTTGTCGGGCAGCAGGCATCCGTTGGACAGGGAACACTGTCTGTACATGTACTCCAAATGCGAAGCCATCCTGAAAGAAGCCGGCGCATTCCGGATATGGTCGAAAGGTATTCCCGGCATCAACGCTACAGGCCCCAGCGGCGGACAGCATCAGGCAGGCACATGCCGTATGGGAAACGACCCGAAAACGTCGGTTGTCAATGCTTTCGGTCAGGTACATCAGTTAGATAACCTGTTTGTGGCCGATGGAAGCGTTTTAGTTACCAACGGGGGTTTTAATCCGGTGCTCACTATCATGGCGGTGGCCTACAGGACAGGCGAATATATCGCAAAAAATTTTAACAGTATCAAACCTTAGTCATTATGAAACAGGCAGAAACATCAATACCTCCTCAAAGCAGGAAAGTTAAATATTTGATAAGTATTATTGGAACCGTTGCGATATTATTAATAATTGTCAGTTATTTAACCTGGAACCGGCTCGATCCGGAAAACACATGCGCCAGATGCCATGAAGTGGCGCCTGCACACGGTTCGTGGCGCAGTTCGGCACATGCCGAGATGCAATGTATTGATTGTCATGGGACTGCACTATCCGATGGCCTTCATTCGCTGAAAGAAAAAACAGGAATGGTCGTCACGCATTTTTCCGGACGCAAATACCATGACGACCTTCGCCTCACAGAAGATCAGGTATTGGAGATTTCAGATAGATGTATCAAATGCCACCGGTCGGAACATGCAGGCTGGCTGGCAGGCGGTCATGCCGTCAATTATCGTGAAATATTCATGGATTCCGTTCATAATGCAATAGAAAAACCGTACTGGGATTGTTTACGGTGTCATGGAATGTTTTACGACGGCAATATAAACGATTTGATGAACCTTGAAGGAAGTTCCGCCGACTGGACAATCAAAGATAAAAAACAGGAGTTGCGTCCGGCCATACCCTGCATAGCCTGTCATCAGATTCACGTGGAAAATCCGGTTTCAGAGCGTTATGCGTCGTCAAAAAATACAATCAGGGAGATAAAACGTTTCCCGCGTACCAGTTTTTATATTCGCGACGAAAAAAGTTATCTGCGTAGCGACAGGTTAACGCCGGTAGTGATGAAAGATGGCGACAGACAGGTGAATCGGGCGACAGATACCCATACGCTACTTTGCCAGCAGTGCCATGCACCGAATTACGTGCACCAGGCAGGCAGCGGGGACGACCGGACACCTGTAGGCGTGCACGAAGGCATCGGCTGTACGGCATGTCACAAAGTCCATTCAGGCGATACCCGCGAATCGTGCGCTGTGTGTCATAGGGAAGTCTCCCAAAACTGCAGGCTGGATGTCCGTCAAATGAACACCACCTATTTATCGAAAAACAGTCCCAACGACATTCACCGGATCAGATGTAACAGTTGCCATGAAGAAAGACAGTAGAAAAGTACGACCCTAAAGTAGCCATAGCAAAAACGGCAAATAATCTTTTAGTTCTATCCTCAATATTTTCAGCGCTTGCGAGATACGGTAGGCGATCGTTTTTTCCGAAATATCAAGTTTTCCTGCAATTTCCTTATATGTCAATTCGTCGAAACGATTCATTTCAAACGCTTTCCGGTAATCTTTAGGGAGTTTAACAATAGCCCGGTTAAATTTTTCCAGCAACTCATCGAACACATAAAAATCGGGGTCTTCAAATTGTGTGATGAACTTTTCATAAAGTTTTTCATGTACCCGTTGTTTTACCTCCCGGTGCGAGATACTATTGAGGCATTTATTTTTAGTGATGGTAAACAGCAACGATTTGAGCGTTATTGCGCTGGCGATCGTTTGCCGGTTCTCCCACAACCACATCATTACATCCTGCACAATTTCTTCAGATTCGTCATCCGAAACAAACTGTGACGCAAAAGCGCACAATCCACTGTAATAGTGTTTGTATACTACATCAAACGCCCGTTCATTCCCTGCTTTTAACCCAAGAAAAGTGGCATGGTCAATGTATTGATGATCCATTTTTACTGTTTGAAGATAATTTCTGCAAAAGTAATGGAAAAAATTATAAAAATATATTTTTTGTTTAGTATTTTTACCGTCTGAAATGTATTATCAATATGGAAAAATTAATTAGTGAAGAATTATTGGTACATTACCTTACGGGTGAAGCCAACTGCGAAGAAAAAGTACAGGTGGAGCAAGCTTGCGCTATGAATGATGAGAATCAGCGGATTTTGGAACAATTGTACTTTACGCTACATGCAAGCGACCGTTTGAGAGTAATGAAGACAGCAGACAGCAACAAAGCTTTGCGAGTGTTTAAGAACAGGATAAGGCAGCAAGCGGCATCGAAGCGCCGCAGGCTTGTATTTCATCGTCTACAGCAGGCGGCAGCCATTTTATTACTCCCAGTAATAATGCTCTCGACATGGCTGCTACTGCAAAAACACGAAACACAGGAGCCGGTACAATATGTCGAACTACATTCCAATCCCGGTATGGTCGCCACTTTTGATCTTCCCGATGGTTCCATCGTGTGGCTGAACGGAGGAAGCCGGTTGCGTTATCCTGTTGTATTCGACGGTCAGAAAAGGGAAGTTCAAATGAGCGGGCAGGGATATTTTGAAATTGCACATAACGAACGGAAACCGTTTATAGTCAGGGCTGGCGAATCGTTTTCGCTGGAAGTTTTTGGCACCTTGTTCAACCTGACGGCTTATGATGACGAAGATGTCATTGAAACGACCTTAGTAGAAGGTTCTGTTCGACTCAATCTGATACAACATGGCAGACTGGCGCAACGTGTGATGAAACCCAATGAAAAGGTTATTTATAATAAAATCAAAGAATCGGAGACAGTTAAAAGCGATACGGCAGAAAGACAAACTATTGCGGCTACTGCAATGAAGGATGTGAAACCGGAATCCGTGAAATTCGCCACGGTTGATCCGCAATATGATATCGCATGGAAAGACCGGCAGATTTTATTCAAAAATCATCCGATGAAACAGGTAATACGTACCCTTGGAAGGTATTACAACGTACAGTTTATCGTAAAAAACGAAAAGGTAATGGAATCGGTAATAACAGGTCAGTTCAGTAATGAACAGTTACCGCAAGTAATGGAATATCTGAAGATGGCTTCAGGAATCAAATACAAAATAATACCGGCAGTCATAGAAAATGAAGAAAAAATACCGGGAATTGTGGAAATATGGAAATAATCAACAATCTAAAATCGAATGCCTATGAAAGAAATGAAGAAAGAAGAATAAAAAAAACATGCGGGAAAATGATGACGCATCTTTCCGCATGAAAGCTACAGTCTATAAGAACGTCAACCCTTAATGATAGCTTTTTTATAATTTTAAACAGACAAAAATATGTATTATATTACAATTAACAAAAAGAATTTTCATAAACAAATCATTAAAATTCTATTAACCATGAGATTATCAGTTATATCTCTATTCTTTTCGATTGGAGTTTGCTTGGCCAATAATAATTATGCCCAAACAACACCCATAACGATTGATGCTCAAAACAAGACCATTGCTGAAATTTTGGAAGATGTGGAACAGCAAAGTGAATTTTCCTTTATTTACGACAGCAAGGCAGTCGATACCCGGCGAAGATCAACGGTACAGGCTGAAAGCCAAAATATTTTCGAAGTGCTGAGTCAGTTGTTTTCCGGCTCGGATGTGGCTTATACAGTTATAAATAAAAAAATTGTTTTGAACAAAAGCGAAGAAATGCTGAGCCGGGTCCAGCAGGGAATTGTTATTACTGGTACGGTGACTGATGAAGTCGGAGAACCAATACCCGGCGTGAATGTTACCGTGAAGGGAACCCGCATGGGAGCCATTACCGGTATCAACGGTGAATATACCATTAATGTAGCCGGAAATGACGCCATACTGGTGTTTTCATTTATAGGATACATCCAGCAGGAATTTACAGTGGGCACACAAAAAGTCATTCATGTGACCATGAAGGAAGACGCGCAGACGCTTGAGGAAGTAGTTGTTGTCGGATATGGCGTAGTGCGGAAAAGTGACCTGACGGGCGCGGTATCCTCCGTATCGAGCAAGCATTTCAACAACCAGCCCATCATCCGTATGCAGGACGCCCTGCAGGGACGTGTAGCCGGTATGAATGTAATGAACGCCTCTGGCGCACCGGATGGAGGTATCAAAATCAGGCTGCGAGGCGTTACTTCCGTCAACAGAAGCAGCGATCCGTTAGTGATCGTGGACGGTCTGGATGGCAGCCTCGGCAGCCTTAATCCCTCCGATATACAATCAATTGAAGTATTGAAGGATGCCTCTTCAACGGCTGTTTACGGGTCGCGCGGTGCGAATGGGGTCATCCTTGTGACTACCAGACGTGGACAGGCAGGACGTCCGCAGGTAACATTCGAATCCAATTTAGGTTTTGCCAATCTTATCAACAACCTCGACATGATGTCGCCAGCCGAATTTGCAGAAGCGCAACGGGCGCTCCGTCCACAAACCATCACCGATCAGGAAGTGGCGGAATTTAAAAACGGCTCCAGGAAGGGCGTCGACTGGTGGGACATGACGACGCGCACCGGCATAAACCAGACATACAGATTGGGTATTTCGGGAGGAAACACCGGATTGAGATACCTGATTTCAGGCAATATAACCGATCAGTCTTCTACCGGTATCGAAAAAAACTATTCGCAGCAACAGTTCAGGATCAATGTAGATGCATCGGTATTCAAATGGCTGGATGTTAACGCCAATGTCCACGCCTACCGTTCGTTTACCTTAAAGGGAAATCCCGATTTCTGGTCTATTTTCTGGTATGCACCCACGCTTGATCCCATTGTTGATGCCACTACGGGGGTATATTCGCAAGATCAGGTTAATTGCACCATCCTCCCCAACCCTTTATCGGTTAAAGTCGACAAGTCGGAGAACCAATCCACTACAATGCGTGGCAACATTGAGTTGCGGTTCAAGATTCTTGATGGCCTTACCTTTTCCGTTTTGGGTGGCTTATCAAACGGTAACTCCCAATATTACAACTATTCATCGACTTTGCGGCAGCCGAACGCCACTTCTTCTGTTCAACAGGAACACGGTTACAGTTTGAACTGGCGTAACATCAACAACCTGACATACATGAAACAGTTTGGCGACCATCATCTCACCCTTACAGGAGTTGCCGAGTTGACCAAGGCTGTATCGCACAGATTAAACGGTACAGCCACCAATTTAGTGAACGAATTTGTGGAATACTGGAACCTGTCAAACGGAACCCGCAATGTAACAAACGAATATTCGGGTTCGTCCATGGCGTCGTACTTCGGTCGTATCATGTATAATTACAAGGATCGTTATTTAGTGACCGGAACCATGAGGGCCGACGGTTCGTCGAAATTCCGCGGCGCCAACAAGTGGGGCTATTTTCCATCAGCTGCTGTGGGCTGGAACATTGCGGAAGAAGGCTTTATGGCCAACCAGCGCCTTTTTCAGCAGTTAAAATTGAGGGCAAGCGTAGGCGTATCGGGCAGTCAGGCCATTGATAATTATCAAACAGTACCCACGCTAAGTTCTATCAATACCTATTACAACACCGAAAATATCGTAACGGGCTACTGGATTAATACACTGGCCAATCCCGACCTGAAATGGGAATCCACCACGCAATATGATGTGGGTCTTGATTTCAGCGTGCTGAACCAAAGGTTGAACATTTCCTTAGACTGGTATCTGAAAAACACCACCGACCTGCTTTTCCTCAAAACCATTCCCTCCTACCATGGAGGGGGATCGTTCTGGATGAACGGAGGAGAACTGAAAAACACCGGCGTTGAAATAACCATTGACGCTTATCCTGCCAAAAGCAGCAGATTCATGTGGGAAAGCATTTTCACCGCCGCTTACCAGTACAACGAGGTCATGGACCTTGCAGGGCTTGATTTCGTTGACGGTAGAACAGCCTACTGGGGTACTTTTCCATCTCCCATTACGCGTGTCATAGTCGGCAAGCCGGTTGGTTCCTACTATCTGTACAATTATGTCGGCCTGAATAACGAGGGAGTAAGCCAGTACGAGCATTATGTGCGAGACGCGAATGATCCCGCAAAGATCACGGCAGTCGAGATTACCAATACACCTGTTGCAACAGACAAGACAGTTCAGGGACGCGGGAATCCCACATGGACACTCGGATGGAACAACAATTTCTTCTTCGGTAATTGGGAAGCCAACTTTTTATTTTCCTCCATGCTCGGTATGGACCGCATGAACCTGCTGCGTTCGACGATGATTAATACTGCCGTACCTACCCTCCGCGAAGGCTGGTACAAAAGCTACGATTACCTGAAAGACCACGGCGGAAATACGGCGGACGCCATCCATTCATCACGCACCAACCCTGACAATCGCAACCAGCAGGGCGACATTAACAAATGGCTGGAAAATGCCAGTTTCGTGAGACTGAGGAATATCAGCATCGCATACCATGTCCCGAAAAGCGTATTGAAGTTTGCCGACCTCCGCATATCGGCAGGCGCTGAAAACCTGTTCCTGCTCACTAAGTACAAAGGGTTGGACCCGGAAGCGTATAACTCCTATAACCCCGACAATACGGTTGATGCGCATGGCGGACAAGACTTGGGTTCGTTCCCGATACCGAGGACTTTCACCCTGGGACTGCGATTCGATTTTTAAATTATTCATCTCTAAAAAATTTATTAAAATGAATACATTATCATCATTATACAAAATCATCCCCGCAGCGGTATTCACCCTTTTGATGGTTTCGTGCGACACTTTTCTTGATGAAGACCCGAAAGGCAAACTGGCGCCTCAATATTACTTCTCCGTCAGGGGCGACCTCGACCGCGCAACCCATGCCCTCAACGCCACGACCGTAGCGCTTGGCTCCAGCGAGGAACTTATCGCCGCTTACTGGGCAGGCGACGACATTACATGCCCTGGGAACATGATGGGCAACCAGGCGCCATTTGACGTGTATTACGGGGTTCAAGCCAACAACAGTTACATGAACGATGAGTGGCAATACCTGTTCAGGGTTGTGAAAGCCGCTAATTTTATCATAAACAATGCCGACCGTACACCCGTAGACCAGGCGATAAAGGAAGCTTATTTAGCGAATGCACATTACTGGCGGGCATTTGTTTATTTCCATTTAGTGACCATTTGGGGCGACCTCCCGATACTTACCGCCGATGGCGTTGATTATGCAGCGCCCGTATCTTCGGTGGATGAAGTATGGACGGAATTGATACTCCCCGATATTGAGATGGCTGAAAAAGCGCCCGTTAGTTGGCGGAATGTTCCCAATGCCGCTGTTGAATCGTACCTCGGCGAAAACGCATGGGTAACGCAGCAAGCCGCCAAGGCTACCGCCGCCTATATGTACCTGGCATATGCAGGATGGCCTACCAACAAAACGGAATATTATGCCAGAGCCGCCGCCAAAGCCAAAGAAGTGATCGACGCAACGGAAAACGGGACATATCCCAACGGACTGATGGACAAATTCTGGCAAAACTATTCGGTGGAATTCAAGACCGGTTGTAAGGAAGCGCTGTTGGCAAGATATTTCAGACTTAACTCCGGTAACTGGTGTAACTATGACGTCTTGCCGGGCGATGTGGTCGGTATTACTGCTGACGGCGGCGCGTCAGACGGTGTCGGGTGGACGGAAGTACTGGGAGAAATCAAATATTGGAAAAGTTTTCCGGAAGGCCCGCGTAAAGACCAGACTTACGCGCCCAAAACCCTGATCAACGTTGATGGCGAGCCAACACTGACTGACTGGTGGGACGAAAGGCGACCGGCAAATGTCCAGACGCCGTGGTTCTGCAAGATCATCATGACCCGACAAACTGACGGTAACACTGCCGTCTATTACCCCGGCGAATGGGATTATACCAAAGGCTGCACGGCCGTTCCGGGTAACAGTTCAATTCCACATGCCATGGTACGCTTGGCAGAAGTGTACTGCTGGTATGCCGAAGCGGTAGCGCGTTCCGGTCAGGGCGACAAGGCCAAAGCTGTTGAACTGCTCAACAGGGTACGCAATCGTGCCGATGAAACGCAAACCAACCTCTATAATACCGGCATGTCGAACGATGAACTGGCGGAAGCCGCCTTTAACGAACATGGATGGGAAATAGCAGGTGATTTTTATACGATTCTGGCGCCAAGGTATTTTGACATATTCCGTATGAACAGGCTAAAGGACCATTTTGATTATAGGAAACAAAACCCTGATATTGAAGTGGCTCCCGGTGTTTTCCGCAAGGAGGTTAAAGCGGTGCCGGAGAGTGCAGTCTGGGATCCGAAAAATATCTATGCTCCGTATCCGCAAGGCGACGCAGCTATCAATCCGAATCTGAAATAGTTAGTTAAGCGCTGTAAAGAAATGCTGGCTTATGGCTGGGGGCGGGGTCAGACCAGCGCCCGCCCCACAACAAAGCTTTTTAATACAATTTTTTTTATGTATTTTTTT
>Ga0082212_10011953_pt1 | contig 10961 bp, 7 predicted proteins | sample TergutNt197P3_FD_71548 | JGI IMG/M metagenome (GOLD analysis project Ga0082212, IMG submission 71548) | Neocapritermes taracua P3 segment gut microbial communities from Petit-Saut dam, French Guiana - Nt197 P3 | ecosystem: Host-associated > Arthropoda: Insects > Digestive system > Gut ...
TGTACGCTATCAGCATTTCCCAGGGCGGTAAGGTATCGTTGCCGGTATCTCCGTCGGCCTATATCTACTCGCATTTCCAGCATGTTTCCGGAACTCCCGCGCCTGATGGGGTGAGGGGAGTAAACATCACCAAGCTGGCTATCATCGACAGCCTTGTTGAGCAGATTTCCCGTATGAAAAAAGATCCCGAGCCTCTGTCCGGCCTCAATTTCTTGTCCGGTACAGAGGATCAGGACTGGGAAAAGCGTCTCAGTGTGATTATCGATCAGTACCAGAACCAGCTTCGGAAAATCCAGGAAGCAAGCGAGGGTAACCCCTATGCCCCAGCAGCCCCGCTTGCCGGGACATTGTTCAGCATCAGTGTCTAGGGGGAACCGGTGTTCCCTCAATCTGCCGGCGTAATGGATGATGTTGTTTCCAAACCAGAGAAAAAACTACCGCCGCCCAACTGCATGAAATGCGCTCACTTCAGGGTAAGCTGGGATCCCGCGCTTCCCTATTCCTGTGATGTTTTTGCGATAAAGTCACGTTTTTTGCCTTCGCTGGAGGTATTTCGTTCCGCCGGCGGCAACTGTCCGTCTTTCCGCCCCAAAAATTAAATGCCCATACAAGTTCCCACGGCGGCTGCCGTGTCGATCATGTAATGATACTCCGGCACGGTTTTGACTTTCCCTTCCGGCACGCTTAAATCCACCGAGGTTATTTTATCGCCGCTCAGGGCGACCATGCGGTTGTATTCTCCCCTGGCGAGAAGATCTGCGGCGGCAGTGCCAAGGCTGGTGGCAAGGACGCGGTCGGAGGCGCTGGGTATGCCGCCGCGCTGTACATAACCAAGGACGGTGGCACGGGTTTCCATGCCGGTCTCGTCGTAGATTTCGCGGGCGATGCGGTACGCCGCCGACGGACCCTTTTCCGCACGGTGTTTTTTGCGTTCGCGTTTGTCCATTCCCGCTTCCTTAATCGAAAGCGCACCCTCGGCAACGACCACAATGGAAAATGTTTTTCCGGTCTTTGCCCTGTTTTCAAGATGGTGGGCTATGGATTCAATATTATAGGGAATTTCGGGTATGAGGATTACATCACCGCCGCCGGCGACTCCGGCGTACAGGGCCAGCCAGCCGGCCTTGTGCCCCATCAGTTCAATGACAATTACGCGGCTGTGACTCTGTGCGGTAGTATGCAGGCGGTCTATAGCTTCTGTACCGATGGATAGCGCCGAATGAAAACCGAAGGTTCTGTCGGTGCCGACAATGTCGTTGTCGATGGTTTTTGGCAGGCCGATGACATTCAGACCCTCCTTTGCAAAACGGTAACCGGTGGTGTTGGTTCCGTTGCCCCCCAGCACTACCAGGCAGTCCAGCCCCAGCTTGTGGTAGGTCTTCTTGACCGCTGCAACCTTTTCGCCGATGATGTCTTCAGATTCCTTGATCTCGGACTTAAACGGCTTTTCCCTGCTTGCCCCCAAAATAGTCCCCCCTCTGGTCAAAATCCCCGAAAAATCATTGGGATTGAGGGTACGGACGCTTTCCTCAATAAGCCCCCGAAAACCGTCAGAGATGCCTATTATCTTCACGCCATAACGGTCATGCGCTGCACGGCAGACGCCGCGTATCGCCGCGTTCAGGCCGGGACAGTCTCCCCCCGCGGTAAGAATACCGATTGTTTTGGTTACGCTGCTTTGTTTGTTTGCCATATTGATGATATACAACAAAACAAGCTTTTTCGCAATACAGGATAAACGCTTTGCATTTTGGCATCTTTCCATTACAAATAAGTATGGTTGTTTTCAGGCTGCCGCTTAAGCTTTTCGCTGTTGTACTCTGTCTCCTGCTCCCTGCCCCCCTGTTTTCGGGGGCGCGCCCTGACAAGAGAGAAAGGCCGCGGACAGCAGATAACAATGCCCGGGAAGTTTATATTGATGGGCTTTCGCCGGACAGCGGCTGGACAATGCTTGCCGGCATGAACGACGGACTGTTCGCCGTTGGCCAGTCGGGGAATCTGGCAGAGCTGTGGCCGGGTGGATCGGTAAGAAAAATTGTATTCGCTGCAGATGCGGAGGCAGGCGGTATCTGGGCGATATTGAGCAGCGAGGGGATTCTGGTCTCGGCGGATTTGCGGGAATGGCAGCCGCGCAATCAGGGTCTGCCGGTAAAAATGATAAAAATTTTCAGGGATGGCAATAAATCTTTTTTGCCGATGGTACAGGAGATAAAAGACCTCAGGATAAATCCGGCAGACCCGCGGATAATGGTATGCGCCACAAAGGATCAGGTGTACCTCAGCCGCAGCCAGGGGGAGTCGTGGACAAGCCTCGGTGCGCCGCCATACCGCACCAACGGTATCAAGGCAGTGGCCGCGGCATATATGCCGGAAGCGAACAGCCCAGCCGGCGTTCTGACGGTGTTCATGTCGCACAGCACTTACGGCGTTTTTTACATTCAGCCGGATCGCAGCGGCGCACAGTGGGTTGAGCTTAACCAGGGAATTGAGATGCTGGAAACCACCGGCAATGCCGACGAGGTTTCCGATTTTGCCGTCATGCTTGCCGGGGAAAATGCCGCGCCGGAAATTTTCGTCTCGCAGACGTTCCGGCGGCGGATTTACAAGCTGGACTGGAACCGCAGAACATTCAGCCGCATCTGGTCGGATGCAGCTCCTTTCGGCACGGTAGATTCCCTGAGTATCGGGAAAGACGATCTTTATTTTTTATCCGAGGGCATGGTTGGATCCCTTGGTTTGGATGGTTTTACCCTGCAAAAGCGGCAGGACATTGTAAACTCTCTTTGCGCCGCCGCAGTAAGGCCGAATTGTGTGGTGCTGCGGGAAAACGGGCGCGGTGATTCATCAATGCTGGCCCTAAGCGAACTGTGGCTGCTTGACGAGGAAGAGCCGGGAAAAGGGACAGGGCAGATGCCGGGCGGATCGCTGCCCGCACAGGCGCTGGACAGGGAAGGACTCTATCTTTCGGTAAATCACGCGATGGACAGTAACAGCCTCAGGCCATATCTGGATGTTATACACAGGGGCGGCCTTAACATGATCGTCATCGATATGAAGGACGACTACGGCAGGCTTCGCTTCACTCCAAACAACCCGGCAATAAGCGCAAAAGGCCGGGTCTTCCGTCCGCTGGACATTGACGCATTTCTGAAAAACATGAAGGAGCGCGGAATCTATACTGTCGCGCGGGTGGTCGTTTTCAAAGACCCGGAACTTGCCGCAAAGGAAAACGGCAGATTCGCCGTCTGGGATGCGCGAAACTCAAGACCCTGGGTTGGGTATTATGACGAACGCCGCAGAAAAACCGACATCAGCGATGAAGATCGCCGCAGTGATCTCCTGCGGTTTTTTACCGCCGATAATCCCGATTATGAAATTGTCCGCACATTTTACGATGAACGATGGGTAGACCCCTATTCGGAAGAAGTGTGGGAATACACTGCGGCGCTGGCGGAAGAACTCCATGAGCGCGGTTTTGATGAAATTCAATTTGACTACATCCGCTTCCCCACCGACGGCGTGAACCTCGGCGAAGCCCGCTATCGCTGGCAGGAAAACGGCATGGATATGGAAAGCGCCATACTTTCGTTTTTGCGCCATATCCGCTCAAGGGTAAGCGCCCCCATCTCCATCGACATCTACGGGGCAAACGGCTGGTATCGCACCGGTGCACGCACCGGACAGGAAGTGGAACTCCTTGCACCTTGGGTAGATGTTATCTGTCCCATGTATTACCCCAGCCATTTTGAACAGCACTTTCTCGCCCATGCTCCGCCGGAACTGCGTCCCTGGCGCATTTATTTTCAGGGAACCCTGCGCACATCCCGCATTAGCCGCGGGCAGGCAATCATCCGCCCCTATGTACAGGCGTTTTTTCTCAATGTTTCCTACGACCGCCAGTATTACAATGACGATTATGTCCGCCGCCAGGTTGAAGGAGTCCGTGCGGCCGGTCACGGCGGCCTTACCTACTGGAACAATTCCGGCAGATACGACGAGGTTCCTGACAAGTCAAATTGAGACGGGTAGTAGAATTTTGATAAAATTTACTTTATCATTTCAGATATAAGGGGGTGTCTATGTACTCCAGCGGCAGAAGAGGAAGAACGGCGGTATTATTCATGGTTTCGCTCCTCATTCTGACAGGCTGTGCTACCAAAGTTGTGCTGCGGGTACAACGGACTCCCAACTGGAATACGGCGGGGATCGGACGTATTGCCATTATGCCTTTTGAACACAATGGTTCCGGCCTCCACAGGGAAGCTGCCGAGTATCTGACAACCATCGCAGCAACCAAACTCAGGGAAACAAACCATTTTACGCTGGTAGATTCCTCGGAAATTACCCGCCGGCAAAGAAGAAATGAAAGCATCATAGATCAGGTAGATGCCCTGCTTGCCGGGCAGGTGCTGATCTGTGATGTAAAAAACGGTTCCTATATAGGACAAAGGTACGATCCTCAAACCAAACAGAATGTGAATGTTACTTATTATGAACGGGAAGTGCAGATGTCTTTTACCTACTCCCTGAGGCTGGCACGGGATGGAAGCATCATTGGCGTTGAGACCAGAGATGCAAGGGCATCTGACTCAAACATGAATCCAGACTCACTCAAATCCCAGTCGCAGCTTGTCCGTGATATTGTTAACCAGTCAGGTTTTGCCAACCTTACCCGTAATCTTGTTCCCTATGTTGTTACCGAAAGACATGCCATCATGAAAGAAACATCCAAAAATAAAATTTTACAGGGGAAAATGAAAGAAGCGCTTGGCTGGCTGAAAGAGAAAAACTACAGAATCGCCCTTAATAAATATCTTGATGTTTATTCCGAATACAGCAATTTTGCCGCCGCCTATAATGCAGCAATTCTTCATGAGGCACTCGGTGAAGTGCAGGCTGCCGCGTCTTTTATGCAGCGGGTTGCTGAAGAAACGGGGAATCCCCGTGCCCGGGATGTAATTGTCCGCCTGAACAGAATTATTGCGGATCAGGCCCTGTTCGACAGCGAATACAGCCATGTCTACCGGCAGATAGACAGGGTTATTGCATACGCAAGCGGTGAAATACTGAAAGTCCTTCCCCGGAACGCAAAGGTATGGGTCCTCAATAACGAAAAAACCGAAAAAAATACGGCAAGTTCCGTTGCCGACAATATCAGTTCCACGCTTATTAAAAACGGGATAACCGTTGTTGACCGGGAAAACACCGGCATAATTGAAATGGAACAGCAATTTCAGATGTCGGGTTATGTAAGTGACAGTGATTTTGTGAGCATAGGCAATGCCGCAGGGGCGAATATTCTTGTTGTAATTACTGTACCGGGAACAGGTGCCACACGCCGCCTGCAGCTTCGGGTAGTGGACATTGAGAGGAGAATCCCCCTTCTGCAAAGCGATACCGGCGAGAACTGGAATTTGTAAAAAGCTGGATACCGTGTACAACTAGTTTTTTTCTCTGCTTTTTACTACATTTATTGAATATGAGCGATAGTTTTAACGATCCCAAAAAAGACAAAAACAAGGGTTCCGGGCCGCAGTTTCCCTTTGGCGGAGGGAAACTCCCCGATCTCAAACCCTTTGGCGGATGGAAATTTTCGATAATTTACATAGTAATCCTGATCATTGTAATGAGCCTGTTTAATTTTGTTTTTCTTAACCGGGTTAATCCCGCGATAGACTTTTCCGAGTTTAAGGCGAGAATTGCATCAGGCGAGATAAGGCGGGTTGAGATGACCGATTCCTATTTTACCGGTTATACCACCGCTGCTCATCAGAGAGAAGGCGGCCGGACTCCGTTTCGCAGTCCGTATCTGACTCCCCAGGAAAGAGTGTACCGCACTGTCCCCATCAATGACCGGGAATTCATTAGATTGATGGACGAAAAAGGTGTGGCGTATTATGCGGTTTCCCGCGAGGGGAATACAATTCTCAACATTATTTTTAGCTGGGTTCTGCCCATAGCGTTTCTTTTCCTTATCTGGCGCTTTTTGATGAAACGGCTGGGCAATATGGGCGGCAACGTTCTTTCCGTGGGGCAGAACCGCGCAGTGATAGTCGCCGAGGGGGACATTGCCACCCGGTTTAACGATGTCGCCGGGGTGGATGAGGCAAAAGAAGAGCTTGTCGAAGTAGTGGATTTTCTGAAAAATCCCCGCAAGTATACCGACATCGGCGGCAAAATTCCCAAGGGCGTTTTGCTGGTGGGGCCGCCGGGGACGGGCAAGACTCTGCTGGCCCGTGCCGTTGCCGGAGAAGCAGGTGTCGCGTTTTTCCGCATGAGCGGCGCGGACTTTGTGGAAATGTTTGTCGGCGTGGGTGCGGCGAGGGTACGCGACCTGTTCAAGCAGGCGCGGGACAAGGCCCCCTGCATCATCTTCATCGATGAATTGGACGCCATCGGCAAGAGCCGTATCAACAATATCGCCGGGGGCAACGACGAGCGCGAGCAGACGCTGAACCAGCTTTTGGTTGAGATGGACGGCTTTGACGCTACCAGCGGCCTTATCATTCTGGCGGCGACTAACCGCCCCGACGTGCTTGACCCGGCGCTGCTCCGTCCCGGACGCTTCGATAGGCAGGTGCTGGTTGACCGGCCTGATCTGAAGGGGCGTGAGGCGATCCTGCGTATTCATTCAAAGCCGGTAAAACTTGACCCAGCTGTAGACCTTGAGGTTATTGCCCGCATAACTTCCGGCTTTTCGGGCGCCGACCTTGCCAACATTGTCAACGAGGCAGCTCTGCTGGCAGTCAGGGCAGGGCGGAAGCTGGTATCCCAGCATGACTTTAGCGAGGCCATCGAAAAGACTGTTGCGGGTTTGCAGAAAAAAACACGGGTGCTAAAATTTGAAGAAAGAAAACTTACCGCCTATCATGAAACCGGTCATGCCATGATTGCTGCTTTTACGCCTAACGCAGACCCTGTCCAGAAAATTTCGATAATCCCCCGCGGCTTTGCCCTGGGTTATACCTTGCAGCTTCCCCTTGAGGATCGTTACACCGTTACCAAATCGGATCTTTTGGGGCGGATAGATATTCTGCTGGGAGGGCGCATTGCAGAAGAAATGATCTCCGGCGAATACTCTACCGGTGCGGCAAATGATCTTACCAAGGCGACCGATATCGCACGCAAAATGATAACCGACTACGGCATGAGCGACCGCTTCCGTAATGTCGCCCTGACATCGCGGGGCATGAGCATGACCGGACAGGAACGACAGGAACCGTCCTTCCAGCGGGAATATGCCGAGAGTACCCAGCAGTATGTTGACGAAGAAATCGCCCGCATAGTGGAGCAGCGTTACGCGCTGGCAAAGGAAAAACTGGAGAAGAACCGCCCCCTGGTGGACAGGATCGCCGGAGTACTGCTGGAAAAAGAAACCCTGGACGAAAAGGAATTCAGGGCACTGATGGCAGAAACGGCAGGTTAGCTTGTTTCCTGCTCTGTGCTGAGGTACTGGTCGGTCAGCTCCTTTACAACTTTAAGAAGCGAATCGTTAAAGTCGTTCAGGTAGACAACCATGCTGTTGTTTTGCATTGTATCGGGCAAAAAAAACTGATGAGGTTCTACATTGAGGGCGATACAGAGCTTCGAAAGAGTTTTACCGGAAATTCCCTTTTTGCCGTTTTCGATGTCGTTTATAAAATTATGGGTAATGCCGGCGTTGACTGCAAGGCCCAACTGAGAAAGGTTTTGCGTCAGCCTGAGTCGTCTCAGGTTTTTGCTGACCAAAAGCCGAACATACTCTTCGGTAATCTTTATGTATTTCATAATTGCTGTTATTCTCTGTTGTTTTCGCATACTGGACAAATAGTTAGAGGTTACAATTATGTCGCTGGAAGTTTTTTTACGTAGCTGTTTTATGAAATTTGGTTTTTTTATCCGGTTGTTTATGCGTTATCTGACAGCAGCATGCGCATAATCACCGGTTTTGGCCGGTATCTTTCCTTGTAGGCGGGTGACAGGCACGCCTGGTACCCATATTCCCGCCGCCATTGCAATCCCTGTTTGAATCATCGAGGTGAACAGGCTGGCAGCGGCTGGCGCTATCAGCACAAAGAGCAGGGCCGGCCGGAAAAACAGGATATTTTGGGGGATTGAATAGATGTCACTCTTTGGTTAGTATATAAATACAGAGGAAACCCATGAAATCGTGGTTATTATTGTTGATTCTTCCGGTTAGTATCGTTTTTTCGGTCAATTCTCAGGAAATTATCACGGCTGAACGGTATCTTGATATGGTTTCGGAACGTTATGGCGGAGTCAAGGATTACGAAGCACATATAGCCATCCGATCCGGCAGCAGCGAGATGCTCGGCAACGTCAGTTACCTTTCGCCTTCGTTTCTCAGGATTGATTTTTCCAGGCCTGCCGAGCAGGTAATTGTATTCAATGGAGAACTTCTGACGGTTTACCTGCCCGAATATCGTGCCGTGCTTAACCAGAGCATTACCCCGGGCCGCCGGCCGGCTTCAGGGGCTTCTCTGGCAAGTGCCCAGGGACTTGCCCTGCTCAAGCGTAACTATGTTCCCTCTTTTGTGACCGGCCCCGACCCTGTACCGCTGAGTGATGGTTCTGTGGAACAGGTGGTAAAACTCCGCCTTGCACGGCGGAACATATCGGAAGGTTTTCGGGAGATCATCCTCAGTATTAGCCCTGCTACCCGCCTCATCCGGCGCATTGAGGGACGAACCATCGCCGATGTCCAGGTTCAGTTTGATTTTACCAATATCAGGGTCAATCAGGGAATTCCGGAACTGCGGTTTATTTACGATTCACCGGCATCCGCCAATATGTACAACAATTTTCTTTTTCGGGACTCGGATTAGGGGGAGGGGAGGAAACAGTGGAATCTCTGGGTGAAAAGCTAAAAGCTGCCCGTGAGGCGAAAGATGTCACCTATGATCAGGCGGGCAGGGATACCAAAATCGCCATACGGTATCTTGAGGCGCTTGAACACGAGGATTTTTCCGGCTTTCCCGGGGAAACCTACGTCGTAGGGTTTTTAAGGAATTACGGCGCCTATCTTGAACTGGATGTACAGGAACTTCTTTCCCTGTATCACGCGCTGAAGATTCAGGAACAGCCGATACCGGTGGAACAGCTTTTACGCAAGCAGCCGCGGCTGCCGAAAACTGCAATTATTGTAGCGCTGGCAGTTGTTGTCCTTGGCGTGATCGGCGGCGGTATTGCTGCCCTGGTGTCCCGCCCCAAAAAACCGAGGCCCGCAGCGCCTGTTCCAAGAAACCCGGTTGAATACACCATGAATACAGATAATTTTGAGCATCGTTTTTACATAGGCGATTCAATTTTGGTGCCGATTAGGACATCTTCCGCCGAAGGGCGGCAGGATTATTTCAAGCTGGAACTGCAAAATCTTGGCGAGGCGGTAACAATTCGTACGCCAGGCAGCCCGGTGATCCTTGATTTGAGTCAGGATGCAAATATTGATCTTGATGATGACGGCTCTTCGACTATCCGCATTGCTGCCGTTGACTATGCCAAAAACAATGCGGACATGGGAGTGCTGCTCCGGTTTGAGCTGGGCAGCGCGCTGACCCTTGTCGCAGGAATCGAAGGTGAGGCTGGTGAAGCGGTTAATATTTCCGGCCAGAGTGCGTCCACGGCGATCTTTTCATCGCCGAACCCCTATCCCTTTACCCTTCAGTCCAATTTCCAGGGTTACTGTATGTTCCGCTGGGAGATTTTGAATGAGCGCGACCGTCAGGACCGGAATGAACGTTATTTCCAGCGTTCCGATGAATTGAATATTCAGGCGCAGAACGGTATTCGTGTCTGGGTTTCCAATGCCCAGGCGGCAAAATTCTCCGTCATCGGCGGCGGCAGGACTGTTCCAGTCGAGATTGGCAGTGCGGGTGAGGTTGTTGTAGCCGACATCAGGTGGGTTCGGGATGACGATAACCGTTTCCGTTTGATAGTCGCCCGTCTTGAAACCTGAAATTTCCCCCAGATATTAGTGCGCTATTTTTTTGATCCCTTCGGCTGTGCGAAAAACCAGGTTGATGGGGAAAACATGATGGCCGCCCTTGAGGGCGCGGGATGGTCATGTGCGGACGATGCGGCGGACGCCGATGTTATTATTGTCAATTCATGCGGATTTATCGAAAGCGCGAAACAGGAATCCATCAACGCAGTTTTGCACTGGCGTAAATTGTACTCCGGCAAAAAAATTCTGCTGTCCGGCTGCCTGGCACAACGCTATGGGGCGGAGCTTGCTGAATCCCTTCCCGAAGCGGACGGTCTTTTCGGTACGGAAGATATTTCAAAAATCGCCGAAAAAGTACATTCTCTTTTTGGGATATCCGTTCTCCCGCCATCCTCCCGGCAGGTAACTTCCGCCCGTCCGCTGTTATCGCTGCCGGGTTCCGCGTATGTAAAAATCAGCGAGGGCTGTGACAACCGGTGCGCCTTTTGCGCCATTCCCCTTATCCGGGGGCCGCTGCGCTGCCGCACTGTGGAAGACATTGTGGATGAATGCAGGGGGCTAAGGGCGAGGGGGATACGGGAATTGTGCATCATCGGGCAGGATATCGGCTCGTACCGTTCGGGCACCTCGTCGCTGCCGGAATTGCTTGCAGCTATTGCGCAGCTGCCGGGAGATTTTTGGGTACGGCTTTTGTATATGCACCCCGATCATTTTCCCCTGCCTGTCCTTGACATAATGGAACAGGATGGACGTTTCCTTCCCTATTTTGACATTCCCTTCCAGCACGCATCGCAAAAACTCCTCAGGGCAATGAACCGGCGTGGTACTGCAAAAAACTATCTTTCGTTAGCCGAGACTATCCGCCAGAGGCTTCCCGCTTCTGTTATTCGCACTACGCTGCTTGTCGGCTTTCCTGGTGAAACAGACGCCGATTTCGCATCGCTGCTGGATTTTCAGAAAGAACTCAATGCTGACTGGCTTGGCTGTTTCTCCTATTCCCGGGAAGACGGAACGCCGG
>Ga0082212_10011954_pt1 | contig 10961 bp, 8 predicted proteins | sample TergutNt197P3_FD_71548 | JGI IMG/M metagenome (GOLD analysis project Ga0082212, IMG submission 71548) | Neocapritermes taracua P3 segment gut microbial communities from Petit-Saut dam, French Guiana - Nt197 P3 | ecosystem: Host-associated > Arthropoda: Insects > Digestive system > Gut ...
TCCAAAAAACAGAGATCAAGGAGCAATGACGAAGTCGCCGCAGCCATGACCAGAACACTTTCCGACATACCCGGTGCGGATATCAAGGTAACTGCTCCGCCGGAATTTGCCCTCATGGCCGGCTCGCCGATAGACCTTTTTATCAGGGGATACGACAGCGCGGTTTTACAGAACATCGGAGACGAGCTGCGTGACAAAGTCGCGGCAATACCGGGCATTACCAACGCGGATATAAACACCAAATCCGGCAAACGCGAGCTGGTGTTTGAGCCGAACCGCAAACAGATCTTCCAGGACGGGCTGACAGTCCAGGCAGTTGCCGTAAGCCTTCGCTCAGCGATTGACGGGCTTGTCACCACTACCTTTAAGGAAGGCGGCGCGGAATACGACATACGGGTAAAAATGAGCGGCGACGCCCTGCGGGATATTGAAGACATACGGAACATTCCCGTTGTTACCAACACAGGCATTTTCCCCCTGTCGCGCTACGCCGATGTCCATTTTGAAGCCAGCTACAACCAGATCATGCGGGAAAATAAACAACGGGCAATTCGGCTCCAGGCGGATATTCTGCCCGGCTATACACAGGGTTCGATTCTGTCACAGGTTATGCTCGCGATAGAGGAGATGGATATTCCCGCCGGTTACAACATTGCCCAGGCGGGGCTTTCGGACGCCATGTCTGAATCGATGGTTCAGATGGCGATTGTATTCCTCACCGCCATACTCCTCACCTATATGCTCCTCGCGGCAATCCTGGAAAGTTTGAAACAGCCGCTGTTCATTCTCTCTACCATTCCCCTTTCCATTATTGGCATAACAGCCGCGTGCCTTTTAACCGGAACGGTACTGAACAACATCGCCATGATCGGCATTGTCATGCTGGTCGGCATTGTGGTGAACAACGCGATCCTCATCCTTGATTATTACAACCAGCTCAGGGCGGAAGGCCTGAGTATCCAGGAGGCCATGTTCCGCGCCTGCCCCGCAAAGCTGAAGGCCATTTTAATGAGTAACATCGCCATCATTTTGGGAACCATTCCCATGGCGCTGGGTATAGGCGAATCCCTTGCGGAAATGCGCCAGCCCATGGGCATCGTTATTTCCGGCGGTATTGTTTCGTCGATGATCATGACCCTCTGGCTCGTTCCCTGCCTTGAGTTCGCCTCAAGCAGAAAAAAGAAAGGAGTACAAAAATGAAAAGAAAAATAATAAGTATATTAACCACGAACCAACACGAACCTTCACGAACTAAAAATAAGAATTCGGAGCAAAAGTTCGTGTTGTTAGTGTGGTTCGTGGTAATGATAACGTTTTTTACAGCGGTGAACGTATCTGCAGAGGAGTATGATTTGGATACCTACCTTGCCCTGGTAGAGCGGAACAATCCCGATTTGTTAATGAGGTTTAAGGACATTGAACTGGCAAGAACCGATATTGCCCTTGCTCGATCGATGTTTCTGCCCCGCGCCGGTGTACAGGGTGGATTCAACCACAATTTTATCGAACGGACACAGAACATGCTGGTTCCTACAGACCCTAACAACTTCAGTTCTCCTCAAGATGTTATCTACCAAAATATCCGTACCAACTACGACAATGAACTGACCCTGGGAATTGGCATCAGCCAGGTGTTGTTCAGCGCCGGGGCATTATCCAATTACAATAAGGCAAAACTTGGACAGGCCATACGCGAACAGTCATTTGAGGCGGCGCGCTCAGCCGTCCTGTGCGCGGCCAAAAAACTCTATGTCAGGGCACAGCTTACCCTGCTCGTTGTCGAAATACGGGAATCTTCGCAGCGTTTCAGCCTGGAACAGTACCAGCGGGTAGAACGGAGGTACCAGGCCGGCGCCTCTACCGAAATGGATCTGCTTTCGGCGGAAGTTGACTGGCGGACAAAAACCGACGCGGTAATGGAAGCGAGAAAAAACGCCGAACTGGTCCTGCTTGCCTTCCGCGACCTCGCGGGGATCCCCCATGCTCAGGCCATTGAATTAACCCAAGTGCGCACCGAGCTGCCGGAAATCCCCGAAACCCCGAATCTGGGCAGTATTCTTGCCGGCCGTGCCGATTACCGAGCCCTTTTGCTCGCCCGCGAATTAACCGATGTTGAGCGCAAAGCTGCCCGCAACGCTTTTCTGCCTGAGCTTTCCGCTTCTTTCAATTATGCCCTGGTCGGCATGATGGGGCACCCTTCTGCAGAAAACATGAAATTCGGTTCTGCGGCATTGGGTTTAACCGTTAGCATCCCCATTTCAGCAGGAGGTGCGCGTCTTGCCCGCATGAAAGCCGCGCAGCTGGAACAGGAAAAATCAACCATCGCCCTGTCGCAGAGAGAAACGGCTATTGAAAGCGAAATCATAGAACTGCTGCTTCGCCTTGAAGATGCTTCGCAGCGCTTTGAATCGGCGTATCGAACGGTAGAAACCGCACAGCGTGCGGTAGCATTGGCCCAGGCCGCCTACACCAACGGACAGGCAACATACCTTACCGTTATGGACGCGCAGGATAAGCTGGATCTGGTCTGGCTTAATTTTGCGAACGTTAATTTTGAATACCTTTCCGCATATTACGATTGGGAACTTGCGACAGGTCAATAAAATTATATTGGAGGTTTGTATGAAGACTATTACGAAAATGATACTTGTATTGGCGATATTGCTGCCAATCGTTTTTGTCTCTTCCTGTTCGACAACCGGAGAATATATGCCGCTGTCAAACAACGATATAGTGATTGGAACCGTTCAATCCACCCTGGTTGTCAGGTCATCATTTTTTTTCATGAAAAAGGTCAAAGACGCAATAAACACTGAAGCCTATATCAAACTGCTGGAAGCGGCGGAGCGAAAATACACCGGTAATATTGACATTCGGGACATTGTATGGGTTACCGGCAGACAGGATTATAAAGACCCTACTTCCACCGAGATTTTTGTTACCGGCAAGGTTATCAGGGTTGGTTCAGAAGTGGCGAACAGCTTTCCGGCAGATGAAAAAATACCCGTTGAATAAAACGGGAGTATTACAGACCTAAATGATAACTTACCTTGTCCAAAAGACCGGTTTTTGATATCCTATCCTAAATGATAACGATTACCGATCTCAGCCTGGGCTTCGGGGAGCGCACGCTTTTCAGGGATGTTAACCTGAAATTTACACCCGGCAACTGCTACGGGATAATTGGCGCAAACGGTGCGGGAAAATCAACCTTTCTGAAGATCCTCTCCGGCGAAAGCGAACATGACAGGGGTGAAATTGCAATCGGCAAGGGCGAGCGCATCGCCGTTCTCAAGCAGGACCATTTTGCCTATGAGCATTACCCCGCGCGGGAAACGGTGATTACCGGTTACACGAAACTCTACGAGATTATGAAAGAGCGGGAAGCCATCTACGCGAAAGAGGACTTTTCCGAAGCCGATGGGATGAAAGCCAGCGAACTGGAGGCGGATTTTGCCGAACTAGGCGGATGGGAAGCGGAAGCCCAGGCGGGACAACTGCTTTCAGGGCTGGGGCTTGACGAGGAAGATCACGATAAGCTGATGGCGGAACTGGATGAGTCGAAAAAGGTTCGGGTCCTTTTGGCGCAGGCGTTGTTCGGCAATCCCGACATCCTGCTTTTGGACGAGCCGACGAACGGCCTCGACCTCGAATCGATCTCATGGCTGGAGGACTTCCTCATCGATTTTCCAAACACCGTTATCGTGGTTTCCCACGACCGCCATTTTCTTAACGCCGTCTGCACCCATGTCTGCGACATCGATTTTGGCAGGATTACCCCCTATTCGGGGAACTATGACTTTTGGTACCAGATGAGCCAGATCCTCCAGCGCCAGGCGCGGGAGCAGCTCAAAAAACGTGAAGAGAAGGCGAAGGAACTTAAGGAGTTCATCCAGCGTTTTGCATCCAACGCCAGCAAGAGCCGACAGGCGACCAGCCGGAAAAAGGTGCTGGAAAAACTCGACCTGGAAAATGTGCCTGTCACCAGCCGCAAATTCCCCTACGCCGGCTTTAAGCCCGACAGGGAAATCGGTAACAATGTACTGCGGGCGGAAAAACTCAACTTTTCGTTTGAGGGGACGCAGCTTTTGCGGGATTTTTCATTGTTGGTAAACAAGGGCGACAAGATCGCCTTTGTTGGAAGCGAGCACGCCTCGAAGTCCGCGTTATTTGACATTATCACCGGTGAGAATAAAGCAGAATCGGGCGACTGCTACTGGGGACAGACCACGGCATTTTCCTACTTTCCCAAAGAAAACTCCGCTTTTTTCAGTTCCACCCTTTCCATCACCGACTGGCTCAAGCAGTACTCACCGGATCAGGACGACACATACGTCCGCAGCTTCCTGGGCCGTATGCTTTTTTCCGGTGACGAGGCACTGAAGCCGGTAAATGTCCTCTCGGGCGGTGAAAGGGTCCGCTGCATACTTTCCAAGATGATGCTTTCCGGGGCGAATGTATTGATCCTTGACGAACCGACCAACCACCTTGACCTTGAAGCGATCACCGCCCTCAACGACGGGCTTACCGCCTTTCCCGGCGTTATCCTTTTTAACTCGCACGATCATGAATTCATCAACTCCATCGCCAACCGCATTATCGAAATTCTGCCACAAAATAACGCTGCGGCAAATGGTTCCGGTCCGTACATCGACCGCATGATGCCCTTTGACGATTACCTCAGGGATAACTCGGTAAAGCAATTGCGAAGTGCCGCGTACCCCCACGCACAAAGATTATAAATATAAGGAGCTGGAAATGAAAAAGACAGATGAAGAAATCGAAAAAATTGCGATAGAGGAAGTAAACAAGAGATACGGTAAAGGAGCTGATAATAAAACCATGAACAAGATATGGGTTACCGGTTTTATCGCAGGGTTTGATATGGGGCAAAATGACGCCCTGTCTTCATTAGCGGAAAACGACCAGGAAACAAACCAAAGTTCAGATTAAAAACAAACTGGTGTAATCACCGTGTTGATAATACACAGTTACATACCAGGTATGTTTGTTAAAAAGGAGAAAGGAAAATGAAACTCAAATCCAAACTGAGCCTTTTGGTGATCGTCATTGTTGTGGTCATTGTAACCGGGATCGCAATGCTGCTCTTGCGTGAAGCATCCAATATTAGCCTTACACACAGTAAAGAGGCTATTGAGTTGATGGCCGGCCAACAGGTTGAATACTGGAATGGCCGGACCGATGGCAATTTTCGGGTACTACGCACATTGGCAAACATTATGGCTGAATATGAGAATATACCCGCAGACGAAAGGCGGGATCGCTTCGATGACATTCTGTATGGGTGTATCGTTTCAGAAGTCAATATGGTTACCCTTTATACAGTCTGGAAACCTAACACCCTCGACGGCATGGACAGCCAGTACATAGGCAGGGTAGGCTCCAGCCCCACAGGGCAGTATGGCATGAACATCACAAGGGAAACCGGACAAATAACAAGCCGAGTAACCGGCGATATAGACCCGACTATGGCTTTCATTACCGGACCCAACGCACGGAACGACCGCGTTGAACATCCAATCCCACGAACAGTAAACGGAAAGGACACCTATTTAATCAGGATGATGGTTCCCGTCATCAATCCCCGCACCAATGAAGTAGTAGCCGGCGTAGCGTGTCTGTTTACCATTGATGCCCTGCAGCCCACAGTGACCAGAACGATAGAGGGGAACAAAAATATTAGTGCAATGGTGATTTACTCCGGTAACGGGTTTATTTTGGGCCACATGATTCCGGATCGGGTAGGAAAAATGCTGACGGAAGTTGATACGATATACGGTGATTATATGCAAGAGGCCAACAATGCAGTACATAACGGACAGAATTACAGCTGCATCTCATATTCACCTGCTCTTAATACAAACATGGAGATCGTCATTGCTCCTTTACGAATGGGCAGCTCGGATAAAACATGGTCAGTGATGATAGCGACTGCGGAAGATATCGTTATGAAAGAGGTAAACGCCTTAACCAGATTTACCATCATATTGGCAGCAATAGCCATCCTTGCGGGGGCGGTAATTGTCTACCTTGCCCTGCATTATACAACCAAACCAATCGTCAAAGTTGCGGAAACCCTCAAGGACATTTCCGAAGGCGAAGGCGATCTGACTAAACAGATAACAACCAGTTCCAAAGACGAAATAGGCGACCTGTCCCGCTATTTTAACAATACGCTGGAAAAAATCAAAAATCTTGTCCTGAGCATCAAAAAAGAAGCAGCAAATTTATCCAACATCGGCAATGACCTTGCCAGCAACATGAACGAGACCGCTGCTGCCGTGAACGAGATTACCGCCAATATCCAGAGCATAAAAGGGCGCATAATAAACCAAAGCGCCAGCGTAACCGAAACACATGCAACCATGGAACAGGTGGTAACGAACATTAACAAACTTGACGGATTGGTAGAAAACCAGACTACCAATGTATCCCGCGCTTCTTCCGCCATTGAGGAAATGGTTGCAAATATAAAATCTGTTACCGTAACGCTTGCCAACAATGCGAAAAACGTACATTCTTTGCGGGAAACATCCGAAGTAGGCCGCGCAGGCTTACAGGAAGTGGCAGGGGACATTCAGGAAATCGCCCGTGAGTCCGAAGGCCTCATGGAGATCAACTCGGTTATGGAGAACATCGCCAGTCAGACCAACCTGCTTTCAATGAACGCCGCTATCGAAGCGGCACATGCCGGGGAAGCGGGGAAAGGCTTTGCCGTTGTCGCCGATGAAATCCGCAAACTGGCGGAGAGTTCCAGCGAGCAATCCAAAACCATCAGCAGTGTCCTAAAAAAGATAAAAAGCTCTATTGACAAAATAACCAGCTCCACCGAAAACGTACTCACCAAATTCGAGGCTATCGACTCCAGCGTCAGGGTAGTATCGGATCAGGAAGACCAGATACGTAACGCAATGGAAGAGCAGGGCGAGGGGAGCAAGCAAATCCTGGACGGAGTTGTCGAGGTTAATGAAATAACCCGCCAGGTAAAGGCAGGCTCCCATGAAATGCTTGAAGGTTCTACCGAAGTTATCCGCGAAAGCAAGGAGCTTGACAAGGCGACACAGGAAATTGCTTTGGGCATTAACGAAATGGCAAGCGGCGCGGAACAGATGAACGTGGCAGTAAACCATGTTAACGAACTGAGCGGAAAGACCCGAGAAGGAATTGAAACCTTACTAAGAGAAGTATCACGCTTCAAAGTTGAATAAAGCGTTTTACCCTCATTGGATATTGATATAGAACCGTTCCAAATACGAGATTCTCCTGCGGGCGTCGGCAATGTGGCTGCTCTGGGGGTATTCGTTGACCAGGCGGCGGTAATAGTCCAGGGCGGCATTGATGTTCCTGCTGGGACCGCTCGCTTCGTAGCATTGGGCGTAAAGCCACCATGCTTCATCGCTTCCTGAAGGATAGAACCTGCAAAATTGATCGAGCAGGGAAATTGCCGGAGCTATGCGGCCTGCATCAAATTCTTCCCTTGCCCTTCTGATATACTCATCGGGAGAATAATCTTCCGGTAATTCCAATGCAGGAGTGTCCGGTGCCGCCGGGGGCTGCACGTCAGTGATAGCAGGGGGAGAAGGGCTGACCGGCTCCGGCTGCACAGCCACATCGCGTGGAGGCGCTACTGGGGGCGCTGGCGGTGGAGGTGACGGCTGTGGTGCTGGAGATGGCGACGGAGGAGCAGGCGGAGAAACCTGCTGTGGCGGGCGGGCATCCGACCGGGATGCCTCCTCGATGGAGCTGGGCCAGCGCGGCCCGGCAATCACCAGTTCCGGATCAGCGGGCCGGTTGAACCGGTCCAAAACAACGGTTTCAGGAGCCTCGCTAACTACCACCTGCACATAGTCATTGAGAATAATATCGCGGACAAAATCCTGCCGGTAGAATCTGAGCACATAGACCCCTGCCGATTCGGTTCTGAAAATAAAGCTCTGTCCTTCGGGATCGGGCCGCCGGGTATCGTAGACAATGCCCCGGCGCGCTGCGGCCTCGCCAAGGTACTCCCAGCCGGTTCCCCTGAAGGGCACCTCAACCCATTGCCCTACAGTTGCGTGCGCAATGCGTGAAAAAACGATCCTGTCATCCTGTTGGCCGGTAAAAGCCGGTGTTGGGCTCGGCAGTTCGGGTGTATTGCCGGAGGGCGGCTCACGGACAATGGCCGGCGGCTGGACTTCAGCTGGCGGTTCAGGCTCCGCGGCTGACACAACCGGAGGCGGAGGTGTAACCGGCGCAGGGGCGATCGGCGGTGGTACAGGGGGCGGCGTGACTGCTGCCGGTGGTGGAGGCGGGGGCGTAACCGGCGGTGTGACAATTACCGGGGGCTGCTCAGGGGACGGCGTGACCGCGACCGGCGGAGGAGGAACTGCTGTTGGAGGGGAGCTTATCGGAGGCGATGCAGGCGGTGGCACAGCCGGCGGGGAAACAATTACCGGGGGCTGCTCAGGGGCAGGGGGTTCCGGTAATGGGACAACAGGCTCAGGCATCGGGGGCTCAGACGGGATCACTTCAGCAATCGCTATCGGCTCACTGTTGTCTTCAATCGGAAATTCTTCCCCGTTTTCCGCCAAAAGAAGTTCTGTCTGAAAACCCTCAAGTTCTTCAGGATCCAGAAAATCGGTCAAATAATAATACAACTCGTACGCTTCGTCTTCAGAAAAATCTATATCAGGAAAGTCCTCGTCAAATATTGCTTGATCAGCTTCCACCAGGAGGAGTCCTGCCTCAAAATCCTCAAGCTCCTCAGCATCCATAATGTCGGTCAGATAACCATTAAAAAATGTATCTTCCGCTTCAGATTCAAAAATGTGTTCCGCTATTTCTGCCTGCATTACGGTGCTGTCGGAACCTTCCACCGGGGCTGAAGGCGTCACATCAAGGATATGCATTTCCCCTCCGGGAAACCCCTGTGCCGGGGCGGTTGATTCCCGGCTTTCCGGAGCGCCGGTACACGAGACCATCACCAGGGCAAGTGCAATTACGCAGATGTCGATTAACAGTACTTTTTTCACGGAACACTCTCCAATATCTCGTCCACGGTTTTTTCAATACGATCCCGCCATTCCTGCTCACCGTTTTTCAGCGGATCCTGCCACAAAGGCGCGGCGTCTTCCGCCGTCCATGCTGCGCGCCTGTCCCTTTCCAGCATCACGCCCGGAACAAAGTCCGGCTCGGCAGGCAAAAACAATTCGTCCGGCGGAATGACAGCCCGCTGAACAGCATCGCGCCCGGAAGACGCGCCATATCCGGAGGAGGAAATTCTCTGTTCGCCGGACCTGCCCCTTGCCAAAAGCGATGTCCCGGCAATAATAATAAGCAATACTGCGCATACTCCTGCGGTGATCATCAAAACCAAACGCCGCTTTCCCGCCGGTATCCTTTCCAGCAGTCTGTCCAAGATAACCTGGATTCGCACACGAAGCTGCGCTGCTTTTTCCGCCATATTGCGAAAAAAACCAATAATTACGGTCTTAATACCGGAGATGAGGGATTGTATCAGCTCTTTTATGCGAGACGGAAAAGGCATATCAATATTTATTATAACATAGAAAACGGTAATTGAAAATACAGACAAAAAAGCATATATTATATGGATGAGCAGAGATCTTTCATATGTATTGGTAACTCCCTACACTATCGTCAAAAGCAGGACCGGCGGAGTCCTTGCCCGGCTTCTGTCACGGACCGACCTCGAACTGGTAGGGGCCCAGATGTTTACCCCGGATGACGCATTTGCAAAAGAATATGCACACACTTTGCGGATACGTTCCCCCCAAAATCAAGTTATGCTTCTTTCCGATTACATTGAAGAGAATATTGTCCCTTCGGGGGGGAGACCGCACCGCACGCTCCTTCTTCTGTTCCGGGGGGAAAACCCCTGCGAACAACTCCTTACCACCTGCGGCCATATGTATACCCAGCATGTGGAGGTTGACGCGATCCAGGGTGAAACCATTCGGGACACCTATGCGGATATGATTTTTGCACACAACGATCCCGACAAAGTGACCTATTTTGAACCCGCCGTGTTGACCCCCCGCCACCAGGACGAGGCGAATGAAGACCTCCTCTCTATAGCAAAGTTCCTGGAGGGGAAGGGAAACATCGTTCAGAATATGCCCTATCCCGATCCTTCAAAAATTGAGCGGACGCTGGTCATAATAAAACCTGACAACTGGACCTTCCATTCTTCCCGCCCCGGAACCATTATTGATATGTTTTCGCGTACCGGACTGAGGATTGTGGGCATCAAGGTTCACCGTTTCTCACTTGCACAGGCAATGGAATTTTACGGACCTGTGGAAGCGGTGCTTAAAGAAAGACTTGCCCCCGGCTTTGGTCAGCGGGCCAAAGAACTTTTGGAACGCGAATTTGCACTTACAATCGGCGGGGAACCTGCAAAAATTCTCACCGAAACTTTCGGGGTTGCCTGCGCACAGGATCAGTTTGCCCAGATAATTGAGTTTATGTGCGGCAGGAAGCCCGGCAATTATTCCCGGGAGGAGCTTGAAAAGCCCGGCGACATTAAGTGCATGATCGTTATTTACGAAGGTGAAAACGCCGTCAGCAAGATACGCGACGTACTCGGACCGACCGATCCCCTAAAAGCGCCGGACGGCACGGTACGCAGGGAATTCGGCTCGAACGTGATGGTTAATACCGCCCACGCCTCGGATTGCACGGACAGCTACGAGCGGGAAAAAGCCATCGTGAAAACCGGCGAGAATTCTTTACAGTCGATAATCATGGAGCATTTGGGGGGATAAAAGGAAGGACTAGTAGTAGTGTCCGAACTGAACACTGCCTTTCAGCGTGACAAGAAAGATAAAGGCCAGGGGCAGAGGTTTATTTTTATTATCCAGAGTAACGGTATTTTCATAATAGTATCCATCTTCGCTGCCCAGAGCTACAGGCACCGCAAAATACAGCTCAAGATGCGG
>Ga0082212_10011955_pt1 | contig 10961 bp, 9 predicted proteins | sample TergutNt197P3_FD_71548 | JGI IMG/M metagenome (GOLD analysis project Ga0082212, IMG submission 71548) | Neocapritermes taracua P3 segment gut microbial communities from Petit-Saut dam, French Guiana - Nt197 P3 | ecosystem: Host-associated > Arthropoda: Insects > Digestive system > Gut ...
CCACCATGGCTGCGTTTGTGAAAAAAGCGGAGATAAAAAAACTGTCAATAATAAAAAGAAAACTATTTTTTTCGATATACTCATATATTCTTAAGCTCCTCAGCAAAAACCGTATCAGCTTCGACAGACGAAACTGTCTTAACTATTTTACCGTGTTTAAAAATCAATACTTTATCTCCCGCACCCGTTATGCCAATATCGGCATGTTTTGCTTCTTCTGGGCCGTTCACTTCACAGCCCATAACCGCTACAGTAATGTCCTTTTCAAGACAATATAGTTTTGGCATCCAACGGCTTGTAAATTCGTGAGTGTCAAAACCATGCCTTCCGCAACGCGGACAGGAAATAATTTTTACCCCTCCCGCCGAAAGTTTCTTATCGCCAAAAGCAATTTGTGAAGCGGCTCTCACTATTTCCCTTGCGGCAATGACCTCATTTTCCATGGTGTCAGAAAGAGACACCCTAATGGTATCGCCTATGCCATCAGCCAGCAAGCTTCCGATGCCAATTGCCGATTTGGTAAGGGCGTCCTGGCCAATGCCCGCTTCAGTAATGCCAAGGTGCAACGGGTACTCATGCCTGGAGCGAAACAGCCTATTTGCAGCAATAGTGCTTTTTATGTCAGATGATTTGAGAGAAACAACAGTATCGTAAAATGATGCCTTTTCAAGGATTGCTATGTGGGACTCAGCGCTCTCAACCATAGCCTGCGGCGTCGGGCCGCCATGCCTGGCCAGCAAATCTTTTTCAATTGATCCGGAATTAATGCCGATTCTAAGCGGCAAGCCCCGTTCAGAAAGCGCTGTTGCAACAATCTTCGCTTTTTCATAGCTGCCTATGTTGCCGGGGTTTATTCGCACTTTGGCTGCGCCTGATTCTATAGAGGCGATCGCAAGGCGGTAGTCAAAGTGTATGTCGGCAACGAGAGGAATAGGGCTTTGCGCCGCAACGGTTTTTAGCGATTTTGCGCATTCCATGCTGGGCACTGCCGCCCTTGCTATATGGCATCCTGCATTTGCCAATTCCTCTATCTCAGCAATAGCCTGCGCCTCATTTGTAAGAGGCGATGTAATCATTGACTGTATTGATACAGGCGAGCCGCCGCCTATAGGAATGCTTCCGCAATATACTTTTCTTTGCATATTTCGCACCTAAAGCAGTTTGGCTATGTCGCTATATGCTACAACAGCAGCAAATGCGAGCAGCAGGATAAGGCCTGCATAGTGTATTCGGCCTTCCCATTTGCGGCTAACGGGCTTTCCGATAGCAAGCTCAACGAGTGCAAACGCTATTCTGCTGCCATCAAGGGATGGAAGAGGCAGCAGGTTAAAAAACCCAAGGCTTACCGATATGGCGCCTGCTATGGCAATAACCGGCAGAAGCCCGTTCGAGAGCTGCCTGCCTATCTCAGCTGTTGCGCCAATCGGCCCGGCGAAAGCTTCGGAGAACGCAAATTGGCCTGTAAGGACCCCTTTGAATACGAATGATATGGCAGCTATATACTGGCCAATGGCTATGAAGCTTCTTGCCACTGCATGAAAGAAGTTAAACCCCGGCTTTGACACAACGCCGATTCTATAGGCGCCGGTGTTTTCGTCCAGGCGCGGTGTTACTATAAAAAAGAACGTTTCATGGCTGTCAGCGCTTTTGGTGACTATCCTTAGCTCGTTGCCTCCGCTCTCTGAAACTGCTTTTGAGAAATCAGCCCAGTCCTTAATTATCTCCCCGTTAACGTTGGTGATCTTCATTCCTGCGCCCATGCCGGCCGCTTGCGCGGCAGAGCCTGCTTCCACAGATTCAATAGTAGTCGTCGCATCTGTGCCTGTCAGGCAAAATGCCAGAAAAAAAATCAGGAATGCAGCAACAAAGTTGGCAAGCGCGCCGGATGCCATCACAAAGATGCGCTTTAAAGGGGAGATAAAGTTTATGCTTCCCGGCTCAGCCTCGCCGTCCTCCTCATCATCGCCCTTCATAAGGCAGTAGCCGCCTATTGGCAGCGCCCTTACGGTATATTTTGTAACCGGGCCTTGTTTTGAATACAAAACCGGCCCCATTCCAATGGCAAATTCAATAACTTCAACGCCGCTTGCGCGCGCAGCAAGAAAATGCCCCAGCTCATGGCCTATAATCAGCAAGCCAAATATTAATATCGAAACAATTATTGATAATATAATTCCCAATGATACACTCCAAATGATAGCTTTTTGCTAAGATTAGTCTATGTCGCTATCGCTTTATTTATAGCCGAAAAAGTATAGCAGGCAATATGCAGAGGCAAACGAAAACAGCAAGGAGTCTATCCTGTCCAAAACCCCTCCGTGCCCGGGCAATAGGGACGAGTAATCCTTTACGCCGTAATGCCTTTTTGCCATTGAGGCAGCAAGATCGCCAAACTCGCTCAGCAGAGCGCACATCACGCCTGCTGTTACCAGAAATGGCCAGCTGTAGTGCTTGGCAAAGAAATAGCCGCCAGCCTCAAATGCCGCAAATGAAACTGCAAAGCCGGTTATTGATCCTTCAAGCGTCTTCTTGGGGCTAATGTTGGGCGCAATTTTGTGCTTGCCGAAAGCGCTTCCCCCAAGATAGGCGAATATGTCGCATATTACTGTTGCAGCTGAAATAATCCAAAACAGATTGTAGTCAAACAAGAGCATGCTGGCTGCCAGCGATGAGAAAAGCGATACATAGCTATATCCCCATATCCCAAGCACTGTCTGCACAATGTCTGCCCTGCCCCGCAGAATGTCTTTGACAAACAGCAGCAACAGGCCGGCAGTGTAGACAGCCAGCAGATAGCGATCTGAAAAGAAAAATGGCAAAGATACAAGCAGTGCCCCTCCTATAGCGGAAAATGCGATGTCAATGGCATTCTTTTGGTATACAAGCATAGAGTACTCGCATAAAGCCACTACGCTGACCAAAACGATAAAAATGCACATCGCAGCTATGCCCAGATACGCTATCGCTGCAGCTATAGCAGCTATTATCAGCGCTGTTATTATTCGCTGCTTCACGCGAGGCCACCAAAGCGCCTTTGGCGGGAATCATAAAAGTCAAGCGCTGCTTGAAAAGACTCCTCTCCAAAGTCAGGCCACAGCTCATCCGTGAAGTATATTTCAGCATATGCTGCCTGCCACAGCATGAAGTTTGAAAGCCTCTTTTCAGCGCCTGTGCGTATTAACAGATCAAGATCCCCCATGTCAGGGGCGAACAGGTGCCTTGCTATTGCTTCTTCGCCAATGCTTGAAGGGTCAAGCTCTCCTTGTGCTGCCTGCTCTGCAAGCGCTTTGGCAGCAAGCGCCAACTCTGATCTTCCCCCGTAATTGAGGCATATAAGAACATCAAGCGCACTTTCATTCTTTGTAGCCTCTTCGGATGCTGCCATTGAATTCAGGGTCCTTGCAGGAAGGCCTTCCCTTATGCCTGCAAACCGCAGGCGCACGCCGCTTGCTTTTAGTTCCGGTGTCTCTTTTGCCAGGAACTCGACAGCCAATTCCATGATTGCTGTGACCTCATCAGTAGGCCTTTTCCAGTTCTCTGTCGAAAAAGCGAATAGGGAAAGCGCTTTTATTCCGCTTGCCCTTGCAAAGCTTATTGCAGTGCGCACATTTTCTGTGCCTTTGCGATGCCCGACAGCCCTGATAGCTTTGCGTGAAGCAGCCCACCGGCCGTTGCCGTCCATTATAATGCCAGTGTGCCTTGGTATGTTTTTTTCCATGAGACAATTGCTCCTGCTGATAGTGCTTAGTATAAGCCATGCAGCGGTATTGCTGCTTTCAGGTCTTCTATTGCTATATATAAGTTGGCTTTAGCCCTGTCGGTGTCTTTAATCTTCACAATGTCTATGTCTGTTCGCTCTTCGCCAGGGGATAGATCGCTTGACAGGCCGCTAAAATTAACAGCGTTGGCTATGCCATATGCCTTGAGGGCGCTATAGTCAAACATAAAGTCCGGGCTTGCTGCAAAGGATGCATCCTTAACAAGGCTGCTTCCTTTCTGGACTAATGCAGCAATGCACACGTATGGGTATGCATCAGGCTCTTTTAAAGAAAAAGCGGCAACATTCCTGTAAGTATACTCGAGCAGGTAGTATGAGTAGCCTTTCTCCAAAGCAAAGTTAGGGATGCTTAGCAGCTTTTCAAACCTGTTAACGCACAGCTGTATGCTCTGGCTGGATATTTCCTGGCTCAGGGCATACAGATCATAGGCTATGGGCTTTGGCTTGTAAAAGATATAGATGGCTAGAAAAAACGTGCAGGCTAAAGCGGCAAATAGGGCAGCAGCTTGCGCAATTAGGCTCCTTTTGCTCTGCTTATGCCTGCTCTTGGCCATTTCTTATTATATCAATGCCGCCTAAATAAGGCCTTAGGGCTTCGGGGACTATAACAGAGCCGTCCTCAGTCTGGTAGTTTTCCAAAAGCGCAGCGAATGTCCTTCCAACTGCAAGAGCGCTTCCGTTTAGCGTATGCGCGTAAGCAAGCTTTCCGTCCTTGCCCCTGTAGCGGATATTTGCCCGCCTTGCCTGATAGTCTTCCATGTTGGAGCAAGAGCTGATTTCGACATACCGGTTGTAGCTTGGCATCCAAACTTCGATGTCATAGGTTTTGGCTGAAGCAAACCCCATATCGCCGGTGCAGAGCTCCACTGTCCTATAGGCGATGCCTAACGTTTCCAGCACTCTCTGGGCGTCTTTCGTCAGGCTTTCAAGCTGCTCGTATGAGTCATCAGGATGAGAGAATTTCACAAGCTCGACTTTGTCGAATTGGTGGTTGCGGATAAGGCCCCGCGTATCCCTTCCTGCGCTGCCGGCTTCCGCCCTAAAGCATGGGGTAAAGGCGCAAAAAAGCTGCGGGAGGCTCTCATAAGGGATTATCTCATCAGCGTAAATGCTGGTAAGCGGCACCTCAGCTGTAGGAATCATAAAGCTGTCAACGCTGTCTATTCTGAAAGCGTCCTCCTCAAACTTGGGCAAGTGCCCTGTGCTTGTCAGAGTTTTTCTGGTCACCATAAGCGGCGGAATTATTTCGGTATATTTGTCAGAGTGCATGTCCAGCATGAATGATATCAGCGCCCTTTCAAGCTTGGCGCCCATGCCTCTCCACATGCTGAAACGCGCTCCTGATATCTTGACAGCAGTCTCAAAATCCAGTATCCCGAGGGAAGTGCCGATATCCCAGTGCGCAGCTATATCAAAGCTGAACTCTGGCGGGTCCCCCCATTCGCGGACAACAGGGTTGTCCAGCTCAGACTTGCCTATTGTTACGTTTGGGCTTGGCGTGTTTGGTATTGAGAGCAGCTCTGAGTTTATAGCTTCTGCAAGCTCGTTGATTCGGGCTTGAAGCTCCTTAGCCTCGTTTGAGATTTCTTTCATTTCGGAAAGGATGCCCTCAGTGTCCAGCCCCTCTGCCTTCATTCTGCTTACTTCCTTGGAGGCTTGGTTTTGCCTTGCTTTTATTGCTTCAGACTTTGACATAAGAGAGCGCCTCTCATCGTCATAAGCCACAACTTTCTCTAGGGAATAGCTGCCCTTTCTTTGGAGCAGCTCTGAAACTTCATTGTAATTCGATCTTATGCGCTTAATATCAAGCATTTTAAATTGCCTTTCTAGCTATATTGTTTGTCTGTTGAATAATTATAGCCCAATAAAACGTGCTTAGCTATATTATAGTCCGCAATCGGCTAGCTAAGCAGTTCTTCTACAAAATCCCTGCAGTTCTGGGCCATTTCTTCTGATTTTATTGAGAAGGGGAAAACACCGTCAAGATCATCCCTGCCAAGCTCTTTGGCGATCATTCTTAGCTGCTCTTTATGCTTGGAAACAGGCAGCTTATCCATCTTGGTAACGATAATAACAGGATAGATGCCCAGAGATGCAATATAGTTATACATTTCCTTATCGCCGGAACCGGGCGTGTGGCGGGAGTCGATTAGAAAGAAGGCAACAAAGTCTTCAGTGCGCCGCTCTAAATAGTCGCTGATAATTTTAGCGAAAACACTCTTTTGGGTTTTGGAAGCTTTGGCATAGCCATAGCCGGGCATGTCTATAAGATAGAACTCGCCGTTAATCTTAAAAATGTTGGCTGTTCTGGTCCTGCCTGGCGTATTTGATGAATGCGCAAGAGACTTTCTGTTGGCAAATTTATTAATAAAAGAGGATTTGCCAACGTTGCTCTTGCCTATAACCACTATCTCCGGCAGCCCGTCAAAAGGCAGGCGGCCGATGTCTGTCTCAGAGGATATAAACTCTGCTGAACGAATTTTCATATTATCATTTGCTATACAGGCGCAGCCCTGCCTGCATCAAAAACTTTGCCGAATACATCATGGATGTGCTCAGCATAGCAGATCTCCATTTTCCCTGTTATTTTCTCCGGTATTTCCTCGATGTCAACTTTATTGTCCCTCGGCACGATTACCCTGGTTATTTGGGCGCGGTTTGCTGCAAGAAGCTTCTCCTTGAGCCCGCCTATAGGAAGCACCCTGCCGGTAAGGGTAATTTCGCCTGTCATTGCAGTTTTTTGCGACACAGGCGATTTGGACACTGCTGAGAATATCGAAGTGGCAATCGTTATGCCTGCACTGGGCCCATCCTTTGGCACAGCTCCTTCAGGCATATGGATGTGTATGTCGTTTTTCATCCATTCGAAGCTCTCAAGGCCATATGCCTCGGCATTTGCCTTGAGAAAGCCGATAGCTGTTCTCGCTGACTCTTTCATGACATCGCCAAGGTTGCCTGTAAGCTCCATTCGGCCTGTGCCGGGAGAGAAGTTTGCCTCAATGCTCAAAGTGTCGCCGCCGGAGCCTGTCCATGCAAGGCCGTTTGCTACCCCTATTATTGACTCGTCTTTGGCAAGATCAAACGTAACCAGCTGTTTTCCCATATAGGCTGCCAGATTGTCAAGCGTGAGCTCAAGCTTTTGCTCTCCGTCAACAACTATGGCTTTTGCAGCTTTCCGGCACAGCGATGCAATTGCCCGCTCAAGCTGGCGAACACCGGTCTCTCTTGTATAGTTGTCTATGAGGGAGTAAAGCACTTCCTCTGTGAAAGATATATCTTTTTCTGTTATGCCATTTGCCTTAAGCTGCTTAGGTATCAAATGGGCATTGGCTATTTCTATTTTTTCGTCTGCCATATAGCCGCTTAGCTCAATTACCTCAAGGCGATCAAGCAAAGCAGCCGGTATAGTAGAAGTAGTATTGGCTGTTGTTACAAACATTACATCAGACAGATCAAAGGGCACCTCTATGTATGAATCAGTGAATGAAGAGTTCTGCTCAGGATCCAGCACCTCCAGCAGCGCAGCAGAAGGATCGCCCTTAATCTCCCTGGACATCTTGTCTATCTCATCCAAGAGAAAGACAGGGTTCTTGGACTGCACTTGCCGAAGCCCTGAGATAATCCTTCCGGGCATAGCCCCAACGTATGTTTTTCTATGGCCGCGAATCTCGGCTTCATCATGCATGCCCCCCAGCGACACCCTGACAAACTTCCTGTTGGTAGCGTTTGCAATCGACTTGGCAATTGAAGTCTTTCCAACGCCCGGGGGGCCGACAAGGCATAAGATAGGGGACTTTATCGAGTTTGTTTTCTTCATGACAGCGATATACTCAATGATCCTCTCCTTAACCTTTTCGAGGTGGGAATGCTCATTGTTAAGGATGCTGCATGCGTCAGCAATGTCAAAATCATTGCTGGTTTCGGCTTTCCATGGAAGGTCGACTACTGTATCAAGATAGCTTTGTATAACTGCTGATTCCTGGCTTCCCGGAGGGGTCATATCCAGCCTGTACATCTCTTTTAAAAGGCGGCTTTTAAACTCCTCTGCAAGGGGAAGCGCATCGATTTTCTCTTTGTAGGCCTCTATTTCTTCATCGCTGTCATCATCTTTTAGCTCTCTTGCAATGAGGTTCTTTTTTTCGCGAAGGTAGCGGGATCTTTGCTCGGTAGACAATTGCAGCATTAGCTTGTTGTCCAGCTCGATCTCAAGCTCAGCTGTATTGCACGCTTTAGCCACAAATGCAATTGCCTTTTCAATCCTTGTTGTAATGGCCTCTTCCTTCATTATTTCAAAGTAGTCGCTTGGCGTTGCTGTAACAATAGCCATTACAGTGTCGCACAGCCTTTCCGGCGAAAGGCTTGTATGGCTAAAGCTATCGCCAATCTCCTCGTAATTGCCTGAAAGCGCCATTAATTTTGTAAATTTCTCATACAAAATTTTGGACAAAGCCATAGCCTGGCTATCGCCTTCGCCTTCAAAGGATTTTACAATGCAAACTCTGGCTAAAGTAAACGGGGTTTCTGCTAGCAGAGCCTCTATTCTTACACGGCGAAGCCCGAAAAGGTTGACGCGCAAAACCTCATGCGATATTCTTGTTATTTCCCGCACGTCCGCAAGGCAGCAAACCTGCCCGAGCTCTTGCATCGACAGGCTGCTGTCTTCTGAGTAGCCTGTCTGCATGGCAATGGCTATGATGTTGGAAGTTTTTGGGGAATATTCTATAGCTGCAATCGAGTTGAGCTTTCCAAAGTCAAATGATGTATTAATTTCAGGGCCAAAGACAGCGCCTTTTACCGTTATAAGCGGGAGTATGTATTCATCCTCATTTGGCCTAGCCCTCTCGATGTATACAGACTTTTTGTCTGGTTTTTTTAGGAAATCTTTTAGCGACAACTGTTGCACCTTTGCTTTCTGGTAACTTTATATTTATCTGCAGCATAAACAGCAAGCAGTAGATTTTTACTTAAAATATCAATATTGCTTTGAATGGCAATGCATAGTTTTTTTCCTTATGAATACGTGCAGCACCACAATCCCATTCAACTGGGGCCTTGTGATAGCAACCGATTGCAAATGGGCGTTTTTGCTAGATATACGCATTGTAATTCACAATAATTATATCTGTTGGCTGGCTGTGTTGCAACGACCGTTCATTTCTTTAGTTTTTTTGTAGGATGATAGCAGCCAGGGCAAAGGGCAGCAAAATTTTAATATTCGGGCAGGGTTTGTATAATATTGATGTTTGAATTGGCAAATTGAATGGCTTTTGCCTACAGCGCGATGAGTGCAACAAACGATGTACAAAAGATAAACAGCGGGCATGAACAGAGTGCGCTTTAACCAGAAATAAGAGGGAAACCCCGCCAGCAGATTGCCGGGGATATCGAGGCCAAAATTATCGCACTTAGCTGCAGCGAGCGGATTAAGGGGGGGGACAGCTAGCAAGCCTGTTGAGATCAGCTTTATCGATTAGGCAGCAAGGCCCCGGTAGGCTGGATACTGAAATCAAACCCTGGGATAAAGATTTGTTGCATAGGGCAGCATCAGTGCCGTGCCAGCTACTATAACCAGCAACACTAAAATGTAAGCGAGTGTTTTAGATTTTTTATCAGGAAAGAAATTGCTAATAGTGTAGAATATTGCTATTCCTGCACCGCCTGATGCTGATGCATGCGTTACAAAGCCGAACTGGCTGGCAGCCGACATTGAATGAATGTAAACAACGGTTATAATAAACGATACTGCGAATAGTATAAGCAGCTTGGACAGATTTTTGCTCGAGGCCATTTTAGCACTCTCCTTTCTATTTGCCAATTTATAATAGTTGTTTATAAGAGCTGGTGACAGTGATTACTTGTAAAGCTTTATAGAGCCTTGGGATGGCAGCCAATACATCAGCTAACCCCTTGCGCTTGGCTGGAATCGTCTAACAATAAAAGCCTGTATATTTTTTATGCCATGGCGTGAATAGCGCGAAAGCAGCCCATAACTTGGTGTTCCCGAATAAAGCAATTCTAAAACAATTATATCAGATTATATTAGTAAAATTATGTAAATTCCCATATGAGCGCTTTGGCTGATAAAACACCATGATAATCATAAACCCAAATACGCCCATTAATGCTGTAATTATATCGCCAGCGCATAGATGACAATCAATACATATGCTTTTGCGTTGAGGCTGTTGGTCTGGCAAGGCAGAAAAGCGAGGCCATACAGCTTTATTCAATGCCGGACGGCAAAAACGCAGCTGGCCTCTCAAAGCTCTACCCGCTAAGGGGCATGGGCTACACCGCCCACGAGATTGACGCCTTCATTGACAGCCTGAACCTTTCCAGCCCTGCAAACTATAGCAATTTAAAGCGCACTAACCACCTTAACTTTGGTGTTAATTATAGAGCTGGCCATACAGCCGGCAGCAGCCCAAAAAAAAATCAGAAGCATGCCGATGATGACAAAATCATCCTGGCAAGCTTTGAAGATCTCGGCGAAAGCTTCTTCACGCTAAATGGCGACAGGTATTTCCCCTATAGGCAAACTATCGAATATGAAAAAGGCGGCAGCCAGTCAATAGGCATTAAGCCGGCAGTCGAATGGAGCATTGATTCAAACTTAATGGCACTTGGCGACGCCGCCTTTAAATCCAGCCGGGCTGGCTCCCCCAAATGGGGCTTCTCGCTTAGGAACTCAAACATTGCTGTTATCGACATAGACTCAAACGATTTTAAAGAGCTGTTTGAAAAGTACAGGCACATCACTTTTTGCGGCTGGAAGATTAAGCCCGACGGCACTCTGTCCGCCCACCTGTTTTTTCTGGTCGACAAGCTGGTGCCGCGCTTCATAAAGCCTTTTGGGCTCGGCATCGACTTGCTTGGCAACGAAAAAAACTACTCCGTCAATTTTGACAGCGAAAAAACATACAACGATTTGCCGCCGGCCCCGCTCACCCAGGGCATCATCGATGAGTTTTTCGGCGTGCAGGGGCAGCACGAAAAATTCATAATAGACCCACCGGGATCAAAGCGCATTGGCGCTGATGAGGCTGTAGGCGCCATGCGCCATGGGCTTTCAAACGCCGCCATCTCGGCAATTGGCGGCGCAGGCAAAACCTATGCCGCAGCCATGGCCATGGCAGGCGGGGAGGAAATCAGGCTCCAGCTGCAAATGAAAGCCAATCCTTTT
>Ga0082212_10011956_pt1 | contig 10961 bp, 8 predicted proteins | sample TergutNt197P3_FD_71548 | JGI IMG/M metagenome (GOLD analysis project Ga0082212, IMG submission 71548) | Neocapritermes taracua P3 segment gut microbial communities from Petit-Saut dam, French Guiana - Nt197 P3 | ecosystem: Host-associated > Arthropoda: Insects > Digestive system > Gut ...
CGACGATCCATTGTACATAATTGGTCCGCCGAAAATAGCAGAGTATATAAACACAAGCCGTCAGGTGCTTGATATGTATATCAATTATGAAATCATCGTCCAGGAGATAACATCGCCCGGGATTGTTTACAGGGGCGACGGTTTTCATGTAAGGTGTTTCCCCCTTTCGCATACTAAACCCTGTTACGGTTACGCGCTGGAAGAAGAAATGCGCCCCGGGGAATTTTTCCCTGAAAAGGCAAACGAACTTAGAATCCCTGTCGGAAAATTATGGGGAAAACTGCAGAAAGGCGAATCTGTAAAACTGGAAGACGGAAGGGAAATCACCCCGGATCAAGTTATGGGAAAGCCAAGAACGGGAAGGAAGTTTTCTTATGTAACAGATTCGCTTGCAGTCCCGGAAATCGCAACTCATGTAATAGGTTCTGACCTTTTTGTCTGCGAAGGAATGTTCGCCGACGATTTGGAGGAAGACGCTCATTCAAAAAAGCACATGACAGCATCGGAAGCGGCAAGGCTTGCCTCTTCTTCCAGCGGAGTTAAAAAGCTCGCTCTCATTCATTACAGCCCCCGCTATACAGAGTACGAACTAAAACAAATCCTTAACGAAGCAAGGAAAATTTTCCCCGACACTGTGCTTACCCGCGACCGCGCTGTCTTTCCTATTGAATATGGGGGCAGCCCCTAGAATTTCCCTCCAATCCATGCTAATTTGAAAAAAAATTACCAACAAAGAGGAGCGCTTAAGTGGACGCTCAAGATGTGATGATTGATGTAAGAAATCTGTCAAAGAGTTACGGGAATGTGCAGGCTGTAACCGATGTTTCGTTTACTGTCGGCAATCAGCAGGTACTCGGTTTCCTTGGACCTAACGGAGCGGGAAAGACAACCATAATGAAGATTTTAACGGGTTTTCATTATCCTTCCGGCGGGAGCGCAGTAGTTGACGGATTCTCTGTTGACGATGATCCTCTGGAAATAAAAAAAAGGATAGGCTACCTTCCGGAAAATGTCCCGCTTTACGGCGACCTAACTGTCGAAGAATATCTCTACTTTACAGCCGCTGCAAGGCTGATCCCTACACGGAAACGAAAAGAGGCGGTAGAAGAGAGCATGAAAACCTGCGCAATCGCCACTCACCGCGGCTTAAAAATTGAAACGCTCTCCAAGGGATACAGGCAGAGAACTGGTCTTGCGCAGGCAATTCTGCATGACCCGCCTATTTTAATACTGGACGAACCTACTACCGGGCTTGATCCTAACCAGATAATAGAAATAAGGTCTTTAATTAAAGAACTTGGTAAAAGAAAAACTGTTATTCTTTCTACGCACATCTTGCAGGAAGTGGAGGCAATTTGCTCTGCAGTCCTCATTATAAATGACGGAAAAATCGCCGCGCAGGGGAAGCCTGAAGAAATCGCCGGTTCTATAAAGGGGGGCGACACCTGGGAGCTTGCGGTAAAAAACGCTTCTTCTGCAGATGAAATTAATGAAAAGCTCAAATATCTTGGGCAGGCTTCAAATGTTTCTGTACAGATGTCAGATAACGGAACGTTTAACGTCAGTTTCTTCCTTGCAGGAGGAGCGGACTGCGGAGAGGGTATTTTTGACTGGGCTGTAGAAAACAATTATAAAATTCTTGAAATGAACAGGAAAAAAATAAGCATAGAAGACATCTTTGTAAAACTTACGGGCGACCGCGTTCCTGCAGAACAGAATGAGACTCCTAAAGAAGGGGGTAAAAATGAATAAAAGCCGCGCGCTGACCCTTGCAAGAAAGGAGTTGTACCAGTACCTCTACATGCCTTCTATTTACGGAGCTGTGGTTTTCTTTCTTCTTTTTTGTTCAATGTGGACTTTTTTCCTGCAGTCGTATTTCGCAAGCGACCAGGCGACTCTCCGCCCGTATTTTGCAACATTCCCAATATTTTTTATTCTTGTTATTCCCGTTATCACAATGAAAAGCTGGGCGGAAGAAAGAAAAACAGGGACTGTGGAACTTCTGCTTACGATGCCCTTCTCTGAGTGGGATCTTGTAATAGGAAAATTTTTATCGGTATTCGGCGTCCTTGCAGCAATGCTTCTCCTTACGCTTCCTGTCCCGTTAAGTCTTTTCCGTCTTGGCAGATTCGACACAGGGCTTTTGTTATGTGAATATTCCGGCGCATTGCTTCTTGGCGCAAGCGCGTGTTCGCTTGGACTTCTTTTTTCTTCCATTTCCAAAAATCAGGCGGGGAGTTTTCTTGGAAGCGTTGTAATACTTCTTGTCCTTATGCTTATAAACCAGCTTGCAGGAAGGATCAATATTCCGTATCCGTTTTCCGGGGTTATAAACTTTATCTCTCTTGCATATCATTATGAAAGTTTTTCCAGAGGCATAATCGATTCAAGGGATGTAGTATTTTTTGTTTTAACGACATTTTTATTCCTGTATATAAATACGCAGGTTTTGCTTTACAGGAAGTGGAAGTAATTATGACAAAAAAACAAACAAAAACAATTACAGCGCTTACAATCGCCGCGGTTATCCTGGCACTTATGGTAAGCGGGCGTTTCTGGTATCGTCTTGATCTTACAAAATCCAAGGCGTACACAATTTCAAAAGTTTCGCGTAACCTTTACAGAGAACTGCCGAACCCTGTTCACATAACGTACTATCTATCCGACAAGCTTAGAACGGAAACGCACATTGTTGCGGAAATTGAAGACACGTTAAGGGAATACGCTTCCTATTCCAGGGGAAGAATCCAGTTATCTGTAAAAGATCCCGTAAAAACGGGGGTTTCCGTTACTGTCGAAGAATTCGGTCTTTCTCCGATGCAGGTTTCCAATGTTGAACAGGATCAGGCGAGCCTTGCTACAGTTTACTCCGGGATTGTTATAGAGTACCTTGATAAAATTGAAATCATTCCGTGGGTCGGGAGTACAAACACTCTTGAGTATGATATCACTTCCAGAATCCGTTCTATGGTAAATGATACAGAGCGCGTTATCGGAGTAATTATCGGAGACGGCTACAGGGGGATGAGAGAGGACTACGGCTACCTTGAGGTAATCCTTGCAAGTTCCGGTTATAGGATAAGGCAGATATTTCCCGGAGAAGAAATCCCGGATAATCTTCCTGGACTTTTTGTTCTTGGCGGAGCGGAGGAACTTGATAACTGGGCTCTTTACAGAATTGACAGATACATTCAGCTTGGCGGAAGGGTTTTCTTCTGCGTCAGCGGAATCTATGTAGATACATTTTACGGAACTCTTCAGGCAAGACCTCAGGAGGATCTTGGTCTTCTTGATATGATAGCATCCTACGGAGTAATCATAAGACCTGAAATCGCACTCGATCGCAATGCACTTCAGATGCAGTATCAAAGCGTAACGCCTTCCGGAAGCTGGCAGTATAAACTGGCGCGTTATCCGCCATGGATTGGAATCCTTTCTGAAAACGGAAATAGAAATCATCCTGTAAGCGCTTCGTTTACAGGATTGGATTTGTACTGGGCAAGTCCTCTGGACATTTATCCGTTAGAAAATGTGCAGTCGGAAATTCTTTTTACAAGTTCTGATGACAGCTGGGTGATGAGGGAGGCTTTTCACACAAACCCCGATATCTTATACATGATGGAAATGGAGTATAACGAAACAAAGGGCAAAAAAACACTTGGTGTCGCTCTTACAGGGCAGTTCCGAAGTTTTTTCCGCGGCTCTAAAAAACCTGTAAGAGAAGGTTCTGATGAAGAACTGCCCGATATGCCTTTACAGGCGGCTTCTTCGCGGATAATAGTTGTCGGAAACCTTGACTTTGCAACCAATATGTTAGCTGCAACTCAGGCTCTTCATAACCTTGACTTCCTTCTGCGCGTTGCAGACTGGCTTGTAAACGACGAGGATATAATCGGTATAAGGAACAGACAGCCGCAGGCGGGGCGTTTTGATAAAATCGCAGATCCTGCAAAGCGCGCTTCGGCGATGAGGTTTACACAAATACTGAATGTTTTTGTTGTTCCGTTTCTTGTAATTGCCGCGGGAGTGATACTAGCTTACAGACGCCGGCTGCGTTCAAAAGTAAAATCCGGGGAGGCGTCAGGTGACATATAAGAAAAAATTTAACGCTCTTGTTTCCGTTATTTGCGCGCTTTTAATTATCTATATTGCGGGGATTATTTTCTCTCCGCAAAGAAGGGATACAAGAGCTGCCTCCTTTGTATGGCTTGATCAAAAACTTACAGAAAGGATCAGCAGAATTTCATTGAGTTATAATGAACAGAATTTTGAATTCCTAAAAAACGGAAACCAGTGGTCGGTTCTCTATGAAGGGAATGAATACCCCGGAAAAAAGTTCAGGATCGAAGATTTTATCAGTATCATTACAGAAAAAGGTCAGTGGAGTCTCCGCTCATCAGATGCGTCTACTCATAACCGCTTTGGGCTGGATACTGATGCCGCATCAAGGATTACGATCTACGGAGAGAACGCGCTCCTTCTTGATCTACTGCTCGGTTTTACAGACGATGCGGGGCAGATCTATGCAAGAAAATACGGCGAAAACGAAGTACGCTCCGGCGAAAATAATTTTTATTTTTATTTATCGGGTCATGTATCTTCGTGGTACAATTTAAGGCTTTTCCCGGAAAACGAAGAAGGATACGAACCCGATAATGTGCAAAAACTTTCCGTTTACACAAACGAAGGGATTCAAATATTCTCTCAGATCAACAGATTCTGGAATCTTTCGGTTTCAGATCACATAACGGGTTTCGCTCCGTTAAACGTTAGCCAGATTGCAGTAGAAAATTACTTAAGGAATATACTCACTTCCGAAGGCAATGATTACATTAATATTAATTACCTGCCGTTTATCGATTTTAACGACAGAAGGATTGTAATTGAATTCGGAAACGGAAAAACTGTAACAGTAGGTTTCAGCGAACCTGATGAAGACGACAGATGCCTTGCGCATATAGAAGGAGGAAATTTTATTTTTTCGATTCCTTCGTGGGTGAGTGCGAGAATTTTCAGGAATGCTTCAGGCTTTGAGATGCAATAAAAGCCCTATATTTTTCAGGATCGCTTCTGAATGCGACTATAGAAGAGTTTTTATCGTGCACTGCTTTTAAAAGCGCTTCCTGCGCTTCCATAATAAGCCTGTCGGCGTCCACAAGCCTTCCGGAACGCGAAGTGATACCTATGTTCAGGCTTGAATGTGAATTCCTGCTGTTTGGAAATTTTTCTAGAATACGCTGATTAAATCTTTCCGCTTTTGTTATTCCAGTATCAAGATCTATACCGGGAAGGATAGAAACAATTCCGTGCCTGCCGTATTCAAAAAGAAGATCTCTTGATGCAAAAAATGAAATTGCTTCTTCCGATGCAAGTTTATACATTATATCGTTTGTAAAATCCTGAAAGTCCATCAGGACTAAAGTCAAATCTTTTTCCGTTGAAGAACACCTGTGCAGTTCAGAATCAAGGCGGTCTTTTGTATACTCCTCCCAGCCGATATTACTGCGCGGCGAATAGAGCCCCTTTGGTTCGGTATCCTCTACTACAGGCTGCACCGGAATATTAGTCTGCCTTTGGACAGGAACGGCGTATTGCTTTTTATCATTTTTAGTTCCGGTTAGAAGCTGAAGAAGCATCGTAAAAAAAGAAATTGCAAATCCGCAAAGAATTAAAAGCAGCGTTTCCTTTAAAACTCTTGTCATCTCTTCAAAATCAAACGCTCCCGCCGCAGCTCTAATATTTGCATTGCGGAGATCCTGAATTATTAAAGGACGGTAATAATTAACCTTGGAAATGTTGAACCTGTTTCTGAACTGGGGCGAATTGTTAACTGTTTTTACAGCGTAACCCTGACGCCGTTCAAAAGGATACTGACCATCCGGTCCTGATATAATTAGAGCTTCAATAGTTACGCTTGCTGTTAAGGCTTTTTCCATTTCTATAATAAACTGATCAGTCATAAAACCAAGAGATCCTGCGGTTACCGCAGTTACTGCAATATTTGAAAATTCCTGTTCAGCTGTAATCTTACGTTCTTCTGTTTTTAAATAAATTCTTACCGCCGCCTGGATCACGGCAAACGCATAGATCAATATACACACCGCCGCGATTACAGATCCAACCGTTCCGGCGCTTTTTCTTTTTTCCTTCATATTGTATTATAATTATCGGACTTTTTTATATGCAAATAAGAGAATATTCGCTGCCCGCAGGCTGGTATCCTCGCGATCCAAAGGAAGCCGCCTCATTTTTAAAACCTTTCAGCGATAAATCCGGATCTGCTAAGGCGGCAATCTGCCCTCATGCGGGATGGTACTATTCCGGGAAAATTGCGGCTAGGGGAGTTTCAAGCCTTGAAAAAGACTGCGATACAATTGCGGTAATCGGCGGACATTTGCCCGCTTCATCATCTGTACTTTTTGCAATGGAGGACGCTGTAAGAACGCCTTTTGGGAATTTTTTTATAGACAGCGAATTAAGGGCGGAACTCTTTAAAAAACTTAACGGCGCGCAGGACAAATACCGTGACAATACCGTGGAAGTACTCCTTCCCATGGTTCATCATTTTTTTCCTGATAAAAAACTCCTGTGGCTGCGGCTTCCTGCTTCGCTCGATTCTTTTGAAGCGGGAAAAAAAATTTACGAAGCTGCGCAGGAATTAGGAAAAAAAATTAATGTTATAGGTTCTACAGATTTAACTCATTATGGTGCAAATTACGGATTTAGCCCAAGAGGAAAGGGAAGCGCCGCATTAAAATGGGTTAAAGAAGTTAACGATGCGGGATTTATAAAAGCCGTAGAAGAGGGAAATCCCTCTTTAGCTTTAAAGCGCGCAGAAAGTGATTTTTCCTCCTGCAGCGCAGGGGCTGTGTTAGGTGCAATGGGCTATGCTTCTTCCTGCGGAAACGGCGGCGCGAAACTGCTTGAATACGGAACAAGCGCGGATATTGACAACGCAGGAGAAATCCCCGATTCATTTGTAGGATACGCGGCTTTTTCATTTGGTTAAATAAAGCGGGATTGCAGTTACATTGACGATTGGTTAAGCGCTTTTTCTATTTCTTCTATGCAGCGGGATTTCGTTTCTTTAATAACATCTTTTGTTTTTAATAATGGGCTTCTGCGCTTTACCGCTGCAGCAAAGGGGAGGAGTGTATAAAAAATTTGTCTTTGCTCAGAGTTTAAAATTTTTAAATACATATTTGCATTATCAAAATGAGGCAGCTCTTTTATTTCCTTGCAGTATTTTTTAAGGAACTCAAGACCGTTCATATTACCGTTTTGGGTTTCACTTTTTACAGGAATTGTTTCGGGTTTTTTAATAATTGTAACCGGCGCACCCTGCCCTTCAATTATTTTAACTTTTGCATATAATGCGCCGGCTTTTTCTTCAAATTTTTTCCTGTAAAAATTTAAAGACGCTGTTTCATAATAAACTCCCCCGCCGGATGAATACCCTTTATTTACAAAAGGACTGCGGTATAAAAATGAAGAAAAAAGCGCTTGCGCAGGAGCGAAGCGGTTTTGCTTTTTTTCAAAAAAGGGGGAAATGTACGTCCCCCTTGCATAACTTTGCGATCCCGTATAGGAAAAATCCGCGCCGAAGAGCGTTATATGCTCTGCGCCAATGTACTGTGCAAATGAAAGACAGGCGTAAGCGACATTCCCGCCGGATGTATCAAGCTGCGGAATATTTGCAATATTTTGCGAAGCTAAAAGAGCAAGAGGATGACCGCTTGAAAAATAACACGGCGCTTTTGAAAAAGAAGAGAGCAGGCGTGGACTTGCAATGTCGAGTATCAGAAAAATATTGCTCAGCTTTACAGAAATAAAGTGATAATAACTTATGTGCTGACAGTCAATGGAAACTACTGCATCGGGTTCTATTCCATGATGAAAAAGAACAGGAAAGGCGGTGTCGCAGCAGATTAAAAAAACATTTTTCTTTTTATACTTGTAAAGAGTATCAAGCTGTCTGTCCAGAGAGGGACCCGCCGCTATTATTGCAGCTTCCTTAATATTGGATTTAACGTTTTTTAAAAATTTATTTTCGTTAATGGATCGGGAGTATCCAAGATTTCGGACAATATTGGAAAACCAGCGTTTTCCAAAATGGGACTGAACAGAAAAATCGCCGGAAACAATATTAACCGCTTCTTCTATTGCAGCTGCAGCTTTACTAAAAAGTGAAAGATCCATGTCAGTCCTTGTACGAAGCGGGATCGTTTTTATCCCTCCGTCTAAGACTGGTCTGTAGTTTTCTGTTATAAAGTTTTTTATTTCTTTTTCTGACGCGTCAATCATCAGTGTAAAACGGTCGTTAATTAATAAAGCTGAATAGTCTTTTTCAAAAAAAAGATCTGCAATCTCTTCAATGTGAAAATCTATTACAAGAATCCGCGCTTTAGAATTATCCAGCGCTTCTTTTGGAGCAAAACCTCCTCCAAGTCCAAGAAAAATAATGAACCCAGTATCTTCTGTCACTTCCGAATTAATGCGTTTTGCTTCGCGTACCGGGTCTATTGTTGAATGAAGGGGTTTTAAGCTTCCGTCAGGCTGATTGTAAAAAGGAATCAATTCGCCGCTTTTTGATCTGTTAAAGGAAAAGCGCGGTATATTTTTATTACTCTTCACACTGATAAGGTATGTATAAATATCAAGATTTTTCCCTGACAGCGCTTTTAAATTGGCTTCCAGTATTGTATTGTCCATAACGTTCCTATCCGTAATGTGAGGCGATTTCTTTTACAGCTTTTTTAATTTCTTCCGATGTAACATTTTCTTTCTCTGAAAAAAGAAGAGGCGAAAGTTCATTCTTTAATGTTTCCCTGTAATTCTCTCTGTCAAATGCATTTAAAAGAGCAGAAACGCCTTTTTTATAAAACTCAAAAGGATCTTTATTTAATTTAACAATTTTAAAAATACTTCCGGTATCTTTTTTATTGGTCAGTTTTTCCGGAATCGACCTTGTAAAAATATTGTTTTCGCTTAAAGAAAAGACGCGGGACTCCAATGAAGAGAGGTTGTTTTTAAACCATGAAGAATAAATTTTCATGCTGCCTCCTTCTTTTAAGGCGGCGGAACGCATGAAGCTCTGCGAATAAAAAGGGGAGAACCTGAACGCTCTTTCATAGAGCAGCTTGTCAAAACAGTAGGGTCTTGCATGAGTTTTTATATCGTTAATAGACAAATCCATTCCCGATGTATAAATATTTCCCGTTGATAAAAGAAGTGCGAGTTCTATTGCGCTTGCGCTTACAGTTCCCTTTTGCCCAATAATTACAGAAGGAAGTTCCATTTCATGAAGAACTATATTCTGCCAGAAGCTTCCGTCATTAATAATAAGGCATGGAGCGCCCCCGCATCGGGAGGGAAGGGCGGCGCATAAATTAACAGCAAGAGAGCTGTTATCGCAATTCCTTAAAAACTCATTTATATGGGATAACGCCCATCCGCCGCCGTCTGCAGCAATTACAATATCCGCTTTTATTCCATTATGTGAAAGAGCGGGAACGGAAGAAGAAGCCGCTATTATAAGGCAGTTATCCTGCAGTTTTCCTATAACAGGCAAAACATCTTCAAGCCCAGGACCTGAACCTGTAACTATGACAGGGATATTTTCTTCCTTATATAAAAGAATTTTCTGTATATTTTGGAGGTTTTTAAAAAAATTTTTAATCCATCTTCTTCCAAAGAAAGCTGTTGTTCTTTTCTCCGCGTCTGCGCGCTTAAGAAAACCGACAACGGCGGATAAAAGTTTTACATAGGCATCTTTATAATAATTTAATGAAGGACGCCATTCGATTATTCGGACAACAGATGTATCGATGTCAGATAACTCTTTTTCCAGAAATTTTTGAACTTCTGCGGTATTAGCGCCATGATGAACAGCAGCGCCGGTAAAATCTCCCTGTGCACTTAAATTTTCTTCAACATGAAGAACAATTATTCTGCTGTTTTTGAATTTATTCTGCAATACCGGAATAATAAATCCCAGTCCTGGTTCAATCAAAATAAAACATTCGGTGTCTTGACGCGGATTTACAGCATCAATATAGCGGGCAGCTTCAGCCTGTGGATTGTAACGGGAATGAAGTTGTGCGCCCGGTGCGGAATCACACATCAGCGACTGTTATACCAGTCCCAATTCCTTGAAGAGTTTTTTGTAGGAATCAAAATATTCTGATCGGGCGAATTCCTCAATTTTTTCCTCAGGCAGTGACTCAAGAAGCTGATCCATATAGGTCAGAACAGTCTTAAGCTCGGCCTTCAGCGCTGAGGGAATCTCTAAACCGGTTTTTCCGCCGCCTGCTGCAGGGCCTCGGGGCGCTGTGTCAATGGTCGGCAGTTCCATCTCTTCAAACTCTTTCGGTACCGGGCTGATTTTTTTAGCAGCGGGAGTTTTCGCTGCAGGGGGAGGAGTTTTCGCTTTAGGAGTGTCCAGCAGTTTTTCGACTGCTAAGTCTTTTTCCAAATCGTCATCAAAGGGAACCGGAGTTTCTTCGATTTCCGCTTCAAGGCCTTCGGGGATAATCTCTTCAATATCATCATCCGGCATGGCATCCATGTCAAAATCGTCTTCCGGCATTGATACGTCAACGTCGTCATCGGTCAATGTATCAATGTTGAGATCGTCATCCTGCATTGATAAGTCATCGTCAAGGTTGTCATCGGTTAATGTTTCAATACCGAGGTCTTCTTCCGGCATTGACAGGTCATCGGTCAAATCATCGCCGGATAATGTTTCAATACCAAGGTCTTCTTCCGGCATTGATAGGTCATCGGTCAAATCGTCGCCGGATAATGTTTCAATACCAAGGTCTTCTTCCGGCATTGACAGATCATCGGTCAAATCGTCAACAGATAGTGTTTCAATACCGAGGTCTTCTTCCGGCATTGACAGATCATCGGTCAAATCGTCATCGGATAATGTTTCAATATTGAGATCTTCTTCCTGCATT
>Ga0082212_10011957_pt1 | contig 10961 bp, 7 predicted proteins | sample TergutNt197P3_FD_71548 | JGI IMG/M metagenome (GOLD analysis project Ga0082212, IMG submission 71548) | Neocapritermes taracua P3 segment gut microbial communities from Petit-Saut dam, French Guiana - Nt197 P3 | ecosystem: Host-associated > Arthropoda: Insects > Digestive system > Gut ...
CGGTATCTTTGGATGTAAGGAAGGCTGGCTCGTCGTATTCGACCAGCGAACAGGTAATACATGGGAGGAAAAAATATACTGCAAACAGGAAATTGTCAATGGAACCGTTATTCATGTTTACGGGATTTGATCAGGAATATACATGCAGGAAATGCACCTCGGTAGATGATGGAAAATTGCAGCTTCTTTTGCAGAACAGATGGAAAAATTAATCATAGTTATATCGAAACATCGGCGGTTTGGCTGGAACATTTATCACCTCCAACAACCCGCTCGAACAGCTCAATAAGAAAGAGATTGAGGAGTTGTTTTTGTAAAGGTGTATATCTCAATGGCCGACAGGGTAAAGGCTTTTGAGGCAGCTACCTGTTCGATTCCGCTTACACTTTGTCCTCTTTGTCCGGCAATCATCCCTACCGCAGGTGATTCACCCATCAATCCTGATGGCGTAATCCTCACATATCGTCCCTTTGCCTGAGCCGGAAGGATGATGTTGGTCATGATTGATCCCATACGGCTATTGTCATGGTTTGCCACTACAGTTGTGTATACCGTGTTGTCGTCACTGACTTCAATCCTGATGTGATCCGGCCTGCCGCGCAGGTTGTTGGTACGGTTCCAGCGGAGCATGATCCTGTCAAAATGCCGGATACTGTCCAAATCTACTACAAATGCCCCGTCCTCAGACGTCAGCGTAGCAAAGGTATTCATATTCGAATCGATGAATGTCTTGCCTTTATCGGCGTTCGTCTGCCCACCGGATACAATGGCCGTAGCGTTGCCGGGGTTCGTACCGCCTGTAACCGTTTTTCCGCGCGCGAGATTGTTGGAGCCGCCATCAGGTATTGCCGCGTAAATATTTGTGGCGCCGCGGACGTCGCTACCGTTAATTATGTTGTTGTAGCAATTAACTGTTACAAAGGCGTTTCCCGCCAAATCTGAACGGTTATAAGAGATGTCGATGTCACGACTTTCTCCCGGAAACAGCGTAAACAGGTTGTCGTCATAGATGACCGGCGCCACCAGCATCTTCCCGTCGCTTCCCGTATACGCCTTTAATTCAACTGCGTATGCAATCTTATCCGTAGGATTGGTAATCCTGTATGTCAGTATGTTTTTGTTTCCGGCCTTTTTGCAGGATACAGGCAACGATTCGAGTTCCACTGCCGGAAGTTGATTCAGTTGGGTTAAATCGCCGACCTGATAAGTCCCCGACCTGTTCCAACTGTGGCTTGCACCGGCCACGTCATTACGCATCGGTACGGCATACGAATTGAGGCTGAGCGTCTTACCGGCAGCGTCTTTGAGTTCTAAACGAATAAAATAGACGTCCGAAGTCGGCTTGATCAGCGAAGCATGTATATCTTCATCATTCCATATTTCGGTTACGCCGAATGTTTCGGTTATCTTTCCGTAATAGTTAATCCGGTACGGTTCATAGGCGCCGGCACTGTTTTTAGTCATACCGATGGTTTTCGGGCCAAAGCGGTTGATTCCCGACGCAGCATATTCAACAGCCGCTGAGGCGCCGTCGGCCTGAATATGAATAACCTTCTGCATGGGTCTGCTGATAAGATTGCCGTCAATATCATAAATGGAAATTGCGGCGATTGCTTCGGGAAAGGTTTTAAACGTACTATTGACTACGCTTATACATTTATTATATATATTGTACATGATATGGACAGGTTCATTTCCCTTACGGGCGCCATAGGTCGTTCCGTTGGGATTCAAATAGTAGTCGAACTGGTTCCAGAACATGACAGGCCAGGCATTATTCAACATCCAGTTGACAAAACCGCTTGTATTTTTGTAACGGTTGAAGTTCAGCGCTTCATACTGCGCTCTTTGCAGTTCGTACTGGAAAATCTGCGCCCGTGCGATAAATTCGTCCAAAGTGGCGGATGCTCCGTATGAACCGTCGATGAACAGCACGTGCTGGCCTAAATTATTGAAGCCGCCCCGACAGGTGTGGTAGTTCCAAACATTATAGTTTTCCGCCGAATTATACGGCCACAGGTTGGCTTCCGGCAATATGCGCTTCATGGTTTCCTGAACGGGGATACTGCCGCCGCCACCGCCTTCCGAAATGAAGCCGTAATTGCCGCGACGATCGGAGTAGTACCAGGTGGGCGACTGGCTATCATAGGTAGCATCCATGTGCATACCGCCTGTCACACCTGTCAATGAAGCGACAATGGCCGAACCGTTATTACAGTTGGCGCCAATTTCCAGCCACCTGAGATTCGCTTCGATTTCAAAATATTTCTGTTCTACATTCTGACCGTTCATGCCTTGTCGCGCTATGCTGGGCGGGTCGTCGCTACCGTTAAACCAAAGGCCCATACAGGGATGACGCCGGGCGTTGCGTAGCTGCGCATAAAGCGATTCAAAAGCCACAAAGCGTTCCGCTTTTGAAAAAGAACCCGGACTTTGCCACCGGTCGCAGCAACACCACCCCGTCAGAAGCAGGATACCGTTTTCGTCCATCAGGTCCAGCAAATCATTGTCAAAGAACTTTCCTTCATCACGTACCATGTTCATTCCCATGTATTTGATGTATTCCACTACAGCTTCGTTTGTTTTTTTGTCATGACGCAAAAGCAAATCCGAAGCGCAATAGCCACCGCCCTTAAGTAATACCGGCCTGTGGTTCACATATAGCTGCAGCATGTTCGCCAGGTGGTTTGCCGAAATGGAATCCTCAAAATTATTGGCATAGGGCGATACGTTCACCTCTTCGCTAATTTCACGGATGCCGAATCGATGATGTAGCCGGTGACTCGTAACCCCGTCTGTTGAAAATTCATAATCGACGGTATAGAGCGGCTGTTCGCCTGAAAGATAGGGCCACCATAACTGCGGGTTTTCAAGATTCAACATGGGGTAGTCGGACACCCCTAACGCAACTTCCTGATTATATGCACCGGCAGGAACACGCACATTGTCTTTTGTCACTTTTGTGATGGTATTTCCTTGGGGGTCTCTGATTTCAGCCGCAAGCGTTCCGTTTACAGTTGCGGACGTAAAATTACTCACATCCACGTATAAATTCAAATGAGCGCCTTTGTGGTCAATGTCTACTTTGGATGCTGTCGCCGGATTTGCCAATTGGACGCTGCCGGCGCTGCGTACAAAAACCTCGCCGGTAAGCCCCATCATAGCGTCGACAGGCTGCGGGTTCCAGTCTACCCAATAATAAGTTAAGTCGTCGCTATACACCGGCTTGGTTACTTTAACCTTAACATTGTTTTTCGATTTGCCGGTTGTTACAAGGTCGGTAATATCTATGTCGTAGGTTCGCATCGTGCCGATGAACTGCGACTTATACAGGTCGAAATCCGTTACGCCAAACAGACTGCCTGCGCCGTCGCTTTCGAAATCTGTCACTTCTGCTTCGGGATGCAACAGGGTTGGGCCGTTTTTCAGGTAGTTTTCGTCTGTGATGTTATTGTACTTATTACTGACTTTCACTCCGTTTACATATATTTCACCGGTATAGCTGATACCCTTAAATGTAAGCGTTATCCTTTTCCCTGCCTCTGAGGGGGGTATGGTGAAATCGGCGCTGTACCACCACGGGTGATCAAAATCACCGGGTGGAATTTTTGAGAAATTGTCATGGAAGTAGGCGTTTATTTTCCCTTCATTATCCGGCCGAAAAATACCGTCATAGACGCCGTTATCGACTAAGTTTCCCAGAACCGTGCCGGGCGCTATAGCCTTCTGCCAGCTGCTGGTAGGATAATTCGCTGCTTTTACAGCATCATCATCAACCGTAACGGCAATGGCATTTAATGACGGCGTTACAGCCGACGTGGCAGGGGCAATCTTCCAGTCTGTCAACTGTTGGGAATAAGAGTCGTTTTTTGTTTCGCAACCGGCGAACGTTATGGTCGCAAGCAGAATGGCTGAAACTGCTAAAATATAACCTTTTAAGAATTGAAAGTGATTCGTAGACATAATTATTTTTATTACTCGCACAAAGCAGCGGCGCCCAGCAAACTGATATCGTCGCGTGTCGAAATCAATATTTGTATTTTTTTAAGCGTTTCGGGGTAATCGAATGATTCCATTTCTTTGCGCATGGCTTTCTCAAAATAGGGGAAAGCGTTGGCAATGCTTCCGCCAAAGACGATGGCGTCCGGGTCATAGGCAAATAAAATGATTTTGACCAATACACCCATGTGCTTTCCAAACTCTCCCCAGATTTTCAAGGCGTTTTCATCGCTTTTTGCAGCCAGTTGAGCAGCTTCTTTCCCTGTGGTATGATGAAATTCTTCGAAAAAGGCGCTTCCACAATAGAACTCCAAAGTATTTTCAAGATACGGCAAACAGCCTATCTCGCCGGCACCCGTATTGCTTCCGCAATAAAGCGCGCCGTTAATGATAAGTCCGGCGCCTACACCTGTACCAAGTGTTACGCCAAGTATATTCCGGAAAGGCTTCCCTACCCCGCAGCGGTGTTCGCCCAGCGCAAAACAATTGGCATCGTTGTTTACAAATACCGGAATTTCAAATTCGGCTTCCAGCAAATCCTTCAGATGAACTTCTTTCCATGAAGGTATGTTAAGGACATTGAAAACAATACCTTTTTGCATATCTACTACCGACGGCACGCCGATACCTATTCCCTTCACGGAAGGGTTCATCAAACGGCGAATCAGCCCTTTGATTTGTTCCACTACTTCGCCTTCAGACCGGTCAGCAAGACAGGGTTCTGATATTCTTGTTACTACGCTTCCATTTTCAACTAATCCACAACGGACGTTTGTCCCTCCCAAGTCTATTCCTATTGTCATTTTTTTACGTGTTTATATGATGAATACTAATTCAGTTTTTGAAATTCCTCAATCATGCGTTTTAATGATCTCGCATCGCCTCCCTGTTGTCGCTGTTCACGATTCGCATCCGGCGGTAAATTGTACGTTTCAGGATTATAATAAGTTTTCAGGAACCCGTCGGCGCCCGACCAAACGGTTTGAATGATGCCATGCAGACGAACACTCATCTCACGGGGCGTTTGCCTGCGAAAATCGACCATGTTTTTCAACTGTACCGCTGCAATCTCCGGATTACGCCAGGGGCAAGTCGCTACCGTAAAACCTTTCAATGCAAAATATACACAGGTCAAATCGGCACGCTCATAATGCCAGTCGCAAATAAAAACGTCTTTGGGTATCATATCAATGGCTCGATGTGTATGGTTTTTGCTGGCTTCCCATTCGCCGAGACCCGTCGTATGACCATCCAGCAGACGGTCACCCCAAATCATCAACCGCCGGTTCTTCAATGCCAGAAAATTATGAATCTTAGTCACTTCGCCTGCAAAAAGTTCGGCTTTATCCCTTCCGCCGCATCGCGGACATTTGTCGTCGCCGATATAAAACACTTCATCCATACCTGCATGAAAGTATTCGGCCTCGAAGACATCCATGATTTCATCGACCAATGCAAAAACAACCTTGTGAACGCCGGGATGGAGTGGACAATAACTCTTGCAATATAAACCGTCGGGATTAGGCCAGCCAGGATAATCTTCCGTTTTGATATGCGGCGTTTCATCAAATTCGGGATAGACACGCAACAGATTATGTGTTGTCTTAGCCCACGACTGATGCCCCAGCAAGTTGATTTGAGGCGCTATTCTGATGTTGTGCTTTTTGCAAACCGCGACAATTTTTTTGACGTCCGCTTTCGAAAGCGGATTGGGGTCTCTCAGCTCCGGATGACTCTCGTAAGCATAATTCCAGTCTATCCTCAAAATGAGTAAATTAAAATAAGCCGGTACTAATTCCTCCTCAATAAACTTACAGAACAGGTCAACTCCCTGAACTGAAGGTGCAGCAATCGCCAACCCCCGCACAGGCACTGCTTTGTCTATTTTTTCGGTCAACCCGGCTTGTCCAAAAGATGCCTGCCATGTGAGCAAACATAAAATGATTAATAATAAATTTTTCATAGGGTAAGATAAGTAATTTGTAATTCGTCATTGACTAAATCATCCCTCTATCATAAAGGATTTTATTCACCTGCCTTGTTGCTTCGGCCGAAGCCTTGAACGCCTCTCTTTCCTCATCAGTGATCGGGAAATCGACAATCCTTTCGAAACCATTCATGCCGAGTACAATGGGAACGCCTATCACCAAATCGTTTTCGCCGTATTCACCATCCAAAAGAACAGCGCATGCACGGATCAGTTTCTTGTCTTTCAAAATAGCCTCAGCCAAAAATGCAGCTGCAGCGCCGGGTGCATACCATGCGGAAGTACCGATTAACCTTGTTAAGGTAGCGCCTCCCACTTTCGTTTCTGCAATAACCCCGTCTAATTTTTCTTTTGATAAAAGCTTGTTTACAGGAACAGCCTTACATGTCGCCAATGAAGCCAGCGGCACCATCGTTGTATCGCCATGCCCGCCAATAACTGTTGCTTCAATATCCTTAATGTTGACGTCCAATGCCCGGCTCAGGTAGTACTTAAACCGCGCGCCGTCCAATGTACCTCCCAATCCTATCACTCTGTTACGCGGCAAACCGGAAATTTTTACTGTGAGGTAACACATCGTATCCATCGGGTTACTGACGATGATCAGTTTTGCATTCGGCGAATATTTCAATGCGTTCATAACCACGCTTTTTACGATCGAAGCGTTCACACCGATCAACTCTTCACGCGTCATGCCCGGTTTCCGCGGTATTCCCGACGTAACCACAATAATTTCCGAATTGGCAGTTGCTTCATAATCGCCTGTCACCCCTGTTACACGCACAAAGATATCCGCCAATGTGGCAGTCTGCATAATATCCATCGCTTTACCTTCCGCTAAACCCTCTTTGACATCAATTAATATGATATCAGCCGTCACATTCCGTTTGGCTAAAACGTCGGCACAAGTTGCTCCAACATTGCCCGCTCCGATAATTGTAATTTTTGACATACCTCTTTGTTATTTATTATGATTATTGTAATACTTACAAACTATTCAGCCTTAAAAGCGTACAAAATTACAAGATATTTTCAATTAAAGAAATTTATCCGCATAATAATTTTTTCTGACGCTCTTCTATAAAAATTAAAAAAATGTTGATATTTGTTTGCAAATTCAAATATTCATTTTACCTTTGCACGCATGGAGTAAAAAACCATTGTTTACTGGCATTATTTATTTATGTAAAAACTATACTTTGAAAAGACTTATATACATATTCGGAATTATCCATATATTTTTTTCTTGTAATAATGAGAATATCTATCGGATAAAAGGGCAATTATCCAATTTATCAGACGAGAGTCTGTATATTGTCTTCGAGTCGCCCGAAACGATCCGGGTAGATACTGTCTTCTGTAATGAAAAGGGACAATTTTCCATTTTTCACGAACAGGATGATGAATTGCAAGTTATTACAATTTATTACAATGATCGCCATCGATGGTTTACCGTATATCCTGAAGTCGGTAAAACGATTCAGATAAAAGGAGATGCCACCTATCCGCAGTTACTGCAAATAAAAGGAGGGCGTATTAATGATAAGCTGTCCCGGTTCAATAAAAAAGCGGCGCCCGTCCTCAAGGAACTGGAGGATTTACAAAAAAACAATGCCTCATTAGACGGCGACGAGGCGATGCGGCTGTCTACACTAAATCTTGAATTGCGGAAAATAATGCAGGAATTTGTTAAAAAAAATCCGAAGGAAGAAGCATCGGCAGTTCTTATCTCCGGTTTTTTTACAAATCCTGATGAGTTCGAACAAACGGAAGACTTACTCCGTTTACTGTCTCCGGAATTGAACGATTATTATCTTGTCAGAAATAAGTGGAAAGAGATTGATAAAGCCAAAACGACCAGTGCAGGAGCCAAAGCGCCTGACTTTGAAGTGACAAATATTTACGGACAAACCTTCACAGTCGATTCATTTGCAAATAAACACTTTATACTGGCATTCACGGCTATGTGGTGCGAAATGTGCCAAACGGAAGTCATGATGCTCGACGGCATAGCAAACAAATACGCCAAAGATTCATTGGAGATTTTACTGATATGTCTTGACGATAATCTGGAAGATATCCACGAAATGGTGCGTCAGAATACAATTCAGTGGAATTTAGTCGCAGATTCGGCAGGACAGGCGATTCAATTATTCGAATTATATAATGTGAACTCTTTACCGAAATGCTTTCTCATGGATAAGGAAGGAATCATCAGACTCAACACCATGAACGGAGAAGAATTGAGACAAAAAGTCGACGAAATAATGAATTAATAACTCGTAATTTGTAATTAATAAAAGTGTTAGTCAAAACCTTTGCCTCCGCCGTATCGGGAATAACCGCAACAATCATCACCATAGAAGTGAGTTGTACCAAAGGCATCCAGTTTTTCCTGGTCGGACTGCCCGATGTAGCCGTGCGTGAAAGCCACGAGCGCATCATATCGGCTTTGCAGGTCAACGGTTACAAGTTCCCGAGAAGCCGGATCGTGATCAATATGGCGCCGGCTGACATCCGCAAGGAAGGTTCGGCATACGATCTCCCTTTGGCGATTGGCGTTTTAGCCGCAGCCGGCGACATCGACGCTTCACTGCTTGATAAATATATGCTAATGGGGGAATTATCGCTTGACGGAAGCCTGCAACCGATAAAAGGAGCGCTACCGATCGCCCTGAAAGCTGCAGAAGAAGGCTTTAAAGGTTTTATCCTGCCCCGAAAAAATGCTTACGAGGCGGCTGTCGTCGAAAATTTGGAAGTCCTGGGGGCCGATAATATCAAAGAAGTTATTGATTTTTTCAGCGGGAAAGGTAAAATTGAGCCTACTGTCGTGAATGCATATGAAGACTTTTTAGCGCAGCATCTCTGTTTCGACATTGATTTTTCCGATGTAAGGGGACAGGAAAATGTAAAACGCGCATTGGAGGTAGCGGCTGCGGGCGGACATAATATGATCATGGTCGGTCCGCCGGGAAGCGGTAAATCCATGCTGGCCAAGCGACTGCCTACCATACTCCCGCCGCTTTCCCTTCCGGAAGCATTGGAAACGACAAAAATTCATTCCGTAGCTGGCAAAATCATCGAGCAGACTTCGCTGATAGCGCAACGCCCGTTCCGTTCGCCACACCATACGATTTCAAACGTTGCCATGGTAGGAGGCGGCTCTTTCCCGCAACCGGGCGAAGTCAGCCTGGCGCACAATGGCGTACTGTTTCTGGATGAACTACCCGAATTTAACCGAAATGTGCTCGAAGTATTACGACAACCGCTTGAAGACAGGCATATTAATATCTCAAGAGCACGGTTTTCGGTCGACTACCCGGCCGGATTCATGCTTGTCGCCTCCATGAATCCCTGTCCCTGCGGTTTCTATAACCACCCTACCCGACCCTGTACCTGTCCACCGGGCGCTGTTCAGAAATATATGGGTCGTATCTCCGGCCCGCTGTTAGACCGTATTGATATTCAGATAGAGATCACGCCCGTTCCCTTTGAAAAAATATCCGAACAGAAACCGTCGGAATTAAGCCATATCGTTCGTGAGCGCGTCACAGAAGCGCGTGAGATACAGAAAAAACGATTTGAACCATACAAAGGCATCCATTGTAACGCACAAATGGACGCCAAACATTTACACCGTTATGCCGAACCCGACGCCACCGGCCTGTCGCTACTTAAAAACGCCATGCAGCGTCTCAACCTTTCGGCACGCGCCTACAACCGCATCCTGAAATTATCGCGCACCATCGCCGATTTGGAAGCAACGGATACGATCCAATCGCATCACTTAGCCGAAGCCATCAATTACCGGAACTTAGACCGGGAAAGCTGGGGAGAATAGAATAAAAAACATCGATATTAATAATTTTATGACAATGAGACATTTATATTTAGTATTACTTTGTACGGCATTAGTTGCCTGTACCCAAAATGAGCCGCAAACATTGAAAATGCGGGTTGCCACCTATAACCTTCGTATGGACACGCCTGCCGACAGCATGAACGCCTGGTCTTTTCGCAAGGATAAAATGAAAGCGCTCATCCTGTACCACGATTTCGATATTGTAGGCACGCAGGAAGGATTTCTTCACCAGTTGCAGGACTTGTGTGAAATGCCGGGATACGCTTATTTTGGCGCCGGACGCGACGATGGCCTGTCAGCCGGCGAACATTCGGCCATCATCTACAAAAAAGACAGGTTTCAAATCCTGGAATCCGGTAATTTCTGGCTGAGTGAAACACCCGACAAACCCGGGAAAGGATGGGACGCCACCTGTTGCAACCGGATTTGTTCGTGGACAAAATTCAAAGAACTGGATACCCGACTGGAATTTTACTTTTTCAACGTTCATTTCGACCACCAGGGCGTCATTGCGCGTCAGGAATCGGGTAAACTGATGGCGAAAAAGATCAGGGAAATTTCCCAAAAAACTTCGGTAATCTGTACCGGCGACTTCAATTCAACTCCCAACACCGAACAGATAAAAACCATGAGCAGCATCATGAAAGATTCATACCAAACAAGTAAAATGCCGCCCTATGGACCCGAAGGCACCTTCAATACCCGCTTTTCCAATCCTATTACTCCGAACCGGATTGATTACATCTTCGTTTGCAGCGATTTTGAAGTGTTGAAATATGCCGTGCTTACCGATAGCGATAATCAGTGGTATCCATCCGACCACCTGCCGGTTGTCGCCGATCTGGTATTAAAAGAAACCGATTATAATCATTGATATGATAAGTGATCATGATTAATAAAGAACTCATCAATCCGAAAAGCATTGTTGTTATCGGAGGTTCCAACAAGACCTCCAAACCGGGCGGCAACTGCATACGAAACCTGCTCAACGGGGGTTATAAAGGCGAACTCTATGTGGTAAATCCGAAGGAAACCGAAGTACAGGGATTAACATGTTATGCGACTGTATCAGATATACCGCAGACCGAACTTGCAATCATTTCGATACCGTCT
>Ga0082212_10011958_pt1 | contig 10961 bp, 11 predicted proteins | sample TergutNt197P3_FD_71548 | JGI IMG/M metagenome (GOLD analysis project Ga0082212, IMG submission 71548) | Neocapritermes taracua P3 segment gut microbial communities from Petit-Saut dam, French Guiana - Nt197 P3 | ecosystem: Host-associated > Arthropoda: Insects > Digestive system > Gut ...
GCACCCTTTCGCACAGGCATATCAGCCCAAGGAGGTGAACTCCGACCTCTATCCGCTGCTTGCATTGTACCCCAATGCCACGGAGGTGGCAATCAGAATACTGACTTTATTATACGAGGTGGTGAATAGCAGAAACAGCCTGAAATACAGAGAACAAGGGAGGAAAAGTTACAACCCCGGCAGTCCCGATGGCAAGTGCCGGTTGGCAGACCGCGAGTGCGAACCGCCGACAGGGACGCCCGGTAGCGCACCACATAAATTAAATAGGAGGTCCATATGCCCCATACGTCAAAAGCGTTTCCCGTTTCTCGTTCTTCCCAATGGCAAGTGAAGATAGAGGGATATTATCCCAGTAGAACCGCACGAAAAGCGAAATCCAAGCCAAAACCCATCGCAAAGGGTGACTTTAACCCGCCGAAGCATGAAATCCAGTCTTTTGCCCGGTGCATCCTCCCGGCGATTCAGGCCTATTTCGACACCGAGAAGGGCAGGCGGGAGTTTGCGAAGTGGATGGAACGGCAGGAGCGATAGTGTTAAGTCTGCGTAACCTGTAGAATCTTAGTTAACCGGAGTGGCGGGGCGGCGGCTCCGCCACTCGGTTCATATGGGACAAGGTGGGGTGGTTTTCATATCTATTTCCTATATCCTGTTGTCATTATGTCTTGATGCGTTATCTCACAACTAATCTCGTCAATAAATTGATACAGGGCTTTTTCAATAAACTCATGCAACAACCAGTTTTGCTTTGACCGCATGTATTTTTCAAACTTCTGTGGGTTATATCTTACAAGTTCACTCATCCAGTGCATTACAGCAAAAATAAGCGTGAGAGCATTTCGGTGGATGATATGGGTATTGCTTGGTATATCTTTTTTGATATACCAAAGGCGAGCATCACCATATATGTAATGCAAATCCTCTCTAACCTTTTTGTGATATGCTGTCAAATTGCTAAGCCTTTCATCTATAGGTGTATGTATGTCCCATTTGAATCGGGCATTTTCTTTGCGAAGATAATAATTTGCATCTCCTTTTTTTATCGTTTTCTTATAGCCGGGAGGCAAATACTGTAATGCTCTATCGTTAGCATAGCGACTGTCAACCGAAAATTGAACCCAAGCCTTTGATGTAGTGTCTTCCCGCACAAATTCTATATTTTTTATCGGGATAAACAACTCTGTGGTTCCTGAATATGTAATCGCAAATGTTCTGTGTATACAGGGAATGTTGTATAAAAGGTCTTTGATAACTAATCTTTTCTTCGTTACATCTTCTCCTAAAAACCGAGACAATTCAGTCAAAACACCTCCGCCCAAAAAAATAACTTCAGCTTTATCAAGGGCATTACTGGCTTCATTCTCATGGCGACTTTGAGTTATGCCATGAGAAATATTGTGGACATCAATCCCATTTATGCACAATAATGTTTTTGTGGCATTCAAACAGCAGTAATATGATGTAAGCGGCTTTGAATTTCGTGGTAGGCACTCAGAAGCGGAGTAGAAATATTTTGCTTGCTGCCAAAAGAAAAGAGCTTCTTTTACTTGTTGAATTGGCTGTCTTTTTAGCCATAGCTCGACATATTCCCATGCTGAATCAGTGAGGACAGTTTTACCGTTATAATCAGCATTTGTGATAGGCTTCATTATTGATAGGCTCTTTGAATTGACCGTAATATTTTTTTGCATAAGGTTAACCTGCCTTCGCTAATTGTGGATAGCCTTTCGGCATTTCATTCGCAAGCAAGTATCGCCGTCACTCTACATCCTACAGTCTACCACATTTTCACCCATAGGACAAGTCAATTTTTCAGCCGGTCGAATAGATTCCGAACCCCGCCGAAGGCTGTCACAGATACAGCACAAATCCGAACGCTTCGCCAATCGTAAAGATTTGCGAGGTGTTCGGATTTGAATGGTTTGGCTCCCCAAGTTGGACTCGAACCAACGACCCTGCGGTTAACAGCCGCATGCTCTACCGACTGAGCTATTGAGGACAATTCTCCGGCTTGCGCCGGAGCGCGGCCAGCTTGCGCTGGATTGGTGTTGGCGTCTACCTATCTTCCCGAGCCGTCACCAGCCAAGTATTTTCGGCGTGAGCGAGCTTAACTGCCGTGTTCGGAATGGGAACGGGTGTACCCTCGCTGCCATCGATACCAACTATTCCGTCACTCATTATATCACGGTTTTTTTAGAATGCAATAGGTAAATTAAAATTACCCGGCCTTCTTTTTTTCCTTGGCGGAAAAATATATATTTCCGCATTCGTCCCGGGTGAAGATGAAGGCGTCTTGTATCGAACCGATGCCGCGCGCCGCCAGCTCGTTGGTCAGCCATTGCTCGTTCAGCCCGAGTTTTTTCAGCTTTTTTTTCATCACTTTGCCGTCGGAGATCAAAATCTGCGGCATCCCCGGCTCCTGAACAGGCACCGACATGACGGCCGGCGTTACCGGCTTGTGCGCTTCATACGGAATAACGCTTAGTAACCCGTTGCTTTCAAAAATGGCATACTGGAGCTGCGAAGGGTCGGTAAACCCTTGCAAACGCAGCATTTCAAATAGCTCGGTCAGGGTGATGCGGTTGCGCCGCATGGCCTTTTCTTTGATCTTGCCCTGATGGATGACAATGGACTCCTTGCCTTCAAAGACCCGCCAAAGGAAGCGTGACTTCAAAAATCCGAACGAAAGGGCAAAATTCAAGACGACCAGCAGTACGATCGGCACGATGCTGTTGATCAGCGGCTGGTCGGGGTCTTGCATGGATATGGCCGCCATCTCGGAGACGAGGAGGGTCATGACCAGTTCACTGGGCTGCATATCGCCGATCTGCCGTTTGCCCAGCAGGCGCATGGCAATGACGACGACAAAGTATAGTATAACGGTATGTCCGATGGAACGCCAAAGCAGCATAAATGCGCCCCCTTTTCCCCGGTAGTTTGCGCCGAACAGGAAGCGTTATTCTCGAATTGTTCACAAAATGTCCAAACGTTCGTCAAAATTACACGGTACAATGAAGGAAACCAAACGGGCAAAGGGGAAGGGTTCTATGTACATCATCCAAAACGCGTTCGCCAACATTTTGCGCAACCGAGGGCGCAATATCCTGCTGGCCATCATCATTTTGGCCATCATCACCACCTCGGTGACGGCTCTCATCATCAACAACACCTCGGCCGCCGTCATTGAGGATTATCAATTTCGCTTCTCTTCCGAAGCCTTCATCCAGCTGGATATTGACCGCCTGACCTCCTCCGCGTCAAACGGAGGTTCAGCCGGGGGCAACAGGGTTTTCAGTTCGGCGAGCATCCCCCAAATGGACGCCGAATTGCAGCTCATGCTGACCGATTCGGCTTTTCTCAAAGAGAGTTTGGCGACCGGAAGCGTCAGAGGGAACAGCGGCGACATCCGGGCTATCGACCAAAATGATGAAGACGAGACCGACCCAAGCCAACCGCAAGGCATCCCCGGTGCCGGCGGCATGGCTTTCCGCATAGGCGGCGACATGAGCAATTTTCAGCTTTTGGGCGATCAATGGGAGAGCTTTACCGAAGGGGTTCGTTCGCTGGAATCGGGGCGGTTCCCTGAAACCGACAACGAGTGCGTCCTCAGTGTGGATTTGGCGGAGGCAAACGGCGTCGAAATCGGCAACGTCATCCATTTTACAGCCTTGCTGTCGGCCGGCCTGCCGGAGGATTTCGATGTAAACGAGGCTGAAGACGGCGATGTGATGGAAGTCAACGGAATTGACTACACCGTATCGGTGCTCAACCGGGATTTCGGGATCGCCGGCCTGAACCGCGAAGTGACATATGAACTGACGGTCACCGGGCTCTATTATGATCTGAACGACGCATACGAAAACGAGATGCTGTCGGGGTATGCCTACTTCAATAATCGCAACGAAGTCTTAACAACGCTTGGAACCCTGCTCCAACCCCGCCAATCAGGCGAGAGCGGCGTTCAAGTCAATGTGCGCTACTTTTTGGCCGACCCGGCCTACATAGGGAATTTTGAAGCGGAAGCCCGTGAAAAGGGACTAAGCGATGCTTTCCTCGTCACAACCGATGAAAGAAGTTACAACACCATTGTCAAGCCGGTGGTGGAACTGAAAAAAATATCGCTCATCTTCATGTTCGTTGTATTGGGGTTGGGAGCCGTCATCCTGCTGCTGCTGACGTCCATTTCCATTCGTGAGCGCAAATATGAGATCGGTGTCCTGCGCGCTATGGGGATGAAAAAGAGCAAAGTCGCGCTCGGGCTTTGGTGCGAGATGCTGGCCATCACCGCCGTTTGCCTGGCGATCGGGCTGGGTGCCGGAGCGGTGTTGTCGCAGCCGGTGTCCGATATGATTCTTGTAAGCCAAGTTGAGGCGGCTCAGGAGCAGAACTCCGCGCCGGGCGGGTTTATGACCGTTCCAGGCGGCGGGGGCGGCGGGCCGGTCAGGATTCAAGGCAGCCAAATGGGCGGGGCGCGCATCGGCGGCGGATTCACCGCCAACGCCCAGCCGCTGGATGAAATGACGGTTTCGCTGGACATTGCGACCCTCTTCCAAATCATCGGCATCGCCCTGGCTTTGGCAACGGCGGCGGCTTTGGCGGGTGTGACCAAGATTACCAAATACGAACCGATCAAGATTTTGATGGAACGGAATTAGCAGGAAAGGGACTGATGAGATGAATGTGCTGACACTAAACGATGTATCCTACACATACGACAAGGCGAAAAAGAAGGTGCTGGACGGAGTCAACGCTGTTTTCGAGAGCGGGAAAGTCTACACCATCGTCGGGAAGTCGGGCGCGGGGAAATCAACGCTGCTCTCTCTGATTGCCGGGCTGGATGTATGCACAGACGGCGAGATTCTGCATGGCGGGCAAAACCTCGCCAAACTCGACCGCGACGAATACCGCGCCAAAGGCATCGGCGTTATTTTTCAATCGTATAACCTCATCCAAAACGCCACGGCCGCGGAAAACATCGTCCTCTCGATGAATATCTCCAAAAGCAAGGAATCGGATAAGAAAGGCTTTGCCTACGCCCTTTTGGAGAAAGTGGGCATCGACCGCGAAACAGCCGATCGGACAATTTTGAAACTTTCCGGCGGTGAGCAGCAGCGGGTGGGCATCGCGCGCGCTTTATCGGGCGGCCCGGGCCTCATCATCGCCGACGAGCCGACCGGGAATCTTGATAAAGAGACGGAAAAGGACATTTTGAATATTTTAACCTCTCTTGCCCATACAGACGGCAAGTGTGTCATCATCGTTACCCATTCCCGCCGGGTGACCGGGGTGGCCGATGTGATCTACGGCATCTCCGGCGGGCGGATGACCAAAGTGGAGGAATGAATCCGCACCACCCCGCTCCGCCATTCCAGCCCGGCCGCTTCCGGCTTGGGCATACATAAAGAGAGCTGATCGGTGACGGCCGATTCGAGCGAGAGGGCGTCTTTGTGCGCCGCCGGACGGCTGATGATGGGTTCTTTGATGACGGAGAGAAGCTCCCCGCCCCGTTCCCCTATGCCGAGCAAACGGATATGGGGCGGGGCGGCTGCCATTTTTTCGGACATTCCGAGGAACGCCGCCAATACGCAACGGCGTATCCGTGCCAATGTATAACGCTTTGTTTTGACAAGATGCAGCAATTCCTCCCATGTACGGGCTTCCCCGGCGGCGTGGAAGAGCCGCTGCGCCAGCCCGCCGCCGCCAACGTCGGGCAACGCCCAAAAATCCGCCGCCGTCATCCGGCGCAGGGTTGACAGAACCGCCCCTTCTTGCTTAACAAGCGATATAGGAGCCCGCCCGGCTTTGATCTCCGCCCGCCAAATGTCCGCAAATGGCAGGCCGGACGGGACGCGCCCGGTGCGTAAAATTCGTTTTCGGTAGGCCGAGGCGCAGTCTTTCAAACCGTCGTGCGCCCCGCCCTGCCGCCGGACGGTGATCGGTGTAATGGAAGGGGCTTTACACCGTAAAGCGCGCAGATATTCCAACGCCAGCACATTGTTGGGCGTCCCTTTGGGGATTTCTTCCGGCGGGAGAAGGCTGAGGGCTTGCAGGGCGTCTAAATCTCCTGATTCCGAACCGAACGATAGATGGGTCACCATTTCCAGCCGGGCGATGATGTCCACCGCCGAGCGGGCGAACCGTTCGGCGCAAGCGCAGGCATGGGCGGCGGGCAGCTCGAAAACGAGGTCAAACCCCGCTTCCAACGCCATCCGCGTCCGGGCGGATTTGGTCAGGATGGGGAAATCCCCGCGCTGAACGGCGTGGCCGCTCATGACGGCGATCAGGCGGGTTTCCGCGCCCAGCTTTTTTTTGGTTTGGGCGATGTGATAGAGGTGCCCCCAGTGCATCGGGTTGTATTCGGCGATGACGGCGCAAATGTTCATGTGATCTTCCCTTGCCTTTTCTGTTTGATTGCGGTATGATGGTCGCAGTGATTTAGAAGGGGGTCGGAACCATGCGAATATTGGTGATCAACGCGGGCAGTTCTTCGCTCAAGTATCAGCTTTTCGACATGACCAAACACACCGTTATGGCAAAAGGGCTGTGCGAACGCATCGGACTGGACGGGCATATCAAACATGTGGCCGAGGGGCATGACGTTTACGAGAGCCACGCGCCGATGCACAACCACGCCGAGGCGGTGCGCGCCGTCATCGGGCTGCTGACCCAGCCGGACACCGGCGTGATCGCTTCCATGGAAGCGATCGGCGCTGTCGGGCACCGGGTGGTACACGGAGGCGAAGCGTTCAACGCCAGCGTTTTGATCAGCGATGAGGTCATCAAAGCCATTGAGGATTGCGTGCCGCTCGCGCCGCTGCACAATCCGCCCAACCTGGTCGGCATCCGCGCTTGTCAGGAAGTCCTCCCCCACGCGCCGCAAGCGGCTGTTTTCGACACGGCCTTCCATCAATCCATGCCCAAAGCGGCCTTCCTCTACGCCCTGCCGTATGAATACTACGAGCGGCTGAAAATCCGCCGTTACGGCTTCCACGGGACGTCGCACCGCTATGTGGCCAAGCGGGCGGCCGAAGTGCTGGGACGGTCTCCTGAAGAATTGAAAATCATCACCTGCCACATGGGCAACGGTTCTTCGCTGGCGGCAATCAAGCACGGCGTATCGGTCGATACCTCGATGGGGTTCACCCCGCTCGAAGGGGTGCCGATGGGGACGCGCAGCGGCAGCATCGACCCGGCCATCATCCAATTCCTGATGGTGAAAGAAAATCAGGCCATCACCCAGGTGACCGAGACCCTCAACAAAAAATCAGGCGTTTTGGGCATCTCTGGCGTCTCCAGCGACTTCCGCGACCTGCTGGCCGCCGCGACAGAAGGAAATGACCGCGCTCAGGCCGCGCTGGACATCTTTACCTATAACGTGAGGAAGACCATCGGCGGGTATGCCGCCGCTATGGGCGGCTGCGACGCGCTGGTATTTACAGCCGGGATCGGCGAAAACCATGTCGTCGTGCGCCGCATGGTCAGCGAAGGGTTGGAATGCCTCGGAATGACGCTGGATCAGGAGAAAAACAAATCATTAAGCGGGCAGGAAGGGATCATTTCCGTTGACGGAAGCGTCAATAAAATTATGATCGTCCCGACCAATGAGGAATTGGTCATTGCGATGGATACCCAAGCGTTGGTCGGCGTTTAACCGTTCCCGGTTTCCAAATATGTCCGCTGATCGTCCGTCAGCGCAAACGCCGCCGCCTGCATGGTCTCGGATAGCTGCTCCTCAGTGGAGAAGGCCGTGACCCCGGCGCAGGGGAAAGGGGCGGACAGCACATACCCCAACGCCACCGCCGACGGGGAGACATTCAGCTCTTCCGCCAGTGTTTTCACACGCTCCGCGCGTGCAAAATTTTCGGGAAGCCAAGCGTAATAGTCGGTTGCGTGCTGTTTCATCGGTTGCCCCGAACCTGTTTTAGCGAAAAAGCCTTTTCCGATCGCCGACCATGCCATGACGGGCGTCTGGGTGTGTTTATACCAGCTTAATTCGGCCTCATCCATCACCAAATGGGTGAGGTCGCCCGTTTGCGCGGCGGTGGTCAGCCCGAGATTGAATAAAGCCTGACTGACCGAGAAGGGGGTCAGGCCGTTGGCCTGGGCGAACCCGTTGGCGGCGGCGATCCGCCCGGCCGTCCAATTCGACGCGCCCAGCACCCGCGCCTTGCCCGCCGTCACCAATCCGTGCAAAACGGGCATGATCTCCTCCACAGGGGTATAGATGTCGTCGCGGTGGAGGAAAAGGACGTCGGCATACCCGCAGCCCAAGGCTTTGAGGCTGGCGTCAACGTCAGCGAGGATGTTTTCGCGTGATAAACGGCTTATCGGCGGGCATCCCATGTCGTGGTGGCAGCATTTGGTCGAGACGAGGTAGGAATCACGCGGCTTGCCCTTCAGGTAGACCCCCAGCGCGGTCTCGCTCTCGCCGCCGCCGTATACGCGCGCGGTGTCAAAGCAGTTCCCGCCGCGTTCGAGGTATTGATCGAAGCACCAATAGGCAAACCGCCGCTGATCCGGCTCGGAAACCTTGTTGTCGCCGATGACGATGTGTGCCATTTGAATGGTATGGAGATTGTTGGATATGGTGATGGTTTTCATGACGACCCCTCCTTTGTGAGGGTTATTATACCATAGAACAGAAGGGCTGCCTATCATGATATAAAAAATCAGACCCGCGGCCGATAAAAGCCGCGGGTCTTGCCTGTTATGGAGCCCTGTGCATTATAGGCTTGCAATCCTGCGATCTTCCGCTTCCCGCCGTTGTCTGTTCCACGCTATACGCGCTTGCCGTTCTTCTTCCGTTACAAAATGGAATCCGGCAGCTTCCATTTCGGGACGCTTGGATTCAAAATACGCAGTCAGCTTTTTCGTATCTCCGCCAAACTCGGCAAGCATGGCTTCACGGTTTCGGCGTACCTCCGCAACAATCGGGTCATAATATTTTTCATTCATCAAAATCAACCTCCATATATTTACGAACAAGAAAATCGGGTGTTATCATCTGCGGGGTGGATAGCCCGTGAACGTCGTTATGCTTTTGTGCAAGCCGCATAATATCACTATTCCCTAAGTGTGTACAGTTCCATGTTAATAAAATATCTATCTCATAAACACAGCACATGGCAAGGTGCAGAGCGTCGATTCTGTTTTTTTGCGGGATAGATAATAACTGCATATAGATATTTGAATTGTCAATGAATAGGACAATTCACTCTTTCATTGGGGAAAAGAGACGCGAGGCGGTCAACCCCGCGTTTCCCTTCTCTTATCCCTCGGTTATCCTTTCACCGTCACCAGCTCGGCTGCTTCTATGACACGAAGAGCAAGATCGCGTAGCTCCTCGTAGCTCATCTCTCCAAGCATCTGCGGTTGTATGGTTACCGTTGTACGCCCCAACCGCGCTTTAATCATACCTGCCATCTCAAAATACAGCATATCGTCCTTAGTTAAACTGACAACTCCAGGATTATGACTCTCTAAGTGAAATTTTAATAAGTCGGTGTCAGGCAAGTGCGTATCCAAATAGTCTTGTCGGTCTATGCCTACGACAATTCGACCGGCACTGGCCTTTTTATCCGAATTTTCGCGGAAATACTGGAACATGAAGCCGGTTAAACTGACATACGCTGACCCAAGTTCATATCCTTCAATGCTGAATTTATCAAGGCTGTAAAACTCTTTTATCTTCGAGAGCTCATTCTCAGAGAACAAGGTGTAATCCTCGTCTCCTTTGCGCAATGTTTTTGAGGTTTCGATCAACTTCAACACCTCTTCTGTAATAACGGTGTCTTCGCCGACAGGTATTTCTACCCATTGCGCACGACGATGCGAGTAAACAGGCATATCATCGTCCGCTTCATCAACGCTCGCGGAGGGTGTGCTGACGGGTTCATCCCCGGGGGTCACGACGCCCTCTTGCGTCTCCGCGCAGCCGGACAGCGTTGTGAGCAATACGATCATCGCGAGGGCAAGAGACATTAACTTGACTTTCATTTCTTTATCCTCCTTATATTATACATTACGCCGCATGACAACAGTGCAAGAGTGGCACCATTGACCTTTTACATATGGGTAGATTGGGTAGCCATCTCTCATAACACAGATTTCATACCCGCCATGATCCGGCGCGCCAAGATTGTGCGAAAGCTCATGCTGCACAAGGAAGTCCAACGGTTCAGGCCATTCGTTTGTGATCAACGCACTTCTTCCCGATGATCCTGTAGCGATGCCTCCGGATTGACCATGATATCCGGTACACAAATAATGACCGACGACCCCTAACGTATGCGCAGGGATATTGTTCGGAAGCCTCCCCAGCAGCCGTTCATCGTTTTTGTGATGATTTCCATTGCAAGTTGATCCACAACCGGTACTTAAGAGATTACATGGCTGATTGATGCTTGTGTTTAGACAGCTGCCGCCATTGAGCAAACTGGTCTGTGAAATGCCGGCAACCGTAAAATTGAGACCAAACTCTCTGTCAAATGCTTGGACTGAGCTTGTAAACATGGTGTTCATATTTGCCAGTAAGCCGGCAGGGGTGGTGGAATCGTAGAGGATATGTACCGAGCGCGTGCTGCGGGTGCTTGACAGGGCTGTTTCGCTGGAAGCGGTGATAAGGATGACGCAAAACACTAGGGATAAGGACAGTAAGCGTATTGTTTTTTTACTCATAACATATGACCCTTTCGTTTTAATTTATGCGGGAAAAATTGCTGCGCTGTTCTCAACGGAAGGATACGCGGGTTAAACCATCGGCGGATACCTCCTTTTCATATATTAACGCAAAGAACCCCGCCGCCGGGCGTTTTTATCGTCCGGCGGACAGGGATTCATTGGCTGCATAAGCTGTCATCATTTTATCCATCCATTCTGTCTTCCCGGGAAGGTATGTAGTGGGCAATGTGATTGTAGATATTATATCATTTTTTACTCTGAATGTAAAGCGTTTTTTACACATA
>Ga0082212_10011959_pt1 | contig 10960 bp, 7 predicted proteins | sample TergutNt197P3_FD_71548 | JGI IMG/M metagenome (GOLD analysis project Ga0082212, IMG submission 71548) | Neocapritermes taracua P3 segment gut microbial communities from Petit-Saut dam, French Guiana - Nt197 P3 | ecosystem: Host-associated > Arthropoda: Insects > Digestive system > Gut ...
AGTTCTGTAATAATCAAGAAAGCTGATAGAGCCGCTGCGGCAAAATCGGCGATAGGCCCCGCAAAGATAGCGCCATCCAGGCTGAGGAAAAGCGGCAGAATGAGGAGCAACGGGAGTAGGAACAGACCCTGCCGCGTTATGGATATCCACACACCGCGCGTGGCTTTCCCGATAGATGTAAAGAAACTGAATGCTATTGGCTGAAGCCCGTTCACAAATGTCATAAACATAAAGACCCGCAGATAATGCACTGCGAATTCAAGATATAGCCGGTCGTTTTCTCCGAACATGATCATTAGCTGCCGGGGGAATAGCTGGAAAATAAGGAACATGACTATGGAAACTATGCTTGCCGCGGTCAGCCCCAGGCGCAGGGTTTCCTTTACCCGGTCGTATTTTTTTGCGCCATAGTTAAACCCGTGTATCGGCTGGCTGCCCTGTCCGATGCCGACTGTCATCGAAATAAACACCATGTTCATTTTTGATATGGCGCCAACGACGCTTAGGGCAATATCACTGCCATATGCAGACAGCGCGCCATAATGGCGCATAACATTATTCAGGGTTATTTGCACTGCCGCATTCAACAATTGATTTGTAGCTGAAGAGATGCCCAATATGCAAATTCTTTTTGATATTTGGGCGCTCGGCCTGACATACTCTTTTTTCAGCGTCATGGTCTTTGTTTTTCTAAGGAGGTAGTATGCCGCTATGCTGGCGGATACTATCTGGCTGACCGTGGTCGCCCAAGCGAGCCCGGCGATCCCCCATCCGAGGACGAACGCTGTTATGGGGTCGATGACCAGATTTATGATAGCCCCGGCAAGCATACATCCCATGGCGTAACGGGGGCTGCCGTCAGCGCGGATGAGGGTACACGCGCCGGTTGTGAATATTGCAAAAGGCATGCCTATAGCGGTGATCCACGTATATGTAAACGCCAGCGGTTTTACCGATTCGGTAACTCCAAATGCAAAAAGTATCGGATGTATGAATATAAGCACTAGTATTCCGATTATTGTGCCGCAGATTGCAAGCAGCGCTATCGCGCACCCGGCGAATCGGTCGGCGGATTCCTTGTTGCCCTCTCCAAGGCGCAGGTTGAAATTTGAAGCGCCGCCCACTCCCAAAAGTAAGGCGGTCGCCCCTCCTATAGCCGTTAGCGGAAATGCGACGTTTGTCGCCGCGATGCCTAACATGCCGACAGCGAATCCAATGTAAACTTGGTCAACAAGGTTATATACTGCATTAACTACAAGGGCCGTGATTGCCGGTATTCCGAATCGCAGCATCAGTTTGCCGACTCGTTCAGTTCCTAAAGGGTTTACGATGGGTTCAGGCATTAATACATTCCCTCATTTCTAATAAATGTATAATATCATGAACGTTGTAAAACATCAATAAAAAATGACTACTGCCTACACCCAACGGGCAGGCAGTGTTCAGGCATCATACTCTACCGGTTCCAGGACAATCGCATCAATTTGACGGGAGCGTGGAGATATCCGGTGATAAGGCATAGGAGAAAGCACGGACATACAGTGTAAATGGTAGGAAAGGGCAAACACAACAAGACACGCGGAGAATAGAGAAAAAGTGGAGAAACCGAGCAACGCCGATGAAAACAGCGGCGAGCCCGGTTTCTTTTCACAAAGAGGTCTCTATATAACTTTTTTCTCGTTCGCGGTGCGGAGCGCTTGCTCAAGGAAATCTTCATCCAGCGTCCCGAGGATCTTGCCAAGCTCCTGCCTATACTCCATACCGATCAGCCAGCGTATATTTTTGACGCTGCACTTCATAAAGGATTGGGATATCCTGCACAAAGTGAGCGCCATACGGCGCATCGCAGAAAAGTTCATGTATGCATTTTTGTCGGTGGTCATGTCATCGTCATCGGCAAAAGATGCATCGAGATGCCAATGAAGCAGATTCTCTATCGCCCAATGCCCGCGGATAGCCTCCGCGCACAGTCCGACATCAGGGACACTGCTGATAAAATAGCGGATCTCGACAGAATCAACATCTGTCTGATGGTCGTGGACCAGTTTCTCATAGCATATGAACGCGCGGAGTTTAGTCCAGTCCTTCTTGTTATGAAACCACTTAATGTTGCTTGTACAATAATAATTGCGCCTTTCAGTCTTGGAATGGGCCTTTTCAATAGATGTGGCAAAGCCCGCCCCGTTTTCCCTGATACTTTGCTTCCTCTCGAAAGAGAAATACGAATCTACTTCCTCGTAAAACAAATGATGGTTCTTTTTGAGTGCTGCGACATAATGGCCGCCCCGGTCTGCAATGACCGCCATAGTATCCTTCTGCGTGTTGAGCGCGTCGCAGGTTACGACGGCCCCCTTGACATTGATAAGCTTCAGCGCGGCCTGTGCCGCCGGTATCTCATTCGTTTTGCAATCGATATCCTTCATGGCAATGCAGATGCAGTTTGACGCATCGTAGATATTCAGTGTTTGGAAGTTGGGCGTCGCCCCGTATTTTCCACTTTTCCTGCCCGTGCCGTTGGCCTGCTTGCCGTCAATGTTTATGAGCCTCACGCCCTTGCTCTCAATGCCGAGCGAAGCCTTTATCCTACTCATATTGTCCATGAGGAAATCCACGATCAGCCCTTGGAATACGCTTGGCGAGATCAGCGAAAACACGCGCCTGAACGTGTCGTGCGACGGAGTGCCGTTCTTGTATTTCAGGAATGACTGGAGCCATTTGACACGCGTCGACCCGAACATAGCCATCTGCGTCCATGTCTCCGCACCCGAGAGTATTGCGAAGAACGCTATCAGGAGTATCTCCTTCAACGGGTAGTCAATCATCCTCTCCTTGCGCGCGTCCGGCACTTCCTTTGCAAAGCGTATGAAACGTTTTACAAGCTTGTTCGATGGCGCAAGTTCCTCGCTGCATTCGATCCCGTGGGCTTTGACTATATCTGCAAATTCAATTACTACGTTCGCTATTTTAGACATATTGAACCTCCTCGAATTTCAGCCCGTGCCGCTCCAAAAACTCCTTGATGCCGTCCGGCATCCCGGCGATGACTGCCTCATTTCCCATACGGACTGCTTTCACAAGCGGAAGCAATGCAACAGCGGGTGCGTATTCATCCCCAAAATGCTTCTTCAAGGAGTCCGCTATCATCCTCTGGGCGCGTTCCATGCCGACCCGCTGCTTGTCCGTAGGTGCCTTCCGCATATTAAGGCCGGGCAGGCGCACCGACAACCATGATGATTCATAGTGCTCTTGCCTGATATCGCCGGACATGAGCAGGAGCGCCCCTCCCGCCATCACAAAGTCCGCAGCACCCCGGAACTCGCGAGCGAGCCCCGTGTGTATATTGCCGCTCAAGGATAGTATCGTTACCGACAGCCCGTACTCAAAAACATGAACAGGATCGCTAAGCTTGCGCTTGGCTGGAATGAGCCCTTCCGCTTCCGTGACCCTTCCGAGATAGCCGTCGCTGACCCGCCTTACCTTGCTCGTACCGGGGATGCGTTCCGAATGCGCGGCGTAGAGGTAGTACTTTCCATTCTGATAATTAATGTATGTGCCTTTCTTTTTGTGCTTGAGCACCCAGTCCGGATAATCCGCCATATATCTCCTCCTGACTAGCTGTTGATATGTGCAGCGCGAGTCCGTATTGTTGGGCAACCGCACTGCAGCCTTAGGCGGCAGCTTCCCGCGCAGTAAAATTACCGAACGCATAGTCCTGGCGCGGAAATACTGCGCTCCGCGCAGTGGCGGTTGCCCTGTGCGCGTATCAGCCATGCCTATTTACGATGTATCGGGAAAAAGCGAGCTCTATGTATTACATAGTATGTAATACTATTTTGCCATAAAAAAAGGCCGTTGTCCAGCCTTTCCAGATAATTTGTCGAATTGATGCGTTTGTCCTGACAAGTTTTAAATAATATTTGCATTTGTGAAATATTTCTGATACAATGCCTTGCGTATGTCCTTGGGCGGGGTAGTGCCCTAAACTATTTTGGAGCGGGAGTTATACCGCAGTTCCGGGAGGAGCAGACTTTGAATATTAAGAGCTGTGAGAAAAAAGAGAAAAACGAGGCGGAAATTGTCGTTGAGATTGACGCGGGGGAGCTGGAATCGGCTCTTTCAAAGGCGTTTATCAAAAACCGGAACAGCATATCCGTACCTGGGTTCCGCAAGGGCAAGGCGCCGAGGAAGATCGTCGAAAAAATGTATGGGGATTCCATATTTCATAGCGATGCGCTGGATATCCTCCTGCCGGAGGTGATGAGGACCGTCGATGAGGGGGCTGAGCTGCGTATCGTGGGTTTCCCGCAGGCGTCGGACGTCGATTTTAAGGACGGCAACCAGGGCGTCGATATTACGATAACCGTATCTGTTTACCCTGATGTGAATATCGGGGAGTACAAGGGCCTGTCCGCGTTCAAGCCGGCGGCCGAGGTTCCCGAAAGCGATATCGACAGCGAGGTCGAAGGGATCAGGTTGCGTAATGCGCGCATAGAAAAGGCGGACCGCCCGGCAGCAGACGGAGATATAGCCGTTATAGATTATGAAGGCTTTTTGGATGGTGTGCCGTTTGACGGCGGCAAGGGCGAGAATTATGAGCTTGAGCTTGGCTCGAACACATTTATTCCGGGTTTCGAGGAAAAAGTGGGCGGCATGGAAACTGGCGAGGAGCGCGATATCGACCTTGTTTTCCCGGAGAATTATACGGGGGAGCTTGCCGGGAAAGCTGTCGTTTTCAAGGTCAAGTTGCACGAAGTTAAGGAAAAGACCCTTCCGGAGCTCGACGATGAGTTTGCCAAGGATGTTTCTGAGTTTGACACGCTCGACGATTACAAGGCTGATATCAGGGACAGGCTTACTAAAGCAAAGCAGGAGGAGTCTGACGCCGTTTTTGAAAATGCCCTGATGGACAAGCTGGTCGAGTCGTTGGATGCGGATATTCCTGAGGCGATGATAGAGGAACAAATGGAGATGGCGATGAACAGTTTCGCCACGCAAGTATCAAACTATGGCATGGACCCAAGTTCTTATCTGCGTATGATGAATATAACGCCCGAGCAGTTCCGCGAAAACTCGCGGTTGTCGAGCGAGAAACAGGTGAAGATCAAACTTGCGCTTGAGAAAATCGCCGAGCTTGAGGCTATCGAGGTCAGCGATGAGGATGTTGAAAACGAATACAAAGATGGCGCAGAGCGTTACAACATGGAGATCGACAAGCTGAAAGAGTCGGTGGACGAGAAAGTGATAGCGCGCGATATTAAGGTTCGCCGCGCCGCGCAAATCGTGGTCGATAACGCAACAGCCGAAGATGCGCCGGAGGCGGCGGACGAGGCGGGCGCCGCAAAACCTGAAAAACCTGCGGCGAAGCCAAAGAAGCCCGCTGCGAAAAAAACTTCGGTCAAGCAGGAGGCGGCTGATGCGGCTGCCGAGGGCGGCGTCGATGATATAACCGATGAAACCCTAAACGCAGGCGGGGATGCAGCCGTTGCGGAGAGCGAAGCGCCGAAACCGAAGAAAACTACGACGCGCAAGCCGAAAGCGGAAAAGGCTGCGGAGGGCGCGGAGTAGGGGACGAGTGGCTAGTGGCTAGTGGCTAGTGGCCGAGCGGCGAAAAGAGAAGCGTCTAATAATTTTGTATGTAAGAAATTAATGAAGGAGTTGAAATTTGATGAGCTTGGTTCCGTATGTTGTGGAACAGACCTCCCGCGGCGAACGCTCGTACGATATATTTTCGAGATTGCTCAATGACCGAATCGTGTTTTTGAGCGAGGAAGTCAATGATACGACGGCAAGCCTGGTCGTCGCGCAGCTATTGTATCTTGAGGCGCAGGACCCGGACAAGGACGTCCAGTTCTATATTAACAGCCCCGGAGGGTCCGTGACTGCCGGTTTGGCTATCTATGACACGATGCAGTACATCAAGGCTGACGTGTCGACTATTTGCATCGGGCTTTCGGCGAGCATGGGGGCTTTTTTGCTTTCCGCCGGAGCCAAGGGCAAGCGCCTTGCGCTGCCGAACGCTGAAATCATGATCCACCAGCCGTCGGGCGGATTCAAGGGTCAGGCGACTGATATACAGATTCATGCAGAGAATATCCTGCGTACCAAAGAGCGGCTGAATAAGATGCTGGCGGAGAACACTGGGCAGACGGTGGAGGCTATCCGCGCGGCGTCAGAGCGCGACAATTTCATGACCGCCGAGGAGGCAAAAGAGTTTGGCATAATCGACAATGTTATTGCGAAACGGTAGGTAGGGGGCTTGTAAGTGGCACGATATGATGAACCTAAGGGGGTTCGGTGCAATTTTTGCGGGAAAAGGCAGGATCAGGTCGAGCGCATTATAGCCGGGCCCGGCGCGTCTTTCATTTGCAACGAGTGCGTCGAGCTGTGTACCAGCATTCTTGCCGAGGAATACAACCCAACGAGGATCATGCAGCAGGAAAAAGTGGAACTGGACATCGATTATGGCCGGCTCCCGAAACCTGCGGATATTCGCGCGACGCTGGACCTTTACGCCGTCGGGCAGGAGGATGCGAAAATCGCGCTTTCTGTGGCGGTATATAACCACTACAAGCGTATTTTACACAGTAATATCGACGATACTGAGCTTCAGAAAAGCAACATACTTCTGATTGGGCCGACCGGGTGCGGGAAAACGCTTTTCGCGCAAACGCTCGCAAGGATATTAAAGGTCCCGTTTGCAATCGCGGACGCAACGACGTTGACTGAGGCGGGTTATGTCGGCGACGACGTAGAAAATATTTTGCTCAGGCTGTTGCAGGCTGCCGATTTTGATATCGAAAGCGCGGAGCGTGGGATAATATATATTGATGAAATAGACAAGATCGCCAGAAAAAGTGAAAACACGTCGATCACGCGCGACGTATCCGGCGAGGGCGTGCAGCAGGCTTTGCTGAAGATAATCGAGGGCACGGTGTCGAACGTCCCGCCACAGGGGGGCCGCAAGCACCCGCATCAGGAGTTTATCAGCATCGACACCACTAACATCCTTTTCATCTGCGGCGGCGCTTTCGAGGGCATCGACAAAATAATCGAGAACAGGCTCGACAAGAAAAGCATCGGGTTTGGCGCGGAGATAAAGAGCAAGAAAGAAAAGGACATAGGTGAAATTCTGAAACACATCCAGTCCCATGACCTTTTGAAATACGGGCTTATCCCGGAACTCGTCGGGCGTTTGCCGATGATCGCGTCTCTGAATTCGCTGACCAGGGACGATATGGTGCGCATTTTGAAAGAGCCGAAGAATTCCCTAGTGCGCCAGTATACGACCATGCTTGGCTACGATAATGTCACGCTTGAATTCACCGACGATGCGCTCGGCGCTATAGCGGATGAGGCTATTGCTTTGGAAATAGGGGCGCGGGGACTGCGCAGCATTATGGAGAAAGCTATGCTGCAGACCATGTATGAGATACCCTCCGACAAGAAAATAGAGAGAGTGACGATCACCAAGGAGTGTATTACAGATAAGACGCCGCCGCTCATCACGAAGCGGCCGAAGCCGCAGATCGACCCCGACGCGATACATGCTTCGTGAGTGTTGAGTGTGGAGATTATGAGATAGGGCTACAAGGAGATAGATTAGAGGAGCGAGAAACGAGAAGTGAGAAGTGAGTGGGACGGGGGAACGAAAACTCTCTTTCCTCACTCCTCTTTCCTCACTTCTTTTAATGGGAGGGATGTGACAATGGACGAATTTAACGGGACTCTCACGGAGACGTTGCCGCTGCTTGCGTTGCGCGGCCTTTCCGTGTTCCCGGATATGTTGCTGAATTTTGACGTGGAACGTGCTATGTCAACGGGGGCGCTGGAAGCGGCGAATAACGGGGACAGAAAGATTTTTCTTCTGGCTCAAAAAGACATAACAAAGGAGATGCCTGACGAGCGGGACTTATATAAGATTGGGACGATTTGCTATGTCAAGCAGGTTTTGAAGATACCGGGCGGAGGGATGAAGGTCCTCGTTGAAGGGCGTTGCCGGGCGCAGCTTTTGTCCATGTATCGCGACAGAAAATACTATATGGCAGAAGTCGAGCCGATAGCCGAGGGACAGGAGCCGAAAAAGACAGCGAGGGTCGAGGCGCTGATCCGTAAGGCAATCAGCTTATTTGACACCTATGCAGCGCTGTCCGCCGGGGTAGCAAAAGAAACTGTGCTTGCGCTCTTTACGTTTTCCGAACCGGGCAAGATTGCAGACTATATCGTCCAGAACATGTATACAAAACCGGAAAAGAAGCAGCTTGTGCTTGAGACTATCATGCCTGTCAAGCGCCTTGAGATTATTTGCGATATGCTGGCGCGGGAAATTGAAGTTCTGGCGATAGAGCGGCAGATCGACAACAAGCTCCGTATGCGCCTTGAGAGCAACCATAGGGACCATGTCCTTCGCGAACAGCTAAAAGTCATCCAGCAAGAGCTTGGCGACATGGGTGGCGGGGTCGACGAGCCCAACGAGTTTTACGCTTACCGGAAGAACATTCTTGCGCTTGGGCTCGATGAGGAAATCGAAAAGAAGATTTTAAAAGAGGTAGATAAGCTGGAAAAGCAGAGTTACGGGTCGGCCGAGGCGTCTGTTATCCGCAACTATCTGGACGTGTGCCTTGAATTGCCGTGGAATAAAAGGACTAACGAGAGGGTCGACGTCGAAGCGGCGCGAAAGATACTTGACGACGACCATTTCGGCCTTGTCAAGGTCAAGGAGCGCATTCTGGAATTCCTGGCTGTCAGGCAGCTTTCGCCGAATATCAAGGGCGCTATTATTTGCCTTGTGGGGCCGCCCGGCGTCGGGAAAACTTCTATCGCCATTAGTGTCGCAAGGGCGCTGAACAGGAAGCTGGCGCGTATGTCGCTCGGTGGCGTGCATGACGAGGCGGAGATTCGCGGGCACAGGAAAACTTATATAGGGGCAATGCCCGGGCGTATTATTTCCGCCGTCAAGCAGGCGGGGAGCCGAAACCCGCTCATGTTGCTCGACGAGATCGACAAGCTTGGCAGCGATTACAGGGGAGACCCGGCGTCCGCGCTTTTGGAGGCGCTGGACCCCGAACAGAACGCGACGTTCCGCGATAATTATATGGAAGTGCCGTTTGATTTGTCCGACGTAATGTTTGTAACGACTGCGAATACTACGTCTTCGATACCGCGCCCGCTGCTTGACAGGATGGAGGTCATTGAGCTTTCGAGTTATACCGATATGGAAAAGCTCGAGATCGCCAAACGCCACCTTGTCCCGAAGCAGCGCAAAAAACATGGCTTGACGGGGCATCAGCTCAGGTTCAGGGATGAGACCATACTCGAGATGATATCCGGTTACACGCGCGAGTCGGGGGTGCGCATTTTGGAGCGCGAACTGGCGGCGGTGTGCCGCAAAACTGCCGCGAAGCTTGCGTCCGGCAAGGCTAAATCGGTGATGTTTGACACGGGTATGCTCGACGCTTTCTTGGGCGTGCGCAAATACACGCCGGAAAAACTGGCGCAGGGGTTTGAGATTGGGCTTGTCAACGGCCTTGCATGGACAGCGACCGGAGGCTCGGTGCTTGAAGTCGAGGTGAATGTCCTGCCGGGGACGGGCAAACTGGAATTGACTGGCAACCTCGGCGACGTCATGAAGGAATCCGCGCAGGCAGCAGTCTCGTATATCCGCAGCAGGGCGGAGCGGCTCCGGATAGACCCTGAGTTCTACAAAACGCACGATATCCACATACATTTCCCGGAGGGCGCAATACCTAAGGACGGGCCTTCCGCCGGGATTACCATGTGTATTGCCGTTATTTCGGCGATCAGCGGCGCTCCGGTGCGCAGGGATATTGCAATGACTGGGGAAATAACTCTGCGGGGGCGCATTTTGCGTATCGGAGGGCTTAAGGAAAAAACGATGGCCGCTATGCGCGCGGGGGTGAAAACCGTTATTATTCCCGTCGAAAACGAGCCTGACCTTGAGGAAATTGACCAGACTGTGCGTCGCGCGTTGAACTTTATAGCCACTGAGAATATTGACAGCATACTGGATGTTGCGCTTGATTTCTCCGGAGTCAGGAATAATGGGATTGCCGACCCGATAGCGCCGATACTCGACGAGGAGCGGCTGATCCCGGGCGCCGGCGCGTCGATAAAGCACTAGCCATGAACTTGCATAATGTTGAGTTTATTAAGTCGGCGGCGGCTCCGGCGGGTTTTATAAATGACGGGTTGCCGCAGATAGTATTTTCGGGGCGGTCGAACGTCGGTAAATCGTCTGTTATTAACAGGCTGCTCAACCGCAAGAATCTGGCGCGTATCAGTTCTTCGCCGGGCAAAACGATTCATATAAACTATTTCCTTGTAGATAAGACCGCCTATTTTGTCGATTTGCCAGGGTACGGCTACGCAAAAGTCGCGAAGTTTGAACGTGACAGATGGGCAAAACTGATGGAGGGTTTTTTTTCGGGCGCGGGGCATATTACGCTGGGCGTTTTGATCGTTGATTCGCGGCATAAGCCAACAGGCGACGATGTGACGATGGCGGCCTGGTTCAAGGCGACAACCTGCCCGCTCGTCGTTGTGGCAAACAAGGTCGATAAGCTCAAAAGCAGCGAGAAGGAGGGCAACCTCGCTCTCATACGCGATACGCTGGGGGTTGACGAAAACGTGCGGATCATACCGTTTTCCGCCGAAAAGGGGACAAACAGGGAGCTGCTGTTGGAGGAAATAGAAAAGAGAATTGAGAAACGAGAAGTGAGAAGTGAGAGTTCAGGCGGGGGAAGCGAAGGGATAGCAAATAGAAGTGAGTAATATCTTTCGCAATCTTGATTGGTCGTTTTTTTACGGCGCTATTTTGACGGTGATTCCGGCGCTTATCTGTATTACGTTCCATGAGTTGGCGCATGGCTTCACGGCGTACCGGCTTGGCGACAACACCGCAAAGGATATGGGCAGGCTGACGCTTAACCCTATCAAGCAAATT
>Ga0082212_10011960_pt1 | contig 10960 bp, 8 predicted proteins | sample TergutNt197P3_FD_71548 | JGI IMG/M metagenome (GOLD analysis project Ga0082212, IMG submission 71548) | Neocapritermes taracua P3 segment gut microbial communities from Petit-Saut dam, French Guiana - Nt197 P3 | ecosystem: Host-associated > Arthropoda: Insects > Digestive system > Gut ...
AAGCCCCCGCCTTCCTGCGTACACACGCAGAACCAGCCGCTTTTGTTGATAGACGCCGCGATGATATCGTCGTTCGACTCGATAGATGCAATTACGCCGGAATCATTGAATACCCGCACAGACGTTCCGCCGATATCATAAACTATTGCCCGGCCTCCCTGCGCGCTTATTGCCGGGGAGGACATTCGAAACGGGACTTTCAGCGTCTCGGCTCCGCTTGCGTCAAGCACCTGTATGCCGAGCGTGCCGGCAGCCGCCAAAGAATCAGTGAGTTCAGCGAAGACCCTGTCGTGACCTACGTCGAAGTAGTACTCACCCGCGCGTTCCACAGGTTCGCGTTTCGAAAATAATTCCTTGATACGCGCCAAACCCAAGCCACTACCGGATATAAGCGCTATCGCGATATATGTCAGTACGGCGAGGGAGACGATCGAACCTGCGATTCCCGCAAGTTTGCGCCATTTATTTTTAGATTTTTCGTCCCCGGCCATTTCACTATTCTCCACTTAAGCCGCAATTGAGTATTATATCATGTTTTTCTGAAAAAGATATAAATTTTACATGAACAATTCGCTGGAAGCAGGGCAATTCACTGCCAGTTTTGTATTAAATGAATAATTCACCGACTATGCCGTCGTACCAGATCCTCGTCAGGTACAGCCCGCCGGGAGGCACTGTCGGACCTGAGAGCCGGCGGTTTTTTTGCTGCAGCAGGTACGGTATCTCGTCAGGAGCTATTTTGCCCTCGGACACATATAATAATGTGCCGGCCATCGCCCTTGCCATATTATATAGAAAACCGTCCGCACAGACGCGCAGCTCGATGAAACGGCCTTTTTCCTCAATTTCATACCAATGTACAGTTCTGATCGTAGTCTTCGTTTCAGTTCCAACGGAGCGCATAGCCGCAAAATCGTGAGTGCCGGAGAAATGCCGCGCGGCTTGCTTCATTGATTCGATATCCAGCGTCTGCGGATAAAAGTACGCTCTGCCTGAAAAAAACGGGTCGCGGATACGCGAGTTGAAAATCCTATACGTGCATTCCTTTTTTATGCACGATAGATTTGCGTCAAAATCGTCGGGGGCATAAACTGCGCTTTGAACAGCAATATCGGGCGGCAGTAACGAGTTTACAGCAAGAGGCAGGCGGTCGGGGGGGATAACGGATGCTGTTCTGAAATTAACGCAGTACCGCTCCGCATGGACCCCGGCGTCGGTCCTGCCGCATCCGTGGACTTTTACGGTGTGGTCGCATAGGCGCGACAGAGCCGTTTCAAGAGTTCCGGCGACAGTCGTTTCCGTTTTTTGTACCTGCCAACCGTGATATAGGGCGCCATCGAACATTACCCGCATTGCGATATTGTTTGTTGGTGCTTTTATCTCCCGGCTCTCATTGTGTCCGTCCGCTGACCATTTGGTACTATCCACTAAACCACCAGCCACTCTAGTTTTCCAAGAAACACCACAGCAGTGATAAGGGCGGCGCCGCAAAACAGGGCAACGTAGTCCCTCGCGGCGGTTTTAAGGACTTTCATCCTGGTCCTGCCTTCGCCGCCGTGGTAGCATCGGCTCTCCATCGCGATCGCAAGTTCGTCGGCCCGGCGAAACGCGCTGATGAACAAAGGAATGACAAGCGGGATTATCGCTTTCGCCCTTTTTATTAGCCCGCCGGTCTCAAAGTCCGCTCCGCGCGCCTTTTGCGCGCTCATAATTTTGTCCGTCTCCTCGATAAGCGTTGGGATCATCCTGAGAGCTATACTCATCATCATCGCCAACTCGTGGACCGGCAGCTTGATTTTTTTCAGCGGGTTCAACATACGCTCGAGACCGTCGGTCAGCGCGATAGGGGAAGTCGTGTATGTCAGCAGGAATGTACCGACTATCAGCATCATCAGCCTCGCGGCCATGAAGACAGCGTTAAAAACACCTTCACGCGTGATTATTATACGGCGGTATTCGAACAGCACAGTTTCTCCTCTGACAAAAAAGATATTCAGAAATACAGTTATCAGTAAAATTATCATGATCGGACGAAGTCCGCGAAGAGCCGCTTTCGGTTTTATTCTTGACAGGGAGAGGCACGTGAGAAGTATGATAAGCATAAGCCCATACGCCAAAACCCCTTTTGCCATGAATAATGCCGTTATGTATACAATTGTCAGCACCAGCTTGATACGCGGATCCAGCCTGTGGACAATAGTATTCCCCGGGAAATATTGACCTAAAGTAATGTCCTTCAGCACTAACGCAGTCCTCTATCCTCTGTCCTCAGTCCTCAGTCCTCTGTCCTTTGTCCTCAACTCTCCAAGCGCCTTGCGTAATTGCTCTATAGTATATATGCCCCGGCTTATCGGGAGGCCAAGCGCGCGCAGACGCGCCGCGATCAACGCAGCCTTCGGAGCCGTGAGTCCGAGTCTTGTTAGTTTTTCGTTTTCGGCAAATACCTGCGCCGGAGTTCCCTCCATCACACATTGCCCTTTATCAAACAAGACTATTCTGTCGACCGTTCGCGCGATTTCCTCCATATTATGCGTAACCATAATAATAGTTGCGCCGCAGGCTTGTTTGTAACTCATTATGTTGCGGATGATTTCATCACGTCCGCGCGGGTCGAGCCCTGCCGTCGGTTCGTCGAGTATGAGAACCTCCGGACGCATAGCTATGACGCCCGCGATCGCCGCCCTGCGTTTCTGTCCGCCGGACAATTCGAAAGGTGATTTTTCCATCAAAGACCCCTCAAGTCCTACAAATCCGGCAGCCTCATATGCTCGCTCCCGGATTTCAGGTTCCGGCAGTCCCATATTCTTCGGTCCAAAGGCTATATCTTCAAACAATGTCGACTCGAAAAGCTGGTATTCAGGATACTGGAAAACCAGTCCGACCTTGAAACGTGTGGTTCGCGTATAATTCTTCGACTCGTGAACGTCCCGTCCTTCATACATAACGCGCCCGGACGAGGGCTTCAACAGCCCGTTCAAATGCTGGATGAACGTCGACTTCCCTGACCCCGTTGCCCCTATGATGCCGAGATACTCGCCCTTCTCCGCCGCGAAATCGATTTCATGGATCGCGGTGCGCTCGAATGGCGTACCGATACTGTACGTATGAGTCAGCTTTTCAGTCTTGATTATTTCGCTCAATTCTCAATTCTCAATTCTCAATCAACCGCGTGTAAGCGCCGAAAATATAGCGTCCGCGCATTCGTCGACAGTCAGCGCATCGAGCGGAAGGTCAAACCCGTCTTTTTTCAGATCATGCAGCAGCGCTGTAGTCTCGGGGACGTCAAGCCCTGCCCGGCGGAGCGTTCCGGCATCCATAAAAACCTCGCGTGGTGTACCGTCCATGACGATGTCGCCCTCTGATAAAACGACGACCCTGTCCGCGTATACTGCTTCATCCATGTGGTGCGTGATAAGAACTACTGTGACGCCGTGATTGTCGCGTAAATCGCGTATTACTTTTATAATGCTATCCCTGCCGATAGGATCGAGCATCGCTGTAGGTTCATCGAAAACAACGCACTCCGGTTCCATCGCCAGTACTCCGGCAATCGCTACCCGCTGCTTCTGCCCGCCGGATAACAGATGGGGGGCATGCTCGCGGTAATCGCTCATACCTACTATTTGAAGCGCGTCATCGACTCGTCTGCGTATCTCATCGGAAGGGCAGCCGAGGTTTTCCGGCGCAAAGGCAACGTCTTCCTCGACGACAGTCGCGACTATCTGATTGTCTGGATTTTGAAAAACCATCCCGACGCGGCGGCGTATCTCAATTACCAGATCCTCATTGGCTGTATCTGCCCCGCTTATAAGAACGCGCCCTCCTGAGGGGAGCAATATGGCGTTGAAATGCTTTGCAAGCGTCGATTTTCCGGAGCCGTTATGACCGATTATCGCAACGAACGTACCCTTTTCGATCTCAAGGTCGAGCCCATGAAAAACCGCCTTCGGCGCCTCGTTTTCCTGCGCCGCGTATGAAAACTCAAGCTTTTCAGTTTTTATAATGCTTTCCATAATTATACATTCCAACCTAAAATCCCACCGAACCCCGGTACTAAAAAGCGACCACATCTCCCGTCAACTGACAACTAATCCCTATTCTCTAATAACTATGCGCCCGGTTCCCAGCGGCACGACGATCCGCATGGAAGCGCAAAACCGCTCGCTGATACCGGCAGGCCGAGCTCATCGCACTCCGTATGGCCGCCAAGTAACGCCTGCGCCATATACGCAAGAACAGATGGCGACAATCCCGCCGTATACGAGTTGATCAGTACGAACAGAGGATCGTCGCTCAGAACGCCGGAGCAGCTTTTAACGAAATCATAAATACTGTCCTCAAGTTTCCAAACCTCACCTCCGGGTCCTCTGCCATAGGATGGCGGGTCCATGATAATCGCGTCATATCTTCGGCCGCGCCGAACCTCACGCTGCACAAAACCTGCGCAATCGTCCACGATCCAGCGTATTGGTTTTTCGCCGAGCCCCGAAGCCTGCGCGTTCTCCCGCGCGCGCATTACCATACCGCGCGCGGCGTCGACGTGACAGACGACTGCTCCCGCTGACGCCGCAGCTAATGTTGCCCCGCCGGTATACGCAAAAAGGTTCAGAACACTTATATTTCGCCCGGCGGACTTTATTTTTTCGGCTATGTATTCCCAATTAGCAGCCTGCTCGGGAAAAAGCCCTGTGTGCTTAAAATTCATCAAACTGACATTGAATACCAGATCATCGTAGCTTACCCGCCATTTGTCAAGTATGCGGGAGCCACTCTCTGTCACACCCGTGGTTTCCTCTGTTTTCTTGGTGCATCCAACGCTTGCCTGTATTTGATATTCGGCATCTCCGTCCTCAAACTCAACACTTTGCATTTCACATTGTACATTTGCCGCAAAGCGGCTCTCCCATTTTCCGCCCCCCGATTGCGACCGTATATAACGCGCATCGGGGTTTTGCCACCCGGGATGCTTTTTATGGGTTCGCCAAATCGCCTGCGGATCCGGCCTCACAAGGATATACCGCCCCCACCGCTCCAGCTTCTCACCGCAGGAACAGTCAAGCAGTTCATAATCATTCCATTTGTCGGAGATCCACATATTGCTGTCACCACTTAACAATCATGCCATGTTCTATCGCACAAATCAAGCAATTATAACAGGTTGTCAATATCAAGTCAAATTGTTACTGATCACACCCAAGGCTGAAAGGTGGCTATTTCTGCATTCCTTTCCGCTCGGAGCCACAATCCTGTTCCACTCGCGAGATGAGGCGTCCATGCCTCATCTTTCGACGCTTGCTGTAGCAAGCGGTATGCATAAATAGCCACCTTCCAGCCTTTGTTGCTCTATAAACAGATAACCCTCTGAGCTGTAACGTCAAATTGTATTCGACACTAACTTGACAAGCCGCCACGCCTTTATGAACTGCATAAATGTAAATATCCTGTAATATTTTTCCCGGTTGCATGCTTTGTATTGATATTCCGCGGATGCCTTGATAGAATGTCAATGTAATATGCTGATCATTCAGGCAATGAAAGGACATTCAAATGAACAACGAGAACAGTATTGATAGTATAAAACTAAGAATCAACAGCATGGCGGACAATATATCAAAGCAGGCGATACCGTCAGAACTGTATGATAAATACGAAGTTTGCCGGGGACTGCGCGATATTAAAGGCAACGGCGTGCTCGCCGGGCTTACATATATATCACAAGTCACGGCAAAAAAAATAGTCGACGGCGTCGAAGTCCCGATGGATGGAAAACTCTATTATCGCGGGATCGACATAGAAGACCTCGTGCGCGGGTTTATCCGGGAAAACAGGTTCGGTTATGAAGAGACTGTATATCTCCTGTTGTTCGGTTCGCTCCCGACGCAGGAAGAACTCGCGTTCTTTTGCGAGGTGCTCGGCAGTCACCGCTCGCTGCCGCAAGGGTTCACGCGCGACGCGATAATGAACGCGCCCAGCAGTGATATTATGAACGCGCTGGCTCGCTCTGTTCTGACGCTTTATACATACGACGAACGCCCGGACGACACGTCCATCCGGAACCTGCTGAGTCAGTCTCTGTCTCTGATCGCGGAATTCCCTCTTCTGGCAGCCTATGCATATAACACATACTTGCACTATGACCACGATCAAAGCCTCATAATACACCCGCCGCTCCCGGAATTGTCAACGGCGGAGAATCTGTTGCATATTCTCCGCAAGGACAGTTCGTACACTGAGCTTGAGGCGCGTGTCCTCGATCTGGCGCTTGTGCTGCACGCCGAGCACGGCGGCGGCAACAATTCCGCGTTCGCAGTACATGTCGTGGCTTCAAGCGGGACAGACACGTACTCGGCGATAGCGGCGGCGCTCGGTAGCCTTAAAGGGCCAAAACACGGCGGTGCAAACAATGTCGTCATGGCGATGATGGACGAGATCAAGGACGCTGTTAAGGATTGGAATGACGAGGATGAGCTAACGACATACCTGTTGAAGATACTACATAAGCAGGCGTTCGACCGCTCCGGTTTGATATATGGCGTAGGGCACGCTATTTATTCCATGTCAGACCCACGCGCGCTGCTTTTTGAGGAATTTGTGAAAAAGCTCGCCGTCGATAAAAACCGGAACGAGGAATATAAGCTGTACAGCGACGTGGCGAGGATCGCGCCGCAGATCATAGAGCATGAGCGTAAGATGTATAAAGGGGTTTCGGCGAATATAGACTTTTACAGCGGGTTCGTCTATGAGATGCTTGGGCTACCGCGCGAGATGTTCACACCGATTTTCGCCGTTTCGCGTATCGCAGGTTGGGCTTCTCATCTTTTGGAAGAGACTGTTTCCGGTAAGCGGATCATACGCCCGGCGTACAAAAGCGTCGCGGAAAAAACGGCATACGTGCCGCTTACGGAGCGCTGACGCTCACATCCATCGTAGCGTAGGCGTTGAGATCCATGCCGGCGTGGACTCCCGCGAGGTACTCGTAATACCCCTGGCAGCCTATCATAGCCGCGTTATCCCCGCAAAGGTCAAGCGGCGGGATGAACAACGTCCGCCCGTCGGCTTCTGCGGCGCTTAAAAAGTCAGCCCGGATACGCGAGTTCGCGGCGACGCCGCCCGCTATAGCGATTTTATTGTGGCTGAGCTCCGATGCCGCCGCCATTACGCGAGGAATAAGTATATCGCTCACGGCTGCCGAAAACGAAGCCGCGAGCGACGCTTTATCGAGCGGCTCGCTTTTCTGCTCCGCGTTATGCACGATATTGACCACGGCGGTTTTTAAACCGGAAAACGACATATCATACGGAGCGCCATCTATCACAGGGCGCGGGAGGTTGAAGAGGCTATCATCCCCTCCCTGGGCCAGCTTGTCGAGCGCCGGTCCGCCGGGGTAACCAAGACCAAGCACGCGCGCGACCTTGTCAAAGCACTCGCCCGCCGCGTCGTCGCGCGACCTCCCTATGATACGGACGTCCGTATACCCGCGCACATCGGCGATTATGCTGTTGCCGCCGGATACGATCGTACATAGGAACGGCGGTTCGAGTTCCGGGTACGCTATGTAGTTCGCGGCTATGTGGCCCCTGATATGGTGTACAGGCACAATAGGGCGGCCGAGCGCCATAGCCAGGCCTTTTGCGAAATTCACGCCGACGAGCAGCGCGCCGATAAGCCCCGGCACGTAAGTCACGGCGACAGCGTCGATATCGCTTTTTGCGATACCGGCGTTTTTCAGCGCCAATTCAGCGAGTTTGCCGATAACAGCGACATGGTTGCGCGACGCGATCTCCGGCACGACCCCGCCATATAGCGCGTGCATGTCCGCCTGGGAGAAAAGCTCGCTCGAAAGCACTTCGCGCCCGTCCCTGACGACCGCGACCGCCGTTTCGTCGCACGATGTTTCTATTGCAAAAATGATCATGTTTATTCCTATTCTTTAGGTTACAACGCTTCACGGGATTCTTCAGTCGCTTTGCTCCTTCAGAATGACACTATTCGGCGTTTTCCCAGTCCTCGAACATCATCTGTTCTACAAATTGCTCGTTGAATACCGGGCTAGTCGATAGCTCTATATATTCGCACCGCTCGCGCATATCACTCAGCGTCTCGCGGGCGTTTTCGGAGCACAGCGCAAGCGCCGCGCCTTCTCCGGCTGTGTTGCCTAGTGTCTGCGCTACGGGCAGGAAACTTTTCGGGAACAAGCCTATCCTCGCGGCGCTGTATTGATCCATGTAACTGCCGAAACCTCCGGCGAGGACAAATGATTTGACCTGTTTTTCTGTTATCCCGGCGTGGCGTAAGAGCGTTTGGATCCCCGCTGCTATCGCGGACTTTGCGAGTTGCAGCTTTCTTATGTCGGCCGCGGTCATGCAGACGCCGTTGTCGGCACGACCGCCGGCGCCCGTCAGCCAAAACACGTTTTTACCATCTACCTCGCCTATGTGCGCGCTTATCTCGTGTTTAATTTCGTCGGCGCCCAGCATACGCCCGGATTCGTCGACAGCTCCGGTTTCGAGCAAGACCGCAAGCGCGTCAAGCAGCCCGGAGCCGCAAAGGCCTCGCGGCGCGCCGTCGCCTACGACCGACAGCTTAAGCCCGTCTTCCCATTTAGCATGGTTTATCGCCCCGACGACCGCAGCCATGCCCATAGTTATTTCAGCGCCCTCAAACGCCGGGCCTGCCGCCGTCGCGCAGCAGTAATACTTATCTCCTACTTTCATGGCTATTTCGCCGTTTGTCCCGATATCGAGGTATACGACTGGGCCTTGCGTATTCTCAAGCCCTGCGGCTAGCATCCCCGCTGTAATATCTCCGCCGACGTAGGACGATATAGCGGGCGCGAAATAAATACTTGCGTCTTTGGCTATTCCGAGGTCATCACCTGCGTCCATTTCGCCGCCGAAAAGGCTCACAGGCGTGAATGGAACGACGCCCATGCCTACGGGTGAATACCCGGCTGCGAGGTGTTCCATTATCGTATTTGCGGCAATCGAGAGATACTTTATGTCATTCGCCTGTGCTCCGGCATTCCCACAGGTTTCAAGAATAAGTTTCGCGAGTTGTCTGCGGATGAGCCGCGTCAGAGTTTCATGCCCGTTATCGGCGCAGTACTGGATGCGGCTAATAACGTCGGCGCCGTGGGCGCGCTGCGCGTTGACGCCGCTCGCCGTCGCTATTCTGACTCCGGTTTTCATATCTGTAAGATGAGCAACGACCGTCGTAGTACCGATGTCGATTGCGACTCCGAGGTCTGCCCCCTCGCATCCTGCCTCATGCTTGCAGTTCACACCCATCTTGCGGCAGCTTCTGCCCGTGGGTGTGAACTGTGTCGTCTTTGCATTATCAGCGATTTTCATCTCGAATTCGTCCGGCAGGTAGACGTCCATATCGCCGTCGACAACAGTCCGGCACGCTAGAACTTCTTCGCCATCCGGTGCGAGCCTCACCAGGCACTTGCCGCATTTCCCTTGCCCGCCGCACGGCGCGTCAAGGAAAACCCCTGCGGCGCTAATGCGCTCTAGCAGCGTCTCTCCCGGAGGTCCTTCTGTCTCGCAAACGGTTTCACCTGATTGATGGATGCGGATTTTTGGGTTCATGTAATCCCCCCTAGACTTCGCCAAACAGCGACCATGAGTTACAGTGCGTTATTTTCGCGTCGACAAACCGGCCGATAAGCTCGGAGCCGCCCAGCATATGCACGAGCCTCCCCCCGTTTGTGCGCGCTTTCAGCGGGTAGCGCTCGTCGTTTGATTCCTCGTCTATAAGTACGCGGAAAGTATTCCCGATGTACTGCGAGTGCTTTTCTTCCGAAATCTCATTTTGCAAATCAATCAAACGGTCGAACCTGACTTGTTTTTCCGCCCTTGTCGACGTGTCTGGCAGTTCCGCCGCCGGGGTGCCTGGGCGTTTCGAATAAATGAACGTGAACATAGCGTCAAACCGTGCTTTTTCGACTAGCCTGAGCGTGTCCTCGAATTCCTCGTCAGTTTCGCCGGGGAACCCGACTATGACGTCGCTTGTGATTACGATATCCGGCATGAGCTCACGCGCCATTTGCACTTTTTCAAGATACCCAGCTTGCGTGTACCCCCTGTTCATAGCGGCGAGGATGCGGTCGTTGCCGGACTGGAACGGCAGATGTATATGGCGAGCGGCTTTTTGACTCTCCGCCATGGCGCGGAACAAATCGAACGACGCGTCTTTCGGGTGGCTTGTCATAAAACGTATGAGGAAATCGCCGTTTATTTCGTTAATCCGGCGTATAAGCGTCGCGAAATCAATGTTTTCATCAAGCCCCAAACCATAGGAATTTACATTCTGGCCCAGAAGCGTCATATCTTTGTAGCCGTCCGCGACAAGCTTGCGCGCTTCATCGATTATGGCTCCCGGCCTACGGCTTCGTTCCCTGCCCCTGACATACGGCACTATGCAGTATGAGCAGAAGCGGTTGCATCCGTCCTCTATTTTCAGAAACGCACGTGTGTGACCCGGGCGGATCCCGGGATCCAGCAGTTCAAACCGGGCTTGCTCCAGTCCGTCAATGCAGACTTTTTTACTGCGGCTGTCCAGATATTCCCTGAGAATCGGGATCAGATTGCCACGGTTAGTGGCGCCCGTGACAATATCCGCAAGGTTTTCCGTCTTGTCCGGAAACACCTGCGGCAGACATCCGGTCAGTATTGTGACGGAAAAAGGGTTCTCTCTTTTCACTCGGCGCAGGTACTGTAATGTTTTGCGTTCGCCGTTGGCGGTGACGATACAGGAGTTGACAATGACAACATCAGCGTCCTGCATATGTTCCGATGCCGAATAACCCGCACTGGCTAGCATGTCGGCGACCGCCGCTGATTCAAAGCTGTTCACCTTGCATCCGAATGTCTGGATAAAGAAAGTCATATTTTGTGTTTGTCTCCTGGTATTCCGGTCCCAAGCGCAATATCCAGCACGCTTTTCCCACATTATATTT
>Ga0082212_10011961_pt1 | contig 10960 bp, 10 predicted proteins | sample TergutNt197P3_FD_71548 | JGI IMG/M metagenome (GOLD analysis project Ga0082212, IMG submission 71548) | Neocapritermes taracua P3 segment gut microbial communities from Petit-Saut dam, French Guiana - Nt197 P3 | ecosystem: Host-associated > Arthropoda: Insects > Digestive system > Gut ...
AAGGGCGAAATACGAAAGCAATAGATGGGCAGATGTACAATCTCTTATTCTTGATAAGCGATGTGAAGCGGCATAATAGCTCGTGGGATAGTAAGGTGCACTTTTAAAATATGCACCCAGGCAACGTTATCTCGGCAACAGTCCCGATGCATGACCATCCTCTTTACAGCCCCAGCAGTTTCCGCAGCGCAGGCTCCGGCCAGTGATTGCTCGGGAAAATTTCTATGTATGTATTATCTTTGCTAAAAATCAGCGTAGGTATATTGGAGTTATCATAGACCAGAATTTTGTCACACAGGTTGATCAGACGAGGAAGCAGCGCCAATGCACGGTGATAACGAGTGGACATATTCGCGCGTCCCATCAGCAGATTCTAAATAAGCCTGTTTTTTAATTGCATCATACTGTGCCGTCGGATATCCATTCCGCTGGTTTTTAGCGGTCTCACTTTGAACGGCAGCCTGAAAAGCACTTGTAATGTCTGCCGAAAAATGACCTACCCCAAAACCTGTCCTTCTCTCGCTGATGGAAAAAGGAATAGCGGACTCATCAACAGCTTTGCGTAGAAATACGTTAAGCGCTGTGCTCATATTCATTCCCAGTCGGTCAAACAGCCTTTCTGCACGTTCTTTTAGATCTTTGTCAACGCGGATTGTAATCCGCATGTCGTTTTGTACTTTCATAACTGTGGCTCCTCTCTGGGCATTATGACTAATTATATGTCATGGGCGACAAGATATCAACCAAAACACATCTGTTGAAAAACCCCAATCAGATGCTGTATACTCTTAATAACAGCACCATCAATCCGCTTAGTCGCTTAGGTTGCAACAACATCAATAAAAAACAAGAAAATCCACATTCTGAATCCTGAATACTGAATACTGGATACTTGCGGTCGAAGACCGCTTAGGCTTATACCTCAGAAAGGAAACAACCCATGTCAAAACCTATCTATATCTGTGGCCATCGCAATCCCGACACCGACTCCATCTGCTCCGCCCTGGCCTACGCCGAACTCAAGACCAAGCTTGGGTTCCAAGTCCAGCCCAAACGTCTGGGCGCCATTAACCGGGAAACCGCTTTCGTACTCTCCCACTTCGGTGTGGAACCTCCCGAACTCCTCACCACCGTCCGCACCCAGATCAGCGACCTCAGCATGGACATCATCCCTCCTGCTTCCCCAGACATCTCGATCCAAAAAGCTTGGACCCTCATGAAAAAAAACAACTGCAAATCCATCCCCGTCACCGACGGCGAAGGCCAACTCCTCGGTGTCGTCACCCTCTCCGACATCGCCAACAAATACTTAGACACCTTGGAAACCCCCATTCTGGCCAACAGCCGAACCCCGCTCCACAACATCATCGACACCCTGAGCGCCACCCGAATTGAAACCGCGGACCAACCCGATCAGCCAACTGAAAACTTCATTGTCACAGGCAAAGCCATCGTGGGTGCCATGTCCCCCGACGCCCTTGATCCTTATATAGAACCCGGCGACATCGTCATCCTCGGCGACCGCCAAGACAGCCAGCTCAAAAGCATCGAAAAAGGAGCCGCCTGCCTCATCATCACCGGCAACCACACCGTCAGCGACCGCGTCGTCAAACTGGCCCGCGCTAAAGGATGCGCTTTGCTGCGTACCCCCTGCGACACCTTCACCGCCGCCCGCCTCATCAACCAAAGCACCCCCATCGGTTATGTCATGTCCCAAGATAACCTCATAACCTTTGACATCGAAGACTACGTCGACGTCACCAAAGACAAAATGCTTGAAACCCGGTTCCGCAGCTATCCGGTCCTCGACGGCGAACGTGTTAAAGGGTTCATCTCACGCTACCATCTCATCACCTCCCGGCACAAGCAGGTCATCCTCCTGGACCACAACGAAAAATCCCAAACCGTCGACGGTATCGAACAAGCCGAGATCCTCGAAATTATCGACCACCACCGTCTTGGCGACCTCCAAACCGAAAGCCCCATCACCTTCAAAAACGATACCGTTGGCAGCACCGCCACCATCATCGCCAACCTTTATTTTGAACACGGCATCAGCCCCACCACCAAAATCGCCGGCATTCTCTGCGCTGCTATTCTCTCCGACACCCTGAAATTCAAATCCCCCACCTGTACCCATATTGACCGCGCCACCGCCCGACGTCTGGCCGCCATCGCCTCCCTTGACATTGACACCTTCGCCGCAGCCATGTTCGCCAGCGCCTCATCTCTCCAAAATCGCACCCCCCAAGACATTCTGGCCCAAGACCTGAAAGAATTCAACATCGACGGCCACAAAATTGCCGTCGCCCAAATCAATTCCTCTGACACCGAAACGCTGACCACTCTCCGCCCGAACCTTATCGCCCACATGGAAAAACAAGCCCATACCCAAAACTACGAGCTGCTTTTGTTGCTCATCACCGACATCATAGAAGAAAGCTCCGAATGTCTCGCCGTCGGCGACAAAAGAGATCTCATCGCGCAAGCCTTCAACGTCTCACCCCCCACCGACGCCAACCCGACAATCCTTCCCGGCATCGTCTCCCGCAAGAAACAGGTCATCCCGCCATTGGCCGCCGCTTTGCGGAACAAGTAGATGGAATAGTTGCAGAAAACGGCGCTTAACGCCGTTTTCATCTTTTATATCGCCCTTGAAAATTGAATATGAACTACAAATCATGGCGTGCCTGCAGGGATTCGAACCCCGGACCCTCTGCTTAGAAGGCAGATGCTCTATCCAGCTGAGCTACAGGCACAGATTACTCGACACCTATTTTTTCTTCTTGGCAGAATTTTTGGTATCCGGTTTGGTTTCAGCATCTGTCTCCGCTTTTGCGTCAGCTCCGGTTATCGACTTAACTTCCACCACAGCCTCTGACGCTGTTTCGGCAAGGACTTCCGCCTTCGCTTCGACTTCCGCCTTCGCTTCCATAACAGCTTTAGCCGCTAGTTCCGCCTTCGCTTCCGCCGCTTCCTTCGCAGCTTTCGCTTCCGCTTCCGCCTTGGCTTCTGTTTCCGCCATAGCCTCGGGTTCCACCAGTTTCTCCGTTAGGAAATCATCGACATCAAAAATATCATCATCATCCAACTCGCCCTGATCATCATCGTCGTCGTCGTCATCATCATCGTCCAAAAACTCAATAAAGCTACTCCTGGACTGGCCAAGCCAAAGAACCAGCAACCCAAGTGCTGTCAGCGTGAAAACATAGAAAAGGAACTGAGTCATGTTAGCAAACATTTTTGCCTGAAAATTCTGTTCGGCAAGATACATTGAAATATAGTCGTCGACATATTTCTGATCTGCACTCTGATCGTGAAGCTGTTCAGTGATTATGTTGACAATCTGATTCTTCTCACTGTTAAAAGAAACCAATTGAAGGGTTCCAAGAATGAGAATGATTCCTGCCAAAGTAAAAATAATGGCAGATACGACTTTTTTGTTCACAACGGCAACCTCCATAAATAATTATTGCTTGCACCCGAATCAACATTCTACCACAAAACTGGGTATATATCAAAACGGCAACTTATTCATTATAAGGCGTTAGCCGTCAGAGTGCAAGTCCCCCCACACTGCAGAGCTGAAGCATAAAAATCAGAGTGCAGCAATATCAAGCTCTCCAGGGATGTCAAAAGAAAAAACAACAGAAAATTAAGACTGGACGCCAAAGAACGATTATGATAAGATATGATCGGGAAGGTGGTGTTTGGTGTTGAAGAAACCAGACAGAGAATATTCCGGCCGCGAATTCAGTGCGGAGGACATTGACTTAATAAAGCAAACCGTGGCTGCATACCCAAAATTATCGCAGAGGGAGCTGGCGTCTACGGTATGTGAGTTAATCGGTTGGGTGCAGGAAAACGGCAACCCCAAGAGAGTTCAATGCGTAAATTTTCTGCGCAAGATGGCAGATGATGGCGAGATCAGGCTTCCCGAACCCAGGAAAGTCAAAGCGAGGAATGACTGCAAGAGCGGCTGTAGGACGCTCGTGACAGAATCGACATGGCAGGACACAAGCGAAGTCTACGAATGTAGCGCAATCCATCTGGAAATCGCCCGTCCGGGCGAAAGCCTCAAAAGATGGCGTGCGTATGTTCGGGAATACCACATATTAGGCGATCCGCATGTACACGGAAGCCAAATACGTTACACAATAAAAGGTGATGGTATGAGAGACTTGGGTTGCATGCTATTCTCCGCGTCATCGTGGGCGCTGTCTCCACGGGATGAATGGATCGGGTGGTCATTGGAAGACAGGAGAACCAGACTACACCTTGTCGTGAACAACAGCAGATTTTTGCTGTACCCATGGGTACGAGTGAAGAATCTGGCAAGCCGAGCACTGGGGCAGGCAGCGCGGCAAATACAAGAAGACTGGTTGCGAGAGTATTGTTATGCCCCCGTATTGATGGAGACATTTGTGGACGCGCCGTATAAAGGGACAAGCTATAAAGCATCGAACTGGATCTACCTGGGAGAAACGAAAGGACGTGGGCGCAATGACCGACATACACAAAGGCAGCTGACAAAGAAGGCAATATATGTCCTGGCGTTGCAGCGAGATTTTCGGGCCGTGCTGAAAGGAGAACGACCCTGCAAGGCGGTGGATCCTGATGACGAATAAGGAAGCCAAGCGTGATGCCCGAGCCGTCAAGCAATTTAATGACATCGTGTACCGAGGTCACAAAGTAGCATCAATCGCCCCTAAAAAGCCATCGCAAGGCAACAGGAAAGGTGGCGGACTGACTGACGCCGAAAGCGAAGAGGCCCTGGCCCAAGATTACACAAGACTGCTCGGAATGCTTCTGCCCGGAGTTTTAGTCAAGCTGTCAGAACTGAAGGATCCGCGCAAGGAAAGCATGTGTACACACACGATAGAAATTCTCATCATCTATGGACTCATAATGTTTTTGTCCCACATGCCGTCAAGGAGGGCAGCAAACCGCGAAATAGGCGGCAACGCAACCTTTGAATTGATCAGGAACGCCATCCCGGAACTAACCACAATGCCCCACGCTGATACGCTGGCCAGGCTGCTGGAAGGCATCGACGCCGAAGAGCTTGAGGCCAGCTATGAAAACACCTTAGTCGAGTTTATCAAATCGAAAACATTCTTGGAAATAAACCCAGGACGCTGCCTGATTGCCATAGACGGGACGCAAAAATTCACCCGCAAATATAAATTTGCCGATCTGGCGCTAGTATACAGCAAGGGCGACGAAGCCAAAGAACGTTACAGTTCCTATGTTCTTGAATCCGTCCTCATCCTTGAGAACAAGATGGTGTTGCCGTTGTTCAGTGAATTCCTGGAAAACAGCGACGGCGAGCTTGATGATAGCACTAAGAAACAAGACTGCGAGCTCAAAGCATTCACACGCCTGACAAACAAAATCGAAAAGTACATCGGTAAGGGACGCGTGACCCTCGTTGTGGACGGACTGTACGCCAACGGCCCCGTTGTGTCGCGCTGCAAGGCCCTGGGATGGGATTATATGATAACCCTCAGGCGTGGCAGTCTGCAATCCGTTTGGGAAGACTATGATGGGTTACGCAAATGTGAGCCGGAGAATACGCTGCAAAACGAATCAGAAGGTCGGCATCAGACATTCAATTGGTCCAACAAGATAGAATATACTTATGGCGGGAACCACAAGAAGCTTTATCTCAATGTCGTGACGTGCCGGGAAGAATGGGACGAGGAGCGCCCGCGCAGCGGCAAGAAGCGCCAGCGCAAAGTCAGCGAATACGCATGGTTGTCGTCGGCAGAAATTGATAGAATAAACGTCCTAAGCTTGTGTAACATGATCGCCCGAAAAAGATGGCGTATCGAAAACCATTTCCATGTGGAAAAGAACCAGGGGTATGGTTACAGCCATTGCTTTTCGTATAACTGGAATGCAATGAAAGCCTTCCAAAGCCTAATGAAGTTTGCACATTTTATCAATACTCTCATAGCAAACAGCATGATCATCTGTGAATATGTGGCATCACAGGGAACGAGATGGTTTATCAAGAAAGTCTGGGATGTTCTGAGATACAGAGGCGTCAGAGATCAACTGGCGCAAGTGATGTTCAATAAGGGGAGAAGGGGCTATCGGGATATCAAGCTCAAGACAAGCTGACAGTTGCAAAGGTAGAATAAAATTAGGTAAGCTCCCGTTTGGTATCTTGCACTAAAAACACGTGCTATTTGTCGTCTCAATTTATGCTTTCCCAAAGCACTAAGCCTGTGACCATTTCAGTATCTGCAGGTCAGTTCTTGGTTTTCCTCCTGGGAAACATTTCATTTTGCCGTCTTGTCTCTTTGATGATTACTGTACTGCGCGTTTATGCTTCAGCTCTGCCGAGCGCGATGAAAAATTTGCTTTCTGCGTGATCGTGTGGTAAACTATCATGGCGTGAAAACGGATGTTCCGCTGAAGATTGGTGCCTATCTGCAGATGGTTGCGGCGAGGTCTGTCATGAACATCTAGGCAAGGAAGGAGGGAGCAGAATGGATTTTATTCGAATGGTTGAAGAAGAGCAGATGAAGAAGGATCTTCCCTCATTTCGTCCTGGGGACACTCTTCGTGTTCACGTCCGTATTGTAGAAGGGACCCGGGAACGTGTGCAGGTTTTTGAAGGTGTTGTTATCAAAATGAGAGGCGACGGGTTGCGCGAAATGTTTACGGTACGCCGTGTTTCTAACGGTGTGGGCGTTGAGAGAACGTTTCCTTTGCATTCGCCACGTCTTGATAAAATTGAAGTTGTTCGCAGAGGTGTGGTACGCCGCGCTAAATTGTATTACTTACGCGGGCTTTCGGGGAAAGCGGCTCGTATTCGTGAGCGCCGATAGTTTGGCCGGATGATGAATCCTTGAAAGAATTTGATCTTGTTTCTGAGTTGAAGGACTTAAAGAGCCGAGATATCTCGGCTCTTTTCATAGGGTGTATCCGGGATGCCTGAGTGTGATCTTACTGCTGAATAGACGGTTGACGGAAGCGAAAATATGAATATTCAATGGTTTCCGGGCCATATGACGAAGACAAAAAGAAAACTCGTTGAACAGCTTTGTTGGGTTGACGCCGTGCTGGAAGTTGCAGACGCGCGGATTCCGGTAAGCAGCAGGAACCCGCTCCTGCAGGATCTTATCGGCGACAAACCCAGAATTGTGTTGCTCAATAAAGCTGATTTAGCCGATGAAAGCGAAACGAATCGCTGGCGTCATGATCTGGCCCGGGAAGGGATCGTTCTGGCGGTTAGCGCCACGACAGGGCTGGGCATGAAAAAAATCGTGCCTCAAGTTGAGCTGCTTTTGGCTAAAAAAATGAAAGGGTTAACGGATAAGGGTGTGCGGCCGCGTCCTTTTCGCGTGATGGTTATTGGGATTCCTAATATTGGGAAATCAAGCCTGATTAATCGAATGACGGCAGCCGCTCGAGCTAAAACGGGGGATAAACCTGGTGTGACACGGGATAATCAGTGGATTCGGGTGCATGATCGTGTTGATTTACTGGATACGCCGGGTATGTTGTGGCCGAAATTCGACGATCCGGAAGCGGGACGTCGTCTGGCGGCAACAGGGGCGGTACGGGATGAGGTATATGATTTGGAAGAGCTGGCCCGGTGGCTATTGGATTGGCTAAAGAGTGAGTATCCTTCTGAAGTCGGGCGGTATGGTGTAGCGGAGGAGCCGCAAGAGGTGACTTTGGAAACGTTGGGCCGCCGCCGCGGATGCCTGATCGGTAATGGGGCGGTGGATTGTTATAAGTCGGCTCAGATGGTGTTGAAAGATTTTCGGGCCGGGAAAATCGGACGGATCAGTTTGGATCGGTTTTAAGCAGTGATGCCCCGACCTTAGAACCGGAGGCGGGAGGTTACGGCGTTTCGAAGAACCAGCTGGAGAAGCGTTTCAAGATCGAAGAAGGATTGGGGGAAGGGGAGGAAGGCTCTTTGACCGGAGCGGGGTCATTTATGAAGCTGGGCATACCGGTCGTTGCTTGAGAGGTGTGATGTGGGATTTCCCGCTTAGGGTTTTTGGGCATGGTTCCTGAAGAAGTGGAAGGCTCTTCAGGGCGTTGGGGAGCAGGCTTTCGCTGTTGACGTCGTCGTGGGGGGGCTTCCGGAGGTTTCTCTGGGGCGGCCTCAGCAGGAGTCGGGGCGAAGGTTGCCGACGAAGCTGTCGGTGCGAAGGCTGTTGACTGCGGTGGTGGTGAAGAGAAGGACGTTGGTGGCGTTGCAAAGGTTGCCGACGAAGCGGTTGGTGCGAAGGCAGCTGGCTGCGGTGGTGGCGTTGCGAAGGTTGCTGACGTTGGTGTTGGTGCGAAGGCGGCTGACTGCGGCGGTGGCGTTGCGAAGGCGACTGGTGCCGCTGTTGATGAGGTAACTACGATTCCGTCTTTCAACTCTATGACGCGATCCGCTATCTGTGTTATGGTCTCATTATGGGTTACAACCAACACGGTTTTCCCAAATCGTCTTGACATGTCATACAGGAGATCCAGGATCTTTGTCCCCGTTTCAGTGTCAAGAGCGCCTGTGGGTTCGTCGCAAAGGAGGAGCTTGGGGTTTTTGACAATGGCTCTGGCAATGGCAGCACGCTGCAGTTCTCCGCCGGAGAGTTCGGAGGGAAAATGCGAACTTCTGTTTTTCAAACCTACGGCATTCATGATGACTTTAGGATCAAAGGGCTTTTTCCCAATTCTTGCGGCGATATTTATGTTTTCGTATGTGTTCAATGAGGGGATTAAGTTATAGAATTGAAAGACAAAGCCAACAGCCGTTCTTCGATAGTCGGTGAGTTGTTTTTCGTTAAGTTTTGTGATGTTAGTTCCATCTACATAAATGTGGCCTTTTGTTGGTCTGTCCATGCCCCCCAGAAGATTCAGTAAAGTGGATTTTCCTGATCCGCTTGGGCCCAATAAGACCGCGAATTCTCCTTGTTCAATATGCAAACTGACATTCTTAAGAGACTCTGTGATCCCGTATGTTCGGCTAATATTTTTTATAGATATAAAGGCCATTGTTTGTATCCTTGCCTTTCTCATGCGGGCTCCGCCCGCTAGGTACAGCCGAGAACCTCCTGCAGACCGATTCTCCGGTCAGCGGTTAGTCGCTTAGGTTGCAACAACATCAATAAAAAACAAGAAAATCCACATTCTGAATACTGAATCCTGAATACTGAATACTTGCGGGCGTAGCCCGCATTAGTATTGTACCAAATACTATTCAGGGGCATCAAAAAACCAGCTGGAGAAACGTTTCATGATACCGCCTAAAGGGGCCGGAGAAGGGTCGGCGGTTTGTGTTTGGCGATATGCTTCTTGTTCCGGGAGAGCGGATGGCGGGTAGTTCGGGGCTGCTAAAGGGGCGGGTTGGGCCTCGAATGTTTCTAAAGGCATGTCACGGAATTGTGAGGTCATGGGGGTTGGGGTGGCATCGGAGTTAGACGGGGTTCTTTGAGGTCCGGTTCGTGGAGGAAACGATGTGATGAAATTGGGCATTTGAGAGAAGGTGTGGGGTTCAGGGGCCTCAGGGCGTTCATGGTCAGGGGGTTGAAATGGGGGGGGAGTTTTGGAGGCGGTTGGGGATAAGTTATGGTTGACGATAACAGGTTTTGTGAAGATTGAGGTTAGGGGCATTGGGGGAGATTCCGGGAAAGATGTGGACGAGGGCGCGTGTGAGGGTGAGGGCTCGTGTGAGGGAGAGGGCGCGTGTGAGGGTGAGGACGAGGGTGAGGGCGCGTGTGAGGGTGAGGACGAGGGTGAGGGTGTGACGATGGCTGTGGCGGACATTCCATTATCAACCACTTTGCCGTCATGAAGATGAATGATACAGTCTGCTATCTCTGATATGGATTGGTTGAGGGTTGCGATTAATACGGTTTTTCCGTATTGATGCGCCATCTCATGCAAAAGGTCAAGTATTAAAAGCTCTGAGGCGGGTTCCAGTGTTCCGGTTGGCTCATCGCAAAGAAGGATCTTGGGGTTGCGTACGATGGCCCTCGCAATAGTCAAGCGCTGCAATTCACCACCGGACAGCTCTGCGGGGAAATGACCTTTTCTTTTTTCCAGCCCCACCGCGATCAGGATGTCTTCCGGTTCGTAAGGGTTAAGTGAGGAGTCGGCTTCTTTCCTGATATTGTCGTATGCGTTTAAGGTGGGGACCAGATTATAAAACTGAAAAACAAAACCGACGTCGTTTCTTCGATACCCGACAAGGCGAGGATTGTCCCATTGGGTTATGTCGTTACCATTAATATAAATATGTCCTCGTGTCACCCTGTCCATGCCGCCCAGGAGATTCAAAAGTGTGCTTTTTCCCGAGCCACTTGGCCCTAAAACAACAGCTAGCTTACCCTGTTCAATGTCGAAACTGACGTCTTCCAACGCAGAAACGGGTTCCTCGTTGTTTGTGTATATTTTGGTGACCCTATCCAAAGAAATAGATACCATTTGTTATCAATCTCCTTCGTTTGGGATGTTGGTTATTTCTTATTCTAGCTGAAATTGTCGAATCGTTCAAGATTTTTTTCTGAAAGTGTTATCGCATATCGCAACGGACCGCAAATTAGGCGACCGTCTCGAGGGCAATATTATCGACTTATTATTCAACGGATTTCAATGTGCTGACCATGTCGAGGGTTTCGGTTTTTTTGGCGACAGAGGATGTTGCGCTGAATGAACATAGGATTACGATCAATAATGTTATGACCAGATTCTGCGATTTCAGGTAGGGAGAGAACTCGATCATGGAGGTCGAGACGAGGGATGTATAAAACTCCAAAAACCGATAGCCAATGGGAACGCCCAGAATGAGCCCCACCATGACCTGGAGGTGGCTTCTTTTTCTGATAATGGATTTTATTTCTGCTTTCTTGTAGCCGATCACTTTAAGTGTGGCGTATTCCCGGCTTCTTTCCGTAAAACTGAGAAGCCCTAAGTTGTATTGAATGATGGCGCTTAACAGGATTGCCGC
>Ga0082212_10011962_pt1 | contig 10958 bp, 6 predicted proteins | sample TergutNt197P3_FD_71548 | JGI IMG/M metagenome (GOLD analysis project Ga0082212, IMG submission 71548) | Neocapritermes taracua P3 segment gut microbial communities from Petit-Saut dam, French Guiana - Nt197 P3 | ecosystem: Host-associated > Arthropoda: Insects > Digestive system > Gut ...
AACATTGCCGAATCGCCGAGAAACACGCCGATTCCATCGGTGCCTTTTTCCCAAGAGACCTCCGGTTGTTCCATATCACGAAGTTGTTGGAACACCGTACTTAGAATCGTCGCATAATTATCGGGAATGGGTAGTGCATTCGGATCGCCTGCCGGATATTTGCCGTGAAAGACGCGGCTGGGCCACGGACAAACTTCGTAATACCAGATGTCCGGTTGGAGAAGCGAGGCAACCAAAGTACAGACGTAATTCTTTTGATAGTCGTTCCAATCGTACCGGGGATTGTCTTCAATAGGGTCATGCAGAAAGTACATTCGTTTTTGTGTTCCGCGAACCATTTCTTGCATGATACAGTATTCGAGATAAGCGGTTTCGAAGGTTCGTTCGGCATTTTTGCCTTGATAGGTGTTTGGCGATCTGGCGGTTCCTGTCCAAACTTGAGCGATCATTCCGTCGATTCCCGGCAGGTCTAACAGAGCCGACTCCGGTGAGACGATTGCCCACTGCGTGTAGTTAAGCGATGAATGTGTCGGAACATAAAAACGAATCGGACGTTTGTGTTTGACAAGCGAATACTCTTTGAGTGAACCGCAGAGGCGGTCTAACATTCGGCAATAGAGATAGTATTTCAGTTTGCTTGCCCGATATTGTGCATCGCAGGTTGCGTCGGGTCTGATCCACGGTTCGTTGTAATAGATTTCCCATTCCCGCTTGAACGAGTCGCCGAATCCTGCCCTTGCCCAGAATTCCGGTTCTTCTAAATGCAGGGCAACAACGCCGGAGTCCACCGCTTTTTTGAGCCCCTCTTCAAGATAGCGGCTGAAAGCAATCGACGGCACCATGTACGGCACTCGCGGACCGTGCAAAATTTGGTTTCCTTTCGGATCGACTTGTGCATCGTCCCAATGGTCGATTCCGTCGAATTTTCCGTCGAGGAAATCTTGGTAGTCTCCCCAGGAAACGCCGGTCATCATGTGCAGGACGTATTTTGCTTCGCCCCATCGGGGAATTAGGGAAATCGCATGATCGGAAATTCCATACGGCATCACGAAGTCGGTTCGCAGGTCGAAACCAGTTCCGTAGGGTCCGGCTTGTTGAAAGCCGGTTCGTTCCAGGTTCCGATTTCCGAGGAGATTCGGAGCCGCTTTCGGTTCGGCGGCATGAAGAGCCGTCGAGAAAAACAAAACTATCGTGATCGACGCAGAGAGTAATTTTTTCATGGATCGTTTGGACAATGGTCGATTTTAGTAGGAGATTCCACACAAAGACATATGTGGCATTGTATCACCTTATTGAGGGAACTGCAATCGTACGGTTGTGCGGAAACGAACAAGGAACTCATTGCAGGCTCTTGACTCTTTTCTTCTCTTCGTGCAAAATGGGGGACATACGTTGGTTTTTTGTGGAGATTTCCCTTGCATTCAGAACAGAACAATCAAGAATCTGCCCGCATCGAGGCTTTGGCACACACAAAAGTTGTCGAATGCTATCAATGCGGAAAGTGTTCCGCCGGCTGTCCGAGAGCAGAACAAATGGATGTCTTGCCGAGCACAATCATCCGGTTGGTTCAGTACGGCAATGTCAAAAAGGCGGCAAGCGCAGAGTCTCCCTGGCAGTGCGTCGCCTGTCTGACCTGTTCGACGCGGTGTCCCAAGTCGGTCAACGTTGCCGGTGTGATGGACGCGCTCAAACAAATTTCGCTCGAAAAGAAGTGTGTCCATCCGAAACAGAAGCGAATCGTGGCATTCCAGCGTTCCTTTTTGAATGCGATTAAACGAAATGGTCGTACCAATGAAATCGAAATGGTTGCCGAATACAAGATACGCGGCTTTCTCGGCGATGGCAATCCGATGCTGGCGATGAAGGATGCCGAGATTGGATTACCGATGCTTATGCGGAACAAACTGCACCTTAGAGTCGGTTCGCCTGTAAAAGATAAGGCTCTTGTCAAACGAATTTTTACCAAATGTAAAGACAATTCCCGGTCAGGCACTTTTGGGACGCACTGAACGAAAAGGGCATTGGAATTGGGCTGAAACATGAAAACCGTGTAGAAAGAAGGGAAGTTCATTCGCCGCCACGCCAGCATACATCATTCGTTCTCGCAGAAAATTTTATTTCAATCTCGTTTAGGCTTTCGCCCATTTGGGGTAATCAGGTACTGTCAAATCTAAGCGAATGCAAGCCGGAAGCGCAGCGGAGCGACCGGATGGGAAGAAATGTTAACAGAGCCGCAATCGTGAGATTGCGAATCGTCATTCCCGCGGAAATCTAGACGTAAGACGTGAACTCTCTAAATCCCTGCCTTCGTAGGAGGGACGCACAAACGCAATCTCACGATTGCGGCTCTGTTTGGTTTTTGAAAAATTGAAAATGAAACTCGGAAAACTGAAACATCACGAAGGTAAAGTGGACTTTCCATTGCCGAATCGCCGACAGTGTCGACGACTCTCTTCGATTTTTCCACTCTGAGAACGAAGTTCGTTGATCAGTCGCGGCAATGGGGGATGGTTTGGACACTGCACCACGGGCAGTATGACTCTGGGCTCGTCGTCACGCCGAATTATTGTTTTCAGAACGCCGGAGGTACAACGCACAAAACCCTGCCCGACGCCTAGCCCCCAACAATTTACCAAAGGTACAAGGGGCTGTCCCTAGTCCATGCTGTCTCGAATCGCAATCTTACGATTGCGGCTCTGCTTTCCGAATTTCAATTTTCAAGCGGAAGTGTAACACATGGTAAATCAGAAAGCGTCAGGAAATCTTCTGACAAACGTTCACAGAGCCCGCCGCGTAAGCAAGGCAATGAAAGCCGGGAGCCTTAGGGGAACAGAAAAACAAAAAACAGGAAACTTGCACTCCTCGCCGTCCATTTTCGATACGGCATGTCAGTGTATAATGCTGCAATGAAAACGCTTCCCTTCAATCATCGTTTTGTCGAAAAACTAACCGAACAATATCCGACTCCGTTCTACCTCTACGATGAACGGACGCTTCGCACGACTGCCCAACGTTTCAACGATGCCTTTGCGTGGAACCCCGGATTCAAAGAGTATTTTGCCGTCAAAGCGAATCCGAATCCGGCAATACTGAAAATCTTGCAGTCCGAACACTGCGGCGGTGACTGCTCCAGTCTGCCAGAACTCGTGATCTGTGAACGCACCAGTATCACGGGAGAAAACATCATGTTCACCTCGAACAACACTCCAGCCGCTGAATTCATCAAGGCAAACGAACTGGGAGCCATCATCAATCTCGACGACATTACACACATTGATTTTTTAGAACAGCACTGCGGTACGCTTCCCGATTTGCTCTCGTTCCGATGGAATCCGGGAAAACTTCGGGACGTAGAAAGCGTCATCGGCAATCCTATCGAAGCCAAATACGGACTCACGACAGAGCAAATATTCGAGGCGTACAATATTGCAAAGCAACGAGGTGTCAAACGCTTCGGACTACACACGATGGTCGCTTCCAATATGCTGCAAGGGGATTTTTTTCGCTATACTGCCAAGACCGGCTTTGAACTCGTTATGGAAATCGAGCGGCAACTTGGAATCCAGATCGAATTCGTCAACATCGGCGGCGGCTTCGGCGTGGCATACCGACCCGACCAAACGCCGCTTGATATTCACCATATCAGTTCGTACATAAAAGAGGAATACGACAAAGCAAAGATGTCGCTCAAAATTTTCACGGAGTCCGGTCGTTTCATTGCGGCGGAGTCGGGAACACTTATCACGAGAGTCATTCACGAGAAGAACACGTACAAGCGGTACATCGGTGTCGATGCGTGTATGGCAAACCTAATGCGACCGGGAATGTACGGGGCGTATCATCATATCACGGTACTCGGCAAGGAAAATTCGCCGCCGGGGGAAACGGTCGATGTTGTCGGTTCGCTCTGCGAAAACTGCGATAAGTTTGCGGTCAATAGGGATTTGCCGGTGATTCACATCGGCGATCTGTTGGCAATTCATGATGCCGGTGCGCACGGTCATTCGATGGGATTCCAGTATAATGGCAAGTTACGTTGTGCCGAACTGCTGTTGCAGAAGGACGGCACGGTCAGACAGATTCGCCGTGCCGAAACGATGGACGACTACTTTGCGACGATTAAATGACACCGCCGTGAACACGGAACGGAGTCATGTGGCTCGGTTGATCGAGCATCCAGAACCGCTCCCACTCATCCTGAATGAGACGCAAATCTTCCGACTTGTTGAGTAGTTGATTGTTTCTACGTGCAGGATCACCGGAAAAGATAGCGTGAACGCACCCTGTCGATGTCAATAAAGTAATTCCTAAAAGAACAGTCAGTAAAAATCTATACACGATGGAATCCCTCCCTTGAAATTCCAGACCTTTGTCCGAAACAACACTCTACCGGCAGTTATCGGCGTTTTCCGCCGCCGGACTTCAGAAAACTTTGGAAATTGTCCGGGGTGTTCTAACTGAAATGAAACAACAAAATATCGCCGTCTTGCACGACATAATCCTTCGGTTCCCGCCGGACGAGGTTTTCCGCCTTTACCGCCCGTTCGCTGCCGAGCCGGAGTAAATCTTCCGCCTTCATCACTTCGGCACGAATGAAACCCTTCACCATATCCGTATGAATTGCCCCCGCCGCATCGAGTGCTGTACCGCCCTTTGGAACCAGCCACGTCCGCAACTCCTTTTCCCCCGCCGTCATGAACGTCTGCTGTCCCGATGCGTCCAACATTGTGTGTATTACCGTTGCTTTATCGCTTGACGGCAACTGCATTTCCGCAAGAAACGCCGACTTTTCTTCCGGCGGCATCTTCGCCAGTTCCGATTCGAGGGCGACGCTGACCGCTATCACCGGCGTACCGGCTAAATTGTATTTTTTGTACTGCTCCAAGTCGGTTTCGTCGTCCGGTGTGTTGATAATCATCATTTGCGGTTTGCCGCTGAGCAATCGGAAGCCGCGTACCACCCGCTGCTGTTCCAGTGTCAACTCTTCCTCCTTCATTGGCTTGCCTGACTCAAGTCCTGCTTGCAATAGTTCAAGCACCGAAAGTTCGAACTCGAATTTTTCGTGTTCCGATCTCGGTACCGGTCGTTTGTTTTGCTCCGTCACTTTTTCGATGCGGTTGAGAACAATTTCGAGGTCAGCAATGACCGTATCGTCCTTGAAGGCGGCAATTTCCTTTTCTGGTTCGGAACCATCGAAGACTGGGATGACCCAAACGAGCGCATCGGCTTCCCGAAGTTGAGCGAGCCTTGCCGGATTGCCATGCTGATCACGTGCCAAGCCGGGCGTGTCCACGATTTCGAGACCGGCATACGTAATTTTTTTGGGGTTGTAAATTTTAATGAGAGCGTCGAATCGTTCTTCGGGAATCGCTGCCGTTGCCGACTGCAAACTGTGCGACAGTGCCGGATCGGGAACTTGCCCTGTGAGCCATTGAAACAGCAAACTCTTTCCTGAATGTTTGTATCCGACCAGTCCGATTTTCATGCGAACAAACGATAGTGAGCAACGCGGTCATTGACGATACTGCCTTTTGTGGTATCTGTCAAGAGGTTGCCATCCGGGGCTGCATTCCGTCCCAGTCCGTCCCCGGCTTTTTTCCATGTGTGTCTCGTCCGCTTGAAAAGTTGACGTTTTCTGCTAAACTACCGATGCTTTATTATTTCGTCAGCGGACGTTATGTTTAGGAGCAGTTTCAAAGGAAGGATCATTTTACCAGCAATCATCGTGCAGATCGTGTTAACGGTCGCACTGACGACGTACATGTCGGTAAAATTTTCATCTTACAGCGACTCTCTCATCAATGAAAAGGTCGATGCAAATATCCAATCCTTAAAGTTTTACATTGACTCCTGCAAAGCACTTTCCAAAGCGGCCGCCACGGCGACGGCGCGTCACCCCCTCGCCATCGAAGCCGTCGAAAGCCAGGATCGAGAAAGAATTCTTCAGATTTTCAAAGAAAAACGAGATCTATACAAAGTTACCTTTTTTACCATTACCGACAACAAAGGGATTGTCCTGGCAAGAACACATGATCCCGATAATTACGGCGATTCCGTTTTGAAACAACAAAATATACAAAATGCTCTTGTCGGAGAGGTTTCCACCTATTTTGAAGAAGGCACGGTGAGCCGCATTTCCGCCCGCACTGGAGCACCAGTCTATAATACAGATGGAACATTGGTCGGGGTTATTTCTGCCGGCATCAGATTTGACACAAACGAGTCGGTCGATCGATTGAAAGAACTGTTCCATGCCGATGTAACAACCTTTTTTGGAGACACCCGCATTTGTACGACGTTGCATCGAAACGGTGAGCGGGTCGTGGGAGCAAAACTCGACTCGGAAATCGCCCGCATTGTTCTGGAAGAGAAAAAGGAGTTTTCCGGCGATATCGATGTTCTTGGCAAAACCTATAAGGCTTTTTACATGCCGCTGTTAAATTCCCAGGACGAGGCTTTTGCAGCACTGTCTGTCGGCAATCCCACCGTCGAACTGCAAGCGAAATCGAGAACTTTGCTTTGGAACATTTTTATTATCAGTGTGGCCGGACTGATCGCCGCCATTGTCATTTTGCACGGAATTATCACGTCTATCAGCGAACCGATTGTCAGATTGTCAAAAGAAATGGACCGCATGGAAGACGGAAGTTTGAGCATCGTCGTTGATGCAAGAGGCAACGACGAAGTAGGGCGTGCGGGTATGGCTCTACAACGAGTTGCGAATACCGTACATAAACTGATTGACAGTATCAACGCCACCATTTCCGAACACGAAAAAGGCAATCTGGATTATACGTTCGATGCGTCCGTCTTTCGCGGTGATTACCGGTTGCTTGCGGAACGCATCGCGAAATTGTCGAGTATGGGAGTAAGAGATAAACTGACGGAACTGCCCAACCGGCGCAGTTTCGATAATCGGCTTGATTTGGAATGGAACCGTGCCAAAAGAGAAAAGACACCGCTCAGTATCCTGATGATCGACGTGGATAAATTTAAGTCCTACAACGACACGTATGGACATCAGCAGGGGGATTTGGTGTTGCAGACGGTCGCCCAGACTATTCCGTTGCCGATTAAGCGTCCGGTGGACTTTGCCGCTCGTTGGGGGGGCGAAGAATTTGCCGTCTTGCTCCCCAATACGGATACCGTTGGTGCGATGCATGTCGCCGAAATGATCCGTAAGGCAGTGGAAAACACCGACATTCCCAGCATCGACGATGGAGCGGCAAAAAGAGTAACGATTAGTGTCGGCGTAAGTACACAAGTTCCTGCTTCGGAAGAGTCAATTGCGAGTTTGATTTCTCAAGCCGATGAGGCTCTGTACAAAGCGAAAGATGCGGGTCGGAATCGGGTCTGCCGGTATGAAGAGGAATAGCAGGCAATCTGCTTTCGGCGAAAGTTCTACATTACCAATGCATCACGCAACAATGCCAGAAACTCTTTCGATTTCAATTCTTTCTTCTCGGTGAACTTGAACTGCAAAATATCGTAAAGCGGATTCTCGCCATCGACAGAAGGATCGCTCCCGATGCTTCTAATCTGCCCTAACGGAACCGAATTTTTCTCGACATAAATGTCAACATACACCGCATCGACCCGCTTGGTATGGACAACCACGTCAGGAATCGCACGTCCCTCCGAAGCCGTTCGGTACTCAAACTTCCGCTTTCGAGATGCTGGCCGGTAAAACGGCACCAAGACCTTGTTCGTCCAAACAATCCGCAAATCACTGGCGGTTTTCTGTATCATCTCAAAAATATCCGTGAGAAGCGCAATATCCCATTGCAAACTTTTGCCGCCGATGAGTCCCTTCGGTAAACGATGCCACGCTTCCCCCAAAATTTTCCACGGCATTAAATCCTGCGGTTTCAATGTTCCCGCCACGAAACCGGCAAATTCCTTGATGCACATGTCGAGAAAATCCCAAAATTCCTTTCGGTCGATCTCTTTCCAAGAATTGGGGCGGATTTCGATCTCTTGCCAGCGTCCCTTCGGCATGATCCGAACTCGCGGTTTCGTGCCGTACAGGGGAATTTCTTCCATATCGTTGAGCGGCTTTAAGTCCAGCCGGGTGATCAATGACGTTTTATTAAAAGTGTTTCTCGGTACACGGAATTTCACTTTCAGCAGCCACTCTTCTGCTGTCACGGCATGCATAAACCAGCCGAGTTGTTTTTGCTTGGCGGTAACTTCCACAACGCTTCGGTGATTCCAATTCACCGGAGCGAACTCCTGCAATTTCGCCGCTTCAATCCGATTAACGATTTCTTTCAATATCCGTCCTTCCCAGCGAATCGGCTGTCCTTTTCGGCTGACGCGATCTTTGGTGTGCCAACGGGGACCATCCAGTTCCCAGGGCATTTTTGCGTCGATGCCAAGTTCGTGGACATCCAGTTTTTCTGTCGCAACAAGTTCCGCTTTTTCGTGATGTGATTTCCGTTCGGTAAACTCACCCTCTTCAAAAACCGGTAACAATGCCTGTGCGGTGTAGGATAAAAACTTTGTTGCCGTTTTACCGGGGGACTTGCGTCCCCCGCTCTTTGTTGTTTTCCCCTCGCTCTTTGCTGTTTTTTGCCGTTCGATGAGTTCCTCCGGTGTGCCGGCGAAGACGAGATGTCCGCCGTCGCTGCCAGCCTCGGGACCGAGATCGACAATCCAATCGGCATTCTTGATCACATCGAGGTTATGCTCAATCACAATGACCGTATTGCCGAGGTCAACGAGCCGGTGCAAGACGTTCAGCAGATTTTGTAAGTCGTCAAAATGCAATCCCGTCGTCGGTTCATCGAGAAGGTAGAGCGTTCGTCCCGTGTCCGGTCGGGCAAGTTCGGCAGCGAGTTTCACCCGCTGCGCTTCTCCGCCGGAAAGCGTCGGTGCCGATTGTCCCAACGCAATGTAATCGAGACCAACATCGCAGAGCGTTTGAATCGTTCGGCGGATGCTCGGCACATTTTGGAAGAGTTCAACCGCTTCTCCGCAGGTCATTTCGAGCACGTCGGCAATCGACTTTCCGTGGTATTGGATGGCAAGCGTTTGAGCATCGTACCGCTTGCCTTCGCAGGCATCGCAGGTGATCCAAACGTCGGGGAGAAAGTGCATCTCGATTTTGAGTTGCCCGGCACCTTCGCATTTTTCGCAGCGTCCACCGGAAACGTTGAAACTGAACCGCCGGGAAGAATAGCCCCGAACCTTGGCTTCGGGGAGTTGCGCGAAGAGTTCACGAATGAGATCGAACACGCCAGTGTAAGTTGCCGGATTGGATGTCGGCGTAAGACCGATGGGCTGCTGATCCACACGGATCACTTTATTGAGGAACTCGATGCCGACGAGGGAATCGTGAGCACCGGGCTGGGTGTTTGCCCGATGGAGCGACTTGGCAAGCGATTTCCACAGAATGTCGTTGACGAGTGAACTTTTTCCGCTGCCGCTCACGCCGGTTACGACGGAAAACGTGCCGAGCGGAAAGGGAACGTCAATGCTTTTGAGGTTGTTCTGTCTTGCTCCGCGAACGACGAGCCAGTGCAGGGATTCTTCTTGGAAATCTGCATGGACAGAGCGAGTGGAGCGGCTGGCAAAACGCACTAGTCGTCGAAGTGATGTTAATATAAACCTCTCATTGTAACGCAAATGTCGATAAACGGCAACGCCATGTACGAGAAACAAGTACGCGGGTTTATGTCTGACTCCGATCAAATGACTTGACTTGTGTTTGATTTTGTGTTCCCATGTTCACGAGTGTCTATATTGGATGATTGCGAAACAAACCGGTAACAGAAAATGAAGTTAGTCGTTGGGCTTGGTAATCCCGGTGTCAAATATCGAATGAACCGGCATAACGTCGGATACATGGTGCTTGCAGAACTCGCCGAAAAGTTTCCCGGCAATCGACCGCAGAGCAAATTTCACGGTGATCTGCTCTCCATTCGAGAACCCAATGGAGAAACAATTTTGTTGCTTGCTCCAACGACTTACATGAACCGAAGCGGTTTGAGTGTCGGTGAAGCGGTGAACTTCTACAAAATACCGCCGAGCGATGTTTTGGTGGTCTGCGATGACCTGAATTTGCCTTTTTGTAAATTGCGGTTGCGCAGCGAAGGAAGCAGCGGCGGACAAAAGGGACTGGCAGATATTGTACGAGTTTTGGCAACGGATAAAATTCCCCGATTGCGAATCGGCATCGGCAGTCCTCCCGGTCAAATGGATGCCGCCGACTACGTCTTGATGAACTTCACCGAAAAGGAACAGCCCGAGATGAAAATTACAATCAAATATGCCGCCGATGCAGTCCTTTGTTGGTTCAGTAAAGGAATTGACGAAGCAATGAACCAGTACAACAAGACAATTTCTGAACCATAAACACATCAGGAGTAGAATAACGCACCCCACGCTTACATTTATGGGCATCACTGCCCGTTCAATCCCCGTCAACGGCATACAAAAACCCATCACCGGCAACGTAAAGCGTGTTGCCGGACACCGCTGCAGGAGCAAAGATGCGATCCGGCATTGTGATTTCCGAAATAATCTGCGGTTCCAAACCGGTTTTCAATACATAAAACATGCGGCGATCCGTACCAATGTAAATCTTGCCGTCGGCAATGAGCGGTCTCGCCCACATCTCGCCGCGAAGTTGCAATTTCCAATGCTCTTTTCCCGATGCTCCGTCGAAACAGTAGAAATTTCCTTGCCGGTCGCCGAGATAGACGAGACCATTTTCCATTGCAATCGGCGTGATTGCTCCGCCGTCAATGTTGCCGGTTCCCCATCGAAGTTTGCCCGACCGGGCATCAACACTCGCCAGCCAACTGCGAAACGGTCTCGCACCGTTCCACGCATCATGACCGAAGAGCATGAAAATCCGTTCGTTGTCATCAACAGCAGGCGGCGGCAAACACGTAAAAGAGGGGCTGCCCATGCCCATGACGAACGGCGGTACTTTTCCACCCGGCTGATGAGCA
>Ga0082212_10011963_pt1 | contig 10958 bp, 15 predicted proteins | sample TergutNt197P3_FD_71548 | JGI IMG/M metagenome (GOLD analysis project Ga0082212, IMG submission 71548) | Neocapritermes taracua P3 segment gut microbial communities from Petit-Saut dam, French Guiana - Nt197 P3 | ecosystem: Host-associated > Arthropoda: Insects > Digestive system > Gut ...
CCCTTAGGTTCTGGGGTCTTGTCAAAATTTCTCTTTAGATTGTATTCATTCATACATATACTATCCCCAGGAGGCGATGCACTATGCCCGCGCAAAAAACCGTCCTGTCCTTCGGCCTGGTGGCCATCCCCGTCGCGCTGCACACCGCCGTGCAGGAGAACGACGTGGGCTTCCACCAGCTGCATGGGGCCGACCAGCGCCGCATCCGCTACAAGAAAGTCTGCGAGGGCTGCGGCAAGGAGATCAGGCAGAGCGACATCGTGAAGGGCTACGAGTTCGAGAAGGACCGCCACGTGGTGGTCACGGACGAGGAGCTGGAGGCCATCAAGACCGAGAAAGAGAAGGCCATCCAGATTTTGCACTTCGTGGAGCCGGGCGAGATCAGCACCGTCAGCTGCGCCCGGGCCTGGCACGCCCTGCCCGAGCCCGGCGGCGAGAAAGCCTTCGAGCTGCTGCGCCGCGCCCTCATCGACGAGGATAAAATCGCCGTGGGCAAGACCGTGCTGGGCACGAAGGAGAGCCTCATGGCCGTGCTGGCCCACGAGGAGGGCCTGGTTGTGCAGTCGCTCTACTTCGCCGACGAAATCAAAGATCCCCCGAAGGCCCGCGCCCAGCCCAAGGTGGCCCCACAGGAGGTCGCCATGGCCCGCAAGCTCGTGCAGACGATGGACTCGCCCTTTGACCCTGCCGATTACAAGGATGAATACCAGGCAAGGCTGAAGAAGCTGCTGGAGAGCAAAATTTCCGGCGGGGCGTTCGCGGCCCCGGTGAAATCCGGGCAGGTGAACGTGGCGGATTTGATGGAGGCCTTCAAGCAGAGCATAGAGCAGGCGGGGCCGGGGAAGAAGCCTTCCGCGATGAAAAAAGCGGGCAAAGCAAAGTAGGGGATTGCTACGGCCCGCCTGGCGTGGTATAATCATGCTATTACGAGACAGGGGGAATGGTCATGAAAAAAAGCTGTGCCGGGCTTCTCTGCATACTGCTGCTGTGCCTTTGCGCCTGCGGGCAGGCGGTGCGGACAGATGGGCCGTCCACCAGGGCGACCCCCACCGCTGCCGAAACCACCAGCGCCCCGACAACCACGGCAGGGATCATAGCTGCCCCGCCGCCCGCAGCGGACGCGAATTGGCGGGAGGCCTACCGCGACTATCTCCTGAATGATTACGAGATTGTTCACGGGTACATTATGCTCGGGCTGGCCGACCTGGACAAAAGCGGCATCCCCGAGTTGATTATCTTCGACAGTTCCGGGGGTTCTCTGGGCACGGCGTTCGCTGTCGCCACCTGCGGCGGCGACGGGGCGGCGGAGCTAATCAAGAGCGGGACGAGCTCGTCGTTCGTAATTTCCGATGACGGCAGGGAGCTGTATTTTTACCGGGACTTCAATTCCATGCACAGCCGCGGCGGCACATATGGCTACGGATATGTCACCGCGCTGAAAAGCGTCGATGGCGTGTTTACGAGCACCCCCCTGCTGCAGGCGAAAATCGCGGACTATTCGTTCGATGATTATGACGCGGACGAGCGGCTGCGCTCGCTGGCGTGGGAGGTGGACGGCGAGGAAAACGTGCTGCAGCGCAAGGAATTCGCGCCCTTCCTGTCCATCCAAAAGGCTGGCACAGACGGCGCGTGGGAGGACATCTCCGGCAGCGCATATCTGCTGCTGAAAAGATCTTACCTGGGGGAGAGCCCGGAAAACGGCGATCCATACGACTTGCCGGAGATCCGCTCCGATGAATTCGAGGGGATGCCGCCGCAAGGCAAAATCGACGCCTTCTTCGGGAAATGGGACAGCCGCCCGTAATCGGCCCCCGCATAATTTTTCCTTTAACCTCTTGCATTCTTCCACAAGATATAGTATAATACAAGATGAGTAAACGCAAGATTGCGCGCAGCGCAACATGGATGCGAAGGAAAGGTGTGGATGGCGCCAATGAAAGAAGAGTACGTGCCCAACGAAAAATACCGCAACATGTTCGGGGTGGAGCGCAACGGCTACGGCTGCGAGCGCGTGGACCTATACCTGGCGCAGCTGGAGGTCGCGTTCAAGAAGATACGCGAGGACAACCGGAGCCTGAAGCGCGGCCTGGCCGAGCAGCAGATGGGCGCGCCCGCCGGGCCGCCCGCCCAGCAGGCGCAGCAGGGCTTCAGCCTGTTCCCGCCGGATAGCGAGATGGCCGCCCAGCTCGAGCAGCAGGGGCAGTACATCATGCAACTGCAGGCCCAGCTGGCCGAGCAGCAGGAGCAGGGCCGGCGCCAGGCCGCCCAGATGGCGCAAATGGCGCAGGCCGCTCAAATGCAGCCGGGGAGCGACCCCCAGGCCGCCGAAGCCCTCATGGCGCAAATCGCCGCGCTGCGGGGCGAGGCCGACGCTTTGCGCAGGCAGCTGCGCACTCAGGCCGCTCCCGCCGCGCCGGCCTACCAGATCAGCGAGGAGGAGCAGCAGAGCCTGATCGGCAAGGTGCTGGTGGAGGCGCGCGCCCAGGCCGAAGAGCTGGTGCGCGCGGCCAAGCAGGAGGCCGATACCGTGACATACAGGGCCCGCCAGAAGGTGGACCAGTTGCGCGCCGAGCAGGAGCGCGTGCACAGCCAGTTGCAGGGGATCTCCTACGGGCTGCGCAACATCCTGCGGGAGAGCGCCGGCGCCGAATATCAACAGCGGGGTGAGGAGTATGCCGCGTCTTAGCCTGAAGTTCAAAAAAGAAGATATCCCCACCGCGGACGAGCTCTTATCTGAGACCGAGCTCTCCCCCGAGGGCCGCGCCCTGGTGGAGGAGGTCGGCCGGCTGGCCGACGAGCTGCTCGCCCCGGAAAAGGAGCCCGCCGAGCCCATGACCGGCAGGCAGGCGAAGAACATGCGCAGAGCCGCCAACATCCTGTACATCGCCACCGTGGCGCTGAGCCTGCTGCTGGGCGTCACGCTGCTGCTCAATGCTTTCGCGCCCAACGGCGTGATGGGGGTGCGCTTCTTCGTGGAGCTCACCGACGCCATGCCGCAGGTGCCCTATGGCTCGCTGCTGATCACCGTCACCCGCCCGAGCGGCAGGATCAACCGCGGGGACATCATCACCTATTACGCCCTGCCCGGCGAGCCGGACACCCGCCTGACCCGCATCGTGGACGAGCGCCTGGACAACAACGGCGTCCCCCTGTTCCGCACCAAGCGCGCGGCGAACGCCACGCCCGACAGCATGCTGATCAATATGACGCACATCCTGGGCGTGAAGCTGGGCGTGATCCGCTACGCGGGGCATGTGATCTCGTTTATGCAGACCTACGCCTGGGGCATCGCGGTGCTGGCGGGGGCCTTGGCGGTCGCGGCGGCGGTGCTGCGCCTGTGGACGGGCCGGGAGCACCCGGGGATAAAAACGTTCCGCTCCAGGAAGAAAAAGAGGGGTAAAAAAGGACGTGTGCGCAATGCGGCCTGACCAAACCATCCCGCTGCGCCTGCGGCTTGCCCGGCTGCGCCTGAGCAGCTGGTGGACGTCGAAGCGCCTGCGCCTGCTTCAATCGAAAATGAACGGCGCCGAAGGCGGTGAAAAACTTCTGCGCGGTAACGCACAGTTGCGTCGCTGGCCCTATGTCGCGATATTGGTGCTGTGCTTCGCCGCGGCGGTCTCCGCCGTGGTGGTCTCTATTTTGGCGCATGGCGCGCCCATGCTGCGCACCCTGGACAACCGCCTGCCCAGCCTGGACGAGGTGGCCATCCTGGACCCGGACCGCCGGGACGAGACGATGCTCTCCCCGGGCTATCTCTACGACAGGCCCGTGGCCGCCGTACAGACGGGCTCCGCGCCGGTGCTGCTGCGCGTGCGCCTGGAGGAGACGCTGTTCACCGCCGGCCGGGACGCGGGCGGCCGCGTGGTGGAGGCCAAGTCAATGCGCAATCCCGGCGAAAATTACGAGCCCTGCACGCTCTCGCAGGAGGAGGCCCTGCGACTGCTGGCGGACAGCGGCGTGTGCAAGGCCAACGCCAGCTGGGAGGACGTGCTCAAGCAGAAGCTGCCCGCCCGCCGCCTGCCGGGCGGCGACAACGACGGCGGGCGCCTGATCATCTTCGAGAAGAAGACCGTCATCGCGGACCCGGACGCCGACATCCCCGACATCAGTGTGCTGCCGCCGGAGGTCATCGAGGAATACGACCTGGGCAACGTGATCTACGCCTACATGGGCTTTTACTACGTCAACGACGGCGGCGGGCACAGCTATCAGCCGCTGCACATCACGGTGGACAGCCTCGCCCCCCGCAGGCCCGCCCAGAGGCCACCGGTGATTACGGGCGTCTCCTACGACTTCTACCGCTGGGACGTCACGCGGGAACAGGTGCACAAATTCGACGAGGACAAGGACGCCCCCGTCAACCTGCAGCCGGGCGAGCTGCGGCCCATTGCCGCGTGGGAGGAGCCCGAGGACGCCTGGTTTTACGATGTCGACGGCTGGGTATACTACGGGCAGGCCCTGGCCCCGGGCGTGATGACCCCCCTGCTGCTGCGCAGCTTCACCGTCTGGCCCGAAAGCCCCCTGGTGAGCGAGGAGACGCGCTACCGCCTGTTTATACGCGCGCAGAGCGCCCCGCTGGAACAGACGAAGATCGTGGAGATGTGGCACAGCGGCGCCCCCCTGGGGACCCTGGGGGGCAACCATATGACCAACGAGGCGGGAAATTTTATGGCCGGGGTGCTGGGGCTGCAATGATGAAACGTGTCGCCGTCCTACAGGATATCTCCGGGCTGGGGCGCTGCTCTCTCGCGGCGGCGCTGCCGGTGCTCTCTGTCATGGGCGTGCAGTGCTGTCCCGTGCCCACGGCCGTCTACACCAACCAGACGGGATTTCCCCGCTTCGCGTCTCTCGACTGCGGGGCGCTGCTGAGTGATTTTACGGCGCTCTGGAAAGAGTACGGCGTGGCCCTCGACGGCATCTATACGGGGTTTATGGCGTCCGTGGGGCAGCTGGAGGCCGCGCGGGGCTTTATCGGCGCCTTTCGCACGGCAGGCAGCCTCCTGCTGGTCGACCCCGTGATGGGCGACGCCGGGGGTTGCTACCCCTGCTTTGACGGCGCGTTCTGCGATGCCATGCGGGCTTTCGCCGCGCAGGCGGACGTGATCACGCCCAATGTCACCGAGGCGTGCATCCTCACCGGTACGCCATATGAACTTTTTGCGGGGCAGGACGAAGAGGGGCAGCGCGGGGCATTGCAAAGCATGTGCGAGGCCCTGCCCCAAAAACAGATCGTCGTCACGGGCTGGCATAAGGGGGGCTGCGTGTGCAACGCCGCCTGGGACCACGGCGCGTTCGCCATATGCGAGAGCCCCGCCGTGGGCGGCTCGTGGTCCGGCACGGGGGACCTGTTCGCCGCGGCGCTGTGCGGGGGGCTGGTCAAGGGCGACGCCCTCGGAGCGTCCGTGCGCCGGGCCATGCGCTTCCTCGAGCCCGCGCTGAAGGACGCCGCGCGGCTGGGCCTGCCCGGTGTGGGAGGGGTGCCGTTCGAACTGCACTTGAAGGAGCTGCTATGAAACGAAAATCATTATATTATCTAGTGCTGACCGCCCTGCTCGCGGCGCTGACCGCGGCGCTGACGATGCTCCCCGTCATGAAGCTGCCCAACGGCGGCTCCGTCCATCTGGGCGACCTGTTCGTACTGTTGGCGGGCTGCCTGCTGCCCACGCCCTACGCCATGGCCGCGGCCGCCATCGGCGGCGGGCTGGCCGACCTCTTCAGCACGGGCGGGCAGCCGTGGATACCCGCGACGATCCTGATCAAACCCATCGTGGCCGGGCTGATGAGCGCGAAGGGCCCCCGCCTGCTCACGCGCCGCAACGCGCTGATGGCCCTGCCCTACGCCGCGGTCACCCTGGCGGGCTATGGATTTTATGAGCTGCTGCTGGTCGCGCTGGGCCTGTTCGCGGACGAAAGGGTCGGGACGGCGATCCTGGCCGCCAGCGTGAGCCTCAACGCGTTGCAGGTGATCGTCAGTGCCCTGCTGTTCTTTGCCCTTGCCGCGGCCCTGGACAGGATCGGATTCAAGCAGAAACTGATGCGCTGGGAAGGGCGGGGCTGAAGAAGAAGATTTAGAGGCGAGCCTTCCCGGTAATATGCACAGCCCCGGTTCACAACGAGCCGGGGCTGTTGGTTGCTATTTCTGCTCCTTAGTCTTTTTTCGATTCACTATGATGATAGCCAGGCCGGCAATCATCATGGCAAGATATAGAATGATCGCTATTCCTGCAAGCGCTTTAAGCAATCGAAAATCCCGAAGAGCGCTTTCATAACTGTTGTCAAAAATGCTATAATCGAAAACAGACGGCTTATAATCCTCGGCCAGGCTTAGCCCTACTATATTGGCAACAAAGCGCCATGCGCCAAAAATAAGCATAACCCATCCGGCGACCGTCCATAGTTTTGTCCGCTTCGCCAGATCCATTTTTTTGACCTTTTTTACGGGGCCGGGCTCTGGCGGCGGGGGATAGGGCCCAAGCGGTGCCGTCGAGATTACCGACGGCGGGCAGGCTGCTGTGCCGCACTCTGTGCAGAAGTTCATGTCGCCGATGTCTACCCCACATTTGCTGCAATACATTTTTCCTTTGCCTCCTCAATAAATATTGTATAGATTCATTATAGTGCAAAATGCACTAGCCGTCAATACAAAATTGCCCTATGGTGTAAAATTTTCTTCGGGTGATAATATTGTACCGAAGAATCCGTGACCTGCGGGAAGACGCAGATATGACACAAACACAAATGGCACAAATCTTATCCTGTTCGCAAAGGGTGTATAGCAATTACGAGCTGGGCCAGCGGGATATCCCCACGGATATCCTGATTCGCCTGGCGCGGTTTCACAATACCACGACGGACTACCTGTTGGGGCTGACGGATGTGCGGGAGAGGCCGTGGAAATAAACAGCACAGCCCCGGTTCACGACGAACCGGAGCGTGCCGCATGTGCCGCCTACTGGATGAATAATTTAGAGAGCAGCGCCAATGGTATCAGTGCCAGAATCAAATAGGTCAGGACCAAATGGTAGATCAACATGAGCTTCTCCTTGTCCAATATGGTGGTATGCAATTATATGCGCCAACCAAGCCCCGGTTCACAATGAGCCGGAGTTGTTTTTATAGTGTTGTCCCCGCCGCCCGCGCGCATATGATGGCATCAGACCAAAAGAAAGGCTGATGTTATGCTGCACATACTGCTGGAGACGCTCGCGTCGAAATTCCTGTTTTTCGCGCTGCACCTGAGCAGCACCGGTTCCTTCCCGCCCCCCCTGAGCGCCGAGGAGGAGCAGAAGTGTCTCCTGGCCTGCGCCAATGGCGACTTATCTGCGCGCGACAAGCTCATCGAGCACAACCTGCGGCTGGTGGTGCATGTGATCAAGAAATACTATGCCAATTGCGTGGACCAGGACGACCTGATCTCCGTGGGGACCATAGGGCTCATCAAAGCCATCAACACCTTCAATGTGGGCAAGGGCGCCCGATTGGCGACGTATGCGGCGAGATGTATTGATAATGCAACCACCGCAGTGCGGCTTCAACCGGCCCAGAAGTTGCGCCTTGGGCTACCTTTTGCAACGAAATCTTCGTTTTATCCCACTCTGCGCCGAAACGGGCGTATTGCCCCGATACCTTCCCCAATTTGCTTGCCTCGACGGCGGACAAGCTCCGGTATTATCGCAATGTGAAAGGCCTGTTGCAGCGCGAGGTCGCCGACCACGCCGGGATCGACCGCAGCACATATATCAAATATGAAAGCAAGTCGCATGGGTTGTATGACTTCGATGTGCTCGCAAAAATAGCCGGGCTGCTCGGGGTTTCGCTCAATAATTTGCTGGACGAGTATAACCGGTTTGTCTTTGCGCAGGGAGAGAATTTGAAACGCCTGCGCAAGCGGCATGGGCTTACACAGGCGCGGCTGGCTGAGATGATGCGGGTGAATGTGGCGACGGTGAAGAAGTGGGAACGGGGGCAAGTGCGGATGACAAAAAAGATGTGGGAGCGGGTTCAATCTATCAAAAACTCCGACTCCGCATGATGCGCAGCGTAATTCTTACGCACCATGGCCTCGCTGTGATTTGCGTAGCAATACCGGCACCCATTCACGCAGGAATTGTACGCTCCGATATCGACGCTGATGGCGCAGTTGCAGCCTTCGCGCTGATGCTTGTCGCGGGGCGCGATCACGCCAAATAAACTCGCGTTAACGCACGAAATGGGCTGTACGCCGAGTTCGTACAATTCGGGCATTTCGCAACAGGCGCAAAGGGTGATTTCGTGTTCTTTCGCGATGTGCAGCAAGTCCGCCGCCAGCCGAGTTTTATCCTCAGCCGCTAATTCCACATGACCTACTCCCGCGAGATTCTTCGCGATGGACTTGTACGCAATCGCGAAGCTGATCACGCATTTTTCGCAGCTTCCGGCCAGTAACCCGCACAGCTTCGTAAATGCATTGATATGATAGTTATAGCTATATCGCGGCGTGATGATAATCGGATCATAACGCCAGATCATGCGTTTTGGTCCTATCTGCCGCGCAAGCTCTAAAAACGCCGGAATGACCGTCATCTTTTTGTCCGCAAGCCCGCTTTCAATGTCTGAGTGATACGATGTGATCGTGTATTGAAAATAGTACGAATAGCCGTCCAGCGCCGACAGCTTCGGCAATAACGGGGCGGCGTTTTTTGTCCATAGTACTATGCCGTCCGCATCCTCCGGCAACAGCGAAACCCGCTTGACCTGGGCGGGATTGCGTGGGTTCTTCACAAGACAATAGCCCGCGTTCAGCCGGTTGACAAACCAATCGGCATAAAACGCGGGAATATCAGTGCGGCGCGATGCTGAGATGATCATGTGTCCTCCACGATAAATTTCTTCCTTTTTAACATAGCATGGGGATTGCGATCTGTCAAGTGGTTTTGCTTGCATTTGCGGCACGAAAGTGGTATAATAGAAGAGAAAGCAGGTGCGGTCATGCCCAAAACAAAAACTGAGCTAACCAGCGAAATAGTAAAAGAATACTGTATAGAAGCTGGCGCTGCTGTCGTTGGCATCGCCGCCGCCGGTGATTTCAGCGCGGCCCCGGAAGGCTATCACCCCGCGGACGCCCTCGAGGGCTGCGTTTCCGTGATCGTACTGGGTGCGCCCATCCCGCAAGAGGCCGTGCTCAAGGACGACATGGTCGGCTTTATCGACATCCGCAGCGCGCTGAACAAAGACCTAAAAGCCGCCGCCCAGCAGGTGGCGAAGCAAATCAAGGCAGCGGGGTATCAGTCGCGGGCCATTGGCGGCATGGACGGCAAATGGGTGGACGGCTCCACGCGCGGGCCCATATCCCTCAAGCACGCCGCCGAACTGGCGGGCTTAGGGGTAATCGGCAAGAATTATCTGCTCACCAACCCCGAACACGGCAATCTGCTGTGGTTCAGCGCCGTTCTCACCGATGCGCAGCTCACGCCGGACCCGAAGCTCGCGCTTGACTTCTGCGGCGGCTGCAACATATGCGTTGAGGCGTGTCCGGGCCACGCCCTGGATACGCCCGGCACTGTAATAAAAAAAGCCTGCGACCATACGGTGTTCAAGCAGGTCGATAAGAAATGGGAAATCATGTGTTTTGAGTGCCGGAAGGTGTGCCCACACCGGTTCGGTATATAATCTCCCGCTTTTGTTCCAGAGGGCAGGCAAGGCGCTGCGTTTGATTGGCCACGGCTTCTGCGTGCAGCAGCGCAATTTCATCCCGCAGGATTGACATATCCTGCGGAAGATATATTGTTACAGTCAAAAGCCCGCCCCCCTTCGTACCATTCCATAGGTATGAAGGGGGCTTGACCACTATGTTATAATTTTAATGATGCGCATGATATGAAATGTCGCTTGGCTGAATCGTTTTGCAATACGCTACCAGCATCTTTATGTGCTCAAACGTGGCCTTGTCCGGGAGAGTGAAATTAATCGTATGCTGGCTGCACACATTTTCAAGCGCCTTTCCAAAGATCATCACATTCTGAGGGCCGGTGCAGCCTTCGTGGCAACGATGGCAGTGCTGCACATTCTTGTGAACAGCGGCACGGAAAACGTCGTCATACCCATCAGCGTCGGCGTCAAATGAATACGACAGAAAGAACGAGATATAAACGCGCTCCCGCTCCGGGTTCAGCCAAATCTTGCATATGTTGCAGCCATTGAACGGAACTTTCCAGCAGTATTGTTCATTGTCTTTGCTCGGCGTACATCCACAGTCCGTCAGCCATGCAACAAAATCCAACACGTCCGATTTCTGCCCGGCGCTTAAATGCTCCATGCTATTGATGTGGTCTTCTATGGTAGGCGCATTCTTTTTTCTGAACATTGCTATGTCCTCTTTCGTCATTTTGACCATTATATCACGTTTCACAAAATAATCAATCAATTTTTTAGGGAGGCCAGCCATGTATTACTCCACAACCGTTCCATCCCCCGTGGGCGCGCTCACCCTCGCCTGCGATGGCGACGGTGAAAGCCTTGTCGGCCTGTGGCTGGAGGGCCAGAAATACCATGGGGATACTATCCCCGAAGCGATGATGGAGAAGGACGATATGCCGGTGTTCAATGCAACGAAACAATGGCTGGACCGCTACTTCTCGGATAAACAGCCTGCGATTTCGGATTTGCCGCTGGCTCCCATCGGTGGTGCGTTTCGGCAAGGCGTGTGGAGTATTCTATGTGAGATACCCTACGGTCAGGTGCTGACCTACGGCGAAATTGCGAAAAAAATGGGCTGCAAGTCGAGCCAGGCGGTGGGCGGCGCGGTTGGACACAACCCGATCTCGATTATCATCCCCTGCCACCGGGTTGTGGGCACAAACGGGAGTTTGACGGGCTATGCGGGCGGCATTCGGACGAAAATAAAGCTGCTGGAACTGGAGGGTGTGGATATGGCGAGGCTGTTTGTGCCGGGGAAGGGGACGGCGCTGTAAGAGATCAGC
>Ga0082212_10011964_pt1 | contig 10958 bp, 9 predicted proteins | sample TergutNt197P3_FD_71548 | JGI IMG/M metagenome (GOLD analysis project Ga0082212, IMG submission 71548) | Neocapritermes taracua P3 segment gut microbial communities from Petit-Saut dam, French Guiana - Nt197 P3 | ecosystem: Host-associated > Arthropoda: Insects > Digestive system > Gut ...
AACGCCGCGAAAGCGAAGCGATTTTCGAGGGCGAATTCGACCGTAGCCTCGATGGAGCCTTTCGTGTCGTGGTCGTATCCCAAGGTGAAAGCCGCCCAGGTTTGGAGCCCGTGATCCCTCAGGACGCGTATTTCCTCCTTGTAGTTGGACCAGCGGTGCAGGTTTGGGGATTTCCCGGCCTCAATAAGGCTGTCCTGCGTGATCGATTCGAAGCCCATGACGTGCCCTAGGCATCCGCTTTTCTGCATCAGCGACATTAGCTCGCGATTTTGCGTGACGTCGAGGCTGGCCTGACTGATCCATTTAACGCGAAGCGGTGTCAATGCGCGGCACAGTTCCGCCAAAGCCTGCTGGTCCGCGGCGATGTTGTCGTCCACGAAAAAAATAAAGCTTCTCTCTTGTTCCTCGATCTCTTGAAGCACCGCGTCGATCTCCCTCACGAACTGCCGCCCGCCGAAATAACGGCTGATGGCGCAGAAATTGCAGGCGAAACGGCATCCCCGGGAGAACTGCACCAGAGAAATGGGCAAATATTTCTTGCCCTTGTAAATATCCCGGCGCGGCCGGGCATTTCCCTGCGCCACTCCGGGTTCTCCGTGATAGCGCGTCCTGAGTTTTCCCTTACGGGCGTCTTCGATCACAGCGCTCCAAACGGTCTCCGCGTCTCCGGTAACCAGGGAGTCCGCGTGTTCGGCGCTCTCCTCGGGAAAAAGCGTCGGATGTATGCCGCCCAGGACAACACGAACACCGCGCTGCCGGTACTCGGATGCGATCTCGTAGGCTCGGCGTGCGGTGTAAGTTTCCACCGTAATGCCGACAAGGTCGGTCGGTTCATCGTAGGGGACAGCCTCCATCCTGTCGTCGAAAAGCGCCACTTCCACGTCGGGCGGGGTCAATCCGGCCAGTACTCCCAGCATAAGGGGCTCCATACGTCCTTCGTCGACGTAGAGGCTGTGCTCGCGGCGTCCAATGTTCGGCTTTATCAAAGCGAGTTTCATGCCACCCTCCTTACGCGCCAAAAACGCGGAATTGTTTGCGGTAGACTTCATGTCTTGAGATCAGGTTGACGAGGGCAGTCATACCCATGTTCCAGAGGTTGAACCCCGAGCCTGGGAAAAAACTGCGCTTGGCAATCGCTCCCCATGAGTAAAATCTTTTTTTTGCTTCAAAACAGAGCCGGGCAAATTCTTCGGGTTCCATGCCGGGCGGCGTGACGATTGAATCTCCATAGCGGTATTCGGGATCCAGCCACCAATCGGGGCGCAAAAGGCGTCCTTCTTTTTTCAATCGTTCATAAAACGGCGTGCGCGGCAGAGGAGTTAAAGGACTGAGAAGGGCCATTTCCAGCCGCGCCTTTTTCACGAAATCGACAGTGGCGTCGATGGTATCCGCCGTGTCGCCGTCGTATCCGAAAATGAAGGTTCCGCATATGGCGATGCCTCGCGAGTGAAATTCGCGGATGACGTCCAAGTGAGTTCCGAAGGAATGACTCCACTCTTTTTGCATGGAGTTCAAATTTTCATTGCTGATGGACTCGAAGCCTATGAGCGCCACACGGCATCCGGCAGCGGCCATGAGGTCCATCACTTTGGCGTCCCGTACCACGTCGGCGCTGATTTGACATGCCCATCTCGCCCCAAGCGGGCGAATCGCTTCGAGAAGTTCCGTAATACCCGCCGAGGAGGAATAGAGGTTGTCGTCCACGAACATCAATAGGCGTCTGGGATGGCGTTTCAGCAGCTTGCCCACCTCGTCCGCCACCTCGCCGGCGGGGCGATGCCGCAGAGTATTGCCGTAGAAAGAGTGGACGGAGCAGAAGTCGCAGTGATGCCGGCACCCTCGCCCGTACTGCGCCAAATGTGCTCTGGCATATTTTTTGCCCTCGAAAATTTCGTAATTCGGTCCACGCCCGTCGGGATACGCCTCCTGTTTTCCGTGATAAAGGTTTTTGAGCGTCCCGTGCCTGAAATCGTCCAATAGCTCCTCCCAGGTTCCCTCCGCGTCTCCGGTAACGACCGCGTCGGCGTGAAGCAGCGCCTCCTCGGGCAGCAGCGTGGGGTGGTGCCCGCCCAGGACGACGGGAATTTTCCTCGCCCTATAGCGGTCGGCCAGATGGTACGCACGCCGCGCGGTAAACGTTTCCACGGACATCGCCACGAGATCCGCCGGTTCATCCAGAGGGGGAACCTCAACGCGGTCGTCATAAAAGCTAACTTCAACATCTTTAGGCGTTCGGGCCGCGAGTATTCCCATAGCCAGAGGCGGCAGGGCGTCTATAGTGCGATAATCCCCCATGTTGGGGCGCAAAAGCGTGATTTTTTCGAGCTTCACAGCAAAGCCACCTCCGGCTGGACGGCTCCGCCCGGGTGGGGCGAAGGCGAACAAAGGTCCACCGTCTCGATGCGGGTAGCGTAAATATAGGGTTTCAACGCGCGTTGCAGCTCGGTGTACCGTGGAGAGGAGGGAGCTACGCCCAACAATGCGGAATCGGCTCCGATTTCTCCCGCCGCGCTAATAGCCTCGCGTATGAAGAGCGCCTCCTTGTCCGCAACCGAGGCGTCGAAGGCGCGGAAAGCGATAAATACCTGTTCAAGCCGCTGTCCTGCAGCAGGCAAAAACGGTCTTTTCGCTGCCCGCGCCCACAGGTTGTGGAATGGGCGCAGCATGCCAAGCGGCCGCCGATAGCCGCGCACGACGATCTGCTTGTAGGCTCTCTGATCCCAAACGGCGATACAGGCTTTTATGCGCCCTTCCAAGCGATGAATGAAAAAGTCGATTTTTTCATCAAGTGAGTTCCGAATCATCGACTCCAGCCATTCCATTTCCAAAACGGGTGAAAGAGGAGTAAAAGCCGTCACGGTGTTGTAAAAAGCGGCAAGCTCCGAAACGTCGGAGGGGACGGCTCGCTCCAGAAGCCCAAATTTACGCCCGCGGAGGACGCTGACGACGAAGGTCTCCATATCCCCAAGAAAACGGTATCGCGGCATGCCATCCAGCCCCGCCTCCAGGATACGGCGCGCTCTCCGGTTCTCTTTGGCGATACTGGTGAAAATCAGCGGGATTTCCCTTACCTCGGGCAGAAGATGCGGTATGGATTCGAATCCGCCCTTCAGAACGTTGAGTCGCCCGCGATGCTTCCCGCAGAGGCGCAGTCCTCCCAGATAACAGGCGCGAAGCTCCTGCCCCTCCACATGTACGGGCATGATCCGGCAGCTATAGAGTCCGGCCAGCTCGTGCGGATGCTCTGCGTTACGGGCTGTCATTGGAAGAAAACGCCCCGGCTCTTTTCCGGCAAAGCAGGAGGGTTCGTGTTCCAACGTGGCCGTTACCCAGGAATCCATCGGATTCTCGCGCAGGGCAGCGCGCATCTCTGTGTCGTCTTCCGCCCCCGCAAGCCGGTAAATTATACCGGAACGGCGGTAGGCTTCAGCCATGACGTTTACATTTCCAAGGTTCATTTCGCGCGCCCGTTTCCTATCCTATTTATTTGATAGTTTATTCTTGGCTCCATTTTTCACAAGGAGGGTGGGCAATAATATTCTGCGTTCATCGTTATGCTTTCACGAATCGTCGCCATTCCCTTTATCATTAAGCGTTTTTAGATTTTTAGCGTTAAGTGGCGTAACCGCTTTTTTACCTGATTGCTTTTCGTATTGTATTCTAGCGGCTTTTGCAACAGAGCCGCCTTGTTTAGCTACTTTCATTGATTCTGACATCCCAATAGGATCAGATTCTTTTGATAAATCCGTTGTTGATACCTCGGCAAGCATATTAAGGACAAGCTCCATGTTCGTCATATGATCTCGTAAGTTTTCTTTTTTTAATCCTTTGAAATTCTTATATTCACGAGTTGTTTTGTCGCTCCACTCTTTTGTCATAATATCGGTCAGCGTCGCAAAATCCTTCGTGTCTTCAATGCCAGAACGCTGCCATTCATCGGTCAATCCTTTTCGGACTTCCATAGTCTTAATCCGTTGATTTATCCATTTTTCGCTATACCCTTTTCTGAGATATGTTTGAAAAGCTCTATCTATAGCGATTTCAGGATCAGCGCTTTCATCAATACGCTCTTTCCCTACCTGTGCAAGCCACATCTTAAATGGCTCCGCTTTTGGAGAAGGGATGCTCTGGATTATTCGCAAAAGCTGCTCCGTGTTGGCGACGTCGGTTAAGCGTTTTTTTCCATCCTCGGCAATCATTTTCAACTGCTTACAATTTGTAAGCAGTTGATCTGCGCCTTCCTTAGCAAGCCGGTTTTTTAATACGGCCCAATATGTACTCGCATTACGCTGTGTTGGCTGGTCAGTCAATACACTCACCACGTCAACGATCGAAGTATACCAATCTTGCTCATCCTCGTTCCACTCCATGCGGATCTTTTTATCATCAAAAACTTTAATTTTATTACTTCCGCTCATTTCGCTTCACCTTCACAATATGCAGTAATACCTTATTGCGAAAAAACACCACAACGATTCCGAAAAATAATGCCGGAACGGCGGTAGGCTTCATCCATTATACTCAAGCTCCGAAAGTTCGTTTTCCCCGCGCCCGCTTCCTATCGGATAGCCGTCGCGCGAACTTATATCCCAGCGGTGCATCAGGTTGATGGGGAGGTAGTTTCGTAATTTGAAAAAATCTTCCAGGTTCGCTCCGTTCATGCGCCTCATTATGCTTTTCCACGAATAGAATTTGCGCCGGGCCTCGACGCAGCGGCGAGAGACCTCCTCGGGGCTCAGTTTTTTCGGAAAAAACGGGAGGTCGTTATACCGGTAATTTTCGTCAAGCCACCAGGCGTCGTATTTCAGCCGTTTTTCCCGTTCGAGCCGCGCGTAAAGCGGCGTGCCGGGAAAGGGTGTGGTGTGATTGAAGGCCGCGATGTAAAAACCGTTCCCGATGGCGAAATCCACGGCTTGATCGAACGTCTCCGGCCCGTCCTCGTCGTAACCGAAGACGAAAGTTCCGTAGACGGTAATTCCGCGGCGTCTCAAGTTTTTCAGCGCATCAACACGGGCGCTTGCGTTGAAGCTCTTGTTCATCGCGGCAAGGTTTTTTTCCTCCAGGCTCTCGATACCGACAAGGACGCCAATGCATCCGCTTTCCCGCATCAGGACGAGAAAATTTTCATCGAGCGCAGCGGGCAGGCTCATTTGAGTGACCCACCGCACCCCTCGCCCCTTCAGTTGGTTCATAAGGGCCGACGCGGCGTCCGGGTCCGACGCGAAGTTGTCGTCCACGAAAAAGAAAAGGCGCGTCCGATCTTTCAAAGATAAAATCTCGTTCATCGTGGCATCCACCGGCCGTCCTCGTCGGGTTGAGGAAAAAAACGCCCCTATGGCGCAAAATTCGCAGGCGTATTTGCAGCCTCGCCCCGTTTCAACCATCGTGACGGGAAGATAGTTTTTCCCCTTGAATATGGAACGGTCCGTCCGAATATTGTCCAGGGAAGGGGGAGTCGAAGCCCGATAACGCGGCTGAAGCTCTCCCCGGCGCATGTCGTCGATGACCTGAGGCCACAAATCCTCCGCTTCCCCCACGACGACGGAGTCGGAATGAAGCGCCGCTTCGCCGGCGGCCAGAGTGGCGTGGAATCCTCCCATGACGACCGCTATTCCGCGTTTGCGGTATTCCGCCGCGATGGAGTAGGCTCGTTTGGCGGTGTAGGTTTCCACGCTGATGGCGACGGCATCGCACGGAGCGTCATAGTCGATGGGCTCCATCCGGTCGTCGAAAAAGCGAAGTTCAACGTCTTTCGGCGTCAAGCCGGCAATGGACGCGGCGGGAAGCGGTTCCATTTGCCAGGCGCGAATGTAGCGCTCCCCTGGTTTATGCCCCATCGCCGGATGAATCAAAGTAAGCCTGAAGCTCATTGCGCGGCCTCCTTTTCTTTCCCGACGGGAGCATCGCAGGTATAGAACCGGTGCAGGTTATGCGCGTAAAAACGATACCCAAGGTTCGCGCTCAGCTTCAGAAACGAATAATTTCCCGCGTTGCGAAGGCGTTTTGCCATGTTTTCCCAGCCATAGGCTTTTTTCCACGCGCGCTCATGACCCTGGAGCAATTCATCGGGCGTCATGTTACGGGGATGGAAAACCACGTGCTGCCCGTCGTAAAGCTCCCAGTTACGGCTGATAATGCGTCCTTCGGACTCCAGGCGTCTGTAAAGCGGCGTTCCCGGAAAAGGAGTGAGAATGGCGAAACGCGGCAGGTCGACGCCCAGCTCGATCGCATAGTCCGCCGCCCTGTCGAAACTTTCTTTTGTGTCGTGGTCCAGCCCGAAGACGAAACAGCCCTGAATGGAGATACCCAGTCCGTGAAGGCCGCGCACCAGTTTCCCGTAATCTACGGAAGCGTTGAATGTTTTGCCCACATCGCTCAGGGAATCGCCTGAAAGCGTTTCCAGCCCCAACAGAAGCCCCTTGCAACCGCTTCGGGCCATGAGTTCCATCAGCTCGGGTTCGTGCGCGATCATTACTGTGGAAAGGCCGAACCATTCTACTTTCAGGGGGATCAGGGCGCTGAAAAGCTCTTTGGCGTACTCGACGTCCGAGATGAGGTTGAGATCCACGAACAAAATTTTTCTCTTCCCCACGTTTTTGATGTCGCCCACGATCCAGTCGATGTTCTTTTTGTACTGCCGCTGCCCCCAGGCCGACGGAGCGACGCAGAAATCGCAGTCGTGCACGCAGGAGCGGCTGGCCTCGAAGACCGCCTGGGTCAGGTAGCGGCGCGGCGACATCAGGTCACGGCGCGGATAAGGCATGGGGCGCGTCAGGCTGAAGTCCTCGGCCTGGACGTAAAGGGGTTTCATTTTGCCGCGCGAAAAATCACGCAATAACTCCGGCCACGTATCCTCTGCGTAGCCGACGCAAACCGAATCCGCGTGCTTCATAGCTTCCTCCGGCAAAAGGGTGGGGTGAGGCCCGCCCAAAACCACGGGAGTCCCCCGTGCCCGAAAGGAATCGGATAAGGCATAAGCTCTGCTCGCGTTGCCGGTGATGACCGTCATGCCCACCAGGTCGGCCTGCAAATTCTCAGGCACATCCTCGACGCCCTCGTCGTATATCTCGACCGACAATGGCGAGAAAATTTCCTCAGGAATCAGCGCGGCGAGGGTCGGCAGGGTCAATGGCTGATAGCGCAGAGCCTTGCCGAAGATGCCGCCCCGGTGACGATAAAGAGGCCCTTTGGGGGAAATGAGAACTATCTTCACGCCCCCATCATCTCCTTTATCCATTCGTGATCTACGCAAAGAGCGGGCATTTTAACGTCGCCAAGCCGCCTTCCGCTGGAAATGGCGTGTCCTGTATAGAGTTTCGTCAAATTGGGAACGTGTTTTGCGCGAAGCGGTAATAATTGACGCACTTTCCTGGCGTAAGCGTATTGGGGGTTGCGGCATAATTCATCTTCAAGCCGCGTCAGTTTCTCGGACACAACCCTCAAATTTTCCGCTACAAGCAGGAGATACCCTGGCTCAGGAAGGCGAATGGGGATCAGCATCCCGGAAAGGCAAGCGTTTTTAAGACATTCCGCCGCGAAGGCGTCGGATAATTTCTCTCCCACGAGGTCGGAGGAAATTCCACACCTGCCCGCAAAACGAAGAGCGGGCAATTCGCCGGCGTATCCGTCGCAGCGCACCGAATCCCCGGCCCGATAGCGATACAGTCCCCCCGCCGTCGTCATAACGACTTCGTAAACCTCGCCTTTCTCCAGTTCACTGTAAAGGAGTGAACGCCCGCGCCTATCCAGGAACTCGAAAAATCCGCCATTCAAGGCCGGCAGAGGGCGGCCGGCGGCGTCTGGAACGGTGACAACGCCTTCGGTGAGCAACAACCCTTTACCCTGCATCATGGCCTGCGGCATCCGTTTCGAGAGAGCTTCCGCGTAAGGCGCCGATGAACCGTCCATCCAACAGCTGACGAGCTTCAAACACGGCCATAGAGTCGTTGTATCGATTCCATCCCAAGCATTGAGGCGCTTCAGTACTTCCTTGTCATCGTGTGCCTGCCTTACGCGAAAAATAGAAATCAGCTCGTCTTTGCGCTCCAATATGCCGTCCAGCAACCCAAGCATAAATGTAGGGCTCCACACGGAAATGAATTCCAGGTCGGAAGCGCGTAACAGGTGGTACAGCGTCGCAAGCTGCCAGTCTTCGAACGAAGTGAGGGCCGCCGCTTCCGGCGGCGCCGCGGAAAGCTCAGCGAAAGCCTGCAAAACATCCTTCCCCAAATACGCGCCGTCCGGCAAACCTATGGGAATCCCCGAAGGAGTGCTTTCCGCGGCTCGCAGCGCTGGGCTGATCGCCATATAGGTCCGTCCCGCTCCAAGTGAGTACGTTTCAGCAAGAGAGCCCAGCCAGGGCAACAGGGAATTTCTGAAATCATCGAGGCTTTCGGCGCTGTAGGGAATGATTTTCCCTCCTCCTTCGCTTCCTCCCGTCTTCTCGAAGGCTTCCGTCTTACCGGCAAACAAAATATCCGACTTGCCCTTTGCCATTTCTTCGATAAGAGGCGCGATATCTTTGTAATAGATCAAAGGAACTCGTTCGCGGTACTCGTTTTCATCACAGATACTTCTGAAATCGTACCTGCGGCCATATTCCGTTTCGGAGTTACGCGCCAGGCAATCTCGAAGCCAATGCGTCGGATCGGATTGTTTCTTAACCTGGCGGGCTGCGGCTGTCAGAATTTCCCATCCCTTTATCACGGTTGTTTCTCCAAGTTCATTCCCGCCTCGAAGATTCTCCGTGCGAAGGGCTTCAGATTATCCGGCGCGACGCGACAAAGGCAGGCCAATTCGTGCCCTTTCAGATAGTCGGGATTTTTTTCCATAAAAAAACGGACGGCGGGATTTTTAAGCTCCCTTTCGGAGGGATAGGCAACTTCCTCTTTAAGATTGCCGAGCGAATGCTCAAATTCGACAATGCCTGTCGCGGGGTTGTAATCTTTTCCAAATTTTCTTGCCGCCAATTGGTCGGCAAAAAGCTTCAAATCCGGCTGTTCGACGCCAGGAGAGGGGTAAAATTCGCAGGCGAAAGAAGGCAGGAAACGGTACGTCCGATGTCCCTTTACCAGCAAGAACCAATAGATGGGGATAGAAGGGTTATCCGCCGAAAGGCGGCCCATGCGTCTGAGCCACGCCGACGAAAGGGCCTGCTGTCCCCAGTGTTCTCTATGAACGACCGTATCGCCGGAGTAGGCAATATGCGTCGTTTGCCCAAGCCACTCCGCGTCGTAAAGAAGCAGCGTGGAGAAACCGATCAACTCATCTTCGCAATATAGGATGTCTACTTCCGTTTTGGCGTCGAGATCCTCAAAAAACATCGCTTCGCCCACGTTATCGTAGTAAGTCAGATAAAGGCGAGCCATTAGTGAACGTTCTTCGTAACTCAGCGAGCCGACCGGTTTGAACACTGCCTCATAATTCCTCGTTCGCATCTATGTCACCCTAGTATCTACGGTCATGTAACGGCATTATGTCTAGTATAACAGTTCAAAAGACCAATTCTCCGGCTTCTTTAGAACCTTTTATTGGTTCCATACTCCCGATTATCCCTTAGAGCCCCAGTAAAGCGTGGCAATGGTGAGAGCGAAGGCAGAGGCGGTCAAACTTCTGCCTTCTTCGCGTATATCTCTGCCCTGTTTCAACGGGTTCAACCAGGACAAACGCATAATAAATTCGAACCCTTTTGATCTCACAGCAATACGGGTTGTTGGTATAAAATATGTACAAGGGGATGGTCGTATGAAGTTATCGAAGCTGGGTTCGTATAATGGGTAAAAAAGACGATATGTCTGTACCACTGGAACGCCTTGATTATGACAACCTCTTTAAGACGGTATTACAGCGTTATTTCTGGGAAGCCCTGAAAATATTTCTGCCTGCTTTGTATGAAGCGGCGGATAGAGTGGAAGCTCCTGAATTTCTCGAACAAGAAATGCAAAAGGTGACGTTCGACCTTGAAGAAGGGGCGAACCGCACAGACCTGTTGGTAAGGATCCGGCTCAAAAATGGCGTTGGAGAGCTGATACTTTGTCACCTCGAAGTCCAGGGTGAGCAAGGCGGGGACCTGCCGACCCGCATGTACAGGTACAAGCAAATGATCTATCTCAGGCACGGGGAAGAGCCGATAGGCATCGCCGTCATGACGGCGCCGAGGCCGCGTGGAGAGAGGGCTTCCTACAGTTGGGAGAGATTTGGGGTAAGGGTTGCATATGACTATATCAATGTCGGCATCGTAACTCTTGAAGAAAACGCCTTCCTGGCGGAAGACAGCCGGATCGGACTTGTACTTTACGCGGCGAAATGCGCGTACCTGAGCGGAGATGACGAAGGGGAAAAATTCCGGTACTTGCGTTTACTCTCGAATATGTGGGCGGAACGCGGCTGGAATAAAGACGATAAACGCCTAGTGCTGCTTGCGATTGATTACTTGATCAACCTGAAAAACGAGACTTACATAAAAGAGTATGTGGATCACATGAAATCTTTGAAGATGAGCGAGGAGGACAAGGAAATGTACGTTTCGGTATTTGAAAGGGCAGGAAAAATGGAAGGGCGCAAAGAAGGGCGTATGGAAGGGCGTATGGAAGGGCGTAAAGAAGGGCGTATGGAAGAGCGCGCTGAAATTGCCAAAATCATGTTAAGTAAAGGGCTTACCGTAGAGAAAATAGTTGAATATACGGGCTGGTCCAATGAAGAAGTGGAAACGTTTTTAAGTTAAATATCTCAGTTGCTTCGTAGAGGACATGGAAATGTGCGTTTCACAATCACGCGCAAAATAGCCGCGTACAACGTTCATTGTTGTAGGGGCCGCCCCCGTGGGCGGCCCGTTTGCTCCTAAATTCCAGATGGGACGCCGAAGGCGGCGTCCCCTACGAAAGTATGCGTTATGTCAAATAGCTTAAAATTTGGGGAAAATTCCCTGTGAGTCGCGGCATCGGCTCGAATTTCTTGAT
>Ga0082212_10011965_pt1 | contig 10958 bp, 11 predicted proteins | sample TergutNt197P3_FD_71548 | JGI IMG/M metagenome (GOLD analysis project Ga0082212, IMG submission 71548) | Neocapritermes taracua P3 segment gut microbial communities from Petit-Saut dam, French Guiana - Nt197 P3 | ecosystem: Host-associated > Arthropoda: Insects > Digestive system > Gut ...
ACTATATACGGCTGGAAAATAAAAATATTCTTACCATGACCAAAAAGATAAAAAAATGACAGACGCGGGACTTGAACCCACCACCTTCAGCTCCGGAGGCTGACGCTCTATCCACATGAGCTAGTCTGTCTTCCATTGTAAATGCAGTTTTACGGGCTGAAAGCCAAAAGCTGCAAGCAAGTCAGACTATAGCCTGACTTGTCAACAATATACCAGCGGCGGCAGAGTGTCAACATCGGGCAGGAAAACTTCAAAACTGAAGTTTCTCGAGGTTCCTCATTTTTAAAAATATGCTAAAATATCTGTATGGAACCAATCATTTTAGCATCCAGTTCCCAAAGACGGCATAATTTTTTCAGGCTGCTGGGACTGCCCTTTACCGTTATGCCGCCGGAAATTGACGAAACACCTGTGCGTGGTTTTAGCCCCCGTCAGGTATCCGAAGATTTGGCCATACGAAAAATCCAGGCCACCGTTGAAAGTCTGAAAAATAAAAAAGACGAAAATGCGGCCAACTGGATTTTCGCAGCGGATACCATGGTTGTTCTGAACGGAAAAATCCGCGGCAAGCCCAAAAACCGCAGCGATGCCGCAGCCATGCTTCACTCCCTCGCCGGCCACAGACACGAAGTCATTACATCAATGGCCCTTTACAACAGGGAGAACGAAAAAACGGACTGCCGCTCCGTTACCTGCGAGGTAACATTCGCCCAGCTTTCACCGGCCGAAATCGAATGGTATCTTAAAATGGGCGAATGGCAGGGTGCTGCCGGGGCATACCAGATGCAGAGTCTGGGGGGCTGTCTGATCAAATCGATAAACGGATCCCCCAGCGCCGTAGCGGGCTTGCCATTGCACGATTTTTATGTCATGCTCAGAGGCAATGGCTACCACATAGGGGCTTGAGTCCCGGGTAGACAAATTTCCGTTGTTTCGGCTTTTAGCCTGGAACAATGAGACATAGGGTTGGATGTAAACTAAAAAGAAGAGTCAACGAATTACGCGAATTAAAACGAATGAAATATTGATTCTTTATTCGCGCCGTACCGTAGGTACGCCATTCGCGCTATTCGTTGATCCTGTGATTATTTAAGTTTACGTGAGTTAGGAGGAAACTTTGGCAGTAGTTACCATGAAGAGTCTCCTGGAGTCGGGAGTACATTTCGGCCACCAGGTGAAGCGATGGGATCCGCGGATGAAAAAGTACATCTTTGCGGAACGAAACGGCATTCACATCATCGATTTGCAAAAAACGATCCAGGCAATCAAGGACGCATACGAAGCGGTTCGCAAGACTGTCGCCGGCGGCAAAACGGTGCTGTTCGTGGGTACCAAGAAACAGGCGCAGCAGGCCATCCAGAAAGAGGCGGAACGCTGCGGGATGTACTATGTAAACAACCGCTGGCTCGGCGGGATGCTTACCAATTTCGTCACCATTAAAAAATCGCTGCTCCGGCTAAAAAAGCTGGAAAAAATGGAAGTTGACGGCACTTTTGAAAACCTTACAAAAAAGGAGATCGCCGCGCTGGGCAAGGAGCGGACAAAACTCCAGAAAAACCTTGGCGGCATCAAGGAAATGAAGGAACTGCCGGGTATTCTGTTCATCATTGATACCCGCATGGAAGCCATTGCCGTTGCAGAAGCGCAGCGTCAAAATATTCCGATCGTCGCGGTGGTGGACACCAACTGCAACCCCGATGGAATCAACTTCCCAATTCCCGGCAATGACGACGCGATTCGTGCCATTACCCTCTTTACCCAGATCATTGCCAACGCGGTGGTTGAGGCAGACAACGAGGTCGGCCTCAAGATCATTGAAACTCTGGGTGACGAAGACGAGGATCAGGAAAGCCTGATGTCCGATATGTCCAGCAAGGAAGATGATCAGGAAGTCGATATTGCTGCGGCGATTGAAAAGTACTCCACCGAAATACCGGCGGACGCCGCCAGGGACGAATCCCATGTAGATGAAGCCGAAGACAAGGAACATCAGATCCAGGTGGATGTCGATAAGTTCTTTGAGGATGATGCCTAAATAACAGTGCGCGATACGTTGAGCGCGTTGACGGGCTTAATGCCGCAAGGCAAGAGCCCCAATAAAAGCCGCTGTACGAAGTAAAATCGACAGGGCGATACTTTTTAAGGAGAAAGATGATATATGGCTGATATTAGCGCTGCGGATGTTAAAAGACTCCGTGAAAAAACCGGAGCGGGACCAATGGAATGCAAGAATGCCCTGGTTACCGCCAACGGCGATTTTGAGCAGGCGGAAAAACTGCTCAAGGAAAAGGGGCTTGCCGCACTGGAATCACGCTCCGGCAGAGCAACCAGCGAAGGCAAGATCTTCGTAAAAACCAAAGATGACGGAAAAGCTGCTGTTCTGGTGGAACTATCCTGTGAGACGGACTTTGTTGCGCGTAACCCCGACTTTATTGCCCTTGGCGGGGAGATTGCCGCCAGGGCGCTGGAAAAAGGTTATTCCGAACCCAACGATGAACTGAACGCTCTGGTAACTGAACTTGCCACCAAAATACGCGAGAACATGAGCCTCAAGCGGATCAGGCTGCTTACAGCCAGCGCCGGTGAATGTTTCACCCAGTACATTCACGGAGACGGAAATATCGGCGTCGTAGTCAAATGCGCTACGGACAAACCGGAGATTTTCGGGGATGAAGAGGCAAAGGCATTCATCTTTTCTCTGGCGCTGCACATCGCAGCGTTCAATCCCTACGCACTCGATAAAGGCAAAATCGATCCCGCCTACATAACGGAGCAGGAAGCAATTTTCCGCAAACAGATGGAGCAGGATGAAAAGCTCAGGGAAAAACCGGCCAATGTGATGGAAGGCATACTCAAGGGCAAAATAAGCAAACACCTTTCTGAAATATGCCTTCTTGAGCAGGGCTATGTGAAAGATGAAAAGCTCACTGTGGCCAAGGCGATTGCCGAAGCGGCGAAAAAAGCAGGGGCAAAGCTCGAAATCGCCGACTATGCTTATTATAAAGTAGGAGTAGTGTAATCAATGCAAACTGTCATTGACTCAACCGGAGAAAAAATGAAAAAAACCGTGGCGAATCTAAAAGACGGGTTTGCCACACTGCGGACAGGCCGGGCTTCTGCGGCGCTGTTTGACAAAATCAGGGTTGACTATTACGGGGAAAAATCGCCGCTCAACCAGGTAGCGAATATTTCGATCCCCGAAGCGCGGCTCATTGTGATCCAGCCCTGGGACAAGAACCTTATCGGCGAAATCGAAAAGGCCATTCGTTCATCGGAACTGTCCCTGAATCCCTCCAACGACGGGAAGGTAATCCGCATCGCCGTTCCGCCCCTTACCGAAGAGCGGCGCAAGGAACTGGTTAAGCTCGCAAAAAACCAGGCGGAGCAGTCCCGCGTGTCGATTCGCAATATACGCCGGGACGGCAACGATGAGCTGAAAAAACTGTTAAAGGAAGCTTCAATTACCGAAGACGACGAAAGCAAGGGCGCTTCCGATCTGCAAAAATTAACCGACAGCTACATCAATATGGTGAATCAGGTTCTTGAAGAGAAAGAAAAAGAGATAATGGAAGTGTAATGGGGGGGGTCAGCGGACGCGGTATCCCGCGCCACCTCGGAATTATAATGGACGGTAATGGCCGATGGGCGCATCAGCGGGGGATGATCAGAACGCAGGGGCACCTTGAGGGATTAAAAGCGGCGAAGCGCATTGTCAAGGCCGCCAGCGATCTGGGGATACAATACCTCACCCTCTATGCTTTTTCAACGGAAAACTGGAAGCGCGCCGCTGGAGAGGTGGGCTTTATCATGGCTCTTGTCAGGCAGTACCTGCGCGGTGAAATGGATTTTTACCGCGAAAATCATATCCGCATACGCCATACGGGTGATGCGGCGGGCCTGTTGCCGGATATTGCCTCGGAAATTACCAGGGCTGTGGCAGACACCGAAAAATTTGGGGGGATGCAGGTAATCCTCGCCCTTAACTACGGCGGCAGGGACGAACTGGTGCGGGCGGTACAGCGGCTTGCGGCTAACCGGGGAGGGGCTTTGAAAGATGTCAGCGAAAAAGACATTGCCGCCTGCCTGGACAACCCCGACGTGCCTGACCCCGACCTGATCATTCGCAGCGCCGGCGAATACCGGATGAGCAATTTTTTGCTCTGGGAGGGAGCCTATGCGGAACTGTATGTTTCGCAGAAACTATGGCCGGACTGGACGGGAAGCGATTTGACGGAAGCCATTGACGAGTACCAAAACCGGGAACGGCGCTTTGGCGGCATTATAGACTACGGAGAAAAATTATGAAAAAGGTATATCAGCGTTTTCTGATTTTCTTTCTCGGTCTTCCAGCCATTATTGCAATCGTGATCTTGCTTCCCTATTACCACCATCTTGCGTTCAATGTGCTGGTGGTTACTTTCAGTGCCCTGGGCGCAGCCGAATTTTCCGTGCTGCTGGCGCAAAAAAAATTAAGCATACCAAAAACGGAAGCGGTTCTGCTGGGGGCGGCCCCCCCGACAGCAATGATCCTGACCGAAAGTTTTGGCTTTCACGAACTTTTAGTCCCGGCAGTTATCGCCGGTGCTGTTTCGTGGCTGCTTTTGTCGCGTATCTTTGCCCGGGGCGATGCTCTGGACAGTTCCATAAACCGCCTGGTGGCCGGTTTTGCGGCGCTGATATACCCGGGGCTGCTGATGGCCTGGATAGTCAGGATGAGCCATTGGGACAATTACGCAAATATTATTATTCTTACTTTTCTTTGTTCGGTATTTGCCAGCGACTCTGCCGCATGGGCGACAGGGATGCTGTTTGGCAAGGGAAACCAGGGAATCATTCCGGCAAGCCCCAACAAAAGTGTCGCCGGTTTTATCGGCGCCATTATCGCTCCGATAGTGGTCGGCACGGGCGCTGTCCTGCTTTTTCCGGAAGCTTTCATCCCCAAATACGGCCTGCCCCGCGAGATATCCCCGCTCACCGGTTCCCTTCTCGGCCTGGTAACCGGCATTGCCGCGACCCTCGGCGATCTGGGGGAATCGACCATTAAACGAAGCTCCGGCCTGAAAGATTCGGGGAATGTCATCCCCGGCAGGGGCGGCGTACTTGATTCCATAGATTCCATCGCCCTCGCCGCGCCGGTTTTCTACATGGCATTCCGCCTGCTTTTTGTCCGCCCTTAATCGCTGCCATGAAAAAACGGGTCGCCGTTTTGGGCGCGACAGGATCAATCGGCACAAGCGCACTTGACGTATTGTCACAGGGAAAAGATCACTTTGAAGTAGTCCTCCTGAGCGCCCACAAAAATGCCGGCGCGCTTGCCGAAGCCGCCCGCCTGTGGCCCGGCGCAAATACGGTTCTGAGCGGGGAGGCAGGCGGCCGGCAGCGACTCCTCGCCGCGATAGCTGCTGTCGGCGCAGCACCTGCCGCCGAGCGAGACTTGTCGAGCGAAGGTTCCCCTCCGGCTATTGTCCTAAACGGCATTTGCGGCGCGGCCGGCCTTGAGCCTTCGATGGCGGCGATTGAAGCCGGCTGTAACCTTGCCCTGGCAAACAAGGAAACCCTGGTTATGGCCGGATCGCTGGTACTCGCCCGGGCGAAAGAAAAAAATGTACAAATTATTCCCGTAGATTCCGAACATTCCGCTGTCTTTCACCTGCTCGAAGCGCATGGACGCGGCGCTTTGGACGAGATCATACTGACCGCGTCCGGCGGGCCTTTCAGAAATGCTACGAGCAGGGAAATGGAAAATGTCCGGCCGCAGGACGCTCTGGCCCATCCTACCTGGAACATGGGTGCGAAGATCAGTATCGATTCGGCTTCAATGGCGAACAAGGGGCTGGAGGTAATTGAAGCGGCGCGGCTGTTCAATATGAGTCCCGAAAAAATCAAGGTGGTTATTCATCCGCAAAGCATTATCCATTCGATGATACGAATGAAAAACGGCGCAGTGTACGCCCAGCTTTCCTGCCCCGATATGCGCCTTCCCATTTTCGAAGCGCTGCATTGGCCGCAGCCCTGCACAGAAGGCACGCCGCCGCCCGTAGGACAGCTTGACTTTACCGCGCTGACTCTGGAATTCAGCGCGCCGGACATGGAAAAATTTCCACTCCTTGCCCTTGCCTACGACGTGGTAAAACAGGGCGGGCTGTATCCCTGCGCATATAACGGGGCAAACGAGGCGGCAGTCGCCGCATTCCTGGCTGGACGCATCGGCTTTCTCGATATAGGCCGCATTACACGGCAGGTTCTGGACAGGGACTGGAGTGCAGAACCGCAGGATATTTCCTCGGTGATGGAGGCGGATCAGCGGGCAAAAGAACTCACCGAGAAGAAAATTACATAAGCGGAATATGACTTACAGAGACTGTCAGGTCTTAGTCCTAATCATCCCAATCCCAGTCCCAGTCCCAGCCGCCGCCGATGGTGCCGGTGCCGGTACCGTTGCCGTCCATTACCTCCTGCATACCCGGATCAATAAAGGAGCCGCTGCACGAAGCAAATGCCAACAGGACGGACGCTGCCAGCGCCAGCCAGATTGTTTTTCTCAACACGGGTTCCCCCTAGAACATAAAGCCAAAACGGAGACCGCCCTGCCAGCCCAGCGGCGTGGGAATCGATACACCACTCATGAAACCGGAAATGCTGCTACTTTTTGACAGGACATACGCCATGGAGGGTTCAAAATAAACTACGTTGCCCAATACCAGTTTGTAACCCGCTCTCAGTGAAATGGTCAGACCGAAAAAACCAAAGTCTTCCGCTCTTGGTTTTTCTCCGTCTATTGAGAGCAGGTTAAAACCAAGTCCCGTACCGATAAAAAATTTATCTAACCCTTGAGACAGAGGATAAAAACGGGCCTGTGCGCCCAATCCAAAATAGAATAAACCCACCGAATCGAGCCCGCCAAAATACATATCCATATCCCCCCCGATGCTGAAGTGGGGAACAACAAGCCGCTCATAACTCATGGCAAGGCAGAAAAACGAAATTTTCTGATCGTAGTCTGCTGCGATAAATCCCTTGAACAGCGGAAAGAGGTCCATTGCTATCGCATTTTTCTTTCCACCTGATCCGGACGATGCGGCGGCTTCCCCTCCCCCGGCTTCCTGGGCAAAAACGGCCATACTTAAACATAGCAACAACAGAACAAGAACCATTTTTTTCACAAACGACATCATAAAAACTCCTTTTTAACCGAATATGCCCTGTGGGCATCCATAAGTAATAGCAATCATAATGCTACTGGAGGAGATCGTCAAGGGTTGCAATTGAAAAGCCGAAACAATACAATTGTTTCATGGTTATGGCAAAAATCGCCCTTGGGCTGGCCGGCCTGGGTATAGTCGTTTTTATTCACGAATTGGGGCATTTCCTCGCTGCCCGGCTGGCTGGCATCAATGTAGAAGCCTTCTCCATCGGCTGGGGCAAGGCCATCCTCAAGAAGAAAATCGGAGAGGTTGAATACCGTCTGGGGATGTTTCCCCTGGGCGGCTACTGCAAAATGCAGGGCGAAAATGAATTCAACGAGGCCTGGGAAAAGCGCGCCAGCGGAATTGAACCGGTAAAGGGGACGTATTACGGAACCCCCCCCCTGAAACGGATCGTAGTCTGCCTTGCCGGGCCCCTGTTCAACCTGATTTTTGCCATGCTGATACTGACACTGATCTGGGGCATTGGCTTTGAGGTACAGACTCTCGACAGCCGCATCGTACTTGCGTCTGAAATAAACGCCGACAACATCTACCCCGCTGACAGGGCGGGCTTCAAAACCGGCGACAAAATAATAGAAGTAAACGGAAAAAAAACAAATTATTATCACGAAGTACAGGGAAACATCGCAATCAACCCCGATAAATTGCTGCCCGTAACCATAGAAAGAGATGGCCTTACCATTCATCTCATGGTAAAGCCCGACCTCGACAAGAAAACGGGCGCGGGAAGAATCGGCGTCTACTTCTGGACCGATCCGGTAATAACCGAAATTGTTTCCGGGAGCGACGCCGACATCGCGGGACTCCTGGCGGGGGACATTATCATCCGCGTAAACGGCGAGCCGATAACTCACACCATTGATTTTATGAAAGCGCTGGAAAACAGCCCCCCAATTGCGGAAATTGGCTTTATCAGGGACGGCGCTGAAAAAAAGGCGGAACTTGTCCATTCGCAGCCGGACAATCTTGGCATTATCTGGCCAAGGATACAGTACCGGACACCGATTCTCTCACCCCCCGCCGCGCTCGCAAAGGGTGTATCAGAAGGATGGAAGACCCTGGTCGTTTCACTGAGAAGCCTTGTTCTTCTTTTTAAGGGAATCGATCTGACCGAAGCGGTTTCCGGCCCGGTACGCATAACCTATATGGTGGGCGATGTAGCCGCCGAAGGCTTTGGGCAGAGTATCGGTACGGGATTGCGTTCTATGGCCGAGTTTATCGCCCTTATCTCCGTCGCCCTGTGCGTAATGAATCTCCTGCCCCTGCCGATACTGGACGGAGGCCAGATTATTTTATTTATTGTGGAAATTATCCGGCGTAAACCGCTCCATCCCAAAGCAATCGGCGTATTCCAAACCTTTGGTGTGGTACTGATCTGCGGATTGATGCTTTTTGCCCTTTTTGGCGATATATTGTACCTGTCGAGGCGTTAGTATGAAGCTGAAACGGTTATTTGCGGCTGTTTGTTTTCTCTTACTGTCCCTGGCGGAAAAAACCGTACTGTACGGACAGGACTGGATGTTTACCGGGGCTGTACCTCAAAAACACAGAGGTCCGGTAAACGCGGTGGTTCACAAGGGTGACACGATACTCAGCGCCGGAGAAGACGGCTTTCTGGAGATTTGGAATCCCCGCGGCACTGCTGCCGTGCAGCGTTTTCAGATCAGCCCATACAACATTGTTGCAATGGCAGGAAGACCGAACAGGGAAGAGGTCTGTATTGTTGAAAGTGACGGACAGGGGCAGTTCCGCATCTCGGCCTGGAACTACAGAGAACACCGAAAAATTTTTTCCCAGGGATTCGGGGATTCGGTAAACCACATATCCTACTCAACCGGGGGGACTTTTATAATAGCCGCCAGAACGGGGAGAACCGGACTTTCCCTCCTGGATTCCACCTCGGGCAATGCTCTGAGAACTCCTCCCTCCCTGCTCGGAATCGTATCCCTTGCCGTTACCGGCAGATCGGAACGGAACATGGCTGTCTATCATTCATCCGGTATTCTTTCCTATTGGGATCTTGATACAGGAAGAGAAACGAGCCGCTTTGAGGTGCCGGCCAATCTTTCTTCGCCGGTGCTTTTTAGCAACAGCCGTTATTTTGCAGGGGTAAATGCCGAAGGACTGGCGGTGGTTCATGCGACAACGGGCGAAATTCTCGGAAGGGACAGCGCTGTCCCCGGCGGCTCGCCGCTATGCGTTGCGGACGACACATTGATCTGCCTGGTAAAAAAAACCGACTTGCCGGCGGAACTGTACCGCTATTCGGTTGATCGCAACGGCCGCATGGCAAGCGGCGGAAAGGCAGCCATTGCCGCATCGGGCATGGACAGGAACGACAGTTTTACCTCACTCGACGCTTTTGGCTCAGGCTTCGGTTCTATTGCGCTGGGAACTGCCGGCGGTTCGGTAGTCATCGCCGGTACGGACGGACGGGCGCAGGTTCTTGCCGCCTCGGAGCAGTGGCAGATCGTTGATGCGGCGGTTTCAGGCGGGACCATTGCCTTCATTTCAGAAAACGGGATGATCGGTTTCATTCCCCTGAACTACAGCCAGCTTCCCGCCGGAAGACTGCTCCGCATGGAAAGAAGCACCGAGGGATTCAACCGGATCACGGCATACGCCGCAGAGAACGGGGAAACCGGCAGGTTTATCTTTTGGCAGGACAAAAACAACCAGGCAAAACCGGTAATCCGATCCGCTGTCCCCGGCAGCCCGAAAAATGAGTTAAACGTCATTATGCTGAAATCCCCAATCAGCTCGGTGGCTTCCTTTGGGGGAAAAATACAGTTTATGGACAATACAGGGAATCTTACGGTCATTTTGCCTTTTGATGAAGACAAAGGCAGCCTGTTCAACTATTTTTCGGTAGGCATGATGGATGCCGGTTTTGTTGACAGTGACCGTCTCATCATCGGACGCAGCGCGGTTTTTGGCAACACGCCGTTTATGATTATCAACATAAGCACGGGAGAAACGGTTCCCCTCGCCCACCCCTCGCAGGCAGCAATAATGATACACCGCGGGCTGACAAACAGCCTGTATGCCGCGATCATTTCCGCGCAATCGTCTGCAAATGAGCCGGAGGGCATAAGGACAGCCGTTCTGCGGCTCAACCTCACAAACATCGCCGGTTCTGCCAGGCTTATAGATTTCCAGGGAGAAGACACCCAGTTCTCGCTTGCGGAAACACCGAGCGGAGTCGCCGCAACCATAGGCGGCGAAGGCGCGGCCATCTACACAAGCGGCGGCATTCAAAAACTTGATGTAAGCAACGGCATCCCCATCAGGCTTGTTAACGGCGACCAATTCCTCATCAGCCTGGACAAAGACGGCAATCTGGAATGGTACGATAGTCACAGCGGAAAACTCCTTGCAATATTCAGACTCCAGCCAGGCAAGTGGACGCTTCAGACAGATCGTGGTATCATCAATGGTCAGTTTATGGTTAATTAAATGAAGTATAGTTACCCTGCGGCTAGACCGATATTGATTCTATTACTTATTCTGATGTTTTGCCTGTCTCCTGTTTTTTCACAGGAATCCGATTTTGATGAACTGCAGAGCGATGAGTATCAGCCTGCAGAAATTCAACTTGATGAAAATTCGATCTTTGTAATCAGCTCGATAAATTGTAACATAACAGGCCGTACCCGCCCGTATGCCGTACTATACAACGGAGAATTCAAAACAGGAGAAGAAATTCAGGGACAGGCAAATCTTGAAAAATATATCCGTGATAAAACGCAG